>Ga0208856_1000770_pt1 | contig 11081 bp, 8 predicted proteins | sample LakMenEpi13Jul12_FD_150690 | JGI IMG/M metagenome (GOLD analysis project Ga0208856, IMG submission 150690) | Freshwater microbial communities from Lake Mendota, WI - 13JUL2012 deep hole epilimnion (SPAdes) | ecosystem: Environmental > Aquatic > Freshwater > Lentic | place: Lake Mendota, Madison... | reverse complement strand
CGCGACAGTCGCGACGACCGATCCCGACAAGGGCGGTGCCGACTCAATCACGACCGGCAAGGACGACGATCTCGTGATCGGCGGTACCGGGGCCGACACGATCAACGCCGGTGCAGGCGACAACGTCGTCCTCGGTGACAACGGCAAGGTGACGCTGGCCGCCGACGGCACGCTGCAAGTGGTTGAGGCGACCGATCCGACCTTCGGTGGTATCGACTTGCTCCGCAGCGAGGCCGGCAACGACCTCGTGCTCGGCGGTACCGGTGGCGACACGATCGACACCGGCGCAGGGAACGATCTGGTATTCGGCGACTTCGGTAAGGTCCAGGGAGCGATCACGCTCCGCGACCTGCCGCTCAACACCTCCTCTCCCGCGTTCACGTTCACGTCGATCGCAACCCAGAATGCCGATGCCGGCAGCGATGACTTCATCCGTGCCGGCGCTGGCCATGACATCGTCATCGGCGGCCAGGGCGCCGATCGGATCCTTGGCGAGGAGGGCGATGACGACATCATCGGCGGCCACAACGTCGCTAGCGGTGACGATGCAGGCGATACGATCGACGCGGGAAGCGGCCGCGACGTGATCGCTGGCGACAACGCGTCGATCGATCGCGAGCCGCGGGTGACCGGCGCGCGGTGGCGGGCCCTGTCGGAATCGAGGCTCCTCGAGGCCGACGGCAACGGCGCTGTGACGAATGCATGGCAGGCCGATCCGGCCGCGGCACCGCAGCGCGACGTCACGCTCTTCGATCACGCTGAAATCACCCCGGTCGCGAAATACGGCTCCGACCAGATCGCCGGTGGCGCAGACGACGACATGATCTTCGGCCAGTTGGGTAACGACGGCATTCAGGGCGACGGCGCGGTCCTCAGCACGGCCGGAAACGTGCTCCGTGACGTGCGCACCACGCGGCTATCGCAAGACGACGCCGCGGGGACAGGCCGCGATGGCGATGACTACATCGAGGGCAACGGCGGCGACGACGTGATCCTCGGCAACCTCGGCCAAGATGACATCATCGGCGGCAGTTCCGACCTGTTCGGCCTCGCGACGGCCACCCAGCAGCCTGACGGCCGCGATGTGATCTACGGAGGGTCGGGCACGCGGGCGGCCCGCAACGACCGCGGCGACCTCTCGGCCGACGGCCACGCCCGCGACGCCGACGTGATCCTCGGCGACAACGGCCGGATCTTCCGGGTGGTCGGTCTCAACGGTGCCGCAATCGGCGGCTACCTGCAGTTCAACTACGACACCTACGGCGGCCTGAAGGTCGTGCCGCGGACGATCGTGTACCTCGGCTACGCCTTCGGCCAGGCCTCGAACACCGCGTTCAACGATGAGATCCACGGCGAGGCAGGCGACGACGCGATCCACGGCATGTCGGGCAACGACGCGCTCTTTGGCGACGGCCAGGACGACGACATCGTGGGCGGCCAGGGCGACGACCGGATGTCCGGCGGCACTGGGGAGGACGGCATGCTCGGCGACGACGGCCGGATCTTCACCAGCCGCAACGGCCTCCTGGAGCCGGTGCATGGGGTGCTCGTGGCGGCCACCCAGGGTGCGACGCAACTGCAGGGCACGGTCGTCGGCGTCGTGACGAACCTCGCCGGCCGGCTCAAGAAAAGCGTGGATCTCGCGGCCTTTTACTCGGGCGGCCACGACGTGATGTATGGCGGCGAGGGCGACGACTTCATGCACGGCGGCGCCGGTGACGACGCCATGTCCGGGGCTGAGGCCCAGGCCGCCTGGTACGTGACGTCGGCCCTGTCGGGCTCTGTGCTCGGCTATGATGCGACCACCCGAAAGTTTCGGGCTTACGATGCGACCGACGCCCTGAAGAAGATCCCCAACTTCATCCTCAACTTCGACGCGGCCAATGGCGGCGTGAAGATCGACGACGGGATGGACAACCTCTTCGGCAACGAGGGGAACGACTGGCTTGTAGGCGGCACGGGCCGCGACCGCATGTTCGGCGGGGCCGGCGACGACCTGCTCAACGCCGACGACAACCTCGACACCGCGGGCGGGCTCAACAACACGCCCGACGCCCCGGCCTTCGCCGACGCCGACTGGGCGTTCGGTGGCATCGGGTTCGACGTCCTCGTCGGCAACACCGGTGCCGACCGCCTGATCGACTGGTCGAAACGGTTCAATACCTACGTGCTGCCGATCGCCTATACCACGGCGAGCCCCACCAACGATGCGCCGACGGTGATCCGTGATCCGTCGGCAGCGGTCATCAACCTGCTGCTCGCGCTCGCTCAATCCGGTGGCTACGACGCCGACATCAACGCCCGCGAGAACGCGCTCCGCGGCGAACTGGGCCTGGTCACGGTCGACGGCGACTGGACGACCTGGAGCCTGAACATGAACCGCGGCCTCGACCGCGACCCGCCACCGAGGAACGTCACCGCCCGCATTGATACGCTGGGCGGCTGGGAAGTGGCCCCTGGCATCGTGATCGACGCCACCTCGCGGGCGGTGGCAGAGACCGGCACGTCGCAGACGGTGCGTGTGTCGCTCGCGGCGGCGCCCGCGACCACGGTGGTGATCACGGTCACGTCGGCGAACCCGCGGGAGGTCGCGGTCAGTCGGTCGACGCTCACCTTCACGCCGCAGAACTGGAACGTGCCGCAGGCGGTCTCGGTGACCGGCGTCGACGACGCTGTGGCCGACGGGGCCACGACGACGCTCGTGACCATCGGCGTGGACCGGGCGAACTCCGACATCTTCTACACGGTCTCCGCCCGCACCGTCGTGGTGACGAACGCCGACAACGAGCTGTCAGTGCCGACCATCACCGGCCCGGCCGCGACCACTGCCCTGGCCCGGCCGACAGTGACCTGGACGGCGATTCCCGGTGCGGCCAGCTACGAGGTGCGGCTCGTGAACGTCACGACGAAGCAGGTGCAGACGGCTTCCACCGTCACGAACACCTTTATGCCCGCCGCCGACCTGGGCATCGGCCTCTACGAGGTCGCCGTGCGGGCCATCATGCCGGGCGGCCTGACGCACGCGTGGTCGATCGTCCGGCGGTTCCAGGTGGAGACGGCCGTGATCATGCCACCGCCGGGTGATTTCAACACGCAGCGTCCAACGCTGCGGTGGAACACGCTCGCGGGAGCCGTCCGCTACGAGGTGGTGGTGACCAACGCCAGAAACGCCGTGGTCGCCCAGGCCCCGAGCGTCACCGGCACCGCGTGGACGCCTCCGCAGAACCTGGCGAAGGGGACATATCGCCTCACCGTCCGCGGGTACGACGCCGCGGGCCGAGCGGCCCTGTGGAGCCTGCCTGCCCCGTTCCAGATTAAGTGAGCACGCTGGCATCGACAGTGCCTGGAAGGCCGCCACGCTCCCCGGGAAAGTTCGCCCTAAGACCACCGTGCCCTTCCAGGGGTGCAGGCCCAGCACGCCGACCTGGCAAGGTGTGCCGTTTATGAGGCCGTCGCAGCCTCGCCTGGGCTGCGTGCGCAGACTGCGCAAAGAGGGAGGTGCGGCGGCTTAGCGGGGCCGGCGGGGGCTGCGGCCTTGGCGAAGCGATTTGGTTATAGGTGGCTCCATCTGTCGACCATATCCCCTGGGAGCTGAGCACCAGGTCGGGGACGCGTCGTATGGCTCGCGGTTTCATATCGATGTGGAGTGCCGTCTTCGCCGCGTCGGCATTGATGGCCGCGGCGAATGATCCGGTAGCCCCTGGAACGGTCGCCATCGACGGTGCGGCCAGTCAGCCGATCCCCGCTCTTGCCCAGGATTTTGCCGACCGTATTGGCCAACTCGAGGCGGAAGTCGCCCAGTTGCAGGCGCGGTCCTCTGCAGCAAACAGCTCCGTGGCCCTCGCCCCCCGCCTCTGGGAACTCTACTCCAGCGGATGGTATGGCGGTGCCGAGGCGACGATCCTCGAGCCCTTCATGAGCGGAGCCTCGGCCCAGTATGCGTTTGCACCGTTCGGGGGCGAACTCATCGAGCAGCAGTTCCTCGCGGGTGTCCGCTACCAGGTCGGGTGGGCCAACGAGGCGGGGCTCGGCATCCGCGGTCGTTACTGGTCCTACCTCAATTCCTTCGCATTCGCGGAACCATTTGCCACCGATCGGCTCGGCATTGCTCTGCAGGCCGCCGACCTCGAGGCGACAGTGACGCAGCGGCTGCGAAAGTGGGACACGCTGCTCGCAGCCGGCGCCCGATACGGCAAACTCGGCTACTCATCTGATGTCGCGACGTTCTTCGGCGCCGGCACGGCGACGTTCGAGGGCGTGGGGCCGACGGTCGCCGTGGAGGGACGCCGCCGGCTGGGCGGATCGGCATTTTCCCTCTACGGCAATGTCCGTGGGTCCGCCCTCTTCGGCACGATCACGAACCGGGCACTGTTCACAAACCTGCCGGCGGCGACCATCCAGGGCGAGGTGATGGGCGTGGCCGAGAACCAGCTCGGCCTGGCCTGGGATTGGGTGACGGCGAGTGGCCTCGTGATCGAGGCCCGCGCCTGCTGGGAGATGCAGTACTGGATGAACCCCACGTTCTCCGACGACTCGCTCGGTATCGGCACGAACCTCGGCCTCATCGGGCCGACCATCGGCCTGCAAGTGGCCTACTGACCGCCACGCGGGTTGGCGTCGCTTCGGTGCTATGCTGCGGGAGGTGGCGAGATCGGCGTCCGGAACCTCGCCCCTGACCGTTGCCGATGCCGTCCCCGTCTCGGGTCTGGTTGGAGCTCTCGTTATGAACGCCGTCATCGCCGTGACCGGGGGGATGGGCTCGGGCAAGTCGACGGTGGTGCGACAGCTCGAGAGTCTGCTGCCGCGGGCTGTTGCCGTGCACGAGGATGAGCACCAGACGATGACCCGCTGGACCGCGGAGGAGGTGCGCCGCTGGACGAATGCGGGCGCCGACGTCGCCCAGCTCCCGCTGGAGGGTCTCCCCGATCGGCTGACGGAGTTGCGCGACCCGGCCGGCGGTCACCGCGGGCTCGTCCTGCTCGAGAGCCAATTCGGAAGACACCATCCCGCGCTCGCCCCGCTCGTGGACTTCCAGATCTGGCTTGCCCTGCCCGCCGACGTGGCCTTGGCGCGGCGCGTCGCGCAACTCGCCGGAGAGCGGGTCAACGACCCGGCAGCGCGACTGGCCTGGATCGGGCGGATGAGTGCGGCCTATGCCACCTGGACAGCGCCGCTCGTCCATCGCCAGCGGGAGGCCGTGTCGGCGGCGGCCGACGTGATCGTAGACGCCGACGGCTCCGTCGCTGACGTTGTGGACCGCTGCCTGGCCTCGATCGCCGGCTTTCGAGGTGCCCCATGAATCCACCAACCGAGCGTCTTGAATATCTTGCGGCCGATTCGCCGTGCTTCAACTACTGCCTCTGGCCCTACGAGCCGCGGCGGCCTGTCTCCGGGAAGTTCGCGGGCGTCAACCTGCTCTACCAATCGTTCGCCGAGGCCGGCATCGATCGGCGGGCCTACGACCTCGTGGACCGGATCCGCGATGGCGTAGGCCCCTACCGCACGGTGTTTGGCATCAAGTGGGCGGCGGGCCGACTCTCGTGGGAGTTCTACTTCTATGACTACGCCCGCCGCGAGCGTGAGGTGTCGATCAGCCGCGTGCTCGACGTCGTCCGGCCGCTTGCCCCGTGCGGCATCCGGGTGAACGAGAGCCTTCCCTACTTCATGTTCTCGCTCGACGTCGACGACGCGCTCGTTACGGGCCACCGCGACATCGACGTCGTCCACATGTACGTGGGCAACCCCGGCAGCACGGTGTCGTCGGGAATCGCCTACGCCGTCCGTGCCGCTGCGACGACGCTCGAAAACTTCTACTTTTTCTTCGACGCCGAGAAGCAACGGGCCGATGCGGCGGCCAAGATCGCCTGCTCCGCCCGGCTCGACGCCACGCGTATCGACGTGGACCGGATCCTGCACCCGGAGTTCCGGGCCTGCCGAACGATCTGCGTGGCCAACAAGCAGGCGGCCGACACGGTCTACTTTTCGGAGGTGGACGTGGACCAGTTGCTCTCGTTCCTGCGGACGCTCGACTATCCACCGGGCACGATCCGCTTCGTCGAGAGCAATCGGGCCTTGCTCGACCACCTGCGGTATGACATTGGGTTCGACTACGTCGCCGACGAGGCTGACATCCGAGTGGTCAAGGGGGGCTTCTACGGCGTGTTCTGACGCCCCGACCCGCTTCCCGCGAAGCCACCGTGAAATCCTCGAAGATTCACCGCGGTGCCCGTACTGCAAAAGGATGGGACGGCCAACAACACTTCCGCATACGTTTGACGGGCGACGAGCGTTCGATGGGGTGTGGCTCTGGCCTCGCGGCCGCTCAGGAACTGCGGGAGATGTGGCGGTGGTTTCTCCGGCGGCTTGCCTGCCTCGTAAAATGAAGGCGGCAGGGGCAGAACGGACTCACGCGACGCGACCCTACGGGGTTCCGAGGAGGTCTCTGCCATGCCCACGAAATCGCGGTCTTTTTCTTGCACCTGCGAGCGGCTCGAGGGGAGGCTGGCCCTGGCCGCCGGTGCCGCCGCAAATCCCCCGCTTCCGGCGTATGAGGTCGGGTCGCCGACGCTCACGCAAATCTGGGTCGATCCCACCGCCGGCAGCGACGCGCGCGGGGGGACGTCGCGAGCCGAGGCCGTGCGCACGCTCACCGAAGCGTGGCGGCGGGTGCCCGTCGGCGCGGCACTTTCCCAAGGTGTCCAGATCAACCTCGTGGCCGGCACCTACTCCGAAGCGGTCGTGCCGAACTACTGGGAGAATCGGCTCGGCACGCGAGCCGCCCCGATCATCGTGCGGGCTGCCGACGGCCCCGGCACGGCCCAGCTGCCGACGGTCAACGTGTTTGGCTGCCGCCACCTCTCCTTCGAAGGCCTCGACATCTCGGCCGGAGGCGGCGACGTGCTCCACTTCGAGGCCTGCGCGCACGTGCTCCTCCGCAACACCACCGTCCGCGGCACGGGCACGATCGCCACCTACGCCGTGCCGCAGGAGGCGCTCAAGGTCAACCAGTGCCAATACGTCTATATCGAGAACTGCGACATCTCCGGCGCCTGGGACAACGCGATCGACTTCGTCGCCGTGCAATACGGCCACGTCGTCGGCAGCAGGATCCATCGCTCAGGTGACTGGGCGATGTATGCGAAGGGAGGCTCGGCGTCGCTCACGATCGCGGGCAATGAATTCTTCGACGCCGGCACGGGCGGCTTCACCGCCGGCCAGGGCACTGGCTTCGAGTTCATGACGGCGCCGTGGCTGCAGTACGAGGCCTCCGACATCACGTTCACGAACAATGTGATCCACGACACCCAGGGGGCTGGCATCGGCGTCAACGGCGGCACAAACATCGTGATGGCCAACAACACGATGTATCGCGTGGGGAGCCGCAGCCACGCGATCGAGGTGGTGTTTGGTTCACGGTCGTGCGACGGCAACGTGGCGAAGTGTACGACGTATCTCGCTCAAGGAGGCTGGGGCACGAACGTGCCCGGCCGCGAGGAGCCGATCCCCAACAAGAACGTCGTGATCCGCGACAATATCGTGCTCAACCCCGATGGCTTCCGGAGCCAGTGGCAGCACTTCACCGTCGCGACGCCGCGGACGACATCGCCCGGCTCGAACATCCCCTCGCCCGCCCGCGCCGACGACGGTCTGCAGATCTACGGCAACGTGATCTGGAACGGCCCTACGGACCACCCTCTGGGCATCGAGCAGCCGGCGCTCGCGGCCGACGTGGCGGCGCGGAATGCGATCAACACCGTGCGGCCGGTGCTCGTCGATCCGGCCCGGGGCGACTACCGCGTGGTGACGGGCACCGGGCCCGTGCAGCCCCCTGTCGTGCCGCCCACGCCACCTACACCCCCGACGCCCCCCGCCCCGACTGCACCACTCACGGCACAGATCCGCGCCGTCGCCGCGGCGGCCGGCCGGCCGGCGACGTCGTTCGTGGTCACGTTCAACCGCGCGGTCACGGGCGTGACGCTCGACGACTTCACGCTCGTCCGCGGCAGGACCGCACTCTCACTCACAGGCAGCCGGATCACGACCGCCGACAACCGCACGTTCACGATCTCGAACGTGCGGGGCACGAACATCGCCGGCACCTACACGCTGCAGCTGAAGTCGGCGGGCACGGGAATCGCCGACGCCTGGTCGATCGCCCCACAAGCGACGCAGCCGATCACCTGGCGGATGCTCCGCAGCGTGCGGGCATAGGCCATGCGGGGCCGGCGTCTCGCCTGCAGAATCGGATTTCCGCGCCGTCCGGTACAGATCGGCCACGGGCTCAAGACCGGCGCCGCATGCGACCAACTGCCAGTATGGCTCCGACTGCCGCTCGCACGATGAAAAAAACAAGGCAGGAGAATGCGGGAAATCCAGCAATTCACGCGTTACAAGTTCCTGGAATGAAAGGACTTGCGTGAATTCATCCGGATTTCATTCACCGAGAAGCTTCTCCAAGGCTCAGGGTCTTTCATTTTGTGATTGAAATCTGTCTATTTGCAGTCATACTGTCGGGGCAGGAAGCAGCATCCAGTGCAAAATCACGAACGCCGCAGCCAACTTCTCGACCTGATCCGCATCCGCGGATTTGCCGCGCTCGAAGAACTCGTGCGCGAGTTGGGCGTATCGGAATCGACCGTGCGACGCGATCTCGACGCCCTTGAGGAACAGGGCTCAGCGAAGCGCACCCATGGCGGCGTGCTCTATTCCGGCGGCATGCCCCGGCTCGCCGAGTTCGACGAGCGGCAGCCGGCCAACTGGGCCGCCAAACGAGCGATCGCCGCCAAGGCAGCCGAGATCATCGGCGACGGCGAGACCGTGCTTCTCGACGGCGGCACCACGACCTATGAAGTGGCCCGCCTGCTCGTCGGCCGGTCGCTGCAGGTCGTCACCAACAGCCTGCCCGTGGCGAACCTCTTCGCCTCGGAAGCCCGCACCGACCTCGTGCTCCTCGGCGGATATGTCTCGCCCCGCACCGGCGTGTGCCTCGGCCCCTATGCCAACGAGCTCCTCGGCCGGCTGCATGTGACCACCACGGTGCTCTCGGCAGCCGGCATCTCTGCAGAAGGCCTCTTCAACGCGCATCTCCTGCTCGCTGAAACAGAGCAGGCGATGCTCAAGGCGGCCGGCCGCGTGATCGTCGTGGCCGACAGTTCGAAGTTTGGCCGCAAGAGCCTCACGCTCGTGTCGGGGCTCTCCTCGATCAATGTCTTCGTTTCCGACGACGGCCTCTCCCCTGCCTGGCGCGACGCGATCGCGAAGGCCGGAGCCGAGCTCGTCATCGCAACCGTGCCCGATGCCGACGCCACGCCGCCCGCGTCCTTTCCCCGCCGGAACCGCCCCGCATGACCACCATCCTCTCATCGTCACACGCTCCCTCGCTCGCCCTGCCCGCCGGCCTTGATCGCAGCGGCGTCGAGCGGATCGTCCGCGAGATCATGCTCCGCTCGCACGGCGTGCCGCCGTCGCAGGCGGCCCGCGAGCCGCAGCCTCGCGCCGCCCAGCCGAAACTCGTCGTCAGCATTTCGGCCCGTCACTGCCACCTCACCGACGAACACGTCGAGCGGCTCTTCGGCCCCGGCCAGAAGCTCACGCCCCACAAGAATCTCTACCAAGACGGCTTCTACGCCGCCGAGCAGACCGTGATGCTCGTCGGCCCGAAGCGGAAGATGCTGCCCACGGTGCGCGTGCTCGGCCCCACCCGCAAGGCGTCGCAGGTGGAGCTCGCCTTCACCGACGGGATCTCGCTCGGCATCGACCTGCCGGTGCGGCCCAGCGGCAAGATTGCAGGCACCCCGGGCTGCGTACTCGTGGGCCCCGCCGGCGCCGTCGAGCTCGCCGAGGGCGTGATCCGGGCCGAGCGTCACGTGCACATGAGCTTCGCCGATGCCGAGCACTTCGGCGTCAAGGACGGCGACCGCATGAGCCTCCTCATCAAGGGCTCGTGTGGCACCGTGTTTCGCGACCTGCTCGTGCGGGCCGATGCGACGAGCAAGCTCGAAGTGCACATCGACACCGACGAGGGCAACGCGGCCGACCTCGATCACGCGGAGAGCGTCGAGCTGTTGAAACAGACGTGACATGCGGGGCCAGCCTCCGGCTGGGCATGAAAAACATTCGACCGTTTTTCCGGCGCGTGCCGGGCGGTCACCGCAGGGCAGCCTGCGGCGGACGATGGTGAATGAAAATAGGAGCGATGCAACAGATGGCGAAGAACGTGGAAGCCCTCGGCATGATCGAGGTGAAAGGGTTCGTCACGCTCGTCGAAGCGGTCGACGCGATGATGAAGGCGGCAAACGTCACCTTCATCGGCTGGGACAAGATCGGCAGCGGACTCGTGACGGCGTTCGTCTCGGGCGACGTGGCGGCGGTGAAGGCGGCGACCGACGCGGGTGCGGCGGCCGGCGGCCGGATCGGCGACGTGGTGAGCGTGCAGGTGATCGCCCGTCCGCACGAGGACATCGGCATCGTCCTGCCCGCCCAGGCGTAAATGGCTCGCAGCGGAACAACTCGGAAAACCACGCCTGTTCGGAAGACCAGGCCTCCGGCAACAAAGATCGATCGTTCAACCTCTCTCTCACAGGATCATTTCATGAACACGGCAATCGGACTTCTGGAAACCAAGGGACTCGTGGGCCTCGTCGAGGCCACCGACGCGATGGCCAAGGCGGCCAACGTGAAGATTTTGAAGCGCATCAGCATCGGCAACGCCTTCGTGGCGACGGTCGTGCAGGGTGACGTGGGCAGCGTGCGGGCCGCCGTCGAGGCCGGTGCCAACGCGGCCCAGCAGGTGGGCGAGCTCGTCGCCAGCCACGTCATTCCGCGTCCGGCCGATTCGCTCGTCACCGCTTTCTTTAGCTAGTTTCACGCCGTCCCCAGCCATCCATGGTGTGGGGGGTGGCCGGAACGTTTGGAGTGATTGTGAAAGTTCTCGTCGCAAATCTCGGGTCCACGAGCTTCAAGTACCGGCTGTTCGACCTGCCTGAAACGGCGGGCTCGACCGGCGGCGAACAGGAGCTCGCGCGCGGAGGCGTCGAACGCATCGGCGCGGCGGAAAGCCGCGTCTATGCCACGGCGGGCTC
>Ga0208856_1000767_pt1 | contig 11124 bp, 8 predicted proteins | sample LakMenEpi13Jul12_FD_150690 | JGI IMG/M metagenome (GOLD analysis project Ga0208856, IMG submission 150690) | Freshwater microbial communities from Lake Mendota, WI - 13JUL2012 deep hole epilimnion (SPAdes) | ecosystem: Environmental > Aquatic > Freshwater > Lentic | place: Lake Mendota, Madison... | reverse complement strand
TTCGAGCACGAGCACGTCCTCGTCGTTCGCGAGCCGGCGCAGTTCCTCGAAGCGCGCGATGCCGTGCTCCAGATGAACGACGAGCTCGCCTTCGATCAGCTCGCTGAAATCAATCTGTGAGCGGCTCACGATCTCGCGCGAACGCTTCAGCGCGATGCGACGCGCGCGCGTGTTGCGGTAGCGGCCAAAGAGTTCCGCATCGCTGAGCACCGCGACCTTCCCCGCAGGAAATGCAAAGCCGCGCCCGAGCGTGCCGATGGAGAAATGCAGCGCGTCCGCCTCGACCGAGGGAATCAAGTCGTGCAGCCGCTCGATCTCGCCCTCGTTGTTGCAAAAGACGAACGTGCTCCAGCCCTGCGTGCGCCACTCGGTGAGCTGCGCGAAGAACCGCTCGCGCCGCGCCTCGTCCACGACGAAATCGCCGGCCTCAAATTCACCGAGGCCATTTTCGAAAAACGCGAGTGAGTAGTCGAATGCCTGTGCTTGAACCACGGAGGACACGGACGGCACGGAGACATGAAGGGAGTCGCCCTCAGAATTTCCCGCGCCTTCATCCGTGCTCTCCGTGTCCTCCGTGGTAAAATTTTCTGCGACCGAATCCACGCCGATCGTCACATCCGCCTCCAGCCAATCCGCGGCGACATCCACCGTGATGTCCTCCTCGCCGATGCAGTCGCGCAGGCGGCGCTCGCGCGATGCGGCTTGGCCGAGCAGCAGCGTGCAGGTCTGGAGCTGCTCCACGCTCGTCTGCGCATCGAGGTCGAAGTGGCGGATGCTCTCCAGCTCGTCGCCGAAAAATTCCAGACGCACGGGCAGCGTGTGCTGGAAGCTGAACACATCCACGATGCCGCCGCGCACCGCGAATTGCCCGCGCTGCGACACCTGCGACACGCGCTCGTAGCCCGCGTCCGTGAGGCGCGCGAGGAGCGCGTCGCGCCCGGTTGTGTCGCCGCGCGTGAGTCGCACTTCGAGCGAACGCATCTGCTCGGAATCCGGCACCGCCTCATTGAGCGCCGCGCGTGTGACGACGATGATTTCCGAGGCCCGCTCCTGCTGAGCCGCGTGTTCTGGAGAGACTTTTCCGGCGGCGCTCTGACGTGTGCCAGCGGCATCCTCCGAGTGCGTGAGCCGCTGGAGGATCGCCAGACGCTCGGCGACGACTTCGGGATCGGGCAGCGCGCCTTCGACCGGCGCGATTTCCATCTCGGGAAAAAAGAGCGCGTCCGGGTGCCATTGGATCAGCTCGTTGTGAAGCTGCTCCTGTGCGCGCAATGCCGGGCACACGAGCCACAGCCGCCGCCCGTTTTCCCCCGCCGCGCGGGCAAGCACGGCGCACAGCGCGGAGTGCGCGCCTTCCTCGACGTGTTCGAACGCGACACATTCACCCTGCGCCGCGGCACGCAGCTTCGCCGCGAGCGCGGGCTCGCGTGCGAGTGCGTCGAGCAGATCTGGAGCGCCGGCCGTCACGTGGGCGGAGAAGGGATGCGCAGTGCGCGCCCTCGGCAACTCATTTCAGCAGGCGCGCGACATCCTCCGCGAACGGCAGCAGCGACGACATTTCCTTCGCACGCGCATCCTCGCGATTGAGCGGGCGAAGCTCGTGAGTGAGGCGTGTGCGCAGCAGCGTCGCATCAATGCGCCCCTCGGTGCCGAGTTTTTCAAAATCCACGGCTGCGAGATTCGTCTGCCACGCGGTGAAAAATTCGCGCAGCCGCTTTGAGCGCACCGCGGAGCCGGGCACGCTGTGGAAGCGTTCGATCTCACGCCGGTCGCCTACGAAACGTTCGACGAGTTCGCGCAGTTCGCTGGACTGCGGTTTCGCGAGGGCGGCGACGTCCGGCACGTAGTCGGCGATTGGTCGCGAGGCGGCGGGATTTTTTTCCGCAGCGAAGGCAAAGGCTGCGGTGATGACGAGGAGTGTGGCGCAGGTGATGAGGGGTGCCATGCGCGCAGTTCGCTGGCATCGCGCCGCCCGCGTCAACTGTGGATCACGAGTTCGATGTTCTCCGGGAGATTGCTCGCGACGCGCTCGATGACGTTGCCTTTCAGCAGCCGCGCCATTGCCGCGCGATGCGAGGAGCCGAGCATGACGATGTCCGCTCCGAGCGTGGCGGCGACGTCCACGATGGTTCCTGCGGGGTCGGTGGATTCGGCGTACACGGGCTGCACGCAGACGCCGATTTCCTCACCGAGATTGAGTACCAGGGACATGATCGGGGCGGCCTGAGGATCGTCCTGCCAGCGGTTCTTGCGCGCTGCGCCGTAATGGGCCGCGCCGAGGAAGACGGCGAGTTCCTTGATGTAGAGGACGCACAGCGAGGCGCCGCGAAGCCTGGCTTCGTCGAGCGCGAACCGAAGCACGGGCGTGAGGCCGCGCGCGGCGACGAGAATCTTGCGCCCTTCCATGAGCCTCGGGCGCAGCCTCGCGACGGCTTCGGGGTCAATGAGGTCTGCGATTTCCTTGCTGATCGTGAGGGTCTTGAGGCCGGTGCGTTTGTGCGAATACGCGCGCAGGCCGAGTCCGACGCCGATGACGATGACGGCGAAGTAGAGCGCGTGCGGCTTCACGTAGGCGATCGTGAGTTCCGCGCCGAGGAGGACGATGAATGTCGCGCCCATCGCGACGCGCTCGAACCACCGCATGTCGAGCTTCATGTTGCCCACGCACGCGCCGAGGTTCACGGCGATGGCGCCGACGACGCTGATCTCGTAAAGCTCGGCGAGGCCCTCGAGATCCTGGGTGAAGGTGAGGATCACCACCGGGATGAATGTGGCGAGGAGGAGCGGGATGATCGGGACGCCGTTCGCATTCAGGCGCGAGAGCGGGCGCGGCATTTCGCCGTCCTGGCCGAGCATGTAGAAGACGCCGATGACGGCATTGATCGCGGTATTCACCGCGCTGAGGAGCAGCACGCCGAAGACGATGCCGGTGAGGACGCCGATGGAATGGCCGAGGATCGGGCCGCCGAGCTTTGTGCCGTAGTGCTCGCCGAGGAAGCGGAGCATGTAGTCCTTGTGCTCCTCGAACGACGCCTGCGTCTCGGGGGTGTTTGCCATCGAGAGTATCGCCCAGCCGAGGAGGATCGTGGCGATGACGACTTCGATCGCGACGATGAAAAGTGCGCGTCCCGCGGTGCGTCCGACCTTCGCCTTTTCTCCGGGCGCGCCGGGATCCGCGTGCATCACGCCAGTCATGCTTGCGACGGCCTCGACGCCGCTGAGCGCGAGGATCGCCCCGGTGAACCACACCCAAGTCTGCCCCATCGCGCCGTGCACGGCCTTGGGGTGCTGCTTGAGAAATTCCGGATCGGCGAGCGCCTCGCCGGGCCAACGGAGAAATTCCGTGGTGAGGTAGGGCGCGCTGATGATGATGAGAAGGATCACCGTGACGACGGTCGGGATGGCCATGGCGATGGCCATGCTGCCGCTGTGCTTCGGGCCGAACCAGTTCACCGCGCCGAGCAGGACGATCGCGCTCATCGTCGCGATGGGGAGCCACTTTTCCGGCACGCCGAAATAGCTCATGGCCGCCCAGCCGCTGAGTGCGGCGGTGACGAGGAAATTTGCAATCAGCAGCAGTGCGCCGACCGATGCGAGGATGCGGCTCTGCTGGCGGGCGGCGGAATACACGCCGCCGCCGTCGGGGAAATTGCGGCAGATGATGGAGTAGTTGTAGCCGACGATCGCGGTGAGCACGCAGACGGCGGCGATGACAGGCATCGCTGCAAATCCTGCTGCGACGATCGCGAGGCCGATGACGTATGCCTTCGAGGTTCCCCAATCTCCGTAGAGGAGTGCGGCGGCGCGCTTCCAGTCGAGGTTCCGCGGGCGTGTGACATCAGTGGACGGTCCCATATTTTTTCAAAGTCGAATGACTGCATCCCGGCGTGGCGCGAGGCCTCAGCGCACGGGGGAGAAAACGGATGGCGATGCGGCAGTGCCGGGGGGCCGCCCGGCAAGGGAAGCGACTGCGTGCTGCCCGGTGAAAGATTCGGTTTTCAAGATTTGGAGCGGGCTACATGAGACCGGGAGGCCGGAAATTGGAAGGAATAGTTTTTTTCGGGCGGAGCGGGGACATAGCGGGTGCGGTGTCGTTTGGGACAAGGGTGAGCGAGTTTTTGCCAAATATGTGCGTTGTGGGCGGAGGGGCGAACGGCTCACATTTCCACCGCAATCGCACCGGCGTGATCCCGCGTCGGCGCGCGCAACAACAACAGCAACTCAACCCGAAGAATAATAATGAAACGCATCATCACCACCCTCGCAGCGCTCGTCATCATCGCCATGGGCATCCAGACCGCCAGCGCCGCAAAGGGCGAAAAGAAGAAGGCCGATCCGGAAGCCGCATGGAAGAAGATCGCCGGCGACAAGGAATCCGTCACGAAGGAGGAGTTCACCAAGGACGCCAAGGACAAGGCGAAGGCCGAGGCGAAGTTCGACAAGAAGGACGCAAACAAGGACGGGAAGCTCACGAAGGAAGAGTTCCTGGCTGTGCCCGCAAAGAACGCGAAGTAAGACCGCTGTCTGATAAGTCACACACAGCGCCGCATCCGGAAGGGTGCGGCGCTTTTTCTTGAGGCGAGGGTGTCCGCTCAGTCCGGGATCTGGAGCTGCGCGCGGCTGTAGAGCGCGGCGCTGCCGCCGATGCCGACGCGTTCGCCGCGCATCTCGCAGTGGAGCGTGCCGCCGCGGCGCGAGAGCTGGCGGGCGGTGAGCTTTTGCTTCCCGAGCTTTTCCGCCCAGTACGGGATGAGCGTGCAGTGCGCGCTGCCGGTCACGGGATCCTCCGCGATGCCGACGCCCGGCGCGAAGAAGCGCGAGACGAAATCCGCGTCGCTCCCGCGCGCCGTGGCGATGATGCCGAGGCAGTCGAGTGACGCGAGTTGCGGGAGGTCGGGCGTGAGTGTGCGCACTTCGTCCTCGCTGCCGAGGAGCGCGAGGAAGTCGCGGCTCTTGCGCACTTCGCGCGGGATGTGGCCGAGCCCGCTCACGAGCCCCGCGGGCGCGGCGCACGGCACGCCGGGACGCGAGGGGAAATCCATCATCACCACGCCATTTTCAAAAGTCGCGCCGAGCTCGCCGCTCGTGGTTTTGAAATTCACCGCGGTGCCGGTGTGTCCGAGTTCCGTGAAGATCACGAACGCCGCTGCGAGCGTCGCATGGCCGCACAGATCCACCTCGACGGTCGGAGTGAACCAGCGCAGCTCCCAACTGTCTCTGGTGTCGCCGCTGCCGACGAGGAACGCGGTCTCGGAAAGGTTGTTCTCCTCGGCGATTTGCTGGAGCACGGCGTCGGGCATCCAGCCGTCGAGCAGGCACACGCCGGCGGGGTTGCCGCTGAAGGCGCGCTCAGTGAACGCGTCCACTTGGAAGTAGGGAACTTTCATGCGGCGCACGCTGGCAGAGCGGGGCGCGGGTGTGCAACTGCGGTGTTTTTCCGCGCCGTCTTAATCCTAATCCTAATCTTAATCTTACTCCCCTCCGTGACGGGTGGAGGCCGGGGATTATGATTAAGATTGGGGCCGCTGCGCAGGGCATCGCCGTGCATTTTTTGCGTGATGGACGCGCGGCGTGCGATGCGGCAGCGTCGCACGAAATGGAATGGACGCACAACGACTACACGCTGACCGACGATCCCGACCGGATTGATTTTGCGGAGCTGTGCTCGCTGCTGTGGGGCACGTACTGGGCGGAGACGCGCGGGCGCGAAGTGATCGAGCGCAGCGTGCGGCGTTCGCTGTCCTTCGCGCTCCTGCGTGGCGGAAAGCTCGCCGGCTTTGCGCGAGTGGTCACCGATGCGGCGACGGTCGGCTACCTGTGCGATTTTGTGATCGGCGAGGCGCACCGCGGCGCGGGGATCGGGCAATGGATGCTCACGCAGATCCTCGCTCACCCGGATCTGCGCGGATGCCGGATCGATTTGTTCACGCGCGACACGCAGGAGTTTTACAAGCCGTTCGGCTTCGGCCCGCACAAGTTCACCTCGATGGTCCGCTACCCGCCGCGTGAGACGCGCGATGAATCCGAGGCGTGAGGGGAGATCGTGGGGAGCGCGGGCTTCCAGCCCGCAGATTCGTGCTTCCAGCGCGAATCGGGCGTGCATCCTGCACGCGGACTTCCGTGCGCAGGATACACGCCGATATCCGGCAGGGATGCCGGACATTGCGGGCTGGAAGCCCGCGCTCCCCGTGCCGCATTCTTGCGACACGCATTCTTGCGATGATTGCAATTAGCGCGCGCACTGCTAGCGTGCGCGTCCACTTTCACCAACAAGCACCAATTTTATGAGTCTCATCAGCGGCCTTCTTGGCTCACTTCTCGGCGGCAGCGGCGGCCATCAGAGCAGCCTTCTGAATTCCGTCGGCGGCCTCATCACGGGCAGCGGGGGCATCGGCGGGCTGTTGCAAAAATTCAGTGCGCACGGTCTCGGTGACCTCGTGAAGAGCTGGGTGGGCACCGGGCCAAATCCGCCACCGACCGCGCAGAACATCGAGCAGGTTTTCGGCGCGGATCAGCTCCGGCAGATTGCGGCGCAGACCGGGATCGATCCGGGCCAGATATCCGGCCACATCGCGGAGATCCTCCCGCAACTCGTGGACAAGCTCACGCCGCAAGGCCAGCCCGTCGAGGGCGGTGCGCTGCAGGGCGGCCTCGCGTCGCTGCTGGAGGGCAGGCTTGGAAAACTTTTCGGCCACTAGAACACGCGATGCGGCGCGTGGGCCGGTGCGTTCATTGAAATGCGCCGGGCTCCCCCCGTCTTGAAATCTGAACTCCATGTCCACGACCTTTGCGACCCGTCAAAATGCGGAAATTCTCGATGAAACTTACCAGCGCTGGCTGAAGGATCCGGAATCCGTCGAACCCTCCCTCCGCGGATTCTGCGAGGGCTTTCATCTCGGCTTTGAAAAATTCGAGCACAGCGTGCCGGGATCGGACGGTGCTGCCGCGGCGACGCAGATCAAGGGCGACGCCTCGCTCCAGACGCGCGTGGACGGCCTCGTGTATGCCTACCGCACGCTCGGTCACACGATCGCGCAGACGAATCCGCTCGCACGCCAGCGCCCGCAGAACGATCTGCTGAGCCTGCGCGAACTCGGCTTCGACGAGAAGGATCTCGAGCTCACCGTGGCGTCGAAATATTTCCTCGGTGGCGCGGCGATGACGCTGCGCGAGATGCGCGCAAAGCTGGAGGCGATTTTCTGCGAGGACATCGGCTTCGAGTTCATGCACATCACGAATCCCCGCGTGCGGAACTGGCTGCGCGAGCGAATCGAGAACCGCGCACAGTGGGCCGTGGACGCCGACACGAAGGCGCGGATGCTGCGGCACATCAATGAGATTGAGGCATTCGAGCGGTTCCTGCACACGGTCGCCTACAAGGGGCAGAAACGGTTCAGCATCGAGGGCGGCGAGTCGCTCATCAGCGCGCTGGATGCGGTGCTGGAAAATTGCCCGCGCCTCGGCGTGGAGGAAATCACGATGGGCATGGCGCACCGCGGACGCCTTGCGATCATCGTGCAGTTTTTGCGGAAGCCGTACAGCATCATGTTCCGCGAGTTCGATCCGAACTTCATGCCGGATTCCGTCTATGGCGACGGCGATGTGAAATATCACCTCGGCTACGTGAACACGCGCGAGACCTACACGACCGACAAAAACGTCGAGGTGCGCCTGAGCGCGAATCCGAGCCACCTCGAAGCCGTGAACCCGGTGGTGATCGGCATGACGCGCGCGCGCCAGCGGCACCGCGACGACACGGTGGAGCGGAGCAAGGTGGTGCCCATTTTGATTCACGGCGATGCGGCGATGGCGGGGCAGGGGATCGTGGCGGAAGTGCTGAACATGTCGCAGCTCCCCGGCTACCGCGTCGGCGGCACCATCCACATCATCACGAACAACCAGATCGGATTCACCACGCTGCCCGAGGATGCGCGCTCGTCGCAGTATTGCACCGACGTCGCGAAGATGGTCGAGGCGCCGGTCTTTCATGTGAACGGCGACAACCCGCTCGCCGTGCGCTTCTGCACGGAGCTGGCGTTCGAGTTTCGCCAGCAGTTCAAGCGCGACGTCGTCGTGGACATCGTCTGCTACCGCCGCCACGGGCACAACGAGACGGACGAGCCTGCGTTCACGAGCCCCGATCTGTATCGCGAGATCGCCTCCCATCCCTCAGTCGGGAAAATTTTTCAGGACCGTCTCGTCGCGGACGACTCAATCGCTGAGGAGGACGCCGTGGCTGCGCAGAAAAAAATCTGGGCGTTGCTGGAGCAGACGCTCGCCGAGGCGCAGGAATCCGCGAAACAAAAGAAGCCGCAGGGCAAGGCCGGCAAGCTCGCGAAACTCGAGGGCAGCAACTACGTCATCCAACCGCCGTATTCACACGATCCGGTGGACACCGCGGTGACGAAGGCCATGCTCGGAAAAATCATCAAGGGCATCACGACGGTGCCGGACGGATTCAACATTCACCCGCGCGTGAAGACCTTCGTGCTCGACAAGCGCAGGCAGGCGTTCGAGCGCGGCGAGGGCTTCGACTGGGCGACCGCCGAGGCGCTCGCGTGGGGCTCGCTTTTGATCGAGGGAAAGCATGTGCGCCTGAGCGGGCAGGACTGCCGCCGCGGCACGTTCAGCCAGCGCCACGCGTATTATTACGACACGACCACGCGCGACCGCTGGTGCCCGCTGAACGGCGTCGCGCCCGGCAAGCAGGGGAAAATCTGCATCTACAATTCGCTCCTCAGCGAGGCCGCCGTGCTCGGCTTCGACTACGGATATTCGCTGAACTACGAGGGCATGCTCTGCCAGTGGGAGGCGCAGTTCGGCGATTTCGTGAACGGCGCGCAGGTGATCATTGACCAGTTCATCGTGAGCGCGGAGAGCAAATGGCAGAGGCCGAGCGGTATCGTGCTCCTGCTCCCGCACGGCTATGAGGGCCAGGGCCCGGAGCACTCCAGCGCGCGGCTCGAGCGATTCCTCCAGCTCTGCGCCGAGGACAACATCCAGGTCGCGAACCTCACCACCTCCGCGCAATATTTCCACATCCTGCGCCGGCAGATGATGCGCGAATTCCGCAAGCCGCTCGTGCTCATGACGCCGAAATCCATGCTGCGCCTCGAAGCCGCCGCATCGAAGCTCACCGACTTCACCGAGGGCCGCTTCCGCGAAATCTTCGACGGCACCGAGTCGCTGAACTGCAAGCGCGAGGACGTGACGCGCATCATTTTCTCATCCGGAAAAGTCTTCCACGACCTGATCAAATTCCGCGACGAAAACCAGATCAGCCGCACCGCATTTGTGCGCATCGAGCAGCTCTATCCGCTGCACGAAAAGGCGATCAAGGCGGCCATCGCGACGTATCCGAAGGCAAAGAAATTCGTCTGGTGCCAGGAGGAGCCGGAGAACATGGGCGCGTGGCGCTACATTGCGCCGCACCTGCGCCGCATCGCGGAACAGAGCGCGCACTACGCCGGACGCGACGAGGGCGCGAGCACCGCGGTTGGCTCGAAGAACGTGAGCGACCTCGAGCAGGCGCAGCTCGTGCGCCGCGCGTTTGAAGTGTGACATGCGCCGCGGCCCGACGGCATTTTCAAAATCCAATCCAAAGCGACAACAATGAGTCTCGAAGTAAAAATCCCGGCAGTCGGCGAGTCAGTCACAAGCGGCATGATCTCCGCGTGGCTGAAAAAGGACGGCGATGCCGTGGCCAAGGGCGACGCCCTGCTGACCCTCGAAACGGACAAGGTCTCGACCGAAATCACTGCCGATGCGGCAGGCACGTTGCGCATCAAGGCGCAGGCTGGCGCAGAGGTGAAGATCGGCGAGGTCGTTGCGATCATCGAGGCCGGTGCTGCTGCGCCGGCGAAGGCTGCTGCGGAAAATACTGCGGAGGCGAAACCCGCCGAGGCGAAATCTCCCGAGACCAAGCCGGAGAAAAAGACCGCGAAACCCGAAGCCGTGCCTGCGCCTGTCGCAGCACCCGCACCCGTTGCGGAGACTCCCGCCGCAGTTGCGGCCGCGAATGAATCGCTGGCCGTCATTTCCGAAAACATCGCGCCGCTGGAAACCGGGCGCGTGACGCGCAAACGCCTCTCGCCGCTTCGCCGGAAGATCGCCGCGCAGCTCGTGATGGCGCAGCACACGGCGGCGATCCTCACGACGTTCAACGAGGCCGACATGTCCGCGGTGATGACGCTGCGCAAGGCGATGGGCGACGACTTTCAGAAGCAGCACGGCATCAAGCTCGGGTTCATGTCGTTCTTCATCAAGGCCGTCGTCGCGGCGCTGAAGGCCGTGCCGCAGGTGAACGTGCGCGTCGAGGGCGACGACCTGGTGCAAAATCATTTCTACGACATCGGCGTCGCAGTCGGGACTGAGCGCGGGCTCATGGTGCCGGTCGTGCGCGACGCGCACCGCAAGTCGTTCGCAGAAATCGAGCGTGACCTCGTGGCCTACGCGGTGAAGGCACGCGAAGGGCGCATCGGGATTGATGATCTTTCCGGCGGCGTCTTCACGATCAGCAATGGCGGCATCTACGGCAGCCTGCTGAGCACGCCCATTTTGAATCCGCCTCAGAGCGGTATCCTCGGGATGCACAAGATCCAGGAGCGCCCCGTCGTGGTGAACGGTGCGGTGGTCATCCGCCCGATGATGTATCTCGCGATGAGCTATGACCACCGCGTCGTGGACGGGCGCGAGGCGGTGACGTTTCTCGTGCGGGTGAAGGAAGCGATCGAACAACCCTCGCGCCTGCTGCTGGAAGTATGAGCGGCGCGCCGCACGCGCGATGAAAGACGAGGCCCGGCTCGCAGCCGCATTGCAGTGCGCAACTTCCGCATTGCTCGCGGAGATGAATGCCGCCGGGCACTGGACGGGCGAGCTTTCCAGCAGCGCGCTCTCGACTGCGACAGCAGTTGTCGCGCTGGCAAAAGTGGATGCGCTCCGGCACTCCGCGCTCGTCCGTGGCGGTCTGTTCTGGCTTGCGGAGAACGTGAACACCGACGGCGGCTGGGGCGACACAACGCGGAGCAAGTCGAACATCTCGACAACCGCGCTGTGCTGGGCCGCATTCGGCGCGGCGAATGCCGACGATCAATTTCGCGCAGTCGTGCAAAACGCCGAGACTTG
>Ga0208856_1000766_pt1 | contig 11147 bp, 8 predicted proteins | sample LakMenEpi13Jul12_FD_150690 | JGI IMG/M metagenome (GOLD analysis project Ga0208856, IMG submission 150690) | Freshwater microbial communities from Lake Mendota, WI - 13JUL2012 deep hole epilimnion (SPAdes) | ecosystem: Environmental > Aquatic > Freshwater > Lentic | place: Lake Mendota, Madison... | reverse complement strand
TAACTCATTGATTTAACTGGAGCCAATGACGGGAGTCGAACCTGCGACCTACTGATTACGAATCAGTTGCTCTACCAACTGAGCTACATCGGCGAAGTGATGGAGGCTGCGAGCGGAGTCGAACCGCTCTAGATGGCTTTGCAGGCCACTGCATAACCGCTTTGCTACGCAGCCAATATGAAGATAAACAAAAAAGCCGCGAAGATCGCGGCTTAAAATTTGGAGCGGGAAACGAGATTCGAACTCGCGACCCCAACCTTGGCAAGGTTGTGCTCTACCACTGAGCTATTCCCGCGTTTCAATATTTGAAACTATTTGCATAGTATAAATATCCTTAATTAAGATGTCAATCTTTTTTTTAAACACTACAGATTAATACCTAATACCCAACCAATCGTCCCAGTGCAACTACCTTCGTCAATTTGCACTTTTGCATAAACAATGGGACCGGCCTCTTGTTTATCTAATACGGTCACATTAGTACCAACAGGGAATTTACGGCATTCTTCTGTTTTATTTTCATCGTCATCAAAAGCTGACATTGCGCCCGGCTGTGAAACCAAACGGATAGTTAACACGTCGTTGCCGTCTGCAACTGCATTAGGGCTTTTTAACGAATATTTTTGGCCTGCTGCCAAACTTTTAGTATCCGCTTTTTTCAATACTTCATCACCGCCACCTAATCCAAACATAACTAAGGCTAAAAGCAACACACCAACACCACCTACAATACCATAAAACGCATTGGCATTTGACTCTTTAAGTGCCATTAATGATGCCAACATACCCGCTGGAGCTTCTTCGTGACTAGGTTGAGTTGCATGAACTTCAGCTGCTTGAACGGGTTCAGCGTGAGCAGTTTCTTGCGAAGCTTCAACAGACTCGGTAACGACTGGATTTACATTTTCTTCACTCATTTGTATGTCCTCACTGTATTTTTTTAAGTTGTTATTATTGTAAAGCTCACCGCTCCCTTAAATTTGAGCGCAACACTATTTTACTGTGTTACCCTTTGCGCGTCATCATTCCCTTTGATGGATTATAACCAACAATGGCCGCCGCCATAAACACGATAAATGCGATCGCTGTATATATAAACGCAAATGAATTAAATTGCCCATATAATGCAAAACGAATTAACTCAACGGCTTGTGAAAATGGATTGTACTGCGCTAATTCATAGAGAAACGCATTGGATTCTTTTATTTTCCACAACGGGTAAAGCGCCGTTGACATAAAAAATAGCGGAAAAATCACAAAATTCATCACACCTGCAAAGTTTTCAAGTTGCTTAATAAACGACGACAACAATAAGCCTAATGCGCCTAACATCAATCCTGACAGAATCAGTGGGAATATAACCCACATATATCCCTCAATTGGTGCTCGGATATCATACCCCCAAGCTATGATTAAGAAAACATACACTTGCAAAATAGATACTCCTGTCCCCGCTAATAATTTACTCAAAAGCAAAAACCAACGAGGCAACGGACTGACAAGCAAGATGCGCATACTGCCCATTTCGCGGTCATAAACCATCGAAAGAGAGCTTTGCATGCCGTTAAAAAGTTGAATCATACCAATAAGTCCGGGTGTAATGTAGACCTCATATAAAATATAGGTTTCATAAGGTGGCGTAATCGCTAAACCAAGTGCTGCACGAAAACCTGCCGCAAAGACAAATAACCACACCAAAGGACGCACTAATGCCGAAATAAACCGCTCTCGTTGCGTCACAAAACGACTCAACTCACGCACCACAATCCCCATCATCGCCCGCCAATAATGCACCATATTATTTCTCCCCAATAGATACTAATTTCAATCCCGAAGGTAGCGCTTCACCAAAAATTTGTTTTTCGTCTTTTTCGCTGAGCTCTTTGACCTGTTCCACCATGTCAATCCATGAAAGAGGCGCTTTACTCAGTTTTAGCTTTTCAACAACACGAATGCGCATTTCGTCACTGATATCACGCGCACGATCACCGCTCATCCGCGCAATTAACGTCGCAGAAAAGCCAATTTGCGGTGTTTTTTTCCAATCTTCACTGAGTAATTGCTCAAGCCATAATTCAACGGTCTGCGCAGGTACAACATTGTGACTGCTGCCATGAAAAGGAATTCGCGCCCCAATGCGACCGAGCGCCCACCATGTTTGAACGGATTCACTCGATTTTTCAAGGCGTTTAAGTAGCCATTCACCTAATTGAATTTTCTTTTGTAACGGCAAGCGTTCAAGCACGGCGGCTAATCGAATAATGTCGTCATAACTACGCGTTTTAATTTGTTTTGCCACGCCCACTTGCCTTGCTGCACTCGGGTCAATATATTTGGTAATGTCGGCAAAAATGGTTTCCTGCGCTGCGGGTGACAGTCCACCCGCAATCCGTCGCCAAAGCGTCCACCACTCCGCCCATGATGCCGTTTCGTTGACAAATTGAATTCCGTGTGGATAAATTTTCCAGATTTGCTCAACGCGCCAATCATCAAGCGGATAACCAAATCCCGGACGTAAACAATAGCCAATTAAATTTAACCAAATTTTTTCATGTGACTCACTGCGACGACGGTATTTATCACCGTCCAGTAGCGTGGTAAATAAAGTTCGAAGCAGTGGCGAGTTCCATTCACTTCGCGCCATTCCGGTCATTTTTTCAAGCTCAGAGCGAAGATTTTTCACGGCTTTAGGATCAATTTGTTTTGATTTTGCGCCGAAAATATCGCTGATTTTTTCGCATAACGCGGGCAAATTGGCTGGCAACCCTTCTTCAGTTGATACACTGCTATTCTGAACGCCCCGACGAAGTTGGAATTCAACGTCCCACCGATTTTTACGATTATCAACGCCGACGCATTGAATTTTAAGCGTTCCGACTTCTGTTTGCATGACGGCAAGCTCAACGACAACTTCATTGCTCGAATCACTGCTAAAGGCAACCGCTAAGGGTGGCAAGGAATGAAAATCATCGGTAATCTCTGTAATATCACCTGATTTATAAACGGTATCGCCAATCGTTGAAGCTAAATGGAAACGCACAGGCATCCCAAGACGCAGCGCAAAACGATGATTTTTTAAAATAATTTCATCATCTTCCTCACTCCCTCTTGGCAAAATACAAATACCTTGTTGAACCTGCCTATTTTCAGCCGTTTCAATCAATAAAAAATAACTACGCGCAGCACCGCCCCCGATTTTTAATTTTTTCTCGCGTCGCGCTACTGCGTAACTGACTGCGCCAAACGCAACGGCTAATTCTGGATGTTGATTTTCCAGTAAAATAGGCGGCACATCGCGCCATGAAGAAAGTAAGTCAATGGCTCGCTGCGTAATAGGTTGACTGCGGAAGACGCCTCCATTGAGCAGCAGCGCATCAGGGACAAACGCACCTTGCATATCCGGTGTTTTCTCTAAGGCTTGCGCCGCTGCATGAGAATGCAATTTCAAAAAAGCGGCAATATGTTTACTCACTGCAGGCTCTGACGCATAAGGCAAGCCGAACTCCACCACACCACTGCGTTTTTTATCTGGTAAATCGCTTAATTTTGATAGCGGGAAAAAACCATCTAACGCAATAGTGCGAACTTCTTCACGTGTGAGCGTTGCCGAGCGTGAGCCACCAAATAATTTTGAACCACTGGCCAGCAACGTCACTTTGATAGATTCTGGCGCGTCTTCTGCAAGTAGACGCTCTTTAGCGTGGCGACAATGCTCGAGTAATTGTGATAATTCGGCTACCGATAATCGCTTTTGCGCAGAATCATTGCCCATTAAACGTGATTCAAGCGTATGCGCAATCGCTAAATCTACATTATCACCCCCTAGCATCAAATGATCACCCACGCCAATACGGGTTAATTTTGGCTCTTTATCCCCTTCGCCTTGTTCAACACGAATGAGCGTTAAATCCGTCGTGCCGCCCCCCACATCACAAATAAGCAGTAAATGCACGTTAGACAATTTTTCTTTTAATTGCGAGGCATTTACACGCAACCAATCGTAACAAACCGCTTGAGGCTCTTCGAGTAAGCGAATTTTTTTCAATCCAGCAATTTTTGCCGCTTCAACTGTTAATGAACGCGCCCCTTCATCAAATGACGCGGGGACAGTTATCACAACATCTTGGTTTTCAAGCGGCGCATCGGGGAATTGATGCCCCCATACCGCGCGAATATGCGCCAAATAACTTGCACTTGCATCCAAAGGTGACACTTTTAATACGTCATCACTACTCCCCCAAGGCAAGATAGCCGCATCTTGATCAACGGATGGATGTGACAGCCAACTTTTTGCGCTGGTGACAAAACGGCCTTTCGTTTTCGCACCAAGCACACGGGCCGCTTCACCCAAAATGGCATTATCACTTGCAGTAAAAGCGAGATTTCCTGCGGCAATTTCCCCTTCTGCTGGATGATATCGCACTGAAGGTAATAAAGGACGGGCGGCAACTTGACCAACATCGACTAATTGCTCAATGGGGAAAAGTTGAATCATTTGCGGTGTTGATATAGACGCGTAGGCGACAACAGTGTGTGTTGTCCCTAAATCAATGCCGACTAAATACTGGGGATTTTTTATTTTCACGGTTTTGTTAACTCAAAGAGAAAGTAGATGTGTGCTGTTCAATCATTGATTTAGCACAAGATTCTAGCATCAATAATAACGATTATTTTATTCTATCCTCTAATACAAGCATACGCCCAAGAGGACTTTCTGGGTCAAAAGTAAGATACTGCGAACTAATCGATTCGCTTGCTTTCAGTAATTCATTCACTTGGTGTTTATGCTGCAGTTGATCGCGTTCAAACTGCGAAATTAACGCCAACACCTCCTGATTTAATACCTCTAAACCATTTGCAACACCTTTATTCAAACCACGCAATGCACTTTTTTCAAGAGATGGCTGGCATTTTTTAAGAATAAAAAAAGGAATAACCCATGACAGCGCACACACTAAAACACTATGCACGGCAAAATCAACACTCAAATAATGTAAATGCGTTTGATTACTTTCGTAATAACCATTAAACACTTGAACACCCACCCAACTCATCGCTCCAAGCGGTAACACAATTTCAGCCAGACCAACCAGTTTAAGTAACCCACGATGGAGCCAAGTTCCCCGTTTTGCAAGAGATTGACGTGTTTCCAGCTCTACAGCATGATGCAAGGCTTTCTTTGCATTCGGGCGGATTGATGACATACTTTTTTCGAGTGGTAAAATTGGAAGGTGTTGGCGTTGCGCGTAAAGTAGCGTTTCATTCAGTACATCATCAAAACGAGTTTGCGCCCAACCATCCCAAAGTAAAATATCGCTGGATACAATGCGTAAATCACTTGCATGCGTCGCAAATTGCTCCGCAAGCAAAGGCAATCGCCATGCAAATCCTTGTTGCAACTGTTTCGCTGTTAACTTCCAATGTTTTTGCCAATGCGTGTGTAATTTCTGAACAGCCACCGGTTCACCTAAATAAGATAAGCCGACCTGTAGCTGTTTTTGCAATGCTTGAACGCGCACTTGCCGACCATGATAAGCCAATTGTTCAAGTGTCTTTTGCGTAGCTAAACTGCCAATAGTTTGCGTTAAAGAGGCAAAATCATCGTCAACGAGCATTTGCGTACAGCTGGTTTTAAAAATCAATGGTGCATCAAATCCAGCTAAGTGAAGTTGATGTTCAAAGTCTTCAGCTTGAACCTGTTGCCCAACATCCCATTGATTAAGTACAAATAACCACGCATGACGCGCACCTTGAGAAATCAATAATTGCCAGGCTTTTTCATCTCGATAACGCTCAGGACTCACTACGTAAATCAGCATATCGATATACGGCATCCATTGCATAACAAGGGCTTTATTCTGCCCATCTGTACTGTCAAAATCTGGCATATCAATCCAAACCATCATTTTTTGACTATCGTCATCATGATGAGAAATCGATACCCCACGCAAAGGCAATTCAGGTAACGTGACATCCCGATGATAATACACGGTAACTTCACGTGAAGTAGGACGTGCGATGCCCGCTTTGGCAATGGCCCTGCCCGCTAATCGATTCAGTAGTGAACTTTTCCCAACACCTGTTCCACCCATAAAAGCGATAAGCATGGGGCGACTAGGCATTTCTTGAGCAAATTGCGTCATATCATCGCTATCTAATGACGCCAACTGCTGCGCTGTTAACCAATCTTGCTGATTGGCTTTTTTTGCCCAATCTTGAGAGTCATTGAGTAAATCAGAGTAATCGTAAGCCATGAGGTTTTCCACCGTCCAATTGCGCCTCAGCGTCTAAAAGTTGTTTAGGAGAAATCGCAAAATGTGTATCGCTATTTATCAACTGAGGTAAATCACGTAAACGCTGCGACATTGGGTCAAAAATTTGCGCTTTAACGACGGCAAGTTGCCGAACTTTCAAATCGGATTCTACTTTACGCATATAACTCCCAATGGCACTTTCGGTCAGTAAATTTGTGAGTGTTAACATGGCAGGCGCAATCACCAAATCATGCAAGCCAATCCCGCCCGCATAAAGCGTCAGCGCCAACACAGCAGCATCGGCCGATACACGCGTTGCACGAAGTGTATTTAACACCAGCGGTTGCTCTTCTAATTTATGGTAAAGCCCTTCAGCTGCCAGCTGAACATCGTGTTGAAATAATTGATGATAAGCTTGTGCGCTATGAAAACTGAGTTTAGCCTCGCCAGCGTGATGATCACGCAGTTGCAAACTGATATCGCGCCACAATGGATGCGTATTTTTATCAAGCAATTGATGTGCTAATTCGGTTAATGTGTGATCAATCAACTGCTTTATCATTGTCATTTCGTGACTACTTTCTGCTAAATTAGCACGAGAACGCCCGAGACTACGCAATTTTTTTAACGGGTAAAGTAAGACTTTACGCGCTTTAACCATGACACGCGCTACACTGGGTATTTCAAGTAACAATAATAATTCTGCAATCGCTTGTTGAAATGTTTCATAATGGCGCGGGTGATGAAGATAGTCACGCGCGTAATTGCGTAACGATTGCTCAACCACCTGATCAACAAGCTGATGCCATGCCTCATATATGACATGTTCTTCACGCAGTGGCGCTGTCCATGACTGCCAGTAGGTTTGCAGTAATTTTTGCTCACGATGAGTTTGTTTTTCACGTTGTACTTTTTTAGCTAATTCGAACAAAACGTGTTTTTTCGATTGCGCAATTTCGGGTATTTGTGTATTTTTTTGATAAAATAGCGGCAGAACTTGCGGAAAAGTGTCGCGACGCGTCTCTCTCCATTTTTCTTGTAGTGATTCTAAAACAATCGATTCAGCGCCTTCATTTAATTTGTTCACACAAATTAAAGTGGGTTGCCGCAAAGGTTCAATGCATTTCATCATGTCCCAAACGGATTGATCTGCATATTTTTCTTTACTGACAATTAAAATAACCATATCCGCGAGTGCAATGGTTTTGAGTACGCCTTCACGATAAACAGTTGAATCAATAGAATCAAAATCGGGCGTATCCCAAAGTACGGAAGGCGGTAAATAGGGAGTTACCGTATCAGTAGACGATAATGAATAGCACGTGTAATTTGATTTATTGAGCTGATTGGGTACACTACACATAAAAGGAAAAAAATATTCGGCTAAATACTGCTCACAGGCCTTAACGTCAATATCATAACAAAAGCCTTGTGGATGAACGGTATAACCAGCAAGTGGACTCACGCCAGCACTTGTGGATTGCAGTAAGACGTTAACAATCGAGCTTTTACCGGCTTGTGTTGGGCCAACAACGGCAATTTGCAAAGGAAAATTATCCTTATATTGCCCTTTTGCAAAAAAAGCCTGCGTGAGTGTTAACTGCTCAAGCGTTTGCTGATACGCATAGTGAGAACCATTGAGCACATTGGCTTTTTGGATAATTTGGTAGCGCTTTAGAAGAAGGGAAATAAATTCCAGCATAAAAAAAATGTCTAGGGTTTATAATAACCGCGCATTTTACTTTGTTTGTAAAAAAATAGCGTTATCATCCTTCCCATTTATTTTTAAGGTTATGACAATGAAAAAATTACCACTTATCGTCCTTGCGCTAAGTTGCGCTATGTTAACCGCTTGTGGCAATGGTCAAAAGATCAATGCACACAGTGAAAAAACGGCTTATAAATCTGTTAAAATGATTAAAAATCGACTTCCCGAAGATATCCGTACAGAATATGAGATGTCATTTTGGATGGTACGTGACGCAAAAAAAAGTGATGACGAATTTTTAAACACAGTAGATAATAAAACCCCGCAAGAAATTATTGTTTTGGGTAAAGAAATTTATCAACAGCGCAAAGAAGCTGGTTTTGCAGAATACCAACAATATAAAACGTGGGAAGAAATGATGGCTAAATACGACCGAGAACGTATGCATCAAGGTAAACCAAAAACAGACGTCAAACAAACAGACGATGCTCGCACCAGTAATCGTGAAGTTATTTACAGTATGTAATTAAGAAAGGGAAGCCTCTCGTTTATGCTCATCCAAAAGCTAGCTCGACTAAGTATCACATTGTGCTTATGTAGCGCATTGACGTGTGTTGCGAGTGATGACAAACGTGAGGCTGAATTTGCCCTCGATATTGAAAAAAAACTGACCAATGGACGTATTGTTTGGCTGCAGGCTCAGAATCAAAAATTTTTGAGCCTATACACTGAAGTTGCAACCAATAACCCTGATGGTATAGTAATATTACTGCATGATATTGGAGGACATCCAAATCAAGATAAAGTGATTGAGTTACTACGCAATTTTTTCCCTGAACACCGTTGGTCAACGCTATCAATACAAATGCCTTTGCGTGAAGAAGGTGCTAAAATAGCAGACTATTACAGTTTATTTCCTGAAGCTAAAGACAGACTATTTTCGGCTGTCACTTTTGCCAAAGCACAAAAAGCCGAAAAAGTGGTCATTATTGGGTATGGTTTAGGGGGATTGATGGCAACCTCTGCCTTGCAAGAAAAATCGACCAATGTGAACGGCATCATTACCATAAGCTTGTCATCTTCTGAAACAGATGAAATTTACGCACAAACATTGCCTTTTGTTTCATCTCTTACCTTACCTATGCTTGATGTTTACGGTGAACTTGATTCACCCGATGTGGTTTATAGCGCAAGAGAGCGAAAAAGTATCGGCAGAACAAAATCAAAATATCGTCAAATCAAACTTGATAATGAAGGGCATTTGTATTTGAATGATAGTGGACTTCTCGTCAAACGAATTTACAGTTGGGTTAACCGAGTTATTAGCAATAAATCACAGGAACTTCCTCGTATATGCTCATCAAAAGATTAGCGCAAGTTAGCTTAACACTCTGTTTGTGTAGCGCTCTGCCGTGTATTGCGAGCAGCGATGAGAAACGTGAGGCCGATTTTGCCTTGGATATTCAAAAAACACTGAAAACAGGAACTGCTGTTTGGCTGCATACACCCGAAAAGAAATTTTTAAGTTTATATACCGATACCCCATCCACTGATCGTCAAGGTTTTATCATTCTGCTACATGATATTGGCGGAAATCCCGATCAAGAATTAGTCATTAAAAAATTACGTCATTTCGTGCCTAATCATCACTGGGCCTCTTTATCAGTTCAAATGCCTTTGCGCGAATCTGGCGCCGCCATGGGAGATTATTATGACTTATTTCCTGAAGCCAAAGAGCGACTCATTGCAGCCATAAAATTTGCAAAAGCTGAAAAAGCTGAGAAAGTGGTCATTGTCGGATATGGTCTAGGCGCTTTAATGGCCACCTATGCACTCGCCGATAAATCCATTGATGTTAACGGCGTTGTCCTCATCAGTTTACCTGTCACAGACAATAGTGACACGCTACTCTTTATCTCAAAATTCAATTTACCCATACTTGATATATATGCAGAATTGGATATTCCCGAAGTCGTTCGTAGTGCGAGAGATCGTCTGGTCGCGGGCAAGAAAAATAGTACTTATCGTCAAGTCAAACTTGAAAATGAAGGTCATCAATTTTTGCATGATGATGATCTCCTCATTAAACGTGTTTACAGCTGGGTCGATAGAGTCGTAGCCAACGAAGGTCCTGCTGGCCCTGCCGGCCCTAAAGGTGACTTAGGGTACAAAGGCGCACAAGGCGCACAAGGTCCAACAGGACCTCAAGGGGAGCAAGGGGATACTGGAGCTAAAGGCGATACTGGTATCCAAGGCATCCAAGGCGTTAAAGGCGACCAAGGTATTCAAGGACCCCAAGGCGACCAAGGACCTCAAGGCGCTAAAGGTGAACAAGGTATTCAAGGTATTAAAGGGGCAACCGGACCTAAAGGGGATCAAGGGCTCAAAGGGGATCAAGGTATTCAAGGACCTAAAGGGGATCAAGGTGTCAAAGGCGATACTGGACCTAAAGGGGAACAAGGTCTTAAAGGGGATCAAGGTATTCAAGGCTCTAAAGGGGATACCGGACCTAAAGGGGATACCGGACCTAAAGGGGATCTCGGTCTTAAAGGTGATATTGGTCTTAAAGGTGATACTGGACCTAAAGGCGATCCAGGTGAAAAAGGTGAACAAGGCGTCAAAGGGGATCTTGGACCTAAAGGCGATCTCGGACCTAAAGGCGATCAAGGCATCAAAGGCGATACTGGTGATAAAGGTGATGGTGGACCTAAAGGCGACCAAGGCCTCAAAGGTGATATCGGTCCTAAAGGTGACACAGGCGCCAAAGGTGATACCGGACCTAAAGGTGATACTGGACCCAAAGGCGATAACGGTACCAAAGGTGACACAGGTCCTAAAGGTGATAAAGGCGATAAAGGCTCCGCCACTGATAATCCTGCCGCCCCTAAACCGTAATTTACCCACTCAAAAAGGACGTTTCATAACGTCCTTTTTTATTGTTTAACAAATTTAAAACATCATTTAATTTTTCTTAATTCACGATAGAAACACCCCCACGGGCGTGGGGAAGACGACCATCAGCCATGACTGGATTAGCAAGCACCAGAAACATTTTACGAACCGTCCACTACCTCTAATTTTTTCATCAAAAAGTGTGACATACATCACACTTTTGAAAAAAAGTGTTATAATGACTTTACAAAATTAAAAATTTGCTTTACTGCCGAATAGGTAGCTTAGGAAAA
>Ga0208856_1000765_pt1 | contig 11155 bp, 7 predicted proteins | sample LakMenEpi13Jul12_FD_150690 | JGI IMG/M metagenome (GOLD analysis project Ga0208856, IMG submission 150690) | Freshwater microbial communities from Lake Mendota, WI - 13JUL2012 deep hole epilimnion (SPAdes) | ecosystem: Environmental > Aquatic > Freshwater > Lentic | place: Lake Mendota, Madison... | reverse complement strand
AAGCCCGAGGCGTAAGCCGAAGGGAAAACGCGTGGAAGTGCGCAGCCGGGGCATCCTCTCGGCTCACGCCTCGGGCTCCCAGACGGTGAGGCGAGGGGTTGCCCCTGCCGTTGAGCCGGCGGGCACGAAACGAGGCCAGCGGGACGCTTGCCCCACGACACCCCGGATGCCGCTAGAATTTGGGATCGAAGTCCCGGGAGTTTTCCAACCATGGCGGTGCGAGGGCCGAGTGCGTGGCTGGTCGCGGCGTTCGCGGCCGTCGTCGGGGCCGCGATCGGTGGCGGGCAGGCGGCGCTCGAGGCGGCCCTTCGGCCGTGGCGGATCGGTGACTTTGGGCCAGCATCGCTCGCGGCCACGCCCACCGATGCGCCAGTCGCCGAGGTGCCCGAGACGCGGCACGAATTCGGCACGGTCGGCACCGGTGCCGAGGGGAGCCACGAGTTCGTGATCCGTAACACGGGCACAGCGCCGCTCGTGCTCACCCGCGGTGCCACCAGCTGCAGCTGCACCGTGAGCGACTTCGAGTCGTCGGACGGCGGCGACGAACTCGCCCGGAAGGAGGTGCCGCCGGGCGAGGCGACGCGCGTGCGGCTGAAGTGGCGAGGCAAGGGGCCGGGGGGTCCGTTCCGCCAGCAGGCGACCGTGTTTACGAACGATCCGCGGCGGCCGGAGATCGCGTTCGTGATCGAGGGAACGGTCGTGCCGAAATGGAAGGCCGTTCCTGACGCCGTCGCGTTTCCCACGATCACGACCGGAGCGGGCGCTCAAGCGGTGGTGAAACTGTTCACGTATGGCGCCGAGCCCCCGGTGGTCGAGGAACTATCGGCCGGCGACCCGCAAACCGCCCAGCTTTTCACGCTTGCCTCCGCGCCGCTGACCGCGGCTGAGATCGCTGCCGAGACGGGAGCCACGGGTGGGCTCGAGCTCAGCGTGGGTGTGGCACCCGGCCTGCCGATCGGCCAAGTTCGGCAAACGGTCAAGGCCCGGCTGCGGATGCCCGATGAGATCCTCGTGGAAATCCCCGTGCATGGCACTGTCAGCGGCGCTCTTGCGTTGGCCGGCGGGGCATGGGATTCCTCTCGCCAAGCCCTGTTGCTTGGCACGGTCTCGGCACGCACCGGCAGTCGAACGGATTTCTTTCTGACGGTCAAAGGTCCGCATGCCTCAGCCGTGAAACCGGTCGTGCGCGAGGTCGTGCCGGAGTCGCTCGTGGTGGAGATCGGTGAAGGCAGACCCGTCGGTGACAAAGGCATGATCAGGATTCCACTGTCGGTCGTGATTCGTCCGGGCAGCCCGTCGGCGAATCATCGTTGTTCAGACCAAGGGCCGGCCGGCCGAATCGTTTTGGAGACCGGCCACCCGGAGACACCAGAATTTTCCATTCCTGTATGCGTCGTCATCGGACCATGAAGCTCGCTCACCCCTTCACCGCGTGCCTCGGTCTCTCGTGCGCACTCGTGCTTTCGTTGCCATCACCGGCGCGGGCGACCCGCCCCGATCGAGGCGCCGACGTCGCTCCCACCACGGTCGACACGTTCACGCAGCGCAACGGTGCCATCTTCGCCGACTGGACCGATCCGAAGGCGCTGATCGTGATCACGGGTGAACTCGACGGCTACATCGAGCCCTGCGGCTGCACCGGCAAAGAGAATCAAAAGGGCGGCCTGAGCCGGCGGCAAAACTTTCTGCGGTCCGTCGCGGCGTCGGGATGGCCGCTGGTGGCGGTGGATCTCGGCGGACAGGTGCGGCGGTTCGGCCGACAATCGGAAGTGAAGTTTCAGTCGATTGCCGACGGGCTGAAGGCCATGGGCTACTCCGCCGTGGGCTTCGGGCCGGACGACCTCCGGCTGCCTGCCGAAGAACTCGTGGCCGCAGCGGCGCCCGTGGGCGAACAGGCGACCCCTTTCGTGAGCGCGAACGTCGGCCTTCTCGGTCTCGACGCCAACATCACGCCGCGGTTTCGAGTGGTGGAGATCGGCGGGCTGCGAATCGGCATCACAGCGGTGCTCGGCGACAAACAAGCAGCCGAGATCACGAACGATGCCGTCGAGGTGCAGCCCGCCCCGCAGGCCCTGGAGCGAGTGGCCAGTGAATTGCGCAAGGCGGGCTGTGCGCACCAAATCCTGCTCGCCTGGGCGGAGCCTGAGGAATCGAAGGCGCTCGCCGCGAAGTTCCCCCAGTTCGACATCGTGGTGACGGCCGGGGGCGGCGATGAACCGCCGGCCACGCTGCCAGTGCTCCCGGGTGGCAAGGCTCGGCTGGTCGAGCTCGGCCACAAGGGCATGTTCGCGGTCGCGATCGGGGTGTTCGACGATCCCAAGGCGCCGCTCAAGTCACAGCGGGTGCCGCTCGATGCCCGCTGGGGCGAGTCACCCGACATGATCAAGCTCCTGGCCACCTATCAGCGGCAGCTCGAATCGCTCGGGCTCACGGGGCTGGGCATCGCGCCGATCCGGCATCCCTCAGGCCGCCGGTTCGCGGGGAGCGCCGCCTGCGCCGACTGCCACCAGGAGGCCTACGACGTCTGGAAAGACAGCGGCCACGCGACGGCCCTGACGACGCTCGAAGAACAAGCGCCCCGCCGTGACGGCGATCCCGAATGCCTTTCCTGCCACGTTGTCGGCTGGGCCCCACAGCGATTCGAGCCCTTCGAGGGAGGCTTCGCGAGCATGGCGACGACGCCCCACCTCGCCCACCAGGGCTGCGAAAACTGCCACGGCCCGGCTGCGGCACACGCCGCCGTCGAACGGGGCGACGTCCGGGCCAGCACCACGGAGCGCGATCGCCTGCGGTCGGAGCTCGTCCTCTCGCTCGACACTCCCGAGGGGAAGCAAAAGGCGGTCAACAACTGCCTCGAGTGCCACGACCTCGACAACAGCCCGCAGTTCGACTTCGACGAATACTGGCCGCAGGTCGAACACTCCGAAACCAAGACGGCCGCGGCGGCACAGTAATGATCACTGGTGAGCCGCCGGCTTCGGGCTCCCCATATCCCGTCGCCGGACGTTCGCTGCGTATTGAGTACGCGCCGGCTCGGGGTTACCCAGGCTCTCGCTCACTCGGGAAGCCCGAGGCGTGAGCCGAAGGGACTACGCGTTGCGGGTCGCAACCGGGGCATCCTCTCGGCTTACGCCTCGGGCTTCCAGTTGGGGGAGGCTCGGGGTAACCCCTCGCCTCCTCAACTCGTAGGCGTTAAGAAGTTTCGGCGGAGACGGTCGGTGGGCACGCGCAGACGAAGGGAGTCGTTGAGGACTATCGGCGCCAGGCCCGGAAGGCCGGGTCATCACCAGCCGACGGAGGTCGGCCAAGGAACGGACGGCACGATGCCGTGCCGTTCCGTGAAGCATCCCTCGAGCATGCCTGCCGGCTCCGATTGCGGGTAGTTGCCTGCTGCCCTGACGTCCGGCGAGACGGTACGGGGCAGCCCCGAGCCGGATTGGGCGCGTTGAGGCATGACAGGCTGAAGCCTGTCCTACATCGCGCCGAGTTGCGCCAGGGCTTCGTCGGGGATGTTGAAGTTCGCCGAGACGCTCTGCACGTCGTCGTGGTCGTCGAGCTTCTCCACGAGGGCGAGCACCTTGCGGGCCATTTCCACGTCGTCGACGTCGACCGAGTTCGTGGGGATGCGCACGATCTCGTTGGAGTCGACCGCGAGTCCGGCGGCCGTGACGGCGTCGATGACGGCCGCCATCGATTGCGGCTCACAGGTCACTTCCCACTTGTCGCCGCCAAGTTTCACGTCGTCGGCGCCGGCTTCGAGCGCCACCTCCATGAGCCGGTCTTCGCTGCACGCCGCCTGCGGCACGCGCACCACGCCCTTCCGCTCGAAGAGGTAGGCCACGCAGCCGGTGCCGCCGAGCTTGCCGCCGCACAACTCGAAGATCTTGCGGATCTCAGGGGCGGTGCGGTTTTTGTTGTCGGTGAGGATCTCGCACATCACGGCCACGCCGCCGACGCCGTAGCCCTCGTAGATCGACTCCTCGAGATCGCCCCCCTTGAGCTCACCTGTGCCGGTCTTGATCGCCCGCTGGATGTTGTCCTTGGGCATGCTCACCGCCTTGGCGGCGTCGATCGCATACCGCAGCCGCAGGTTGGCATCGGGATCGGGCCCACCGTGCTTGGCGGCCACGATGATCGCCTTCGCGAGCTTGCTCCAGAGCTTGCCCCGCTTGGCGTCGATCACCGATTTCTTGCGGGAGATATTCGCCCAGTGTGAATGCCCTGCCATCGTCGATGTTCCGTCGAGCGTCGTCCGTTACCGTGGCTTCTTGCGGGCCAGCTGCGTGGAGTGGCGCGGGCCGCCGGTCGGCTTGGCCGCCATCTTGCCCGCCTTCGCAGCCTTCTTGCCCGCTACCGGCCCGGGCTTCGCGGGCTTCTTGGAAGCGGGAGCCTTCTTCGGCTCGGGCTTCACGGGCGGTGCGGCCTCGACCTGCGGCTTGATCGTGAGCGGCTTGGCGACATTTGGCTTCACGACGAACGGCTTCGGACCAGGCTTCGAGCCCGGGATCGGCTTGCCGTCGGCCGTGCGCTTGGGGCCAGATCCCGGCGGGGGCAGGGGAGTCTTGCCGGCCGGACGGGCGGCGGCCTGTGGGCCGGCTGGGCGGTGTTCTTCGGCAGCATTCCGGGCGGCGTCGGCGGCCTTCTGCGCCTGCTTGCCTGACGGAGGAGGCGGAGGCGTAGGCGCCGGCAGCGACTCGCCCCGTTTCGGAAATCGGTCCTTTGCGGCCGGGTTCACCGCTTGGAGCACCTTCTTCACGGTGGCGCCGTGCAGGTTCGTCAACACGTCGACGCCGAATTGATGCAAGAGCGACGAGAACTCGACCCCCGACTTCTTGGCGATCAAGCGGTCGATCCCGGCCACCTTGCCCGAATCGTATTCTTCGCGAGGAATGATCCCGGCGAGGTAGAGGGCCGCGAGCGCGCCGTGGTCGAGCGGCACATAGTGCCCGCCGAGGGTCGTCGAGGCGACGAAGTTCACGACGAACGGCGTCGCGCCGTGCAAATGCTCGAGCGTCTTGATGCCGTGGGCGATCGAGTGCTTCTTGGCATTCTCGAGCGTGAATGCATAGCTCGATTCGAACACACTCTGCAGCACCCGCCTGAGCGCGAGCGCCGCGCGGGCAGGATCGGGCAGGTCGTGGAGCGTTTCGGCGAGCTCGATGACCGTGGTCACCCGCACCTCGTTCAGATCGAAATACCCCTGCAGCAGCCGCTGGAGGGCCTTTTCAGCGACGTCGTACGGCGCGTTTTCGAGGCAACAGGCATACAACACCTGCTCGAGCATCGGCCGGGTGGTGTTGGGGGTGACCGGCTTGTACTGGGCGCGAAGTGCCTTGTGCATCTTCGCGATGAGTTGTTGCCGATTCGGTTGCTGGCTTTTCGACGTGCTCATGCCTCTCCCTGTGGATCATCGTCGTGCTCGACCTCGGCGGCCGTCGGCGGCAGCACCTCACTGAGCACCCGGGCCATTTCGATGGAACGTTTGACACCCGCATCGAGCTTGAACGACAGCCGCGGAACATACCGCGTATCGATCCGATCGGCGATCTGGGCCTGAAGAAACCCGGCGGAACTCGCCAGGCCGCGGATCGCGAGCTCCTGCTTCACCTCACTGCCCATCACCGACACGAGCACGACGGCGGTCCGCATGTCGGGCGCCACCTCGACGCCCGTCACCGTCACGCCCTGCACCCGCGGATCGCGCACCTGCGTGAGGATGGCCATGCTGACCACCTCCCGCACCGCCTCGGCCGCTTTGAGCTGTCGTCGAGTGCTCACGAAAGCGTCCGCGCGACTTCCTCGACTCGGTAGCACTCGAGAATGTCGCCCTCCTTGAGATCGTTGAACCCGGCCAGCTTGATGCCGCACTCGAGACCATCGCGCACCTCGCGGGCGTCGTCCTTCTCCCGCTTGAGCGAATCGATTCCGTAATCGCCGATCACCCGATTGTCACGAATGACTCGCAGCCGCGCATTGCGGGCGATAACACCGCCGATGACGCGGCAGCCGGCGATCACGCCGAGCCGACTGATCGAGAACGTGCGTTGGACCACCGCCCGGCCGAGCTCGGCCTCGCGCCTCTCCGGAGCGAGCATGCCCTCGAGGGCGTTCTTCAGATCGTCAGTCACCTGGTAGATGATCTCGTAGCGCCGCACCTGCACGCCGCGCTCTTCGGCAAGGCCCCGAGCCCGCTCGTCGGGTACGACGTTGAAGGCGATGATCACGGCATCCGACGCGTCGGCGAGGGCCACATCGGCCTCGGTGACACCCCCGACGGTGGCCTGCAAGACGCGAATCTTCACCTCGGGATGATCGAGCTTCTGAAGTTCCTTGAGGATCGCCTCGATGGAGCCGCGCACGTCGGCCCGCAGAATGAGATTGAGGGTCGGTGCTTTTTCCGCCCCGAGCCTGTCGTGGAGGTTTTCGAGCGTCACGTGCACCGGAGCACTAATGAGGTTGCTCTGTCGGCGGATGTCGCTCCGCTTGAGTGCCACTTCGCGGGCCATCGCGATCGACTCCACCACCTGAAACCGGTCTCCGGCTCCCGGCGGCGTGTCGAGGCCGCTCACGAACACGGGGAACGCGGGCCCGGCCTCGGTCACTTTCCTCTTCGTCGTGGTGTCCATCATCGACTTCACATGGCCGCTCGCCTCACCGCAGACGACCGCATCGCCCACCCGAAGCGTGCCCTTCTGCACAAGGAAGCACGCCATCACGCCGCGGCCCTCGTGGATCGAGGCATCGAGACAGACACCCGCCGCCTCGCGCTCGGGGTTGGCCCGCAGGTCGTGCAACTCGGCGATCGTGAGCAGCGTGTCGAGGAGCTGGTCGATGCCCTCCCCGGTGACCGCGCTCGTCTTCACCACTTCCGTCTCGCCGCCCCACTCGGTCGGCAAGAGCTCGTTCGCCGCCAGCTGCTGATAGACTTTCTGGACGTCGGCCCCCGGGAGGTCGATCTTGTTGATCGCCACCACGATCGGCACACCGGCCGCCTTGGCGTGGCTGATCGCCTCCTCGGTCTGCGGCATCAGCCCGTCGTCGGCGGCGACCACGAGCACGGCACAGTCGGTGACGTTGGCGCCGCGAGCCCGCATCTGGGTGAACGCCTCGTGCCCCGGCGTGTCGACGAACGTGATCGGGTGGGCATTTCGCTGGACGGAATAGGCCCGCATGTGCTGCGTGATGCCGCCACTTTCCCGGGCGGCTACGTTGCTGCTCAGAATCCGGTCGAGCAGCGACGTCTTGCCGTGGTCGACGTGGCCGAGGAAGGTGACCACGGGCGCCCGCGGCAGCTGCAGGGTCGGATCCTCGTCGATGGCATCGAACCCGGCAAGCAATTCTTTCTCGAGGTCTTCCGCCGTCTTGACGTCGAGCTGCACGCCCAACTCGGCGGCCAAGAGCTCGACCGTATCGCGATCGAGCATCGCACCCATGCTCGGCATCGATTCCATGCCGAAGGTGAGTAATTTCTTGAGCACTTCGCTGGCCGGCAGCCCGATCGCTTCCGAGAACGCCCGCACCGTGCAGGGCACCTGCACGGAAGCGTTCGTCTTGCGCGGCGCCGCAGTCGAAACCGACGATCCACGGCGATGCCGAGGACCCCGCCGCCGCCGCAGTCTGTCGTCGTCGTCGCCCATGGGGCCGCGGCCACCCGTCGGCCGCTTCCGATTGAGCTGCCGGGCCTCGCGGCCACCCAAGAGGTCGTCGCCACCGCCCGGCTGTCCCTTGCCCGGTGTGCGTCGCGGCCGCACGCCCGGCTCCATGGGAGGAGGCACAGGCGCCATTCCGCCGCGCACACCGCCGCGCAACGGCGGGCCGCCGGTGCCGGTGCGCAGCTTGGCCGCGTCGGCCTGCCGCTGCTCGTGCTTGCGCATGTGGTCGGCGAGCGGCTTTGAGCCGCCGGCCTTCGCGCTGCGAATCGCGTCGAGTGGCAGCTTGACGTCGGGCTTTTGAGCAGCCGGCTCTTGCGAGCCGCGGGCCAGGGGGGCAGGCCGCGATGCAGCGGGCATCGGAGCGAGCTTGAACGCCGGCCGCGGCACGGGCTTGGGGCCGTCGCCACCGGGACGCTGCCCGCCTGGCCCCAAAGGCCGCTGGCCGCCCGGGCCCAGGGGCCGCAGGCCGGCAGGCCGCGGACGCGCATCCGCCGCGGGCTTCACGACGGCGGGTGCCTCGGGCTGGGGCTCTTCGCCCGCCGGCGGCTCAGGCTGCTTGCCACGAGCCACCCCGGCCGGGGCGATGTAATCTTCGCGCTTGAGCGTCGCGGGAGCCGACGGCCGCACGGGAGCAGCGACCTTCGCGGGCGCGGCAGCCGCCGACGGAGCGGGGCGGGATTTTGCGGAGATGAATTCCTTGAGCTTGACGACTTCGTCGTCGCTCATGCTCGCGAGAGCCGAGCCCTTGTCTTGAATGCCGGCGCGGGTGCACAGTTCGACCAGCTCTTTGCTGTCGATCTTGAGTTCTTTTGCCAACGTATAGATGCGAACCGCCACGCCACCCTCATCTCACTGTGTGAGTCAGGTTGTTCATCTTCGCCGCCACCGACCTCGCCCTCAAACCACCGACTGCTTCCCACGTCCATCAAGCACCACCGTCGGAGACAGAGCCTCCTCCCGACGCCACGACATCGACATCGACATCGCCAGTTGCCTCGCCGGCAGCCTGCTTCGCCGCCGCCTCGACCGCATCGGCCTCGGCCGTGGCCTTGTCGATCCGCTCCTGCTCCCGCTGCTTCCGCCGCTCGTCCGCCGCAGCCACTTCCGCCAGCTGTGCCCGTCGCTCCGCCTCGGCCACGATCGCATCGACCTGCTCTGCCGACAGTCCGCCCATCTCCATGAGATCATCCGGCTCGATGACAGACAGATCGTCGTATGACAAAAATCCCTCACCCACGAGCCGCTCGGCCACGGAATCATCGAGGCCCTCGATCGATGAAAACCCGGTGACGGCCCGTTCGATCTGCTGATCGAGCTCCTCGCGGGTCATGATCTCGATGTCCCAGCCGCAGAGCTTGCTGGCCAGCCGCACATTTTGCCCGCGGCGACCGATCGCCAGCGACAGTTGATCCTCACGCACGAGCACGATCCCGCGGCCGAGCATCTGGCAGAGGATCACTTCGTCGACCTCGGCCGGCTGCAGGGCGTTGGGCACGAGCACCTGCAGGTCGTCGCTCCAGCGGACGATGTCGATCCGCTCGCCACCGAGTTCTTCGACGATGTTCTTGATGCGGTTGCCACGCACCCCGACGCACGCGCCGACGCAATCGACCCGTGAATCGGAACTGATGACCGCCACCTTGCTCCGGTAGCCGGGCTCGCGGGAGATCGCCCGAATCTCAATCACGCCGTCGGCGATCTCCGGAATCTCCTGCTCGAAGAGCCGCTGCACGAGTTGCGGCCGGATTCGAGACAGAATGATCTTCACCCGGCTGCCGACCTTGCGGACCTCGAAGATCGTGGCCCGGATGCGTTCGTTGGGGTGGTAGCTTTCGCCCGGGATCTGTTCGCTCCGGGGCAGGATGGCTTCGGTGGCACCGAGGGTGACCGTCGCCGTGGCGCCTTCGAAGCGGGCGACCACGCCCGACACCATCTGGCCGATCTGCTCCTCGAACTCGTCGTGGATTGCATCCCGCTCCGCTTCGCGGATCTTTTGGATGATCACCTGCTTGGCGGTCTGCGCACCGATGCGGCCTGCCAATTCCTGCGTGTCGAGTTCGACGCCGTCACGGCTGCCCGTCACCTTGCCATCGGCCCGGTCGATGGCGATGGTGATCTGCGATTCTTCGCCATACTGCCGCTGCAGTGCCGTGACGAGAGCCGCCTCGATCGCCTGGAAGACGATCTCCTTGTCGATGTTCTTGTCGCGATGAATCGCGTCGACGATGCGGAGGATTTCTTCTGGCTTCATGGGGTTCTCGGAAGTCGCTTCGCGGGCTTGTCGGCGTGCAGTCGAAATCCATGGCATGCCGGCGAACCGACGCCATAGACCACCTGGGCGCCGCAACCTTCCGCGGGGAAGGCTTGGAAGCGTATCCGTGAACCAGCAGCCAATCGAACTCGACGCAACCCGTGAAAGGTATTGCACCTGCGACCGACTGTCAAGCAGCCCGGCGGACCGTCAGGCCACGGAACCCCAGCCACGGATCACGACCGATCCCGCCTGCCCCTGGGGCGTCACGGCCGATGAAATGAACGACTCTCCGGCCGGGTCTCCGCCCCGCGCCGGACGAATCGGGCACTCCGGATCGGCCGACTCGTGGTTGAGCAGCGGAAACAGCGTGCCATGGCGAAGCGCGAGCACGCTCGCGATGCATTCGACCACGCCACTGCCCGCCCCGAGATTTCCGAAATGGCTCTTGGCAGCCACGAGTGGCACCGATCCAGCGGCAGCGCCCAGCGCGTCGCCCATGGCGGCCGCCTCTTCACGATCGCCCGTGACGGTGCTCAGCCCGTGCGCGTGGACGTGGCCGAGCGAATTCTCTGCCGCGCCGGCCATGTCGAGCGCCCGCCGCATCGCCAGGCCCACGGCGCGTCGGCGGACGCCGACGCCCGCCGCATCGCTCGCATGGCGGGCGGCATGGCCGACGACCTCGGCGTAGATCCGGGCGCCTCGACTTTGGGCCTGTTCGAGTTCCTCCAGCACGAGCACAGCAGCTCCCTCGCCGAGCACCATTCCCTTGCGATCTCGGTCGAACGGCCGGCTCCAGCGGGTCGGATCGCCGTCGCCAAGCGCCACCTGCTCGCTCTGGAGGGCGTGTACGGTCTTCATCGGATGCACACGGGTGCCGGTGGCGCCGGCGAGCATCGCATCGGCGGCCCCGCGCTGGATCGTCATCGTGGCCTCGCCGATCGCCAGATGGCCACTGGCCTCGCGGAGCGTCACCGAATTGCTCGGGCCGCGCAGATCATTGTAGATCGCGATGTGGCTGGCCGGCATGTTGGGGAGATACTTGAGCAGCCAGAGCGGATTCAACAGCGGCATCCCGTCGGCCGCCCAGCGGTCAAACGCGAACGAGCCGTCCGCGGCTCGGCAGGCGGCAACACCCGCCGTGAAATCCTCCGGCAACGTCAGCATGTAGTCCGAGCCAAACACGCATCCGAAGCGTTCCGGCCGATGCTGTTCGGGTGTAATGCCGCAGTCGTGCAGGGCCCGCTGGGCG
>Ga0208856_1000759_pt1 | contig 11194 bp, 8 predicted proteins | sample LakMenEpi13Jul12_FD_150690 | JGI IMG/M metagenome (GOLD analysis project Ga0208856, IMG submission 150690) | Freshwater microbial communities from Lake Mendota, WI - 13JUL2012 deep hole epilimnion (SPAdes) | ecosystem: Environmental > Aquatic > Freshwater > Lentic | place: Lake Mendota, Madison... | reverse complement strand
CGCCTCGGGCTTTCGTTGAGGAGGCTTCGGGCTCCCCGTGTCCCAGGAGCCGGCGTTACTCACCAGCGAAGCCAGGATGGCGCAGCGCCAGTGAGTCCGAGTGAACGGAGCCCATGGATGGGCGCAGTGAACGTCCGGCGACGGGATATGGGGAGCCCGAAGCCGGCGCGCAAGTTGAGGCATGACAGGCTGAAGCCTGTCCTACTGCAGCCGCTCTTCGAGGCTCGCCTTGTAGCGGACGCTCGATTCGGGGCCGCTGAAGCCGACGACGCGGCGGTCGACGGCCGTCGAGCGGCGGAGGAGGCGGCCGCGGGCCACGTCGAACTCGATCTCGCCATCCCAGATCCGTTCGAGCAGCCGGGCCTCGAGCCGCGGGTCGTCGAGCGGCGTGAGCACGGTGGTGTCGACGTGGATCGTGGCCACGCCGTCACGGAGGGCGTCGACTCGGTAGCGGAGGCGGGTCTTCACGGCTTTGCGCGGGCCGTTCGGCACCTCCACGACGACTTCCTGCGGCACCGTCCACTCGGTGCCCACCGCAGCGGGCTCGTCGGGGAGCGGCACGACCATCAGGTCGCCGGTGCTCGACGGCGGCGTGGGCTTGAAATCGCGCCGCGAGAGCACGCGGCCCGTCGTGTCGACCTCGACCCGCGAGAGGGGCACGCCGAGGCTCTGCGTCACCGCTTCGTAGTCGGGCGGCACGGGGCCCGGGTCGCGGCTGCTCCAGCGCGTCTCCCCCTTGTCGCTCGTGCGCGACGTCATCGTGACATCGCCCACAGAGTGTTCGATCGTCGCATGGCCGTCGGCATCGACGGCCACGACGGTCCAGATCTTCGTCGAGTCGGTGGCTGTCTCGACCGATTGTTTCGTGGCGCCGATCGTCGTTTCGGTGAGGGCCCGGTGGGCCACGTCCATTTCGATCGTTTCGCCCGGCTCGAACCGATAGCGGAGCGTGACGCCGTCGGCGGCGAGGGGGGGGCGGGCCGCGAGGCAGCATGCCGCGACGGCGAGGAGCAGGCCGACGCGCCTCATGACGCGCCGGGGCTCGCCGAGGGGCGGCCGCCCGCGCCCCGGAGGCCGCCGCTCCATTCGAGCTTCTCCCGCAGAGTGCGGTAGTAGCCGTGCTGCTCCGTTTCCACGAGCGTGAACCGCGGCGTGGCGCGGCGGATCGACACGCGGTCGCCCGCGATGAGCCCCGTGACGACGCGGCCGTCGACGACGCAGGCGGAGCCCGCGTTCGGCCGCGACACTGCCAGTTCGTACGACCGGCTCGCCGAGTCCACGACGGTGCGGATGGTGAGTGTGTGGGGATTGAGCGGCGTGAACACGAAGGCGTCGAGGTCTTTGCGGACGATCGGCCCGCCCGCCGAGAGGTTGTAGGCCGTCGAGCCCACCGGCGTGCTCACGATCAGGCCGTCGGCCCGGTACGTGGTGGCGAGCTCACCGTCGACGTGGAGGGCGATCTCGATCATCGCGAAGGGTGGGCCGGCCAACAGAGACGTCTCGTTGAGGCCGAGCTCACGGTGGATCACCGCGCCGCCCCGAGTCACTTCACACTCGAACATCAAGTGGTCGACGCAGCGGAAGCGGCCGGCAGCGATCGCAGCGAGGGCGGCGTCGGTTTCCGCGGGCCCGCAGGCGGCCAGAAAGCCGAGCGTGCCGAGATTGACGCCGAGGACGGGCACCTGGTCGTAGCCCATCCAGCGGGCCGTGCGCAGGATCGAGCCGTCGCCGCCAAGCACCACCACGAGATCGACGCCGCCTGCGGTGTCGGAGTGAGAGCCGTTCTCTCCCCACGTGTCGCGGGCCGCCAGCCGCACGCTCACGGCGTGGCCGTGCCCGGTGAGCAGTCGTTCGATGCGCCGGGCCTCGGTGTCGACTCCGGCGAGCCCCGCGGGGCCGACGACCAGCACCGTCAGGCCGGCCGGGGCGGGCTGCCCCGGGCGAAGCCGCGACTGTATCGGGCCGCCGGAAACGCCGCTCATGGGCATCGGGCGCTCGTCGACACCGTGTGCGACAGAGGACGGACAGCCTGGGCGAGCCCCCGGCAGGTGGACGCGATGCCCGCGGCATCGAGGCCCAGCTCGGCGAGCAGTTCGCCGCGTTCGCCGTGTTCCACGAACCGATCGGGGAGGCCGAGCCGCACGATCGGGCCGCATGTGAGCCGGGCATCGCTCACGGCCTCGAGCACGGCGCTGCCGAAGCCCGTGGGCAGGGCGTTTTCCTCGACGGTCACCACCCACGGCGCGGCTTCGATCCGTTCGAGGATGCCCTGGGTGTCGAGTGGCTTCACGAACCGGGCGTTGATCACACCCACCTCGAGCCCCTCGTCACGCAGGTGCTTGGCCGCGTCGAGGGCGGCACCGAGCAACGTGCCGCAGGCGAGAATCAGTCCGTCGGCGCCCTCCACGAGCGGCTCGCTGCGGCCCGAGACGATCGGGGCCCGGGGGCCTTCGTGTCGTTCGACCACGGTCTTGGGGTAGCGGATGGCCACGGGGCCCGGCTGTTCGAGGGCCCAGTCGAGCATCGCCACGAGATCGTGCTCGTCGCCGGGGGCGAGCACCGCCATGTTGGGGAACAGCCGCAGGTAGCCGAGATCGAAGCCGCCGTGGTGCGTGGGGCCGTCGGGGCCGGTGAGCCCGGCGCGATCGAGCATGAACACCACCGGCAGATTCTGCAGGCAGACCTCCTGGAAGATCTGGTCGAACGACCGCTGGAGAAACGTGCTGTAGATGTCGACGATCGGCCGGCAGCCCGTCTTCGCCTGCCCGGCCGCAAACGCCACCGCGTGCGACTCGCAGATGCCGACGTCGAAGAACCGCTCAGGAAATTCCTCGCGGACCGGCTCGAGCTTGTTGCCCTGGCACATCGCCGCCGTGAGCACCGTGACCTTGGGATCCCGCCGCATGCAGGCCCCGATCGCGGTGCTCGCGACGTCCGTATAGGCCTTCGCCGCCGACTTCTTGATCGACACGATGCAGTCATCGTCGTCGCACTCGAATGGCGCCGGCGTGTGGAAGAAGACAGGATCAGCCTCGGCCGGCTTGAAGCCGTGGCCCTTTTCGGTGAGCACGTGCAGGAGCACTGGCCCCTCTTCGTTTTTCACGAGCTCGAGATAGCGGATCAGGTTTGGCAGCGAGTGTCCCTCGACCGGGCCGAAGTACCGCACGCCGAGCGCCTCGAAAAGCATGCCGCCGTGGAGCGTGGCCTTGAGCGAATCTTTCGCCTTGCCGAGCATCCGCTCCATCTGTTCGCCCACCACCGGCACGCCCTTGATGAGCTCGCCGGCCTGCTGCTTGAAGCCGCGATACCAGGGGTTCGTGCGGACCGTGTCGAGATACTCGGCGAGTGCGCCCACCCGCGGGCAGATCGACATCTTGTTGTCGTTCAAGATCACGAGCAGCCGCTTCTTGAGGAAGCCGGCGTTGTTGAGCGCCTCGAACACGATGCCCGAGGGCAGGGCGCCGTCGCCGATCACGGCCACGGAATGGCGGTCGCCCTGGCCGAGCAGGTCGTCGCCGCTGGCGAGGCCGAGCGCCGTCGAGACGCTCGAGCCGGCGTGGCCGGTCATGAACAGGTCGTAGGGGCTCTCGTCGGGATTCGGGTAGCCCATCAGGCCGCCCTTCGTGCGGATCGTGCCGAACCGGCCGAACCGGCCCGTGATCAGCTTGTGGGGATAGATCTGGTGGCCCGTGTCCCAGATGAGGCGATCGCGGCTGAAGTCGAAGACGCGATGCAACGCGAGGCAGAGCTCGACCACGCCAAGGTTCGAGGCGAAGTGGGCGGTGCGCGTCGCCGCCACCTCGGTGAGGGCCCGACGCATCTCCGCGGCGAGTTGCTCGAGCTGTTCGATCGACAGCCCGGCGAGATCGCGAGGCGAGATGATGGAAGGGAGGATGTCGGCCATGGGGCGTCCTTTGCGGTGGTCGTCAATGATCGCGGGCGACGATCCAGCGTGCCAGCGCCTCGAGTGTGGCGGCCCGGCCACCGAGCCCGTGCACGGCCTCGGCCGCCTCGACGGCGAGCGCCACGGCCCGGCTCCGGCTCTCCTCGAGGCCCACGATCGTCGGGAAGGTGAGCTTGCCGCGGCCGGCGTCCTTGCCCACGCGCTTGCCCATCGTGACTTCGTCGCCTTCGGCGTCGAGGATGTCGTCGGCGATCTGGAAGGCGAGCCCGAAGGCCCGGCCGTAGGCGGCGAGCATGGCGAGCTGGGCGGAAGACGCCCCCGCCGCGAGGCCGCCGAGCTCGAGCGCGGCGAGAAACAGCGCGCCGGTCTTGCGGCGATGGATGCGCTCGAGCCAGGCCACCTGGTCGCCAGCCGGAGCAGCCGTCATGTCGGCGATCCAGCCGCGTTCGGCCGCAAGGTCGTCGGCCTGGCCTCCCACGAGCGCCTCGGCACCCGCTGCCCGGGCGAGCACGAGGCAGCCGCGGGCCGCGGTGGCCGGCGGCATCTCGCGGGCGAGCGTCTCGAATGCGAGGGCCTGGAGGGCGTCGCCGCAGAGGATCGCCGTGGCCTCGTCGAAGGCCTTGTGGCAGGTGGGCCGGCCGCGGCGCAGATCGTCGTCGTCCATCGCCGGGAGATCGTCGTGAACGAGCGAGTAGGCGTGGATCATCTCGACGGCGATCGCCGCGCCGGCAGCGTCGGCCCAGGAGCCGCCGCAGGCGTCGGCCCCCCAGAGCACGAGCGCCGGCCGCAGACGCTTGCCCGGCGCGAGGAGGGCGTGCCGCATCGCCGCCACGAGCCGCGGCGCCGCTTCACCGGACAGGTCGAGGGCCGCTTCGAGCCGAGGTTCGACGAACCCGCGCACTTCGTCGAGGGAGCGGGTAATCGGCAACGCCACGGAAGCAGACATGTCGGGCCCGAGAAGCGTGGACTGACTGCCGGGCGCCAGGCTGCCGGGAGACACCGGGCAGCCTGCCATGATCGGGCCCCGCAGAGGATCAAAAGAACCCTGAAAAGTCTAGGCTTCCGCCGAGGAATCGTCCATCCCGGGGAGCGTCTGTGATCGGGTGGCCTTCCGTGGCGAGGCCGCCCGCGCTGCCGACCTCCGGCCCACCCGTTCGCCGCCGCCGTTTCCTGGCAGGTCGGCCGGCGTGCCGTCGTGTGCATCGGCAAACGGCTCGGTCGTCGGCCGTCCCTCGTCGTCGACCGCGGTAAGCACGCGAATCCGTTCTTCCGCGCGGGCGAGTTCCTCGTGCAGGCCGCGCAGGATCACCACGCCGCGCTCGTAGGCCGCGATCGATTCGGTGAGCCCCAGGCCGCCTCCTTCGAGGCGATTGACGATGTCGGCGAGTTGCGTGAGCCCGTCTTCAAACGAGGGTGGCTGCGGCGAGTTTGCGGGCGTGGTGTCACTGGGGGCTGGCATGGCGCGAGATCCTTTCCTGCGTGGCGATCGGAGTCGAATCGATCGATGTGACCGTGCTCGTGAGCCGGCCGTCGGCGAGCTGTGTGACGATCGTCGTGCCAGCCGCCAGCGTGGCGATCGAGGTCAGCGGCGCGGTTGTCCCTGCAGACGTGGTGACCGAGTAGCCCCGGGCGAGCAGTTTGAGCGGGCTGCCGGCGTCGAGCCGGGCGACCCCGGCCCGCAGCCGCTCGCCGGCCCGGTCTACAGCGGCGCGGGCCAGCCGTTCGAGCCGCGTGGCCCGCTCCGCGACGAGCGAGCGCCGCTCCGTGACGAGCCGCGTGGGGTCGGCGAGGATGCGTGATCGGGCGAATTGGCCGAGCCGCTCGCGGGCCATTTCTGCGCGGCGGGCGAGCCCGCTTTGCATCCGCGCCGCAAACCCGGCGAGGGCCGCCGTCACCTGAGCCTGGTCGGGGGCGATCCGGATCGCGGCATCGGTCGGTGTGAGGGCCCGGACGTCGGCGGCGAGGTCGCACAGCGACACGTCGATCTCGTGCCCCACGCCCGACACGATCGGAATCGGCGAAGCGGCGACCGCCCGCACGAGCACCTCTTCGTTGAACGACCACAGGTCTTCGAGGCTGCCTCCGCCCCTGACGAGCGCCACGACATCGACCGCGGGCACGATCCGTGCCACGAGGGCGAGCGCCGCGGCGAGTTCCTCCGCCGCGCCGGCCCCCTGCACCCGCGAGGGCACGACGAGCAGTTCGCAACCCCGCCACCGGCTGCGAAACGCTTCCAGAAAATCGGCGACCGCAGCCCCGCTCGGGCTCGTGACCACGGCGACACGGCGGGGGAATGCGGGGAGCGGACGCTTGCGTTCAGGCAGAAACACCCCTTCGAGCTCGAGCGCCGCGTGCAGCTTTCGCAGCCGGGCTTCGAGGGTGCCGGTGCCGACGGCGTGGAGCCGGTCGATCGTGAGCTGATAGGAGCCGCGGGGAGGGTAGACCTCGAGACGGCCATGGCAGATCACTTCGAGCCCATCGGCCGGCTCGATCGCGAGCGTGGGAACCGTGCCGCGCCACACGACCGCCTTGAGGATCGCGCCGTCGTCCTTGAGCGACAGATACAGATGCCCCGACGAGGCCCGCACGAGGTTCGACACCTCACCCGCCACCCACACATCGGCAAAGCCCGTCTCGATCACCTGCTTGACGCGGGCGGTGACCTCTGAAACGCTCATGGCCTCTACAGGCCGGTCGTCTTCGGCGTTTCGTCGGCGATCGTGCATGGACCGATTCTAGCAGTTCGAGGGCAGCATTCCGCATGGCCAGCGACCCATCGCCGTCGAGTTCTCCGGCCGCCGGCCCGCCGCGGAGCGCCCTCCTCGTGATCTTTCTCACGGTCTTCATCGACCTGCTCGGCTTCGGCATCGTGCTGCCGGTGATGCCGCGGCAGGCCGAGCCCTACCTGGCGGCTCTCGAGCTCACTCCGCTGGCCGGCGGCATCGTGATCGGTCTATTGTTCTCGGTCTTCTCGCTGATGCAGTTTCTCTTCAGCCCGGTGTGGGGCCGGCTCTCCGACCGGGTGGGGCGGCGGCCGATGCTGATCCTGAGCCTCGTGGGGTCGGTCGTGTTCTATGCCCTCTACGGCTACGCCGTCACGCTGCCGCCGGAGCGGGCGCGGCTGGCGCTGGGCCTGATGATGCTCGCCCGAATCGGCGCCGGCATCGCCGGGGCCAGCGTGGGGACGGCCGCGGCGGTGATCGCCGACTGCACGACGCCCGAGAACCGAGCCCGTGGCATGGCGCTGATCGGGATCGCCTTCGGCGCGGGCTTCACGCTCGGCCCGCTGATCGCCTATTTCGGCCTCGCACTCTTCGCCCGCCAGCCCTGGGGCGTGGGAGCGCTCGCCTCGCTGCTCTCGTTCGTGGCGCTCATGATCGCCGTCACCGTGTTTCGCGAGACCCGCCGGCCCGACTCCCGCGCCGCGAAAGAGTTTTTCAGCCTCTCGCGGACCGCCGGCGTGCTCGCGCTGCCGGCCGTCGGGGCGCTCGTGCTGATCTATTTTCTGTCGATCTTCGCCTTCGCCAATTTCGAAGCCACGCTCGCGCGGTTCACGAAGGAGGGCTTCGGCATGAGCGACGACGGAAACTTTCTCTTGTTTGCCGGGATCGGAGCGGTGCTGATGGTGGCCGGCGGACTCTACCGGCCGCTTGCCAAGCGGCTTTCCGAGACCCGCCTGCTCGGCACGGGGCTCGTGGTGCTCGTGGTCGGCATGGCCGCCATCGGCGTCGACGCCTGGCTCGTGCACCGTGACATCGTGGCGGGGCAGGCGGTGTCGGCGCCGCTCCGCTGGCTCTTTTATGCGGCGTCTGCCGCGGCCGTGGCCGGCTTCGCGTTCGTGAATCCATCGGTGTCGGCGTTGATCTCGAAGCACGCCGATCCGGCACGGCAGGGGGAGGTGCTCGGCGTCAATCAATCGTTCGCATCGCTCGGCAGGATCCTCGGGCCGTTCGCCGGGTCGCTCCTGTTCACGCTCCACCCGTCGCGCACGCTGCCCTACGCGGTGGCCGTGGCCACGCTGCTCGTCGTCGCCATGCTCCTGCCGCGGGCAGCGGCCGGGAGCAGCCGGCCGTGACGAATCCGGCGCCGCGTTCGGCATCGTCGCGCCTGGCCGTCGTGCGGGGCCTCGGCGCGGCGGTCGCGACGCGGCAGGATGTCGTCGCCAGCCTCGGGCCAGGGTGTGGCGTGGTGATCGTCGGGCACGGCACGGCCGATCCGGTCGGGGCGGCCGAGACGCACGCCGTGGGCAGGCTCGTGGCCGACATGCTTCCCGGAGTGCCGGTGGAGGTGGGGTTTCTCGAGGTGATCGGGCCGTCGATCGGAGATGCCCTCGCGGCCCTCGCGGCCCGCGGCTGCCGGCGAGTGGTCGCGGCGCCGCTGCTCCTGTTCACGGCCGGGCACGCCAAACGCGACATCCCCGAGGCGCTCGACGCGGGCGGACGCGCCGTCGGGATCGTGGTGGAGCAGGCGGCCGCGCTCGGCTGCCATCCTGCGATCGTCGGGCTCGCCCGCCGGCGCCGCCGTGAGGCCGTGCGGGGGCGGCAGCCCGTGCCTGCCGCGGAGACGAGCGTCGCGATGATCGGCCGCGGTTCGAGCGACCCGCAGGCGGCGCGCCAGCTGCTCGAGTTCACGGCCGCCACGTTCGCCGCCGGTGTGGCCGCCTGCCCGCATGATCTCGTCGCCTGTCGCGTCGGCCTCGGATTCGTCGCCGCCGCACGGCCATCGCTCTCCGCCGCGCTCGATGCGGCCGCCGCGGCCCCCGACGTGCAGCGGGTCGTCGTGCAGCCGCATCTGCTGTTTCGTGGGCACGTCGAGGAGCAGGTGGCGGCGGCCGTGGCCCGGGCCGGCGAACGTCATCCGGCGGTCGAGTGGCTCGTGGCGGCGCGGCTGGGCGCGGAGCCCGAGGTGGCCGAGGCACTCGTCGCCCGCATCGCGGAAGCGGTGTGCTGAATCTGGAAGCCCGGGGGGTAAGCCGAAGGGATGCTTCCGAATCTGGAAGCCCGAGGCGTAAGCCGAAGGGATGCTTTCGAATCTGGAAGCCCGAGGCGTAAGCCGAAGGGATACTTTCGAATCTGGAAGCCCGAGGCGTAAGCCGAAGGGATGCTTTCGGCGGCCTTCGTCGCCGGAAAGAAACATCTCGCCACGAACGTCGCGAAGTGTCACAATGCAGGGATCGACCCAGGAGCCCGTGCGCGGGACGCATTCATGAGTGGCATGCCGAGACGAGAGGGAGCAATTGATCCGCGGAGCCTGCCTAGGCTCCTGACAGGCCTGGCCGTGTGCCTGGCGCTCTGCCCGCCGAGGCCGGCCGCTGCTGAGCAGCCGCCCACCGCCGCCGCCGCACAGCCGGCATCTGCCACGCAGCAGACCGCCGCCAAGCCCGGCCCCAACGATCGCCAGATCACGCTCGCCGTGCGCAGCTACCTCGAGCGCGAGCACTTCACGCGTCGGCCGATCGATGACGAGATCGCCCGCCGCTGGTTCGGCATCTTCCTCGAGGCACTCGACCCGATGAAGGTCTACTTTCTCCAGAGTGACGTCGACGCCTTCATGCAGAAGCGCGACTCGCTCGACGACCTCGTGAAACGGGGCGACGTGAGCTTCGCCTACGAGGTCTACAACCGGTTTCTGGAGCGGGTCGACGCCCGGCTACCGCTCATCGAGAAGCTGCTGGCCACGCCGCAGGACTTCACGAAAGACGAGTCGATCGTGGTCGATCGCGACGACACGAAGTGGGCTGCCAGCGAAGGCGAGGCGGAGGACATCTGGCGGAAGCGGATCAAGTACGACCTGCTCGTGCAGAAAATGGAGAAGACGCCCGTGGAGGAGGCGAAAGACAAGCTGCTCCGCAGGTATCGCAGCTTCGCCAAGCGCATGCATCAGATGACGGCCGACGAGCTCCTCGAGACGTATCTTTCGTCGCTCACGAGCAGCCTCGATCCGCACACGAGCTTCATGTCGCCAGGGACGCTCGAGAACTTCGAGATCGGCATGCGGCTTCAGCTCGACGGCATCGGGGCGTCGCTGAAAGGCGAGGACGGCTACACGACCGTCGCCGAGCTCGTGCCGGGTGGCGCGGCCGACAAGGACGGCCGGCTGCAGAAGAAAGACCGCGTCGTCGGCGTCGGCCAGGGCTCCGAGGGGGAGATGGTCGATGTGGTCGACATGAATCTCAACGAAGTCGTGAAGCTGATCCGCGGCAAGCGCAATACGATCGTGCGGCTCAAGGTGATCCCGGTCGGCCAGACCGCGCCCAAGATCTACGACATCACGCGGGCGAAGATCGAGCTCAAGGACAGCGAGGCCCGCGGCGAGGTGATCGAGGAGGGCCGCAAGGCCGACGGTTCGCCTTTCCGCATCGGCGTCATCAATCTGCCGAGCTTCTACATGGACATGGCCGGAGCCCGGCAGGGGCAGGCCGAATACAAGAGCAGCACCCGCGACTGCAAGCGTCTGCTCGACGAGTTCAAGCAGAAGGGCGTCGATTGCGTGGTGCTCGATCTGCGCAACAACGGCGGCGGCTCGCTGCCCGAATCGATCTCGCTTACCGGCCTGTTCATCGACACCGGCCCCGTCGTGCAGATCAAGGATGCCGACAAGCGCGTGCAGCAGTATGACGACGTCGACCCGGGCACGTCGTGGGACGGCCCGCTCGTGGTGCTCATCAACAAGTTTAGCGCAAGCGCGAGCGAGATCGTGGCCGGGGCCATCCAGGACTACCGCCGCGGCCTCGTGATCGGCGACAAGGCGACCCACGGCAAGGGCACGGTGCAGAGCCTGCTCGATCTCGGGCGCCAGCTCTTCCAGCGGCTCCCGAATGCCCCGTCGCTCGGCGCTATCAAGATCACGATGCAGCAGTTCTACCGTCCGGGCGGCCTGAGCACACAGCTCGAGGGCGTGAAGAGCGACGTCGAATTGCCGAGCCTGACCACGCACCTGCCGGTGGGCGAGGGTGATCTCGACCATGCGATCGCCTTCGACAAGGTGCCGGCGGCCACCTTCCAGTCGAGCGGTCGGGTGAGTGACGACATGCTGAAGACGCTCCGCGACCGGTCGGCCGGTCGCGTGCAGCAAAACGACGAGTTCAGCAAGGTCACGAAGGACATCGCCCAATACGAGAAGCGCAAGAACGAGAAGACGATCTCGCTCGTGGAAGCGGAGTTCGCCAAGCAGTGGAATGAGGGCAAGGCGGCCGAGGACGAGGAGAAGAAGCTTGCCGAGGTCGAAGACCCGAAGCGGCCGATCGTGAAGCGCGACTTCTACTTCAACGAGGCGATGAACGTGGCGGTG
>Ga0208856_1000756_pt1 | contig 11215 bp, 11 predicted proteins | sample LakMenEpi13Jul12_FD_150690 | JGI IMG/M metagenome (GOLD analysis project Ga0208856, IMG submission 150690) | Freshwater microbial communities from Lake Mendota, WI - 13JUL2012 deep hole epilimnion (SPAdes) | ecosystem: Environmental > Aquatic > Freshwater > Lentic | place: Lake Mendota, Madison... | reverse complement strand
TGTAGAGTAATTCTGCTGTGCATAGGCCAGTACTTGTTCTTGTGTTGACCCTTCAGGTGCTGTAATCTCATACTCCTTACCATCAGGAGCTGTAACAACGTATGTAGGCATTATGAATCCTTGTATTAAGACTTAGGTTTAATAGACCAACCAGCAGCCGAAGGTGCAGGAGGCTTAGTAGGAGTACCACCTACAGCGGATAACCAGTTGTTATAATGAAGTTCAATCTTATCTAAGTTCTGTTGTAGTTCCTGCCTTGTCTGACCTAACTCTAAAGATCCTACAGTAGCTTGTAAGGCTTGAAGTTCCTGTACAGCAACCTGACCCAAAGCACCACCTGTAGGACTTGCATCACGCATCTGTTGCAGACGATCAAAACCTAAGTTAGCCTTAATTGTTAATAAGCGTTGCTTCAAGTTATAAGCATCAGTACCGGGAACAAATGAAGAACCTGCACCAACTAAACCTGTAGTAGTACCAGACACTAATGATTTAGCTGCAGTCACATCATCAATAACTTTATTTGCATGATTAACAGCAAACTGTTTAGATGCTTCTTTCTTTTCTTCTTTATCTGTCTGCTTAGATTTTAGATCTGAGAGACGTTGTTCAGCTAACTCTCGTTGAACACCTGTCATAGACGATCTAGCAGCCGCAGACATAGCTGCCATTTGTTGTTTAAAGTCTTGATCTCGTTGCTTTTCAATAGCCCGTTGCTCCGCCTTCTCACGCTCTAGCTCAGCTTTAGCAATACGATTAGCTTCAGCAGTAGACCTACGCTCTAATGTTTTAAAGATGTCATCAGGCTTGCCATACTTACGTACAATATTTTCAACAGCCTTATCATCAGCCTCAGGAGGCAATGAAGCTAACTCAGCACGTAACTGTTCATCTTTAGCTTCACCACTGAGTATCTTACCTTGTTCAGCTAAATACTTAGCAGCTTGAGCTTCTTGTGTCAGTGTTTGAGCTTTCTGTGTAGTTGTCTTAGCTTGCTCTAACTCCATAGCCTGAGCACGTTGCATCACTTGAAACCCTAGTTCAGGGTCTGAGCCTTGAAGAGCTGCAGCCATCTGCTTTAAACCCTCAACAGTATTGGTGTCATACTGAGAAGCCATCTGACGAAGCATCGTAGCTCTCTTGATAGCGGGATCTTGAACGTCCACTCCAAAAGCACCAGCTAAGCCTCGACCTAAGTTAGCACCGCCCTTGTAGCCCATTACACCTAATTGCTGATCTGGTGTCAACTGAGCAAACTGCACAGCTCTAGCTTGATTTGCTTGTTGTTGCATTTCCTCAGGAGAACCCATGCCTCCAAACAAACCTTGAATTGATTGTGGTGTAGCCATTATTTATTCCTTAACCTTGTTGGAAGTATGGGTTAATAACAGCATTGTAGTTAACACCGCCAGTATTACCACTGCCTGTTAAACCTGCAATGAGTTGACTAATTGGATCTGTTAAGCCTCCAACAGTACCCTGCAAAGCTGCACGTTGAGCTTGGTTAGCTGTATTCTGACCTTGCATATACAACTGAGCTGCTTGTTGATTCTGAGCTGCTGCTGCACCGCCCAATGCAGTGCCTTGAGTCAAAGCATTCTGACCTAAGTTCTCCAAGTTAACAGCAGCTTGAGAATAGTTAGTGTATGGAGCCAGAGCTTGTGTCTGCAATCCAAAACCTTGACCTGCTAAGTTCAATCCACCAGTCATCAATCCCTGACCAAACTGTGCTTGTTGATTACCAAAGGTCTGAGCATTAGCACCCAACTGAGCATCCTGCTGAGCCATAGCATTGTAGTATGCAGCCATCTGAGGATTAGTAGCTTGTAAGCCTTGAGCACCAGTAGTGTATCCTGCATTAGTAGCACCAGTAGCTAGACCTAAACGACCTTGCTGTTGTTGTTGGTTAGTCAACTGTGCAAGCTGTTGTTCACGACCGGGAGCAAGTAACTGTTGCTGCTGAGTCATGTACATCTGAGCTTGTTCTGCAGGTGTCTTAGCTAAGTAGCCTTGACCTAAGTTAAACAAACCTTGAGCAGCTTGATTAACCTGTGGCTGGAATGCTTGAATCTGTTGAGCCTGACCTAAGCCAGTACCAGCCATGCCCATCAAACCTTCACGGGCTGCAGCTACGTCAGGAGCTACCTGATAACCAGCACCGATAAGCTTTCCAGTCTCATCGTAGTTAAAGCCTGACTTACCAAAGCGAGTGGTAACACCTACAGGTCTGAATTGAGCCATCTGTGCAGCTCGTTCAGCAGACTGTGTAGCTGCATTAGCTGCTTGGTTAGCTGCGTAGTTAGTACCGATAGAGCCTACAGCACCAGAGGCAATACCACCAAGTAAACTTGTAAAGTCAAAAGGATCAGCCATTAGTATGTACCCCCGTCAATAGTAGCTGTTAAAGTACCAGAGACAGTAAGATTAACTGCAGTGGTTGTTCCTGTCAATGCACCGTTATTAGCATCAGGTTTAGAGTTCACTGCTGAAGCAATGTTATCAAACTCAGTGTTAATCTCAGTACCTTTAATGATCTTTCCAGCATTACCTGTATTCAGGCTATCTTTGACTGCAAAGTTCGTGGCCTTTGTATAGTTACTCATTATCGTGTCTTTCCTGTCTTAACATAGACATCAAGTTTCTGAATGGATATTGCTTTATTAAATACATTGGTTTCAAAGCCAAGTTGAATAACCTTACCTGAACCACCAATGTTAATAATCTTATTGTCAAAAGCTGAACCACCATACTCACCAATGTTATATTCAGCTATGTTGTATTCAGCTACTGCAGCATTGGCTAAGTCAAACTGTCTGGTATTCAGAATGTCACTGTAATCAAAGCCAAACTTTAAAGTGACTGGATAACCCTGACCACCAATAACTGTTATGCCTACCTTCTTCATTAACTTAATCACAGTAGGTGACTGGAAGTCAAAGTAGTTAGTAAAGTATCTCATTAAGTATGAGTTAGCATTGTCTTTATAGCCATCATACTTACCAATGTAACCAGACTCACCAACTAACAAGTCTTTATTACGAGTGTACTTAAAAGCTGTTGGAACTAAGCCATCCCATGTTGTAACCCTGTTAGCTCCATTAGGCAGAGGTGCTCTCATGTCAAAGCAGTACACTAACTGACGAGCTGGTAGAGACAATAGATAGAAGGCTTCCTTATCTGAGTACACAGCTTTAATGTCAGATGCAGTCTCAGCACTGATTTCCAACACTAAGTCATCACGTACATTGGCACTAATGTCTCTCATTGGAGCTGACTTCTCTTGGATGGTACGCATCAATGAACGTACACCTGAGTCAGACAAGAAGATAATATCACCACCAGTTGCTACCACTGAGTCTCTAGCTACACAGCCAATACCTGTAATAGCATCTGATAGTGTTAAATTGTTAGGGTCTGTAGCATTGGAGTAGATAAGAATCTGTCTACGACCAAAGACAATCAAGAAGTTATTGTGAGCTGCTAAGGATATAATTTCATCAGCACCATTAGGCCACACCTGAGATACATCCAGTGTACCAGCTGTACCTGTACTTAAGACATGACCTGCAAGTAAGTCTGAGAACTGAATGGTACTCTTAACTGTTGCATTATTAGCTGACCATGTACGACCATAGGCACTAATAACTGTATTGTTACTGGACACTGTAGCTACATAGCCAGTCTTTTCAGATACACGCTTAAATGTAGTTGCACTGACTGCAGGGTCAAACACTAAAGGATCATGTCCAGCTTGATACAGATACAGGACACCATTCAACGGAGCCATCTGCCAGTTGCTGTCTGTGATGGTAGGAGCACTGCCACCACCACCGTAGGTCAGCAGTGATAGTGTAGAACCTACAAGCTTGAATAGTTTATTGTTACCAGCAGCAATAATGTATGAGTTACCAGCATTGTCAATTAACTCACCAAGAGCTTTAACGTCAGCAGTGCTTAAGTCGCTGTTAGTAGCGTGAGATAGAGTCCATCCCTTACGAGCACCAATACGTCCAAACTTATCAATCACACAATTATTAGCCACAGTAGCATAACCAGCCTCAAGAGAGACTGAGCTATCCTGTGTATTCAGTCCTTGGAAGCCCGGAGCTGATATAGTTGTGGTTAAGAGTTTAGCTACCATTAGACACCAACCCAAGTAGTCTCATCATCATAACGATTCTTCTCAATAGCTACAGCATCTGCTAGGGCTAAGCGGTACTGCTGATAAATCTCACTGAAGGATGTACCTCCATCTTCACCACGTTCACCAACAGCTTTAGCGTAGGCTAACATTTGTACTAAGTGTGCTGGAACCTTTAAAGTATCAGCATTGGCTGTTAGATTTTCCTGAGGAATAACCAATTCAAACCTCAAGGAATAGACACCATCAGGATTAGGCCATACATCTACCTGAGTGTCATCACCATCAATACCACTGTAGTTATAGTACGTAGGAGCTGCACCTTGTATAGTTCCTAAGAAGTACTGTCTATTCATCCAGTTAGTAGGTACTTGCTGCATTGGGATGTCTTGAGTATCATTTAAGACATCTTGAGTACGGAACCTTTGACCTGAACCTGTCAATGTATAGTTACGAGTACCTGCCACTGTTGGAAGTACAATCGTAGTTGTCAGGACATTCCACTCGTGAGCATCCTCAATCTCTCTCTTAGCATCATTAACGAATACACCAATCAAAGAACTATAAGGAGTATCTCCAACTGACGATACTTCAGTCTCTCTTAACCGTATCAATACGTTATTGACCAACTGTAAATAAGTCGTAGCCATTAATATTCCTTATATCTTGTATACTATAATAACACACTTTAGTGTTAATGTCAATACTTTTTAATACTTTTTAGACTTCTTTTTAGCTTTACCAGCGGAGCGTCCAGCTTCTGACATAGCAATAGCAACAGCTTGGTCACGAGACTTCACCACAGGGCCACCTTTACCGCTGTGGAGAGTACCACCTTTGTACTCACCCATAACCTTCTTCATCTTGTTCTTAGCTGTTCTCTGACCACGTGTAGGCATATTCATGATATTATTCCCTCTATCAATAAAAGATTTTAACTGTAATAGTACCCGATGTGAAAGCTGTTACATTAGCTCGTATATAAGGTGTGGGAGATGAAAGCGTCACAATACCGTCAGCTGTCAAAGCTGTAGCCACTGTAGCCCATGTTGAACCGTCTACAGAGCCTTGAACAGCTACTGTACCGATAGTAATACCTGAAATCTGTACATGAGCTGGTTTATCACCATCTGTACGAATTCCAAGTGAAGCACCTGTGGCAGATACGCCACTTAAAAGAGTTGCCAATGCCATAATTATTTTACTCCATTAAAACGATTATCAATAGCTAACCAAATAGCCCCGAAGAAAGCACCTATAATAATGATAGGTTTCACAGCTTTAGCGATCCATTCAAGTACTAAGAAAGCACCTGAAGCAGCGTTAAAGGCTTTGATTACGTGTTCTGTATTCTTCTCTATGTTGTCTACTTTGGACTCTACAGCCAGTAGTCGCTCATAGATGTGCTCATGAGTTACTTCATCTTTCATCATTGTCTTCGCTTCGATCATGGTGCATCAGGCCAAGTAATTGTCCAAGGAAAACCTTCTTGCAAAGGAACATCTCTCAATGCTTGGCAGTAGTCTTTCCACTCTTGTGATGGAGTCATATCGCTACGAAATCTCCAATCAGTTTCTGTTAGTTTATCATCACGGGACTGACGAACACTCTTAGCCTGTTCAGCATCTTTCTGAGCCTTGTAAGCAGTCTCATGCTCAAGGGCAGTAGTTGTTACGCCCTCAAAAGTAGTATCTACAAAGACAGGGCCAAGGATATATTTTGTGTACCACTTACCATCAATCTGCTCAACACCAGAGGCTTGAGAGTATTGGTAAACAGTTCCACCAGTAGCTTGTGGGCCTTCAAAGACTACATCAGCACCCAAAGCAGTTAAGACTTCAGTTGTTGTTGTCTCCCATGATGGGCCACCATTGGCTTTTGTGTATGCACGAAACTCTGCTTCGTACATGACTTGTCCTGTTTGTGTTCGTATTTGCATGATGTTCCTTATGCGATAGCCAAGAAGATGTATGTGTCGCCAAAAGTATTTACCGCTGTATTTCCTGTGACCTTAAACCCTGTGCTGTCAGTATCCACATAGTTTGTGTTTGTAACTTCAGCGGCTGTACTGTTTAAAAGCAAATAAGGGTCATTGCTAGATGAAATACCTCGTGCTGAGTCCCATACATACCAACTTCCATTAACATCTTGGTTTTTAATGAGAACAAACCTTGCCCCAGAAGTAAAGCCACAATTTATTGTCTGCAACGACCCTATTCCTGTGTAACTACCAACTTTAGATACCCCAGCGCACGTTGAAAACAAATATGCGACATATGTGTCACCAGTTCTATTTACTTGTGCATTACTTGAAAGAGAGAACACAGAAGATGTTGGGCTTGTATTATTCCAACAGTTAATACCAGTAGTAAAACGCGTTACGTCATTTAGTGGGGCTTGTTTAGTATTACCCGCTGGTTCAGCGTACACACTCCAATCAACATCGATTGTTCTGGCTTTTAAAATTATCAGTTGTGGGACAACACCTAAGTTGTGTGTCAATGTTCGACCAGCTACAGAATTTCCGCTATAGCAAACCTCATCAAAGAAGCTGGGGGCACGTTGGAAGAAATAGTTAACGTAGTTAAGTGCTGAATTGAAAAAACTAGATGTTCCTACTGCAATACTAGTATTTCCAAAGGCTGTAACTCCTTGCGTATTTGCTGATTCAGCGTCTAAAAGATTGGTTGTTAGGTTTCTTGAAGCCCCACGCAATTTATCAACCCAACCGCCTTTGTTGGCAACATCGTTACGGCACATTGGATAAACCAAATCTGGCGCAAAACCAATTCCAGAAATTGTTGCCGCTGAACCAGTTCCTGTTCTTGTAATTGCATTGAACACACTAGTCCCACTCGTAGGCACTTTCATCGGGCCTCTGCGAATGGCTATGTAGATGAACGGAACATTTGCGCCATATGCACCCAAATCTTGAAAACCTGTTGCGGTTGGAATTATGTACGATGCTGGAAATCCATCTGCTTCAGCCGATGATGAATTTGGATTTAAGCTACTACCAGCCGTCATTGACCAACTGCGAGTTGTATCCATCAAATACCAAGCACCAGCACTATCAGTTCTCTTTATTAATAACCATTGAGGCTCATACCCCAAATTTACAGTTGCTTTGTTTGAACCATCAGTTGTATAACTCCCACACGAAATCACATTGTCTGTACCAGTTAGGCCAAAGCCTCCTGCGTTGTGGGCGAATAGGTAGGCTACATAGGTTGAGCCAGCGGCATTTACTTCTGTTCTTCCGCCCAAAACAGTAAATTGAGTTGATGTAGGAGAAGTGTTATTCCAAGCGGCAAATCCACTAGCTGCTGCACCAGTTGTATTTAGTTTTAAATACTGTGTATTACCGAGACTTGTGTGATAAACAAACCAATCTTCAGCACCGCTAGTGCGCTTAACAATAATGCAAGCTGGGACTGAACCAAGATTATGTGCAATATTTTGCGTTGATGAACTACCGCTATAAGTCACAACATCAAAGAACTTTGGTTGCTTGCGGAATGTCCATGAGGCGTATTTTTCAGTATTTGCATTTAGGTTTACGTTTGAACTAAGATTAAAGCCAGTATTAGAAAAAGAGTTTCCAGCACCTAAATTAGCTTGTGCATTTGTTGCTTCCGAATAAAGATAAAAACTATCCCCACGGGCCGTATCTACAAGATAGTTAGATAGGGAATTACTAGAGTCTCTGCTTTTAGCCCACAACAATCCACCTTTACCTAAAAGATCAATTCCATTATTAATAGAACGTGAAGTTGCATTACCTGTGTAGAGATAAGTAGAGAACACATCCTCAATGTAGTTAACCGCAACAGGAACACCACCACCAAAGGCATCGTAACTAGCCGCACCAGAAGTTGCTTGTAATGGCATGGTTTAAGCCTTAAATTGTGTTACTGAGGCAAGGATAGTGAACGTAGCACTACCAGTTTTAATTATGAGATACCTTATGGAATCAATGCCACTAGCATTACCCGCAGTAGGCGCACCACCTAACCATCTTGTTGTAACACCTGATGTAGTGCCATCAACTTGCACAGCAGAGTTGTAGTAAGCAGTAGAGCCTTGAGTCACCAAGAAAGCTACAGTCATTGATTGACCTGTACTCATCAAAGTATTCAATGACGTACCGCTAGAACCTCTGAAGTTAACTGTCCAGTTAGCACTTGCGTTGCTTGTGTAATACAGAACAGACTGAGTTGTAATGTCGTAGTTAATTGTGCCTGTAGCTGCTGTTGCTGATACTGTAGCTACCTCTGCTGCATCGTTTAGAACAATGGCTGTAGCTGATGATGAGCCTGAGAATGTCTTAGTAGCCGTGAATGTCTGTGCAGTATTAAGGCTTGCAACATTGGTTAGCGTATTGTCAGCAAAGGTTATAGTCTTATTGGTAAGAGTCTCAGAACCTGCTAATGTAGCAAAGGAGCCAGCTGTTAGAGTAGCTTGTGACCATACTGAACCAGTCCACACCCATAGATTAGATGATGTTGAGTTCCAGTAGATAGCACCTGTTAAGAGTGTATTACCATCATTATCTACTGTTGGAGCTGAAGACTTAGGGCCAAGATAGCGATCATCAAAGCTATCATAGGACGCTGCAGCTGAGGATGCTGATGCACTGGCTGCAGAGGCCGATGAAGAAGCTGCAGAGGCTGAGTTACCAGCATTAGTCTCTGAAGTTGCTGCAGCTGCTGCTGAGGTAGCTGCTGAAGTAGCACTACCTAAGATACTATCAACATAAGCCTTACGAGTAAGGTCATCGTCAGTTGTTGGAGTAGCTGTAGATGTAACCTTGTTAGCTCCCATGACAATGTTACCTGTCATAGTACCACCGGACAAAGGCAGTCCACTTGAAGCTGCAGTATCTACGTAGCCCTTAGTAGCTGCATCTGTGTTTGCAGTTGGAGTACCTAAGCCAGTAATCTTAGACGTACCCATTGCAATAGCACCACTCATTGTACCACCAGCTAAAGGAAGCTTAGCAGCAATAGAGTTAGTGACAGTGGTGGAGAATGAAGCATCATCATTTAAGGCTGCTGCAAGTTCATTCAATGTATCTAAAGCTGCTGGAGCACCATCAACAAGGTTACTGATAGCAGTATCAACATAACCTTTAGTAGCTGCATCACCTGAGTTAGTTGGAGATGTAAGGTTAGTAATGGTAGCTGAAGTACCAGCATTCATGTTCAAGCCACCGTTAATGGTGACATCGTTGAACGATGAAGTACCTGTGGAGGCTGTTACGTTACCAGTTAAGTTACCTGTGACATTACCAGTGACATCACCTGTATGTGTACCTGTAGTGTTACCAGTCACAGCTCCAGTTAAAGCACCTACAAAACCAGTGTTAGCTGTAATTGTAGTACCTGTAACTGCTGCAGCTGTAGTGCCACCAATGGGAGTATTGTTAATCGTACCACCAGTTTGAGCTACTCCGGCAACAGTACCACCTGTAATGGCAGCTGCTGAAGCTTCTTGATTACCTAAAGAACCTACAATCCTAACAACAGTTGCACTATTGTCTTTGGTGTAAATCTTCTTGTCTGTTACGTTAACAGCTAACTCACCCTTAGTTAAGTCCCCTGCAGCAGGTGTAGCTGAGGCTGTGCTGCTATTCTTTGTGATAATTGTTGCCATTTATACTCCAAGTATTTATTTGTTGTAAGCAGCTAAGACTTCATCTAATGTAAGACCACCAGAAGGAGCAAACAAACCATAAGCTCTTGAGACATCTCCGGGACTTACGCCATACTGTCTCATCTGAGCTGCAGCATCAGCAGCTGATACTCCTGACTTAGCTACATCTGCAATGTTCTGATAGTATTGATTCAATCCCATGTCATTGATAACAGCATACTCTTTACCAGCTGATGAATTCAAAGCTGTCATAGCTCGTTCTATGTCTTGGTCTGAAATACCATACTGAGTTTGTTGTGCTTGAATCTGCTCATTAGTAGCTGTAGGGTTCTGTTCAATATAGTTAGTGATAATATTGTTTAAATCACCAAGGCTTCCACCACTTGTCAGGGCATATTTAGTAGCATCTGAGAATGTCGTAGTACGTAAAGCCTCTTGCAAGTCCGCCTGACTGACACCAGCTTGAGCCATTGCAGCATCAATCTGATCTCTAGAAGCTCTAGGATTATCTAGAATCCATTGATTGATGTTGTTCAGATACGCTGCAGGTGTTAAACCTAGTTGATTTGTAGCATACTGATAACCAGCTGAGCCGGGGTTAACTACAGTTCCTGTACCGGTTCCTGTACCAGTTCCTGTACCGGTTGTAGGAGGAAGCACAACAGGTGGTCTAGGTAAAGGTGTAAGCGGAACTGGTCTTGCTGGAGCCATGCCAACTGAAGTACCACCAACCATATCACCAAACAAGCTACCTGTAATAGAAGCACCGGGATTGAATTCAGTTGAGTACCAGTTTTGCAATGGGCTTGCAACGTCACGAGGTACGTTAGGCATCAAGCTATTGTAGTTGCTTTGTAGTTGACTGAAGTACTCAGGAGAGTAACCACCTCCACCGCCACCTGAGTATGTTACTGGAGTTGCAGTTGTTGATGTATTACCACCACCCATGTTAGAGATAGCGTTAGTAGCTCCTAAGAGTCCAGCTACGTTAATACCAGCTTTAGCTAAGTTAGCAATCTGTGCAGGTGTTAAGCTTGAAAGAGCACTAGCTCCTGCACCTGCGGTAGCTGCACCTGCTAAAGCTTCAGCCCCTAAAGTCCCACCAACACCTCCTAGAGCCATATCAGCAGCAGCCAGTTCTGAAGCTGTTAGACCAGCAGCACCTGCAGCACCTCCACCAAACATTCCTGCGGCTCCTGCTCCACCTAATAAAGCAGCTATAACTACAGGGTCTGAAAAAGCATCCTTTAGTCCACCAAAGAATGATTGACTTGCTTTAGTTGTACCTTGTCCTGTAAGAGCACCTGTAGGATCATAGGAGTAAAAAGGTTGCCCTGCTGCGTCTATACCTGTAGAACCAGTAATACCTGAAAGAGCACCTTCTTGTAAAGTCTCTCCACTACCAGTATCAGCATAGTT
>Ga0208856_1000755_pt1 | contig 11242 bp, 11 predicted proteins | sample LakMenEpi13Jul12_FD_150690 | JGI IMG/M metagenome (GOLD analysis project Ga0208856, IMG submission 150690) | Freshwater microbial communities from Lake Mendota, WI - 13JUL2012 deep hole epilimnion (SPAdes) | ecosystem: Environmental > Aquatic > Freshwater > Lentic | place: Lake Mendota, Madison... | reverse complement strand
GGGCCATTTGGAATAACCGCCTCGGAATTAACATTGTCGGCGCGGGCCGTGCTTAATCAATTAAATCTAGCCAGACCGATATAGTCTGACGGCTAAGGCCGGCATGCTGCTGACAAGCAAGCCTAAGGTTTTTGCGTATAATTGGCGATAATTTATAAAGCGTTGCGGTTTCGGCGGTTTTAACTAAGGAAAAAGGGTGATATGCGTCAAAAATTAGTCGTAGCGAACTGGAAAATGCACGGTAGCTTGGCGGCAAACAAGCAGTTGCTGAGCGATTACCTAGATCAATTATCCACACTGCATACTGCTAAGGTAGTGGTCTGCGTGCCTTATCCTTATCTTGCTCAAGCGCAAGCCATGCTGCATAACAGTGCGATTGCCTGGGGTGCGCAAAACCTTAGTAAGGATGCTATGGGCCCATACACCGGTGAAGTCAGTGCTGCCATGCTCAAGGATTTTGGTGCCAGCTACGTTATTATTGGTCATTCGGAACGGGCCACGGCATATTGTGAATCCGATGAAAATATCGCTACCAAATTCATGCAAGCCCAAGCCCATGGTCTCATCCCCATACTGTGTGTGGGTGAAACCTTAATTGAGCGTGAAGCGGGCGTTATGCAAATGGTGGTGGCCAAGCAATTGGATACCATTATTAAGTTACATGGCGCCTCGGTGTTTGCTAATGCGGTGGTTTCTTATGAGCCGATTTGGGCCATAGGTACCGGTCTTGCTGCCAGCGCTGATCAAGCGCAAAGCATGCACGAGTTTATTCGTGGCAAGGTAGCCGCACTGGATGCATCGGCCGCTGCTAGCCTCAAAATCCTCTACGGAGGCAGCGTAAACCCACAAAATGCGGTACAATTGCTGGCTATGCAGGATATAGACGGTGGTCTTATCGGTAAGTGTTCGTTAAACGCGCAAGAATTTGAGAAAATATGCCTAGCAGCCGCTTAACAGTGGATTTAGCGTAAATGGCATGGGGTTAAAAAAATGGAAAAATTAGTATTGGTGATACACGTATTGGCTGCGCTGGGCGTGATTGTTTTAGTCTTGTTGCAACATGGTAAAGGGGCTGATATGGGCGCTTCTTTTGGCAGTGGCACGTCTGGTAGTTTGTTTGGTGTGTCGGGCTCAGCTAACTTTATGAGTCGTGCGACCGCTATTTTCGTGATAATTTTTTTCGCAACCAGCTTAACGCTCGCTTATATGGCCAGTCATAAAGAAGGCGGCGGCAGTGTAGTGAAGGCTAACGCTGCTAAGGTCTTGCCTGCTGCCCCCGTGGCTGCCGATCCCAATGCAAGCAATGCATCCCCAGCGGAACCAAAAGTCATACCGAAATAAAGTATCTGCACGCATGGTTGCATGCGGGTTTAGATACAATAAAAAATGCCGGTTATACCGGCATTTTTTATTGGGTGCGTTTAGCGTACGCCCAGGCTTATTATTGATTGAATTAAATGCGTGATTATTCTAAAACAATTACTAGGCCCGTCAATTTTACTCAGGGCTAATTCATGTAGCGCTTGTAAGCTTCAATCCAGTTTTCTGCCATCGCTTGCCTGGCTTCGTCTAGCGGCACCTTTCCCTCGCACACCAAACGGTATATTTTGAATTCCAAACGGTCTTTTTTCTCGGCATTCCACTCACTAAGCCGTGGTTGCGGCCATAGGTTTTTTGGGTGGTCTGGGCTGCCGCCTATGCTAAGTGGTATCAAATGGTCTTCCTCGTAGTGCTGGGGGTTGGCGTCGGCATAACCGTATTCGGCCAACTGCCTTTTCTTAAGTTTGTTTGTGTAGTAACTGGGCGGGCGTATGGACTTGCTGTATCCCTTGACGCACACGGTGCTGTGGATGTTTTTTTGGGTTACTTCAGGGTTGATGTAACCCGTCGTTAATCGGTTGTCTGGGAGATCGCCAGCGCTGGCCAATTGAGCGCCAAGCGCAATGGCTAATGCCAACATTAGTTGTTTGGTGGTGTGCATGGGTGGGGTGTAAAAAAGAGAAGTGACAATAACAAAAGGGAGCGCAGGGCTCCCTTTTGTTAGAAATGCATGTTTGGCTAATTAATTAACTGCATCTTTCAATGTTTTACCAGCCGAGAAGCCAGGAGCTTTACGAGCAGCGATTTTCAATTCAGCACCAGTACGTGGGTTGCGGCCTACGCGAGCAGCACGTTTAGATACTTTAAAAGTACCGAAACCAACTAAAGTTACTGTGTCACCTTTTTTAAGTGCAGCAGTGATAGCAGAAGTTGTAGCATCAATAGCGCGACCAGCATCAGCTTTTGTTAAGCCAGCACTTGCGGCAATTGCATCAATCAATTCAGATTTGTTCATTTTTTTATTCCCTTAAGTTAAATGGTTTTGAAAAGCATGCCTACTTTGTCTGAATTTTTCATAGGCGTCAATGATATCAACGATCAATCATGCAAAATAGTTGATTTTTTCATTCATTATTGCTTAATTTAATATCAAGATGATAATAGTGCTGAATGCCTTACCTGCATGGCTCATAATTCAAGCAATTTTTAATTGCAACTTGGTCTCATCTACCTAATTTATATTGGGTAGGGCAGTACGCTCTGTTCACTTCCTTAGAACGTAGGTTGAGGTGTTTGATGGACTTAGTTTTTACGCGTTTGCGCCATAATTTATAGCTACTGAATTTTAGGTTGGCGCGCATTAGTTTCATTAATGCGCTCTCATCCAAATTGTAGTTGGCCAATATAGCCTCAAACGGAGTGCGATCCTCCCACGCCATTTCTATGATCCTCGATAGGTCGTGTTCAATTAAATTCTTTTGCTCATCTGGCTTATCTGTTTTTTTCATTTTTACCTCATTTTTTCTGTATCTAGGAAACGTATTTCCTAATTTAAGTTCCATGAGTAATAGCCAACTGCTTATATGAAAATTAGACTCATTAAAAAAGTCATTGTAAATGATAATGATTATCATCTATAATTGCATTTATCAATTAAATGCGTATGCAAAAAGGATTAATCATGAATAAAAACCCGGTAAATTTAAGTTTAAAAAAGATCACTATAGCAATGCATGCGTTATTTTTTGTGAGCTTTTCAGTAATGGCTGATGAGATTAACTTGCCGCGTATCAATGTGATAGGAAGCGACGATCAAGCCATCAGCAAGCTGCCTGGTTCCGTGGCAGTAATAGATAAGGAGGCCTTGGCACTAAAGCAGCCTTTATCCACTCAGGATGCATTAAAAGCTGTGCCGGGTATCGTTATTCGGGAAGAAGAAGGGTACGGGTTTATTCCTAATATTGGGATGCGTGGACTGAATCCAAATCGCAGTCAAAAGTTGCTTGTGCTTGAGGATGGTGTCCCTGTTGCGCCTGGCCTGTTCTTGGCTAACGAATCCTATTACAGCCCAAGAATTGAGCGTATGCAAAGCATAGAGGTGCTAAAAGGAGCAGCCGGACTTCGTTATGGGCCCACCACCATAGGTGGCGTGATTAACTATAAAACCAAGGATCCACAAGAAGGCGTCAAAATAACCGCTAAAACCGGCTCACATGGTTACGGTTTGTTAGGGATAGATGCAGGCGGCATTAGTGATTCGGCTGATACCATCGCCGGCATCAGTGCTATCACTTCGCGTGGCGACGGCTTCCGTCATAATGGCTTTGATATGAACGATATAGTGCTTAAAGGCGGCAGACAGATTAATGAAAACCAATGGTTGAGTGCTAAATTCACGCATTATGATAATGAAGTGAATACCTCATACGTGGGTTTACGTAAAAATGAGTACCGTAACGATCCCGATAAAAATCCGGCACCAAATGATTACTTCATTACCAATCGAGAGTCATTTGATATTAACCATGAGTGGCATATTAGCAGTGCAATAAAACTCAATACCTTGATGTATTGGACGCAATTGAGTCGGGATTTTTGGCGACGTGATGTGCAGTCTAAAAATGCCAATGGCACTATATTCAAAAATTGTGATGCCAGCCAATATTGCATGACGGGGCGCAACCGTGACTTTGAAATGATGGGCGTCGATAGCCGTCTTTTCATTGAGCACAGCAGTTTTGGCCTAAAAAATGAAACGGAAATAGGCGTGCGCATACACAGCGACCATTTAAGCAATCAAACGGTGCGTTCTAAAACCGATCCCAATGCGCGTAGTGGCATATTAACTGGCAATGTGACGGAAAAAGCCGATGGCCTAGCATTGTACGCACAGAATCGTTTCGAATTAAGTTCGCAGCTAGCTGTGACCCCAGGCTTGCGCGTGGAAAATTATCAACAAAGCCTTAAGAACGAATTAACTGGTAGCAATGGCCAAGCCAGCAACACCGAGCTTATGCCTGGTTTAGGATTAACCTGGCAAGTGGTGCCTCAAGCCCAGTTGTTTGCCGGGGCGTTTAAAGGCTTCTCGCCAGCCATGACAGCCACAGCGATCAGTGGCGATGGCGTGGATCAGCAATTGGATGCCGAGCGTTCCATCAATTACGAGATAGGCTTGCGCGGTGCCATGCAAAAATTAAGCTACGAAGCCACGGTTTTTCACATGGATTTTGCTAATCAAATTATTAACCAAAGCTTATCCGGTGCGACTGATATGGTCAATGCCGGTAAAACCCTTAATCAAGGTTTGGAGTTTGCCTTAGCCTACGACATCGGCGCGGGCTGGCAAATAGATGGCAATGGTACGTATGTGGCGACGGCGGAATTTAAAAATGCTGCCCTTGGGCCTAAAGGTAATCGTTTACCTTATGCGCCTGAATTAACTGCCAACCTAAATATTGGCTATAAAGTCGGTGAGCTCAAGCTTAACCTTGGTGCTTATCATGTAAGCAGCCAATACGCCGATGCGGCGAATACGGTAATTGAAACCGATGACGGTACCAAAGGCAAAATTGCGGCTTACACGGTCTTTAATTTAAACGCCAATTACACGTTTGATAAACACCTGTCTTTGTTTGCGTCGGTGCGTAACCTAGCCAATAAGAACTACATTGCCAGCCGAAACCCTGACGGTATTTTCCCTGGGGTAGAGCGCAATCTCGAAATTGGCGGCAGTTATAAGTTCTAAGTAAAAATAGGCTGGCTGACATGCTGGCCTATCTTTACCGAGCTGGAATAAAGCCTAAATTAATAAAAAATCAAAGGAGTGGTGAACGTAAAATAAATTGCTTTAGTCAAAAAGGCGCATTTAATGCAGAACAAGCAGTTGTCACATGCTTGTTATAAAATCTTAGTACCAGCTTAGCTTAAATCACTCGTCAATCTATTATGAATAAAGCATGAACACACTTCCAAACCGCAGCATAGATATAAGTAGTGAAATGACGTCGTTCACGCGCGAGCAAATTCGAGCCTACTTTCATCAAACTTCTGATTTATACGAAAGCTTATTTGAGGCATTAAATAGCGAAGAGGCTTATTACATCAAGCCTATCAATTTACGGCATCCGCTTATTTTTTATTACGGCCATACGCATACTTTTTTTATCAACAAATTAATTTTAGCGGGCTTAATCACCGAGCGCGTGCACCCTCAATTTGAATCCATGTTTGCCGTGGGTGTCGATGAGATGGGTTGGGACGACGTCAACGATAAGAACTACGATTGGCCCACTCCCACTGCAGTCAAAGCCTACCGTGCTCAGGTGCGGCAAGTGGTAGACCAACTCATCATGAGCATGCCGCTCACGCCAAACATAGATTGGGAAAGCCCCTGGTGGCCTATATTAATGGGCATAGAGCATGAGCGCATCCATTTAGAGACCAGCTCGGTGTTGATACGCCAGCACGATATACGTTACGTGCAGCCATCAGCCAACTGGCGCCCATGCCAACTGGTGAATTCGATTGCGCCGGCTAATTCACTGGTGCCTATTCCTGCGTTCGACAGCGTGTTAAATAAATCACCCAAACATTACGGTTGGGATAATGAATACGGTCTGTCTAATGTGCAATGCCCTGGCTTTCAAGCTGCCAAGTACCTGACTTCTAATGCCGAATTTCTTCGTTTCGTGGAAGACGATGGCTATCAGGCAGATCAATATTGGCCGGAGGAAGGCTTGGCTTGGAAACGATACAGCCATGCTGAGCACCCCGAGTTTTGGGTCAAGGATGGATTAAACTGGAAACTCAGGTTAATGACAGAGGAAATAGTCATGCCTTGGAATTGGCCAGTGGAAGTCAATTACCACGAAGCCAAGGCCTTTTGCCTATGGATGGCTTCGCAAAGTGGCCAGTCAGTTCGCCTGCCAACTGAGAACGAATGGTATAGTCTGTATGCCCATGCTGGCTTATCAGATGAGCATCTGATAAGCGGTAAGCATGCCAATCTGTATTTGGATCACTATGCATCGGCATGCCCAGTCGACGCTTTTGCGCACGGCGAGCTGTATGATGTAGTGGGTAATGCATGGCAATGGACCGAAACACCGATATACCCCTACGATGGATTTAAGGTGCACCCGCTGTATGACGATTTCACCACCCCGACGTTTGATGGCCGCCATAATCTTATTAAAGGCGGCTCTTGGATTTCAACCGGCAACGAAGCGTTAAAAAGTGCACGCTATGCATTCAGACGCCATTTCTTTCAACACGCAGGATTCCGCTACATTGTGACCGATACCCCAATTGAAAATAACGCTTCCCACTATGAATCCGATAAACAGCTGTCTGAGTACGCCGAGTTTCATTACGGCGACAGCTATTTCGGTGTGCCCAACTTCCCTAAGGCGCTCAGTGATTTTGCCGAAAAGCAGATGCAAGGCAAGCCGAGAAAAACCGCGCTGGATTTAGGTTGTGCGACCGGACGAGCTAGCTTCGAATTGGCTCAGCATTTCGATCATGTCACCGGTATCGATTTTTCAGCCAGGTTTATAGGCTTGGCTCTGAAATTAGCGCAGCAAGGCATATTGCGCTATACCATGGCAAACGAGGGCGATCTAGTAGGCTATCAAGAACGTAGCTTGCGCGAGCTAAAATTGGATCATGTAGGGCATAAGGTGGATTTTTGGCAAGGCGATGCTTGCAACCTTAAACCGCAATTCACTGGCTACGATTTTGTCTTAGCCGCCAACTTAATTGATCGCCTTTACAGCCCACGTCAATTTCTCGCTGCTATACACCAACGTTTAAATATAGGTGGCGTACTAATGATTACTTCGCCCTATACGTGGTTGGAAGAGCACACGCCGAAAGAGGAGTGGTTGGGTGGCTTTAAACAAGACGGTGAAAACGTGACGACATTGGATGGCCTAAAGGCTGTACTTGGCAAGCACTTCAAACTCATGCAAGAGCCGACTAAGATTCCTTTTGTTATCCGTGAAACACGTCACAAGTTCCAACATAGCTTAAGTGAAGTGACGCTTTGGGAGCGCGTGCTTTGATCCATGGTTTTGACCAAACTGTTCAGCGTGAGGGCACGGCATCGTTAAAATACGATGCCAGGTTGGCTACCTTTGGTCGCGATGACGTCACGCCTATGTGGGTGGCCGATATGGATTTTGCTGTCGCTGAACCGATTGCTAAGGCACTGCAAGCCAGAGCTTTGCATCCTATCTTTGGTTACAGCCTTGCGCCTGAGAGTCTCTATCAGTCACTCATGGATTGGTTGTTGGCTAAACACGCTTGGCAAGTTAAACGCGAGTGGATAGTGCTCACGCCTGGGGTGGTGCCATCGCTTAACGCTGTCGTGGCCGCCTTAACGGCAGAAAATGACGGTGTGATTGTCCAGCCCCCAGTGTATTTTCCATTCTTTTCTGCGGTCAGCAATCAGAATCGTCGATTAATTCAAAATACCTTGCTTTTAGATGACGATGATGTGGCGAACCTGCAATACAAAATGAACCTCAGCGATTTAAATGCCTGCGCATCCGAGGCCACTATGCTGATGTTGTGTTCACCGCACAATCCTGTTGGTCGGGTATGGCAAAAAGACGAGCTGAATACTGTGCTGGATATTGCCAATAAGCACGATTTAATTGTTTTGGCCGATGAGATACACGCAGACTTAGTTTATACAAATGCGCAACATCACATGCTAGGTCAGCTTGCCTATGACTCAGCAAAATCCATAGCAGCTTTTGAGGATAATTGCCGTGTTATCACGGCCGTTTCACCTAGCAAAACGTTCAACATTCCAGGCTTAGGGCTTTCTGCCTTAATCGTGCCAAATAAGGTTCACCGTCAGGCAATTGAATCGCACTTAGATAAGCTCGGGGTGTCGGTCACCAATCCCTTTAATATGCTGGCTTTTGAAACGGCCTTCCGTGAAGGGGGCGATTGGTTAAATGGGCTCATGGCGTATTTGCAAACCACTAGGGATGAGGCCGTGGCCTACATACAATCGGGCATGCCGGAGATAAGTGTGTTGTCACCAGAAAGTACTTATTTGCTGTGGTTGGACTGCCGAAAGTTGAGGTTGGATGACGCGGCATTGAGGCGTTTTTTCATAGAAGAGGCCGGACTAGGCCTATCTCCAGGCAGCTTATTTGGTAGCGCTGGAGAGGGGTTTATGCGCATGAACATAGGCATGCCTAAAGCCGAGGTCATGGCAGCGCTAGAGCGCTTAAAATCAGCCTTGCAGCAACGCCGCTAAGGCGCTTCCTTTAACAACTGCAACTGGAATTTAATCAACACCTGCTTATGCAACACTTTAAAACAGAAACCCATGCCATGGGCGCAAGTCGCCAACAACAAGACTGGCAAGTGATTAAAAACTTACTGCCTTACCTAAGCGCTTACAAAGCGCGCATTATCTTTACCATTATTTGTCTCGTCGCGGCTAAGGCTGCCAACCTGGGCGTGCCCATCCTGCTTAAGCATATAGTCGATGCGATGAGCATACAGACCATACCCAAAGCGCTATTGGTGGTGCCAGTTAGTTTGATCGTGGCATACGGATTGTTACGTTTATCTGCCTCGCTATTTTCAGAGTTGCGCGAATTAATTTTTTCTAAAGTCACTGAGCACGCAGTGCGGCAGGTTGGCCTGCAGGTTTTTAATCACTTGCATGCCTTGTCCTTGCGCTTTCATTTATCTCGTCAAACAGGCGGCATGACGCGTGATATTGAGCGTGGCACCCGTGGCATCCAGTCTTTGATCTCGTTTTCTCTATACAGCATCATTCCAACCCTAATTGAATTGGCTATGGTGTTAGGCTACTTTTCCTATGCCTACGACATCGCTTTTGTGGTGGTAACCTTCATTGCCCTGGTATGTTACGTGGTGTTTACCGTAAAGGTGACGGAGTGGCGCACGCATTTTAGACGAGAAATGAATAACCTGGATTCCAAAGCCAACCAAAGGGCGGTGGATGCACTGATTAATTTTGAAACGGTTAAGTATTTTGGCAATGAGGCTTACGAAGCCGAACGTTATGACACCAATCTAAAAAAATACGCGCAAGCAGCCATTAAATCGCAAAAGTCACTGGCTTATTTAAACTTTGGCCAACAAAGCATTATCGTGATTGGTCTAGTGCTGATCTTGGGCTTAGCCAGTCAAGGCGTTAGCCGTGGGCAAATGACCATAGGTGACTTGGTGTTGGTAAACGTGTTAATGATACAACTGTATATCCCAATGAATTTTTTAGGTGTGCTTTATCGAGAGATGAAACAATCGCTGACGGACATTGATCGCATGTTCAGTTTGCTGCAAACCGATCAAGAGATCGCAGATGAGCCCAATGCGCCGCTGTTAAAAATTCACAATCCCGAATTAGGGCCACACGTTGTATTCAATAAAGTGGCATTCTTTTATGAAGCAAACCGCGGCATATTAAACGACATTAGTTTTGAGATGTTGCCTGGCCAAACCACCGCAGTGGTAGGGCAAAGTGGGGCAGGGAAAAGCACTTTATCCAGGCTGATATTTCGATTTTACGATGTGCAAGGCGGAGCTATCTACTTAGATGGACAGGACATCAAGTCAGTCCAACAAGCCAGTCTTAGACAGGCCGTCGGTATAGTGCCGCAAGACACCGTGCTGTTTAATGACACCATAGGCTTTAACATCGCCTATGGAAAGCCGGGTGCGAGCCAGCAAGAAATTGAAGCGGCGGCCAAGTCTGCCCAAATTCACGATTTCATTAGCCGTTTACCCAAAGGCTATGACACGGATGTGGGCGAGCGCGGGCTCAAGTTATCCGGAGGCGAAAAGCAGCGCGTGGCCATAGCCAGAACCCTGTTAAAAAATCCAGCCTTATTGGTGTTTGATGAAGCGACTTCGGCATTGGATTCCGAAACAGAACGCTCCATACAAAAAGAATTAAATGAGCTGGCTAAAAACCGAACCACACTGATTATTGCCCACCGTTTGTCCACCATCACCCATGCCCATCAAATCTTGGTCATGGCTGAAGGTAAAATTATCGAGCGGGGCACGCACGAAGAATTGTTGGCATTAGGTTTGTCTTATGCCGAAATGTGGCGTGCCCAACAATCGCAAAGTCAGGCTTGAGCTATATAAATCGGCAATTAGCCCTGACGTTTCAATGAAAGCGCATTGACGCAATAACGCAGCTTACTAGGGGCGGGACCATCAGGAAATACATGGCCTAAATGGGCATCGCAACAGTTGCAGGTGATTTCCACGCGCAGGCGATTCAGGCTGTCGTCATTAAAGTAAGCCACGCTATTTGGCTTGATCGGTTGCGTAAAAGAAGGCCAGCCTGTGCCCGAATCAAACTTTACCGTTGAATCAAACAGCAGGGTGTCGCAGCACGCGCAAGCGTACATGCCGGGCTCAAAGTGAGTGCACATGGGAGAGCTAAATGGACGCTCAGTGCCAGCATTGCGGGTTACATCGAAGACTTCGTGCGACAATAAAGCGCGCCATTGCTCGCCGGTTTTAACTACGCGTTGATCCGAAGTAGGGTTGCCTTGTGTTACAAACTTTTCAATGTCTTGCCAAGTTAGCATTTTAATTTTCCATTTAATATTTTTTTGAGCACCCATCTGATACGAATTTTAAAAACTAGTTCTGTCTATGGGCGATCAAATTCTATCGTTATTAATCAGCCACGCTTAAATTAAGTTAACAAAGACTATGGTTTATTTGGCACGTAAACTTAATAGCGTTAACGCAACCTTAATCTATGACTAGGAACTTCGGTATTTAATGGCGGCCAGAATACAGTATTTTAATATTAAATATCAAAAAGGGTTATGAATGACGGGTAAGCAAATTAACAGGGCAGATCGTCTGCGAGGATTGTTGTGGGGCGCTTTCGTTGGTGATGCATTAG
>Ga0208856_1000754_pt1 | contig 11251 bp, 6 predicted proteins | sample LakMenEpi13Jul12_FD_150690 | JGI IMG/M metagenome (GOLD analysis project Ga0208856, IMG submission 150690) | Freshwater microbial communities from Lake Mendota, WI - 13JUL2012 deep hole epilimnion (SPAdes) | ecosystem: Environmental > Aquatic > Freshwater > Lentic | place: Lake Mendota, Madison... | reverse complement strand
CGGTGATGATAATTGCTTCCCGTTCGGGACGGTTGCGTTGGGCGATGGTTTCAATATTGGCTACACCCCGCATGGTAATTGAACCGCGCCCAGTGGTGTAAGCTTCTTTAATGCCACTGACTCCCAATATCTGCGCCCCAGTCGGGAAATCGGGACCGTGAATATACTGCATTAACTGAATGTCAGTTATTTCGGGATTGTGAATTAGTGCCACTAATCCATCAATCAATTCTCCCAAGTTGTGCGGAGGAATATTTGTGGCCATTCCCACAGCAATCCCCGAAGAACCATTGAGGAGAAGTTGAGGAATGCGGGAGGGTAAAACTGTGGGTTCTTGTTGAGAACCATCGAAGTTATCGGCAAAGTCTACGGTTTCGGCTTCAATATCCTGGAGGAGGGCCACACTGGTTAGGGCGTGCAGACGACATTCTGTGTACCGCATTGCCGCCGGCGGATCATTGTCCACTGAACCAAAGTTACCATGTCCACTGATGAGAGGCGATCGCATGGAGAAATCCTGCGCCATCCGCACCAAAGCATCATACACTGCTGTATCACCGTGGGGGTGATATTTACCCAAAACTTCCCCGACCACACGGGCGCATTTCCTGAAAGGGCGATCATGTAGTAAACCCAGTTCGTGCATGGCATAGAGGATGCGACGATGCACAGGTTTAAGACCATCCCTAGCATCTGGCAGCGCCCGACCTACAATGACGCTCATGGCGTATTCTAGATAAGACCGCGACATTTCACCTCGCAAATCCGTCGGGATAATCCTCTCCTGTGAGGTTGTCATAAACTCGAAAACTCCAAAAAAATGTAGATTTTAGGCTTCAACTTGACAAAAGACAAAATTATGTCAAATTAACTTTGAATAGTTGTCATATTTTGCTATAATTCTAACATATTGTGACGCAATTCGCACAAATACTATCTAATCTCCAAAAATAGCCAATTTACAACTTATATAAAAAGGCTAGATTCTTGAAAACAATCTATAAATCTGATTGATTAATTGCATCTAAAATAACTTTTCAAAATGAAAACAGAAGGACAAATAATTTCCAAATTTCCCATCATATTCAGCCGAAATAACAAAATCCCCGACTTCTCAAAGAAATCGGGGATTTGATTTTAAGCAGGAGGATAACCAGCAGCAGTCAAAGCTTCTTTAATAGCAGTTTCTGAAGCTTGAGTATCTACATTGACAAACTTGGTTTTGGTATCAGCTTCCACAATAGCATTAGTATCAATAGCTTTAACTGCCTTGGTTATATTATTAGCACAAGCAGAACAAGCCATTCCGGGAATAGTCAGTGTGATTGTCATAGGTAAAAAATGAGTGGAAACTCAATTAAAAGTCACAAAAATATGCGTCTTAACTAACTGCATTATGCTTTAAAAGAAAGTATATCTTAAATCTTCTAGATTAATTAGTCAAGAAAGAACAATTGTTGATTTTTTGCGCCAGAAAAGCTAGTACCGCAGGGTAGATTTCAACGGATTTCCTGTGGTAGTTGACAGCCAAACACGAGTATAGTAATTTCGTACTATATAAATTTGGTTCTCAATGTCATCTACCTCTAAGATACAAGGTTGGGTTGACGTATGTTACCCAACACAGTAGGTTTTCTAACATCAACCCTGAATTAATCTTTGAAAATCTGGCTCATTTTTAATGTCATCAAAATCAATATCAGTTGCAGCATCTTCTCGATAACTGGGATTAAATTCCATAGCTTTTTGCAGATTTTCCAAAGCTAATTCCACCTTTCTTTGGAGTGCATAACAGGCAGCTTTATGATAATATGCGCTAGGATAATCAGATTTAATTTCTAATGCTTTATCGAAACTGATAATTGCTTGATCATCTTCTCCCAACATTACCAAAGTGTAACCCCGTTTATCCCAGACTTTAGGAGAATTGGGTTGAAATTCTAAAGCTTTATCAAAAGAAGTAACTGCATCTTCATAACGTTCTAATTCTAGCAAAGATAAACCACGATTTACCCAAGCAACTCCATCATCAGGTTTAATTTTAGTAGCTTTATCAAAACAGTTAAAAGCCTCTTGATGTTTTCCTAAATTTCCACAAGCCACACCAATATCACACCAAGCTTGATGATATTCAGGATTGATTTTAATGGCTTGATTATAGGAAGCTATAGCATCTTTATAGCGTTTTAGACGATTGAGAATTATCCCCCGTTTCAGCCAATTTTCTGGATTTTCAGGTTGAATTGTAATGAGTTGTTCGTAAATAGCTAAAGCATCTTCATGGCGTTTTTCTAAAAATAGCATTTCTGCTTGTTTGATATAATCATCAATAGAAACTTCTGGTTGTAATGGTTCTGGTGCTTTTTCCGGTGTTGGAGTAGGTGTAATTTCCGCTAACTCTTTGAGAATTATATCTTTACATTGTTGAGCATCAATTTCCAACTTTTGCAGATTTTCGAGAATAGTAACTTGCTGTTTTTGCACGTCATTTTGTAAACCGGAAAACTGAGATGTAAATTCTCCACCCGACTTTTCTAAATTCTCAATAATTTGCTGTTGTCGTTGTTGAGCATTATTTTGTAATTCTGTAAGTTGTTGAGAAAATTCAATTTCTAACTTTTGCAGATTTTCGAGAATAGTAACTTGCTGTTTTTGCACGTCATTTTGTAAACCGGAAAACTCAGATGTAAATTCTCCACCTGACTTTTCTAAATTCTCAATAATTTGCTGTTGTCGTTGTTGAGCATTATTTTGTAATTCTGTAAGTTGTTGAGAAAATTCGCTTTGTAATTTACCAAAATCCTCAAGTAATTGATATTTTTGAACTTGGGTATCAGTTTTTAATTCAGTAATGTCTGACTTAAATATATTATTCAGGTTTTCGATATTACCTATAACTATATCTTTTTGATTTTTAACATCTAATTGAAATTGAGATAATTCATTATTAAATTCTGATTGTAATTTCCCTAAATTCTCAACAGTATGAAATTTCTGTTGTTGAGTTTCCGACTCTAACTCTTGAAATTGAGATATCAAATCAGCGCGAGATTGTTCAATATCACTAACAGCGATATCTTTTTGATTTTCTACTTCTGACTTGAGTTGGGTAAATTGAGAAAACAACTCAAATTCTAACTTTTTGATATTGTCAATTGTAATTTTTTGCTGTTGAGCAGATAAGGTTAATTGTTCTAGTTGAGTATTTAATCTAAACTCTAAATTACTAATATTCTCTTGAGCAGATTTAACTTCAATTTCCAAAGCTGTTAAAAACTCTTGTTTTGATTTAGGTAAATCAGATAAAAGAATAGATAAATTTTCTTCCTCACCATGAATCTTTTGTTTAAGTGTATTAACTTCCTGTGCTAATTCTTGAGTAGTATTTTTAGATGCTTGAATCAGTTTTTTTGCTTCTGCTTGAACCGTAGTTAATTGAGTTTGCAAATTTTCAATTCCTTGAATTTGCTGCATTGCTCGTTCGACAATTTCTCTGATTACTGCTCGACGAAAAAACCATAATATGGCAATTAAGACCACAGGAAATAAACTTAAAATAGTCAACCAGATATTAAGCAAAGTATTCGTGCGAGTAAAAGCCCGTTCAAAATCAGATTGAACTTGTTTTTGAGTTCTGGTTTCTTGTCGCAGTCGCGCTAATTCTTCCCGTTCCTGATTTGATAGTACCTGAGCAGTAGCATATGGTACAGAATACCCACTGATAAAAGCCGTTGATAGCAGTAAGGGTGACAAGAAAATGGCACTTTTTAAAGCCAGATTTGAGAACATGGGGTTTTTGCTGTTCATAACAATTTTCCCTATCCAGTGGTGATTTTTTGCAGAAGCGTGATTGGATGTTAGGGTAGCTGTTTGATATTAGCAGATTATCTAGAGAGATATCCCCCATTTTAGAATGGAAGTATGGAACAATGAACCACCCCTGGCTAGTCTTTGCCAATCTTCTAGCAGCATTTTTAGCCTTCTCTGGCATCATCTTTTATGTTTTAGTCTATACTCACTGGCTCAAACGTCATAGCACTCAAAATATCGTCATTGGTGGTGCCGCAGGGGCAATTCCCGCTCTAGTAGGTTGGGCAGCAGTCACAGATACTTTAAGCTGGGCAGCGTGGCTAATTTTTGCCATTGTCTTCCTCTGGACACCTCCCCATTTCTGGGCTTTAGCTTTAATGATTCGTGATGATTACGCTAAAGTCGGCATACCAATGTTACCCGTAGTAGCAGGTGATGAAGCAACAGTACGACAAATTTGCTTTTATACCGTAATTACCGTCACGGCTACGATTTTGCTGTTAGTTTACCAATTACTCATAATTTGCTGACTACAGCGCTGCATTACTTGCACTTGTAGAAACATTTTCTAAACTTGTTTACAAGTGTGCTATGGTCAAAATTGAGAACATGACCAAAATAGGGGTAATTAATGAATTACCCCTAAAAACTATATTATAAATTTGAAAAAATATGAATCAACCTATTTTGCAATTTATAGAAAGTCGCAATTATAAAAACTTATTCTTATCTGAGCCAGTAGAGTTAGACAACCTTAACATATTTATAGGTTCTAATGGTTCAGGCAAAAGCAACTTTATCAGTTGTTTGAAATTTTTGAAAGACTGTTTAACTACAATCCCTGATGAAAGTCGTGGAGTAAGTAGTTTTGAAGATGCAGTCAGTAAAATTGGTTCTGATAGAATTTTAGATAATAGTGTAGAAAGTCCTGCTGTTATCAATTTTGCATATTGTTTTTCCCAACTATTATCAAATGAACAACTTCCCGAAAAATTTAGCACAATGCTGACTTTAAGCCTGTTTGTTGATAGGAAGAAAAATAAAGTAATTATTTCTCATGAGTTTTTATTTAGTGGACAAGATTTAAATAAATCGAATTCACCACCTTTTTACTATTATAAATTTCATGATACAGAAATTGGCAAAGGGGCTGTATCAGTTTATAATCTTCCTGGACAAAATTCAGGAACACACTTTGAAGGTTTAGATAATATACCCACCAATTCTTTAGGTTTGACTATACTGCCAAGATTGCTTGAAGATAGCCAATATTCACCGGAAAATACACCTGCTTACAGAACGAGAAGAGATTTAGTTGAATTTATTTCCCAATGGCAATTTTATAATGCCAATAATATGGAATTAAATCAAATTAGAACCTCAGAACCAAAAATTGGCGGTAGTGATATTTATTTATCTACATCAGGAGATAATTTACCTTTAGTTTTAGATAATTTAATTGAGCAAGATATAGATTTTGAAGATAGTATTAACCAAGCGATGAAGTCTATTTTACCCAAAACTCGTCGTCTTCGTCCTATCCGTTCAGGTCGCTTATCATTAACTGTAGAATGGTATTTTGAAGATACTAAAGAACCATTTTATTTAAGTGAAATGTCAGATGGAACTGTAAGAATGTTATGTTGGGCAACTATATTACATTCACCTTTACTACCTTCATTATTAGTCATTGATGAACCAGAATTAGGTTTGCACGTTTCATGGATGCCAATTTTAGCAGAATGGATAAAACAAGCATCAAGAAGAACCCAAATAATTATTACCACACATAGTCCTGATTTATTAGATCATTTTACAGATTGTTTAGAGAATGTTTATTGTTTTTATTCTGAAGATAAAACCCATTTTTCCATGAAAACACTTTCTCAAGAAATGCTGGATGAAAAACTGAAAGAAGGTTGGGAACTAGGTGATTTATACCGAGTTGGTGATCCTACTGTGGGAGGATGGCCGTGGTAATTTGGGTATTTTCCGGTGGGGGAGAAGCTGAAGTTGGGATTAGGAATAAGGATAAAAAGGATGAAGGAGGAATAATTAAATTTTTACAAAAAAACTTTCCTACTTGTACATTTGTCCGCAAAACACCAGCACGTATAAAACCAGGGCCTAAACCTGGTAAAATTGGTTATGGTAGAACAGGTAACAGTTTAATTGATCAAATTAGTAAAGAACTACCTATTGCTTTAAAAAATGAACCAAATAAATGTGACTTAATTTTAGTGTTTGACGATTTAGATTGTCGAAATCCCATTTTACAAAGAGAAAAATTTTTAGCAGCAATCTCAAAAATACCTGAAACTGATGAAATAGAAAAATTTGTTGGTTTTGCTGCTCCTGAAATAGAATCATGGATTATTGCAGATTGGGATAATACCATAGCTAAACATCCAGATTTTCGTAATAGACATGAACGGATGCGTTGGTGGTTAAGTACACAAAGGAATATTCCTTTTGATAATCCTGAATCATTTAGTGAATATGACCCAACCAGAGATTGCTGTCAAGAAAAGCTATCAGAAGCATTAGTTGAATCAAGCACAAGCATCCTGAAAGAATTTGATAGTAGTTATTCACGATTCTCTAAAGGGTTACATACTCCCTTACTTTTATTAAAAATAAGACCTGATGAAGTGCAAAGAAAATGCCCTTTGTTTCGGGAAATGTATAATTATCTTATTGATTGTGAAGCGATCGCCAAATATAAATAATTGTGAAGCACCCACATTTCGCAGGAATTTTGGGAATTATCCACAACCCAATAATAACAAGGCTTTCAGCCAATGACACCCAATTATATATTAGTAACCTGCCAGGGAGAATACTTTGAGTATATTTACTCTCACTAAAACCATTACGAAACCTAGATTTTCTGTTTTTTTGGCAATGTCTTGAACTCAAAAAAAAATGAGCGAACCGGGAGTAACCATATTTGTGAAGACAAAATAAATTTTTTACCCTAATTTTCCATCAGAATATCTTGGTAGTTAAATTTCTATTCATACAAATATCTTATCATTCATTTTAATATCTTGACATCAACACACATTTTATGATAACGATGTGTGTTTGGGACTCCTAAACAAAATCCTCACATCAATAGTCTATTGTTTGGATTTAGCCACCAAAATGCTGGTAAAATCACTCTCCTCAGTACACTAGCTACCTAGAAACTAATTAATAGCTACTCATTAACCTATCAACCTCTGTCATGGTAATTGGATATCTAAATTGTTTATACAGATACCCAAAATTTTAGCCTGTGCTAAAATCAGCATACCGGCACGACGCAGGTGATAGGAAAAATGCCATGTTTGAGCGCTTCACAGAAAAAGCCATTAAGGTAATCATGCTGGCCCAAGAAGAGGCCCGCCGTTTAGGTCACAACTTTGTCGGAACTGAGCAGATCCTCTTGGGTTTGATTGGTGAAGGCACAGGAGTAGCCGCCAAGGTGCTGAAATCAATGGGAGTTAATCTCAAAGATGCTCGCATTGAAGTTGAAAAAATCATAGGACGGGGTTCAGGCTTTGTAGCCGTGGAAATTCCGTTTACGCCACGGGCAAAACGGGTTTTAGAACTATCCTTGGAAGAAGCACGCCAATTGGGGCATAACTACATTGGTACCGAGCATCTGTTGTTGGGCCTGATCCGCGAAGGGGAAGGTGTCGCAGCCAGAGTGCTAGAAAACCTCGGTGTAGATTTGACCAAGGTGAGAACCCAAGTGATTCGGATGTTGGGAGAAACGGCGGAAGTTACGCCGGGTGGACCCTCTGGTCGCACTAAAACCCCAACTCTCGATGAGTTTGGATCAAACCTGACCCAAATGGCCATAGATAACAAGCTTGATCCTGTGGTGGGACGCGCCAAGGAAATTGAGCGGGTAATCCAAATTTTGGGTCGCCGGACTAAAAACAATCCCGTGTTGATTGGTGAACCTGGTGTTGGTAAAACCGCCATCGCTGAAGGTTTAGCTTCACGCATCGCTAGTAAGGATATCCCCGATATCTTGGAAGATAAGCGTGTAGTCACTCTTGATATTGGTTTGCTAGTAGCAGGAACTAAATATCGGGGTGAATTTGAAGAACGTCTCAAAAAAATTATGGATGAAATCCGCTCTGCGGGTAATGTCATCCTGGTCATTGACGAAGTTCACACCTTAATTGGTGCAGGTGCAGCCGAAGGGGCGATTGATGCGGCAAATATCCTCAAGCCAGCTTTGGCCCGGGGTGAATTGCAATGTATCGGTGCGACTACGTTGGATGAGTACCGCAAACACATTGAACGGGATGCAGCGTTGGAAAGACGCTTCCAGCCTGTGATGGTGGGTGAACCTTCTGTTGATGAAACAATAGAAATTTTATATGGTTTGCGCGATCGCTATGAAGCACACCACAAGCTGAAGATATCCGATGAAGCATTGGTGGCGGCGGCGAAATTGTCTGATCGTTATATTAGCGATCGCTTTTTGCCAGATAAAGCCATTGACTTGATGGATGAAGCTGGTTCAAGGGTACGCTTGATTAACTCCCAACTGCCTCCAGCAGCCAAGGAATTAGACAAGGAACTACGGCAGATCTTAAAAGAAAAAGATGATGCAGTCCGTTCCCAGGACTTTGATCGAGCAGGAGAACTGCGTGATCGGGAAATGGAAATCAAAGCCGAAATCCGCACTATTGCTCAAACTAAGAGTAATGGCGCTAGTGGTGACGGTGTTGAACCTGTAGTTACAGAAGAAGACATTGCTCACATTGTCGCTTCCTGGACAGGTGTACCGGTGAACAAACTCACCGAATCTGAGTCCGAGAAGTTGCTGCACATGGAAGACACCTTACATCAGCGGCTCATCGGTCAAGAAGACGCTGTGAAGGCTGTTTCCAGGGCTATTCGTCGCGCTCGCGTTGGCTTGAAGAATCCGAATCGGCCAATCGCTAGTTTTGTCTTCTCTGGTCCGACTGGGGTGGGTAAAACTGAATTGGCTAAATCCTTGGCTTCCTACTTCTTCGGTGCGGAAGAAGCCATGATTCGCTTGGATATGTCCGAATACATGGAGCGTCACACCGTCAGTAAATTGATCGGTTCACCTCCTGGTTATGTCGGTTACAACGAAGGTGGTCAGTTAACAGAAGCTGTCCGTCGTCGTCCTTACACTGTGGTGCTATTCGACGAAATCGAAAAAGCACACCCCGATGTATTCAATATGCTTTTGCAGATTTTGGAAGATGGGCGTTTAACTGACGCGAAAGGTCGCACGGTGGACTTTAAGAACACTTTGCTGATTTTGACTTCCAACATTGGTTCTAAGGTGATTGAAAAGGGTGGTAGCGGTATCGGCTTCGAGTTCTCTGAAGATGCGACTGAGACACAATACAACAGAATTCGCTCTTTGGTGAATGAGGAACTGAAGCAATACTTCCGTCCTGAGTTCCTGAACCGGTTAGATGAAATTATCGTCTTCCGTCAGTTGAATAAGTTGGAAGTTACCCAAATTGCCGAAATCATGCTCAAGGAAGTGTTTGGTAGGTTGACGGAAAAAGGCATTGTCTTAGAAGTCACAGACCGCTTCAAGGATCGCTTGATAACTGAGGGTTACAGTCCTAGCTACGGTGCAAGGCCATTACGTCGGGCAATTATGCGCTTATTGGAAGATAGTTTGGCGGAAGAAATTCTGTCTGGACGCATCAAAGATGGCGATACTGCTCTTGTTGATGTTGATGAAAATGGCATTGTTCAAGTTAGTTCTCAACAAACACGGGAGTTGTTACCTCAAGGTGTTGAGTCTTAGTTAGGTTTTTGTAATTGTTAATTGAACGGTGGAGGATTTCGATTCTCTACCGTTTTTTTTGTTTTAAAAAATATAAAAGAGAACTAAATTTAGTAAAAAATTAATAACATCCTACAAATAAATATATACTAAGATGATTAGACATACATTATTATTAGGGTTTTTGTAATATGGCCAGTAATGCTGAAAGTCAATTTTTATCTAGTCTTCAAGACTATGCAAAAGATTTAACTACTAAATTTTCACTTTCTTCTGTTTCTTTTGGTGCAGAAGATCAATTAAAATCACCAATTGAACATTTGTTAAAATCAGCAGCAAATATTTTAAATTTATCTATTGTAGTAGTTACTGAAGTCCGAGAAAAGGTACTTTCAGGAAGGCCAGATATGGGAATAACAATCAATGGTCTGTTAATGGGACATATTGAACTAAAAGCACCAGGAAAAGGCGCAGATCCCAATAAATTGAAAGGAGATGATAAACAACAATGGGAAAAGTTTAAAAATCTCCCCAATTTGATTTATACAGATGGTAATAGTTGGGGAATTTATCGCACAGGTGAAAAAGTAGGAAAAACAATTAAATTTTCAGGAGATATTACTGCTAAGGGTGCATCAGCTATCACTTTTCAAAATGCTAATGATTTACTAATATTATTACGTGATTTTTTAAATTGGCAACCTATTGTTCCTTCTACACCTAAAGCTTTAGCAGAAATGCTTGCTCCTATTTGTCTGTTATTAAAAAAAGATGTTTTGAATGCTTTAGAATATCCTGAATCTAATTTAAGTCAAGTAGCTAAAGATTGGCGACATTATTTATTTCCTGATGCAGATAATCAACAATTTGCAGATGCTTATGCTCAAACCTTAAGCTATGCACTTTTATTAGCCAGATTTTCCGGTGCAGATGATTTATCTTTACCACAAGCTGTTAAAACTATTAGAACAGGTCATAATTTACTAGCTGATGCTTTAAAAATATTAGGTGATGAAGCAGCACGGGAACAAATAGAAGTTTCTGTAAATTTATTAGAAAGAATAATTTCAGCTATTGATATTACAGCACTAAATAAAGATGGTTCTGAAGATCCTTGGTTATATTTTTATGAGGATTTTCTGGCTAAATATGATCCAAAAATGCGAAAAGAAAGAGGTGTTTATTATACTCCCATTCCTGTGATTAAAACACAAGTCAGATTAGTAGCTGAATTATTAGCAGAACATTTTGATGCTGAATTTTCCTTTGTAGATGATAAAGTTATTACCTTAGATCCTGCTTGTGGTACAGGTACTTATATTTTAACAGCTATTAAACATGGACTGGATCAAATTAGTAATTTAAGAGGAAAAGGAATGAGGGTTTCTGCTGCTACCAATGCGGCAGCAAATATTCACGCTTTTGAAATTTTAGTAGGTCCTTATGCTGTTGCCCATTTACGTTTGACTCAACAAATTTTAAGTGAAGGTGGAACTTTACCAGAAAATGGTGTTCATGTTTATCTAAGTGATACTTTAGAATCTCCCTATGCGGAATTAAGTGGTAATTTACCTTTAATTTACAAATCTTTAGGGCAAGAATATAAACGCGCTCAAAAAATTAAACAAAATACACCAGTGATGGTTTGTTTAGGAAATCCAC
>Ga0208856_1000747_pt1 | contig 11285 bp, 10 predicted proteins | sample LakMenEpi13Jul12_FD_150690 | JGI IMG/M metagenome (GOLD analysis project Ga0208856, IMG submission 150690) | Freshwater microbial communities from Lake Mendota, WI - 13JUL2012 deep hole epilimnion (SPAdes) | ecosystem: Environmental > Aquatic > Freshwater > Lentic | place: Lake Mendota, Madison... | reverse complement strand
AAGACGGATCGCAGCACGAAATTCCAGCGGTACACGAAAGTGTTCTGCGCCCCAATGGCGAATACCTTCGTGTATTTCGTGAGTGCGGCGGACATCGCGCGCAACGTGACCGAGGCCATCGTCCGGAAACAAGCCGACAGATTCGTGAGCCTCGCGTGATTGGTGAGCGCATTTGCGCACCCGGAGGATGAATGGAGATTTTGCCGCTGGCCCTCCGGGCTATTAAACCACTCACGGGAGACTTGGTGGACTGTGCTATTCGCCGAGCCGCCAGAGTGCGCTGTCGGCGCGGATGAAGACGCTCTTTCCGCTGAGTGCCGGAGTGCTGAGCACCATTTCCTTCGAGCCTTCCTTGAGCGGGAGTTGGAGTTGCCCCGCGAGCGCGCCTTCGGGTGCATTGACGTCCACGACCTGCACGAGGCCTTTTTCATTTACGCAGATGAGCCGGCCATTTGCGCCGACCGGTGAGCCGCTGAACGGCCCGGTGAGGCGCAGCTTCCATTTCGCGTCACCGTTCTTGATGTCCGCAGTCGCGAGCACGCCTGCGCTGTTGAAGGCGAAGATTTTCCCATCAAGAATCACCGGGCTGATCGTCGAGGGATTGATCTGCTTCGAGCGCCAGACCTGATCGGGCGCGCTGCCGTCTGCTTTCGGCGAGAGCGCGGTGATGCCGTTCGACGGCGCATAAATCACGCCTTGCGCGACGACGCTCGAACTCGATGTGGATGCGCCCTCGGCGTAATTCCACAGCACGCTCCCGGTCACCGGATCCACGCCGGTGAGACCTTTCGACGACTGTAGCACGACGACCGGTGCGGACTTCGCATCCGCACGCCACGTCACGGGGCTCGACCAGTTTGCGGCCTTTGGCCGTTCGAGTTTCCACAGGTTGCGCCCGGTCTTCACGTCAATGCCCACGGTGTAGCTCTCGCTGTCGCTTTCGATCACCGTCACGAGCGTCTCGCCGATGACGAGCGGCGACGACGCCATGCCGAGGCTGTTGCTCACATTTGGATAATCCACCGTGAGCCCGCGCAGCCACAGCAGGTTTCCATCGAGGTCGAAGGCGGCGAGATCGTTGCTGCTGAAAAGTGCAAAGATGCGCTTGCCGTCGCTGCACGGCGTACAGGCGGCGATGGAGGTCTTCGGATGCGACATCGTGCGCCCCGTGGCCTTGAGTTGACGCTCCCAGATCTTTTTGCCGTCGTCGGAATCGAAGCAGAAAACATGCAGCCGCTCCTGCTTCGGCCCGCTGGAGCACGTCACGAAGACGCGTTTCCCGACGATGATCGGACTCGCAAGCCCGCGTCCTGGCAGTGGCGCGGTCCAGTCAACCTTCAGCTTCGCGGGGATCGTGGCATCGGCGACCGTGCCCGCGCTGTCCGGCCCGCGGAACTGCGGCCAGTCGGCGGCGGCGAGAGGAAAGGGGAGTGCGGCGAGAGAGAGTGCGAGGAGGTGTTTCATGGGTTGGGGAAAATGTGTGGTGCCGAAATCAGCCTCTTAATCCTAATCCGCATCGGTGCATAGTTCGTCGGCGGGTGAGGGGATTATGAATAAGAGCAAGAGAAGATGGGATCACTTGGTGGAGAGGATTGCGGTGCCGGTGCTGTCGCACACGCGGAGCTGGAATTCCCACTCGACCGTCCACTCCTCCTTTTGCTCGTCCTGACAGCACTTCACAAGAATGGTGTTCGCGCCTTTTTTGAGCCGGCACTTCATCTTGTATTGGTCCATCTGCGCGCCGCGGTGGTACTCGTCTCGGCTGAAAAGCAGCTCGCCGTTCAGCCACACTTTCCATCCGTTCTTGCAGCCGAGCCTCAGCTCGGCCTCGCGTTCCGTGGCGGAGTCAAATGTCGTCACCGCATAGCCCGTCACGCCCTTGAGAGATCCGAATGGCTTGTTGAAATCAAACTTCCCGCGCTCGTCTTTGCTCTCGACTGTCTTCCATTTCACCTTGCCCGTCTTGCCGTTGTATTCCGTATCGGGCTTCACCTCGCGCTCCGGCGGAAACACGGTGTCGAAGCCTTTCCGATCCGTGTTATCGAACGGTCCGATCACGTTCCACTTCATCAGAAATCCGAAGTGCTTCGGCAGGTCCACCGTCACGCCGAGCTTCTTCAGCGCGCCTGCGATTTCGTTCGTCTGGTCTTCGTCGCGCACCGCATCGAGCGCGTGAAGGTACGCGAATTTCGCGTCGTCTCCGGCTTTCGATTTCGCCGCGGTGATCAGCCGTGCGAGGGCGCCGCGGCGGAGTTCCTGCACGGGATCATTGACGAGCCCCGGCTCGATCTTGTCCGCGAGCGCGGCGTCCGTTTTTGCGATGAGATCAAATGCAAGCTGGCGCGCCGGTGCCGCGTTCTTCGTGTCCTTCAAAAATGCCTCCACCTCCGCAAGCGGCAGCGGCTGCTTCGCGTGCAGCGCCGCATCGGTGATCGCGTCGGCTGCGAGGCGCAGCCAGTTGTCCACCACCACGCCGCGCGTTCCCGTCGCAACCAGCAGCGCGGGCAGGGCGCGCGGGCCTTCGCTCACGACCGCTTTCCACGCCGCGGCTGCCGCCTCGTTTCCTGCGCCTTCGCGTCCTGTCGCAGCGAGCGCCTTCACGGAATCCTCCACCGCGGCACGGAGCGGCGCGAGGGATGCGAGGAAGAAGGCGGCGGGGAGAAAAATTACACGGTTCAACATGGCGGGATAATCCCGCTGCGCCCGGCATCCTTGGCAAGCACGAACGCGGACGGCGGATGAAGATTACATTCCGGGAGCCGAACTGTTCACCCCGGGGCGTACACGAAAATGCGCGAAAGATTCCGTCTGGAAATCCGCCGCGCTTCGTGTCTTTCCGCCTCATTGGCGGACCTGCTCCCTTTCCCGGTTAGAACGGCACGTCGTCGGCCTGCACGTCGAGGTCGGGATCGGCGGGCGGGCGGGGCGGGCTCGATGGCGGGCGGCGCTGTGGCGGCGCGCTGCTGCGGGGCGCGGCGGATTGCGAGCCGCCTTCTTCGCCGCCGCCACCGGGAGCGCCGCCTTCGCGGCTACCGAGGAATTCAAAGCTCTCCACGACGACGCGCAGTTTGCTCATTTTTTTCCCGGTCGTCTTGTCGTCCCACTGGTCGAGCTTCAGCCGGCCGTCGATGAAGATCGGTTTCCCTTTTTTGAAATACTCGCCGATGACTTCCGCCGTGCGGCCCCATGCTTCGAGGTCAATGAACGTGACTTCCTCGCGCTTCTCGCCGCCCTCCGGCGTGAACACACGGTTGATGGCGATGCCGAAATTGGCGATCGCGGTGCCCTTGGGCGTGTACTTGATCTCGGGATCCCTGGTGAGGTTTCCCATGAGCATGACTCTGTTCAGGTTTGGCATGTGCGCGGGGAGTTGAGCGTTGCGGTGTCGGGAAAAAAGGGGCGCGGGCCTTCATGCGAAGGCCCGCGCTGATCCTTAGGCAGCGGCCTTCTGCTTCGCGTGCAGGCGGGCGTACTGCTGGCGGTACACTTCGCCGTCGAGCTTGAAGCGCGCCTTGATCTTGTCGAGCGCGGCAGGCTCTGCGCTGAACACGAAGTTCACGAAGTAGCCGCTGTCGAGATCGCCTTTGACGTAAGTGAAGTGGCGCTGGTCCATTTTCTGAGTGCTCTCGACTTTCGCGCCTTCGGTAGCGAAGTCTTTTTCGAGACGCTCGATGACTTTCTGTGCGCTGTCTTCCTTGCCTTTGAGATTGAGGACGAGGAGTCCTTCGTAACGGTGGTTCATATTAGTTTGTCGGTGTGTTGGTGTTGAATTGGTTCATTGCGGAAGGCAGGTTGTGTTCCTGCGAAAACCGGACGGCCTCGACGGCACGGTCGAGAGACTGCTCGACCAGCGGGCGCTCGTCCACGGCAAATCTGCCGAGCACGTGGCCCACCGCGGCGCCCGGCTCCGAGGAGCCGATGCCGATGCGCAGCCGCGGGACTTCCTGCGTGCCGAGGTGAACGAGGATGTTGCGGAGGCCGTTGTGGCCGCCGTGGCTTCCGCGTTCACGGATGCGCAGGCGTCCCAGCGGGAGCGCCATGTCGTCGAGCACGACGAGAATGCGGGCGGGCTCGATTTGGTAAAATCGGGCCAGTGCGCTCACGCTTTCGCCGCTGAGGTTCATGTAGGTCTTCGGTTTCACGAGCCAGACGCCGTTCGCGAGAACAGCGTCTGCCTGCCATTTTCTTTCAGACCGGAAGGTGGCTCCCGAAGCGGCGGCGAGACGGTCGAGGACCATGAAGCCGACGTTGTGACGGGTGCCCGAATACTCCCGGCCTGGATTTCCCAGGCCGACGAGCATCCGGAATGTGGGTCCGTCGGGAGCCATTCATCCGGGCCGGAAAAATTACTTCTTCGCGGGTTTCGCGTCCTTGCCCTTGTCGCCTGCGGCTGCGGCTTCCGCGCCGGCCTCGGGCTTCTTTTCCTTGATGACTTCGGGCTCGCTCGCGGCTGCACCTTCGGCAGCAGTCGCGGCGACTTCCTCGACGGCGGGCGCGGCGACGTGCAACACGCTGGTCTCGGGATTGCCGAGCGCGGTGACGCCTTCGGGGAGCGGGAGATCCTTGATGTGGATGGCGTCGCCGATTTCGAGAGGGGTGACATCAATGACGATGGAATCGGGAAGATCCTTCGGCAAGCACTGCACCTCGATGGAGCGCAGGAGCTGCTCGATGATGCCGCCGGAATTCTTCACGCCGCTCGCCTCGCCGAAGACGAGGACAGGCACGGTGGTGTGCATCTTTTCATCCGCACGCAGCGCGTGAAAATCGAGGTGCATGATGTGGCGCTTCAGCGCGTGATGCTGCACGTCCTGGATGAGTGCGAGAGTCTTTTCACCGCCGGCGATTTCGAGGTCCACGAGGACGTGCTCGCCGCTGGTCTTGCCGAGCGCTGCCTTGAGTTCCTTCGCGTTGAGCTGGAGGTTCTGCGGCTTGCCGAGGTGTCGTCCGTAGATGACTGCCGGGACGAGGCCCGCGTGGCGTGCCTTTTTTGCTTCGACGGTGCCAGCGCCCGAACGGGGCTGCGCTTTGAGTTGGATTGCTTTGGCCATTGCTGTGTGCAGCTACTGCTGTGGTTGGTTGTTTTGCGCGGAGCCTTTTTCCTCATCTTATTCTTTATCTTATTCGTAATCTTAATCCGCATCCGCAGCGTGTTCCGCCGCGGGAGGAGTAAGAGTAAGATTAGGATTAGGATTAAGAGTTGGGGCCGGACACCGCGCGTTGTGGTTTATTGTTGTGGTTACGTTCCGGGGATTTGGAAAAGAGAGGAGACTGATTCGTCGCCGTAGATGCGCTTGATGCCTTCGCCGAGGAGCGACGCGATGCAGAGCGGCGTGATCTTGATGCCGTTGCCCTCGCGCACCGGCACGCTGTTCGTGCAGACGAGTTCGGTGATTTCAGACTCCTTGAGCCGCTGGATGCCCAGGTCGCTGAGGACGGCGTGGCTCACGCAGGCCATGATTTCCTTCGCGCCATGCTCCTTGAGCAGCCTCGCCGCCGCGGTGAGTGTGCCGGCGGTCTCCGTGAGATCATCCACGAGAATCACGGAGCGGCCTTCCACCTCGCCGATGAGGGTGGTCGCGGAGACTTCCGTCGGGCTTTTGCGACGCTTCGCGACGATGGCGAGGCTCGTGTCGAGCGCCTGTGCGTAGGCGTTCGCCATCTTCAGGCCGCCCACATCCGGCGAGACGACCACGGCATCGTTCAGGTTCTTCGACTTGAGATATTGGAGGATGACGGGCGCGGCAAAAAGGTGATCCACCGGGATGTCGAAAAATCCCGCGACCTGCTGCGCGTGGAGATCCACCGTGAGCACGCGGTTCACGCCTGCGGCGGTGAGGAGATTCGCGACGAGCTTCGCCGTGATGGGCACGCGCGGCTGATCTTTTCTGTCCTGCCGCGCGTAGCCGAAGAACGGCATGACCGCCGTGATGCGCGACGCGCTCGCACGCCTCGCGGCGTCCACCATGATGAGCAGTTCCATCAGGTTCTGGTTCGTCGGCGGGCACGTCGGCTGCACGATGAACACGTCGCGTCCGCGGATGTTCTCGTTGATCTTCACCATCGTCTCGCCGTCGGGGAATGATGCCACGGTCGCATTGCCGAGCGGGATCTTGCAATAGTCAGCGATGCGCTGCGCAAGGTTGTTGTGCGCGGAGCCGCTGAAGATTTTCAGCTCAGTTGGCGGTCGGTAGATCATCAGGAGAAAGGGGCGGGGACTCTAGGGGGCGATCTGGGAAAGGCAACGGGGATTTTCACCCCGTTTTTTGGAGCGTTCCGCGCGGGGAGAACCGGGCGGCGTCCGCTACCTCAGCCGCCAGTCTCCGAGTGCGCCGGGGTAGATCATCCGCGATCCCGGCATCAGTCCGGTGCCCCTCGTGAAGTCCACCGCGCTCCCGGTCCCGTCCAGCGTCCATGTGTAGATCTGGCCCAGGATGTTTTGAAAAATCAGGTCAGGCAATCCGTCGCCATTCACGTCGGCACACATCGCGATCCGCCAGTCGCCCAGTGCGCCGCCGTAGAGGAATCGTGAGCCCGGCGTGAGGCCGGCCCCGGTGGAAAAATTAATGGCCTTCCCGGTGCCATCGAGGAACCAGACGTAAATCTGCCCGGCGCCGTTTTGAAAAATCAGATCCGCGGTCCCGTCATTGTTCACATCCGCACAGGCGACGACCCGCCAGTCGGCCAGTCCGCCGGGATAGAGATATTGCGACCCTGGCTTGAGTCCGGTGCCGGTCGAGAAATTCACCGCGTCCTCGCTGCCATCGAGGAACCAGACATAGATTTGCCCGGCATTGTTTTGGAAGACAAGATCCGCAAAGCCGTCCCCGTTCAGATCCGCACACGCGACGATTTTCCAGTCGGCGAGGCCGCCGCCGTAGAGATATTGCGATCCGGCTGCGAGTCCGCTCCTCGTGGAAAAACTCACAGGGTTGCCGCTGCCGTCGAGATACCACACGTAGATCTGCCCGGCATTGTTCTGGAAGATCAGGTCGCGAAACCCGTCATTGTTGATATCCGCGACAGCCCTCAGCCTCCAATTACCGAGGCCTCCTCCATAGACATATCCGCCGGACGCCATCATGCCTGCGCCATCCATGTTCCAGCCATAGAGCTGACCGGCTCCATTTTGAAAGATAAAATCCGTCGTGCCGTCGCCATTGAGATCGCGCAGCCCTGGAATCAGAGAAAAGCTCGAAATTCCATTCCGTGCCCTCGTCGCTGCCATCAGGGAAAAGCTCGCAATTCCATTCCGTGCCTCCGTCGCAGCCATAGTGGTGACGACTGGATTGCGCGGGAATTTTGCATAAGGCATCCGATAGCCTGCGTAGGCATAGCTGTCCGCCCTGATGCCATAGTCTGCGAGGAAGTCCTCGCATCCGCTGGCCGCGATGATGTCATCCTGATCCACGCCATCGCCGGATACCCCGATGGCTCCGATTAGCTGGCCATTGCGATAGAGCGGAAAGCCGCCGGGAAAAATGGTGATGCCATTGGGCAGGTTGGGATTTGGAGGAAAGTTGCCGGATGGATCGCGCTTTAACGACACCGCTTCCTGGAATCCGAAGAAAGATCCAAACGGCGTGCCATCAATCCCGGGCGGATAGTAGCGCTGCGAAAGAAAGCCCACTGCCCGCGTGGACATGGCAAGCTGGCTGTTCGAGGAAAACACAGCCGTCCGCGCCTTTTGCACCGCGACATCCCAGGAGAACATGGTCGCCTCGCCGACCCGGAAAGTCCCCAGCACCGACGGCGGATCGAGCGCCTTGTCGGGATTGTTGACGACGGTGATGAAGACCTTTGCCGAGACTCCGATGGGCAGCCGGATTCCCGCCCGCGTGATGGAGGCCCGTCGCGCGGCCTTGGTGATGATGGACTGAACCTCGCCCGCAGTGAGCCGGCTCGCGCCGCCAATCGTGCTCCTGCCCGGCACAGTGGACAATGGATCGTCAATGAACCCGATCACGCCACCGGGGCCGCCGCCCGCAGGGGCGACCACGGGCCCTCGCAGTTCGCCCGCCACGCCGCCAAGACTGGTGACTGGATAGGGATAGGGCGGAGGTGGAGCTTGGATCGGAAATCCATCCACAGCATTGCCCGCGATGCTCCCGATAGGCAGCGCGCCGGAGACATTGATGATCGTATCAACAGGCTGCCAGACATATGGGATGCGGATGCCATTGATCAGGATATTAGTCGCGATAATCGCGGGCGAGGGGCGGAACCCGCTCTGTCCGGCCAGCGCGACGAACTCATCCACGTCCGCCTGCGAGATGGGAACATAGCCGGTCGTCGCAAACGTCTGCACTTCATTAAGAATGATCGCCGCTGCGGGGGATAAGTCGGTAGGTGTGCCATCCCCGGTCACCCCGATGCCGCCGACCAGGTGGCCATTTTTGTAGAGCGGCACACCTCCCGGCGAATCATTCAGCGAGCCGGGCAGGATGGGATTGCCACGGACGCCGGGAGAGATGCGCTTCGGATCGCCGACGACAAGTGATGCACGAAGATCCGCCGGGTCGAAGGGATTCCCTGGTACCAGTGGATTCGCGATTTGCTTAAACCGGTTGATGTCCGAAAAAAAGAGGTTTGAGAACCCCACACCAACGAGCGGCCCCGGCGGAGTATTCGAGACGCCCGGCGGAAAGTGTTGCTGCGTAATGTAGCCCGCCGTGCGCGTCGTGAGCGCCTCCTGGTCGCTGCTCAGAAATGCCGCGGTGCCCGCCCTCGTGATGGCCCCGGCAACCAGCCCGTAGATTCGCAGCGTGGCAGGCGAATCCAGATCAAATGGCGGGAGCGGATTCGGGATTCGCCGCTGCACATCCCACACCCCGAGCACAAACCCCTCGCGATCCGTCACCGCGATGATCGCGCCCGGATTCGTCCGCATCGCCTGCGTCGCCGCCTGCGCGATGATCTGCTCCACCTCAGCCTTCGTGAGCTGCTCCGGGCTGCTCTGCGCATAGGACGGCGCGATGGAAAAAACAGCCGCACACGCAGCCAGAAGCGCGGTGAGCAAGGGCTTATTCATGGGACATGACCGCTGTCTATCCACTGCCGCATTGGCGGGCAAATCATCTTTTTGAGCACCTCCTGCGTCACGGCGAAGTCCTCGTGCAAGGCGACGCCGTCCAAGCGCAACACGTCGCGTGTTCCCGTGCTCGCCGTTTCCGAATCTCCCTGCCTCCCATCGCGGAGCGATGTCCTGCCGGTAGCCGGGGCTTTCAAGCCCCGGTTCGCATCGCAAACCGCCCGCGTCGCGGAGCGACGCATGCGTTCAGTCCCACAGATACCGCTCCTCGTGGTCGATCCCGTGCCGGACCAGCAGCGCCACGAACTCCTCCTTGAACGCCTTCGTCCGATGATGCTCCCGCTGCTTCTCGATATACGCCGTCAGCGTCGGCAGGTTGGATTTGCTCACGGCAAACGCCCCGTAACCATCCTGCCACCCAAATCCCCTCATGGTGGGGAAAGTCTCCTTTATCCATTTCGAGGAACCGCCTTTGATCTGTTGAAGCGCCTTGCTCACCGCGAGCGTCGGCGGCAGTCCCACCGCCATGTGGATGTGGTCGGGCATTCCGCCGATGCGGATCGGCTTCATCCCGTTCTCGCGCGCGATACCGCCGAGGAAACTCCAGATCCGCTCCTCAATTTCGTGGCTGATCCACGGCTCGCGATTCTTCGTGCTGAACACAAAATGGCAATGCAGTGAAGTGAAGGTGTTGCCCATGTGAGGTCGATAACAGACCGCCGGGATCGTGGCAATCGTCGCTCCGCGACGCATCCATCTTCGCGAATCATCCGGGGCTTGAAAGCCCCGGCTACCGGCAGCGCATCGCTCCGCGATGAAGCGATTTCAAACTGCCATTTGACATCATCGCGCAGTTCCGCATCGCCGTCGTCGTCCTCGCCGCCGCGAGCACGCAACTCAAAGACACGCTACCGCTCATGCTACGATTACTCGCAAAACTTCCTCAATTACAGCCGGGCACGGTTACCGTTCTCACGTAGTAAATCTTGCAGATCATCACGGAGCATCAGAATGGAGCGGACGATGATCAGTCCGTCCCTCGGGCGTGATAAATGAATCGTCCCGAAGATTCTATCGGGCCAAGGAGTCGAATTTTGGCTTAAGGTCGTAGAGTGTCTTTTTATCCTCCTTTCTTTCTCTGGGCGTGACGCTTTCGAAGCCGTTATTGACGTGCCCCCAGCGCTTCAAGATATATGCTTGCTGATGCAAAGCGTTGAGAATTTCCGGCTGCCTAGAAAACACCTTCTTTAGTCGGTTCGATTCTGCGATGCACTCCTCATAAAGGACCGAATTCTTTTCGCTTTCTTTGTTGAGAATTCCAATTTGGCCTCCGAGGTCAACATTCATTATAAAAGTATCAACCATGACAGAAAGCGCTTCGAGATCCACCTTATCTTTCTTGGAGGGGCCAGATAATGAAATAGATAAAAAAATCAGTAACCCAGCCGCGACGCACGAACCAATTCCAAATACGAGGCGGTGTGAAGCCATATCTGAAGAGTTTTCTGCGGGTGCGAGGTTCAGATCTGTCATCGTATTTAGTGGGTGCCACGTATCGGTTCCCGCCACGCAAACCAATACGGATGGAACAAGTTCCTTTCTTTGAATCATGCTGAATAGTTGATCCGCTGGTAGTGGCCCTTCGACAGTTTGTCCGTTCCTGCAGATATAGAAGAGCGCGACGTAGCGGTTTGACTCTGGCTGCGTGGGTGGAGGAGGAGGCGCGGGATTCGGCGTGGGTATTGGTGCCGCCGGCGACTCCGCCGCCTGACTACGAATCGGAACTTCAATTATCAACTTGCAAGTTGGACACTCGATCAAGTTGCCGACTATTTCTTCAGGTGCATCGAGGGACTGATGGCATTTTGGGCATGCAAATGTTATGTCTGACATAGAGGGATATGCGTCGGGGTTGATCCTAATTTATCGGAAGGAGTAGGGACAGTTAGTCAGTGACGAGACGGAGCTTTGCGGTGTGGTCGGAGCGGCTGGGCAAGGCTAACCCGCGACGGTTTCCGCTGCCAAATCAATTTTCCACGCTACCTTCGCGCCTCACCGCCGCGCACTGCCGGCGGTTTCGTCGGCAGGGATCATGTTCGGGCACAGCGGGGCGAATTCCTGTTCGAGCGTGTCGAGGTATTCGGCGATCTTCAGGGTCACGCGCACGGCGGGCTGGCGCTGTTTCGCGTCGCGATCCTCGACGGCGCGGAGATCAAGGCAAGCGCGTGCCAGAGTTTCGGGCCATGAGCACCGT
>Ga0208856_1000744_pt1 | contig 11315 bp, 13 predicted proteins | sample LakMenEpi13Jul12_FD_150690 | JGI IMG/M metagenome (GOLD analysis project Ga0208856, IMG submission 150690) | Freshwater microbial communities from Lake Mendota, WI - 13JUL2012 deep hole epilimnion (SPAdes) | ecosystem: Environmental > Aquatic > Freshwater > Lentic | place: Lake Mendota, Madison... | reverse complement strand
TTCTTGTAAATCTTTCGCGCGACCATCCCAAAATTGCGCCACGTTATACATCGCGTTATAAACCGTTGGCGAATTGATACCGCCTTTTTGACCTTGAATACCTGTTGACACTTTCGCTTGGTCTGTGCCGCCTTTGGTTAAATCGTGACATGACGCACAACTAAGCGTGTCATCACCTGATAAACGAGTGTCGTGAAACAGTTTTTGCCCTAACGCGACTTTTTCTGCGTCTAAATCAACAGTCAACGGTAGCGGTTGCACGGATTCACCTTTTAAAATTTTTGTAACCGTAGCATCTGCGACTTTTTCATTTTCTTCCGAAATCCACGCCAGAATCTGTTGTTTTTCATTAACGCTTAAACTATCTGTCCAGTGCATAGACAGATACAAATTAGGCGGCATGAGATTCGAACGAATTACCCCTTCTAACTGTGCGAGCATCAAAGGCGTGAATGGCTGTTCGCCACTATAAACTTGCTTTGTTAACGTAAAACGTCCACTTGCTTGTTCAATATCTTTTGCCATTAACGATTGAGCAATCGGGAAATTGGCATAAATCGGCATTCGCGTCATGCCAGGTGAATGACAATCGACACATTTATTTTGCAAAATTTGCGAAACGTGAGTGAATTTTTCAGAACTGCCTGAAATCGTAAAAATTGGCGCATTTTCACCTGAAAAGCCGACTAAATTAGAAAGCGGCAAAGCCAATCCCACTGCCACAATCGTAACGAAAGACCATGTGATTTTACTCATTGATAACCTCAATACATCGTATGTTCATTAGCTTGAATCTGCTCAACGGTGACTTTACCGCGCATAATCCTGTAAACCCATGTCGTATAAGCCAAGACAATCGGCATAAAGACAATCGTTGCCGCTAGCAACATTTTCATGGTGTAGTAACTTGCACTCGCGTCCCATATCGTTAAACTGCTGGTAATCGACAAACTCGAAGGCAGTACAAAGGGGAACATAGACCCACCAGCCGTCACAATCGCCCCAATCATCGCTAAACTACTTAGCACAAAAGCCGTTGCACTGTGCTGTTTTGCCGTGAAAATAGGTGTCAGCAACGCAGAAACCATAGCCACCAAAGGCGCAAGTATTAACAACGGATAATGGCCGTAATTCGCCAGCCATAACCCAGTGCTTTTTTCGACAGTTTTATGCAGTGGATGCGCGGTAATTGTCGTATCAATTAGTGACGTTACTTTGTAGCCTTCTACGCCCATCGCAACCCAAACACCCGCCAATAAAAAAAGTGCAACAAATAAAAAACTACTTAAGCCGATGACTTTTTGTGCTCGCTGCGCTATCGCGCCTTCGGTTTTCCAGTGCAGATAAACGCCTCCATGTAAAATACATAATGCCACGCCTACCAACACACAAAGCAATGGAAATAATTGAAATAAATCGAGTAATCCGCCTGTATACGTTGAGCGCATATCGTTATCGAGTTCAAAGGGCAATCCAATCATTAAATTCCCTGCCGCTAAACTCAATACAATCGCCGGCACAGCGCCCCCGACAAATAAGCCCCAATCCCAAAAACTGCGCCATGCGGGATTGGCTAATTTACTGCGGTAATCAAACCCCACAGGGCGCAAAAACAACGCAAACAACAGTAGCAACAAGCCAGAATAAACACCCGAGAATAACACGGCATAGACAATTGACCACGCACCAAACGTGATGCCGCCCAGTGTCACTAGCCATGTTTGATTACCTTCCCATGTCGGCCCTACGGTATTGAGCATCACGCGACGTTCATCATCCGTTTTACCTAAAAAGGGAAGCAGCATGGCAATCCCAAAGTCAAAACCATCCATCACCGCAAAACCACAAATCAAAAAAACTAAAATGCCCCACCAAATAATGCGTAGCGATTCATAATCAAACATGTGTTGCTCCTTGTTTTTCGAAATGATAATGACCAGTATGTAAACTGCTTGCACCAAGGCGAATGTATTTCACCATCAAAAATAGCTCAATAACGAGTAGCGCGGTGTACATCACCACAAAGCCACCAATACTGCTATAAAGTTGGTCAGGGCTTAAACTGGAGGTGCTTAAATGTGTAGGCAAAATATTCGCAATCGTCCAAGGTTGACGACCGTACTCTGCCACCACCCACCCTAATTCGCTTGCAATCCAAGGAAGTGGAATGCCCCAGAAAGCCATTTTCAAGAGCCAACGTTGGTTATGCGCATCACGTTTCATGTTGAAATAAAACGAGGCCACAAAAATAAATAACATCATCACGCCACAAAACACCATCCCTCTAAAAGTCCAAAACATCGGTGCCACTTTGGGAACCGAATCCTTAATGGCTAACTCTATTTGTGCAGGCGTTGCATCGACTACGTTATCCGTGTATTTTTTGAGAAGCAATCCATGACCTAAATCCGCTTGATGCTTTTCAAAAATACCTTTTGCGATTTCGTTATTTTTATCCTGACGTAAAATTTGCAGATTTTCATACGCAATCATGCCGTTTTCAATGCGATGACGTTTGCGTTCACGAATCACATCAAGGCCATCAATTTTTTCATCAATCGAACGCGTCGCAATCAAGCCCAATAAATAAGGCAATTTCACGGCATAATCGGTTGTGCGGGTTTCTTCATTTGGAAAACCGATTAAGGTAAAAGATGCTGGCGCTTCCTGCGTTTCCCACTCTGCTTCAATTGCCGCGAGCTTTGCACGTTGTACCTCACCGACGGTATAACCGCTTTCATCACCTAAAACAATGACTGACAGAATCGCCGCCAAACCAAACCCCGATGCAATGCGAAACGAACGACGAGCAAATGCCACGTCTTGATGCTTGAGCAAATAAAACGCACTAATACCCAAAACAAACATAGAGCCAGTGACATAACCTGCCGCGACGGTGTGTACAAATTTCACTTGCGCAACAGGATTGAAGAAAATATCTGAAAAACTCGATAACTCCATTCGCATCGTGTCGTAATTGAACTCAGCGCCAACCGGATTTTGCATCCACGCATTGGCAATCAAAATCCAAAGTGCTGATAAATTGGTTCCTAGCGCAAGTAACCAGGTCGTTGAGAGATGTTGCAGTTTGCTCATTCTGTCCCAACCAAAGAAGAATAAACCCACAAACGTCGATTCTAAAAAGAACGCCATCATGCCTTCAATAGCCAGCGGTACACCGAAAATATCGCCTACATAATGCGAGTAATAGGACCAGTTTGTTCCGAACTGGAATTCCATGGTTAAACCGGTCGTCACGCCCATGGCAAAGTTAATCCCAAACAACTTGCCCCAAAAACGGGTCATGTCTTTGTATATCTGCTTGCCCGTCATGACATAGACTGATTCCATAATCGCTAAGATAAACGATAATCCCAGCGTCAGCGGCACAAATAGAAAGTGATACATTGCCGTGATGGCAAACTGCATCCGCGATAAATCAACAACTTCTGTGGTAATCATTTTACGTTTTCCTCGCTTAATGTGGCAGAGCCAAAGAGTCTTTGCGTGAGTTTTTCTTCATCTACTTTTATTTTTTGTCCGGCGAAAAATAGCCACCACACGAGTCCAAATAGCGTAAATTTAATCGTTAATGCAATCACAATTTCCCATTTAAAATGATCAATCATTTTCATAACACGTTTAATGTTGAAACGGCATCTTCAGCATCAAAAAATAATTGTCCATTGAGATGTAAGAACAAGTCACTTTTTTGCACTTTATCGAGTAAAAAACCTTTCACTTCGGCGAAGTTCAACGTGATATTATTTTTTTTCAAACTTTGATTCAATTGCTCTAAGGCTTCTAGCGCAGTAGTATCAATATCACTCACTGATGTAAAAATAAGCACGATATGTTTAACCTTTGGTGCATTTCGCAGCTGCGCTTCAATAAATTCTTCAATAAAATTCATATTCGCAAACGTAATATTTTCATCAATGCGCATGAGTAGTAATTGTTCCCATGTTTCAACTTGGTGACGCTTGATATTACGATAATGTTTGGTATTGGGAAGTCGTCCAACAACAGCAATATGCGGATGACTGGCTTTGCGTAAATAACTCGCAAATGTTAAGAAAATCCCAAGCGTAATGCCTTCTTCAATTCCCAAAATAAGCACACTGACTAGCGTCGCCAGTTCTGCAATACCATCCCCTCGGTCATAATCCCACGTATGTAAAATACTTTTGAATTTCACCAAAGGCAGTACCGCCATTAGGATAATAATAGCTAATGCGGCTTTAGGAATATTAGCAAACCATGCTGTCAAAAAAACCACCGCAACTGCAAGGATAAGCGCCGCAATCACCATGGCAATTTGCGTCCGCGCTCCCGCAGCGAAATTCACCATAGTGCGGCTAAAGCCACCCGCCACAGGCATACCACCCGAGATAGCCGTCGCTAAATTGGCAAATCCTAGTGCAATCAGTTCTTGATTTGGGTCTATTTTTTCACTGCGTAAGTTGGCAACGACTTTAGCAATCGCCACACTTTCAACATAAGCAATCAACGCAATAAAACACGCTGAGGGGGCTAATACTTTCCATTTGGCTAACGCTAGAAAATCAAAGCTGATATGCGGTAAGCCAGCTGATATTTCACCGACAACAGCAACATGATTGGCCGTTAAATCCCAATGTCCCACCGCAAAAGTTGTGAATGCCACGGTTATTAAGGCACCACATTTACTTATTGCAGTCATTAGTGAAGGAGATACACCAAATGTACTTAATAACCATGAAAGTGGTTTGCCAAAAAAGAGCAGTACAGCCAAGGCAATACCACTAATGGCTAATGTGGCGATATTCGCGTCTTGTAGATATGATTGATAGCAGGCAATATCGATACTGCAAGCAGGTGATTTCATTCCTAGGGTCTGGGGCAACTGACTACCCATAATCAATAACGCAGCGCCGCTAGTAAAACCAGTCAAAACAGGATGACTAATGAAATTCACCAGCCCCCCCATCCGAAAAACAGCCATCATAAGCAAAATGGCGCCACTTTCAGCCGAAAGAATTACTGCACTTTGCAGCGGATTTCCAAGTGAACTCACTTCGGGCAACTGCAATGCACTAGCAATCATAATGGCCGCAATTGAAACAGGTCCCACCGATAACGTGCGACTTGTTCCTAAAATGGCGTAAATTAATGGGGGCAAAATACTCGCGTACAAACCAAACTGAGGCGGTAATCCCGCTAATAGCGCAAATGCAATTCCTTGAGGGACAAGTAGAATTGCCGTGATAACACCTGCGAATAAATCGCCATTGAAATCCGTGCGACTATAGGTTTTTAACCAACTTAAAATGGGGAAGAAAGGCATTTTTATTTTTCATCTATATTTTCAAAATATGCATCTATTTTTGCATATTTGATGCCAGATGGGCTAGATAATTGATTTTTAGTTATTTTTTATTAAATAAACTAATTTTACCAATCTAAATTTGTTTCATCGAAACAAAATATGAAACAAAAGTGTTTCATTGAAACAGGCGTGAATCATGCCATATTTGAACTGTTTTGACCTCAGAAAATCAACTATTTCTGCAGGTTGGGCAATGGGGGTTTCGGCGTAATTTCAATGTCGTAAATTCCATCGTTAAGCCATCAATCACCAGTAATCGCCCTATCAATGAATCACCAATACCGATAATTAATTTCATTGCTTCCAAGGCTTGAATGCTTCCAACAATACCTGTAATGGGGGCAATCACGCCATTGGTTGAGCAAGTTTGCAATTCTTCACCCTCTTGCTGATATAAACAGTTGTAGCAGGGACTGTTATTTTCTCGCGAATTAAATACGCTGACTTGACCTTCAAATCGAATAGCAGCACCCGAAACAAGCGGCTTTTTCAATTTTACGCAAGCCGCATTAATTGAAAATCGCGTGGTGAAATTATCGCTACAATCTAAAACAATATCAGCAGCTTGCACTTCATTTTCAAGTGTTTCACCTTCGAGTTTCGCTTTTATAGCGCGAACATTTATCTCTGGATTTAAATTTTTTACCGTTTCAAGGGTTGAAATAACTTTATCCATCCCTACATTGTGAGTGTGATGTGCAATTTGCCGTTGTAAATTGGACAGGTCAACGTGGTCATTATCATATATAGTTAAATGCCCAACGCCCGCCGCTGCAAGATACATCGCTACCGGTGAGCCAAGTCCGCCTGCGCCAACAATGAGAACATTTGCATTAAGTAATTTTATTTGCCCTGAAATATCAATTTGCGACAACATAATTTGTCTGCTGTAGCGATAAAGTTGATTGTCGTTCATATTTTTTGGGTATAACCGTAAATGGGTTGTTATTTGTTTTTCCACTCGAGCTTGAGTGGCGCGTTTTATTTTTTTATTTTAATCTATTCTTAGGAGTTTTATATGAGCATTAAACCATTACATGATCGCGTTATCGTTAAACGTGTTGCAGAAGAAACAACCACTGCTGGTGGCATTGTTCTTCCCGGTAGTGCAGCTGAAAAACCAAGTCAAGGTGAAGTATTAGCCATCGGCACAGGGAAACCCTTAGAAAATGGCACTGTTCGCGCTCTACAAGTAAAAGTTGGCGATAAAGTATTATTTGGTAAATATTCAGGCAGTGAAGTCAAAGTTGACGGCGAAGAAGTTATCGTTATGCGTGAAGACGATATTTTAGCGATTTTGGCGTAATTATTCACAAACAATCATTGATATAACACTTTTTAAAATTTAAAACAGGTATTCAAAAAATGGCAGCAAAAGACGTATTATTTGGTGATGACGCTCGTGTTCGTATGGCGCGTGGTGTAAACATTTTAGCAAACGCAGTAAAAGTGACATTAGGCCCTAAAGGTCGTAATGCGATTTTAGATAAAAGCTTTGGCGCACCAACGATCACTAAAGACGGTGTATCGGTTGCAAAAGAAATCGAATTAAAAGACAAATTCGAAAACATGGGCGCACAAATGGTGAAAGAAGTTTCATCAAAAACCTCTGACGTTGCAGGCGACGGTACAACAACTGCAACCGTATTAGCACAATCTATCGTAAATGAAGGCTTAAAAGCCGTTGCTGCGGGCATGAATCCAATGGATTTAAAACGCGGTATTGATTTAGCGTGTGTGAAAGCGGTTGAAGCGATTGTCGCTTCTGCTGCGCCATGTGCTGATAATAAAGCTATCGCGCAAGTGGGTACAATTTCAGCAAACTCTGACGAATCTGTTGGTCAAATCATTGCCGAAGCCATGGAAAAAGTGGGTAAAGAAGGCGTTATTACCGTTGAAGAAGGTTCAGGTCTTGATAATTCACTCGACGTGGTTGAAGGGATGCAATTTGACCGTGGTTACTTATCACCTTATTTCATCAATAAACAAGATAGCATGAGCGTTGAATTAGATGACCCATTCATCTTAATTTACGACAAAAAAATCTCAAACATCCGTGATTTATTGCCGATTTTAGAAGGCGTAGCAAAATCAGGTCGTCCATTATTGATTATCGCTGAAGATGTTGAAGGCGAAGCGCTTGCAACACTAGTCGTTAACACCATTCGCGGTATCGTGAAAGTGGCTGCAGTTAAAGCACCGGGTTTTGGCGATCGTCGTAAAGCGATGCTTGAAGACGTTGCTGTCTTAACTAACGGTCAAGTGATTTCAGAAGAAGTTGGCTTGAGCCTTGAAAAAGCGGAGCTTTCTCAATTAGGTACAGCAAAACGCGTTCAAATCACCAAAGACAACACGACCATTATTGATGGTTACGGTTCAGAAGACGCCATCAAATCGCGTGTTGCACAAATTCGCGCACAAGCAGAAGAAGCAACGTCAGATTACGACAAAGAAAAATTGCAAGAACGTTTAGCGAAATTGGCTGGCGGCGTTGCGGTAATTAAAGTAGGCGCAGCTACTGAAATCGAAATGAAAGAGAAAAAAGCACGCGTTGAAGATGCGTTGCATTCAACTCGCGCTGCGGTTGAAGAAGGTGTTGTTGCTGGTGGTGGTACTGCGTTAGTTCGCGCATTAGCGGCAATTAAAGACTTGCAAGGTGCAAACCACGATCAAACAGTGGGCGTGAATATTTTACGTCGCGCGATGGAAGAGCCACTTCGTCAAATCGTTTCTAACGCAGGTGATGAACCTTCTGTTATTTTCAACGAAGTCCAAAAAGGCACGGGTAACTTCGGTTACAACGCGGCCACTGGTCACTATGGCGACATGATTGAAATGGGTATCTTAGATCCAGCGAAAGTTACGCGTACTGCGTTGCAAAATGCAGCATCTGTGGCTGGCTTAATGCTTACCACTGAAGTGATGATTGCTGATGCACCTAGCGATGAAAAAGGCGCACATGGTCACGATATGGGTGGCATGGGCGGAATGGGTGGTATGGGCGGCATGATGTAATCATGTTGGCTTAAACGCCATTTTGCTTTGAATCAAAAGCCCTGATTGCATCACGCCGTCGGGGCTTTTTTGTGTAGGTTTATTTTGCATAATGAAAAATTTTAGTCGGTGAAATATCCTCGCCTTCTGACCAATACAAACCGCCCAGGAGGTCAATTTTGACATGGCGAAAATAACGAAAATTTTTAAGTCGCCAAAAAACCTCACGTGTTTCAATCAATGGCGTTAAATCCAATTCCATTTCTTGCCCATCTTGTTTTGTGACGTAAAGCGTATAAGGTGCTTCAGCTCTGACTTGAGAGATTTTAGTTGCTGAGTTCATTCCATTTTTCCATTAATTTTCCATTAATTCAGTTTGGTTGGCGAGAATGAAATCTTTAATTTTTTTGGCTTGCTGCGGTGGAACTTGACCAGATAATAATTCGCCTGTTTGAATTGCAAATGAGCCTGCATAATCGCCATAAATTCCATGTCAATGCGACGTGCCGTGGTCGTCCAAATACATATAAATCGATATTCCAAAAAAGTAAGCAATACGCGGCGGAAGATCATCTCCAAAAACTCGAAGTGTATCAAAAATTTCCGATTGCATCACGCTGTCGAGGCTTTTTTTATGTTTTTAAATTTCCAACCAATCTTTGAATTCCGCCAGCGTCATAATTGGTGGCGTGTGAAAAAATGGTTTTATTTCTAAAATATCCGCATCACCAGACACTAAAACTTCTGCATTTCCAACGACCGCAAGAATCAAAAACATTTGGTCGGCTTTATCTCGAATTTGCGGTAAACCTTCGGGAACATCCTCAATTTTTACCACTTCAACATAAGGCAAAAAATCGGCAAGCAATAAATCTTGTTCGGCTTTGGTGAGTTTAAATTTCGGATACGAAAGCACCCGAATCAACTCACTCACCGTGTCTTTGCTTGCTAATGGCGTAATCTCGCCGTTTTGCCAACTATGACGCAACCATGCTAACGGTTGTTTTGAAAATAGCAACGCAGAAATGATGCAATTTGTATCAAGTACGACGCGCCGATTTATACAGTTTCTTGCTTTGCCCATGAAATCGCATCTTGAATGTCTTGCTCGTTAATGCCAAGCGCATCTAATTTTTCTCTAACTGCATCGGCTTTTTGAATCCGAACAGGCGTGAGAATAATGCGTCCTGCATCGACATCTACGTTGTAGTATTCACTGCCACCGACAGACATGACAACGGCTTTCGGTAACGTGAGTTGGTTTTTGCTGGTTAATTTCGCTAACATGACAAATTTCCAAAAAGTAATGAAGTAAGATTATATTACCAGAAAAAACGCCGATTGCATCACGCCTTCGGGACTTTTTTTCGATTCAAACAAAATAATTATCATCAAAAAACCTATAATTTTGGTAAGATTAAGAAGTGGATGAACAATTTAATTAAACCAATAACAAAAAAATCAGGGTGACCACGATGAAAAAATTTATGCTTGTTCTATTCGTTTTTATCTCCATCCAATTATCGGCTTGTCAATCCGACGTTTATGAAGAAAATTCGGTCATTATGAAAGAAGAATACAGTGAATCCTCCAATGGAAACGGTATTTTTGAAATACTTGCTATCCTTGGTGTCGTGTACGTTTTGGTAAATTTGGGCAAGAGATAATCTTTTTACTTAATGAATTTTGCAAGTCAGTGAAAAACTGTATTTAACGACTAACCAATAACACCAAATACTCAAACGCCAATACATAATCAGACATGAAATAATTCGTTAAAACATAAAAAAACCGCCTTTATCACTTTTGCAATAAAGGCGGTCTTTTTATACTCAGCTCACATCAAATGTGCTACAACACAAAATCAGCAAAAGCCTCGTCGATAAATCATGGGTTTTTATACTGTTTCGAGGAATGTAAAAACTCGAAACAAAGTTTATCAAATTTTTTCAACCCCACAACAAAAATAAGTCAAATTTGTGACGCAGTTCACACTTTTTTTGAATTATAGATTTTAATCAATCAAAATTCAATGTATTCATTGAGGGTGATTGGGTCAATATTCCAAATAAAAGCCGCATTTTAATCGGCATCAAGTCGAGCATTTTATTTTCTATTATGTCAAGTTTGTCAATGTATTCAATAGGTTTTGCTAATCTTAACTTGTGACATTTACCGGTATTTGAAATTTGAAAAAAAGCGGGACGGGTAAACCGTTTCTTATTCCATATAAATGGTTGTGAAAAATACATTCCCTGATATTTATTTGACCAAATAGCCATATCTGAACTTAATTCACATTGTTTAGCCTTCAAATGCACATTATTCTCCATCTTAATCAACATGGAATCTGTTAGTAAATTCGCGTGATTGGAAGTCAACATAATGGGATGTGAGTTATAGAATAATGGAATAAATCGAATAGTAAGGGAATCAACTATTATTTGACTTAACTGATAGCCAAGTAATTCGTTATTTATTTGATTCGTATTTTCAGATACAGATTTATCGCCAAAATCAACCAATGAGCGAAATTCATCTTCATCAAACGCAACAATTTTCGTTTTTAATGACTGAGAAAGCGTTAATTGAGTTATATAAAGTTCGCTATAACTGGAAAACTCAATCACTTTTCCCTTGCGCATTCTGTAAATCATTTCATCGGCAATGATTTCTGATTGCAATAAATCACCATCAAGATGCTTGCGTGAATAACCTTTAATCCAAAATGTACTTTTACAATGAGAGCAATTTTGACTTAATTCATGGCTATCCTTTAATTCCGATGTATCTTCACAAGATGCCAGTAAAAAAATCAAGCCCAAAAAGGCTAGCCTATAACATAACAAGGAATTTTAATTATTTAGTCACTGAAATAGTACAAGCACTTGCGACGGTTATTTTGCCATTCACATCCATGACACCTGCTGCAGCAACAATCAAAGTGCCTGCC
>Ga0208856_1000743_pt1 | contig 11330 bp, 9 predicted proteins | sample LakMenEpi13Jul12_FD_150690 | JGI IMG/M metagenome (GOLD analysis project Ga0208856, IMG submission 150690) | Freshwater microbial communities from Lake Mendota, WI - 13JUL2012 deep hole epilimnion (SPAdes) | ecosystem: Environmental > Aquatic > Freshwater > Lentic | place: Lake Mendota, Madison... | reverse complement strand
ACAACTGTACGGGCGAAGCATTTGGAGAACTATTTTTGGCAATGACCGATAATTTATCTTCCAAATGCTTCGCCCCTACTGACAACTAACAACTGACAACTGACTAATGACTAAATTCGCTACTTCTGTCTAGAATATTTGTATCTGTGTTTTGAACGTTTAGTTTCTACCAATCCATGTCCAGCCCGAATTTGGCAATGCCTTCGGCGAGTATAGCGATCGCCCGTCTAGTGAATACTGGCACAGATCACTTCGCCATTTGGGTAGTCCAAGCACCATATCCCAGTGGTTATGTTCTCCGTGATTGTGTTTTCTCCGCTGAACTTAATCAGGTTTGGCGAGATTGGCAGCAAATGTTTGCTGGTCATAATCTATTAGATGTTACATCCGGTTCAACATCTCCATTAGTTAATGGCTTACCCTTAGCTGTAATTTCACCTGCTGAAGGTCAAAATACAAGTCCCTATAGTAGTCGTTTGATGCAATCCTTGGGCATCAATTTATGGCGATGGATATTTGATGGAGCGATTTTGAGTAGTTGGGAACGGAGTCGGGGGATGGCCATGGGTCAACAGACTCAATTACGCTTTCGGTTAGAAATTCGTGATCCTGATCTGATTGCTTTACCTTGGGAAATTATGCAGCCAGAAGCCGGACAATCAGCCATGTCTCTTTCCCAGGATATTTTATTTAGTCGCACCATCCGTGAAGTTGAACCTCTGCCAGAATTGCGAACCGACCGGGCTGTAAATATTCTGTTGGTATTAGGACATGATCATAAATTACAACTAGATCAGGAAGCATCTTTACTGAAAAAAATCTTGTTAGCAGGTCGTCCTGTGGGCAAAACTGCCGCTGGCTATGCACCTTGTACAGTAAAGACATTGGTGCAACCGACGAAGACAGAGTTAATTCAAGAGTTAGAAACTAAAGTTTATAATGTGTTTTTTTATGCCGGACATGGACTACCAGATCCAGATGGAGGCTCATTATTTTTAGGAAATGAACTCAAAATTAATGGGATAGAATTAGCTCAAGTCTTAACGCGGACAGGGATAAAATTGGGAGTTTTTAACGCCTGTTGGGGAGCGCAACCAGCAGCAACTAATCACCAAGCTATCCCTGCTAGTAGTTTGGCAGAAGTGTTAATTCGTCATGGTGTGCCAGCGGTGTTAGGAATGCGTGATCAAATTGCTGATGCAGAAAGTTATAGTTTTATTCAAACTTTTGCTGCTAATTTGCGATCGCGTAAATTAATTGATGAGGCGGTAGCAGCAGCTAGACAAGAACTGTTGACACTGTATAAATTCAATCAACCAGCTTGGACTTTACCAGTTCTCTACCTCCATCCTGATTTTGATGGAGAACTGATTAAAGGCGTAGATGAAGGAGTTACAGAACTACCAGATCCGGCAATTTCTGGCATAGCTACCCCGGTGAATACAGCTTATTTGCGATGCCTAGGGCGGGCAAAGCCATCGCTGTCACGAGGAGAGAAAACTTGGTTATTACGTCCTGGTGTTACCCGCATCGGTCGCACGAAAGATAATGATATTGTGATCCCCGAACTTTACATTTCTAAACGACACGCGGAAATTTTATGTCGGCATACTCTCAATGAAACTACATCAATGATTACTTATTACCTACAGGATTTCTCTACCTATGGGACTACCTGGTATTTAAGCCCCAATGGTTGGCAACAAATTCTGCGGGAAGAAGTGGCTTTAACATCGGGAATGCAGTTAATGTTTGGCAGTTCTCAAGGTGACATTTGGGAATTTATCACAGAAGAATGCAGTAAGAGTCAGGATTGAAAACCGTTGAATATAATTTACCTGCAACCTGCTGGATTAAAATTTATTGAGATGATGTTTATTTCCATGACTTTACGGAAATCCAATTCTTCAGGTTGTAGCTGTCAACAACAACAATGAATTAATAGGGAAAAGAACATGAAAAACCAAGCTAAGGATTTAAATATTGTGAATATTGTCCCATCGAATCTGGATTTAGAATTTATAGAAGCACTACTAGAACCTGAAGATGCTACTTATCCCTGGAATTTGGCTGATGAATCGTCAGAAGCTTATTTTCAGCATCTAGAACTACAATTTGGTTTGCAGGATTTCACCGACGCAGAACTAATCACCAGCGCCGATAATTTTTACCAAAACTTAGATATAATTTGGGATCAAGTTTCTGTTATTGAAAATAACAACATTAGTAAAAATACAGTTAATTATCTTCAGTCAGCTTTGCAAAATGCTTTTTCGGTTATGCCTGAAGTTTTACTCACGGCAATTGCTCAAAAAGCTGCTGAAGTTTCTATTCTTGAAAAATCAGCTAGTGAGAAATTAGTGGAATGTGTCCAGGCTTTACTACCCAGTTGGGAAATGGATGATCTCTTAGTTTTAGCTCGTCCTTTTGCTTATGCAATGCGAAGTAGTGAACCACAAACATTGACATCTATAATTAGAGATTTTGAACATCGAGATTGGGCAAATTTATCAGAAATAGAACAAGTAAAAATTACTTTAGCGATCGCTGATTATGCCCTCCAACATCTCTCAAAATCTGATTCTTAAACTTATTTTTAACTCTGTTCCCTGTCCCTGCTATCTGCTATTTTGGGTCGAGAAACCGGGTTGCAAAGTTTTTTGATCTTGTTGGTGATAATACCCTGGCTTTGAGAATGGCTGCCATGAGAAAAGCATAGGACAAAACACCAACTACCACCAAGAAAAAAGCATTAATCGAACCTGTGGCATTCCATAAAGCGTGAAGTGCAGAAGCACTCAAATAACCCACAGAGAGAATTTGCTTTCCTTTCAGGGGTTTTAACACAGCCAAACCAACAAAATAGCCTAAGTATCCACTGTAGGCCATGTGTCCAGCCACAGAACCTAAAATGCGGGGAATAAGTAACTGTAAACCCACTGATTGACCAGAATTTTGGGAAATTAAGGGGACATATTGACCAAGGGTTTCTAGTAAGGTAAAGCCCACAGCGGAAGCTGTACCCAGGAGAATGCCATCTAAGGGTTCCCAAACCCCAATCCGTTCTCGCCAAGGTGAAGGTAAGGAATTTCCAATCCAATATGCCCCTAATACTGGTAGTATTTTCAGCAACTCCTCCATTAACCCCGCCCCAAAAAACATCCGTACGAATAATTCGGTGAAGGTAATACCATCTGGAGATGTCGTATCTAAAGTCCCAGGTAAGATATCTCGGAATACTTTGATGAATAAATCTAATAGAGGACTCAGCAAAATTAACATTGTACTCAGTGCCGCAGCTATGAGTACCCACCAAGGCTTAGATTTACCACACAATTGATAAACAAAGTAGTAAGCCGCAAAAGCGATATAAGATCCGACAATTACTTGATTGGCTTGAGGATGACCCACACTAGCAAACATTAACACCACAAAAACTACCGTGAGGATTCCTGGGATTAGGTAGGCTTTGCGAGTTAAATCCTTACCAGTAGAGATAATGGGAAACAATTGTGTGAAGCTTACAGAATCCTGCTTTGATGACAGACTTTGGTTATTGATAGATGATAATACTGTCGCTTTACTCACATTAATTATCGTTTTTTGAGCAATAACTTCATACTCAAAAATAAATTGTGGTCCATCAGAGCCAAGGGAAATGCGATCGCCTAAATGTAATTCTTGACATCCTTTTAAGTGTTCTCCATTTAAAAAAGTGCCATTGGCGCTATTTAAATCACAAATTACCCAGCTACAACCGCTATTGGTCACTAAAGAAAGGGGACGAACTACCGCATGACGACGAGATACCATCCGGTATATCATGGCATCCAAGACAATTTGGCAGATGGGGTCACGTCCAATTACCATTTCTTTACCAGGAAGCAACGAGTAGCGAGATGCTGACTCGGAAACTTCGACCTTACTGGACACCAACCGCAGAAATGCATTCTGTGTTGCGTTTTTGCCTGTCATCGAGTTACTGAGTGTGTCTAAACAAATTCTCTGGCTGATGCCACGCGATCAAATTTTCTGCTAGTAGAGTTAATTTTCGCCATATTCACGGCCGCACCACCTCTGAATATACCATAGCTTCTCTAACCATTACTCCCATTCAAAATACAAAATTGAAAAAAATAATAGATTAATAGCAATAATCCGCATTTAATTCCCTTTTTGAGAATTACTACTCCGAATTATCAAATAACTAATTGATAAAGAAAGAATCGCAATACCTAAACCGATAATTTCGATACCTTCAGTAACTTTCACGTCAAGAATAATAATTTTTCTGGCAATAGCAATTAAAGAAGTAACAATAACTAGTTCAACTTGTAAAACTTGCTTTTTGAGATAGCCAGTAATATTTTCTAGTATTTCTAAAGCAATTAAAACATTGAGAAATAAACCGAAAGTTTGAAACAATGTCTTGCTAAAACTACCTTCTTGTGGAGAAAGTATTTCCTTAAAAATAAATATTGCTAAATCACCAAGTGTTGCAAGAATTACTATTACCATAAGTAGAGATAGTAATTTTGCAACTATTACCTCAATAACTTCAATCATGTGCATGAAGCTTTTATCACTGGTAAGTTCTAGAAAGCTTTTAATGAATTTTCTCATTTGATCCTCCTTGATTAAAATTAAGTTGAAAATTATGAAGATAAAACAAAAATCCTGTAGATAAATCTCAAGGATCAAAAAGCATAATATATTTTCTCTTTTCACAAACTTTGCAGTTTAAGAAAATTCCTTTAACAATAATCATGATCATGCTTTAACAATTTAGATATCTAAAAAAATAATCATAACTATTGATGATTAACTATAGGTTGAATTGTTTGTGCATTTCTAATTTATGAATACAGTTAATATCTTACCATTGAGAGGACTGAAATTGATAATTTTTAAAAGTAGATTCTACAGAAATTGGTAATAATGGCACAGCATAGGCTTTTAATCCTGCTTGAACGGAATTATGAAAAGCTTCTGAATAGGTAAGAGTGTTAGCTTCCGCATCATCTACCCATAGCCTACCCCAGTGCATAGGGACAAAGACAGTAGCGGGGGAAATAACTTTTGTAATTTTAGCGGGAAAATTAATTTTACCATGACCCTCGCAGAATAGATCCCCGACTTCTTAAAGAAGTCGGGGATCTGGGTATTAAGGAGCTACTTAACTCACAGTTTCTAACTGTAAATTTATGGCTTCTTGCTCCTGTTCATGCTGCTGGAATTCTGCTAATTCCGATTCTATTTCTGCCTTTACCTCATGACGGAACTTGAAAAAATGTTCACCTGTACCCAAAGCAATTAAATAATCATATAATAGATGAGGTTTTTGCCGTGCCATTGTTATTAATTGCTGCCAAAAAACAAACCGTGTAGAACGGAGCATTCCCTGTCGCCAACAAATAGACATTAAAAATTGAAACTCTGATTTTGTTAAAGTCCGTTGATATTTAGCTCGCCAACCTTCCATCATCATAAAATGGCGAAAAGTCCGTTTCAGGTATGGCATAGGTTCATACAAATTCCAAAAAGCATCAATAAACTCCTCCGCAATTTCCGACATTGGCCGAGTGGGAACAAAATTCATTAAGGCTTTTTGAGAACCCATAAATTCACCCAAACCATCCCTTAACCGTCCTTCTTTTTGCAAGCGAGTCCACATAGCTGTATTCGGTAATGCTTGCAATAAGTTAAGATGAGCTTGGGGAATACAAGTTGCTTCCACAAACTCTTGAATCCGTTTACCTGCGCCTGGTTTTTCACCATCAAATCCTAAGATAAAACCAGACATAATTTGTAATCCGGCTTTAGTAATTTTATTGCAGGATTCAACTAGGGAACTACGAGTATTTTGTGGTTTATTAATTCCTACTAAACTGTCTACATCAGGGGTTTCAATCCCCATAAATACCTGGACAAAACCAGCTTTTACCATTAATTCTAGTAACTCATCATCTTCAGCTAAATTCAAAGAAGCTTCTGTTAATAAAGCAAAAGGATAATTACGTTCTTCCATCCAGGGAATTAATGCCCTTAAAAAGACTTTAGCATTGCGTTTATTGCCAATAAAGTTATCATCAACAATAAACACATAACGCCACCAACCCATCTTATATAAAACTTCTAATTCCGCCAGAATTTGCTCAGGTGTTTTTGTGCGGGGCTTGCGGCCAAAAAGGGTAATAATATCGCAAAATTCACATTGGAATGGACAACCACGGGAAAATTGCACCGTCATTGCTATATAAGCATCTAAATCTAATAAATCAAACCGAGGTGAGGGAGTTGTGGTGACATCTGGTTTTTCTGTGGCGCGGAAAATCCCCTTTTCTTCTCCCTTTTCTAAAGCTTCTACAAACATGGGAAGAGTGATTTCCCCTTCATCTAAAATTAAATAATCTGCGCCTGCTTCGAGGACAAATTCTGGTACAGATGTGGCAAATGGTCCCCCCACTGCGACTTTTTTACCTAACTTTTTGCCTTTTCTAATTAAGTCGCCAAAATCCTGTTTTTGGATAATCATTGCAGAGATGATGACTATATCGCACCATTCCCAATCTGCATCTGTTTCTAGACGGACATTGCGATCGCTCAATCTGAATTCCCAATCACTCGGTAACATCGCTGCAACAGTGATTAAACCTAATGGGGGATTCGTAGCACGTAACCCAGCTAAATCAATGGTTTCCTGATAAGACCAGAATGAATTAGGCATTATCGGCCAGATTAATAAAGCTTTCATTAAGCATATTCCCCTGAGTTGTGTTTTGATCAAAACCTATTTAGTCTGAAGTATAAAAGTTAGGTTAGTTGGTTTTTATCTCTCTGGAGGTACAGATTTTTTTAGTTTTATATTTAAGCAACAAAACAGATAATATAAGAGAATAAAGATAACTGAAAAATGATAAGTAGTTTAAAAATTCTCAATCACTACTATATGCAAATAATTACTAATTAGCAAGAATTAATTGCTACCAAAAATCAAATCAATTCGATTTTAGATCAAAGAAATATTACACAAGATGATAGGGACATAGTTTTAGATATTCTTAATGGTAAACGCCAATTAACAGCAAACCAAATTCAAGATTTAGCTGTTTTTTCTCAAATTGATCCTACTTATTTAGTTGCATAACTGAGTTTTACACTTACCGGGTAATTCTATAAACTTCTGGCAAAAGTCGAGAAAAGAGAAAAGATACTTTTCATTAACCTCATCACTAATCCCCAATGACTACTAAAATGAGTCTTGTAACCGCCCCATTTACAAAGCGGGGAAGAGGAGATAAATAACGGATAATTATGGGTAAGCAGCGCGTTCTGTCGGGAGTTCAACCAACTGGTAATTTACACTTAGGTAACTATTTAGGTGCGATTCGCAACTGGGTAGAAATTCAAGACCAGTATGAAAATTTCTTTTGTGTGGTAGATTTACACGCCATCACTGTACCGCATAATCCCGCCACTTTGGCGGCTGATACTTACAATATTGCTGCATTATATTTAGCCTGTGGCATTGATTTACAGCATTCTCACATCTTTGTTCAGTCTCACGTTTCCGCACACAGTGAACTGACTTGGTTGCTAAATTGCATTACCCCTCTGAACTGGTTGCAAGATATGATCCAGTTTAAGGAAAAAGCCGTTAAACAAGGGGAAAATGTCGGTGTTGGTTTGTTAGATTATCCTGTGCTAATGTCGGCAGATATTCTCCTTTATCAAGCTGATAAAGTGCCAGTAGGTGAAGATCAAAAGCAACATTTAGAACTAACGCGAGATATCGTCAATAGGTTTAATCACCAATTTGCGAAAAAAGCACCTATATTAAAATTACCAGATCCTTTAATTAGAAAGGAAGGTGCAAGGGTGATGAGTTTGACAGATGGAACCCGGAAAATGTCAAAATCAGATCCTTCAGAATTAAGTCGGATTAATATTTTAGACTCACCAGAGGAGATTACTAAGAAGATTAAACGCTGTAAAACTGATTTAGTGAGGGGTTTAACCTTTGATGATTCAGAACGCCCAGAATGTCATAATTTATTAACTCTGTATACCCTACTGGCTGGAAAAACCAAGGAAGAGGTAGCAGTTGAATGTGCAGATATGGGTTGGGGACAATTCAAACCTTTATTGACAGAAACGGCGATTTGTGCTTTACAGCCAATTCAAAATAAATATCAGGAGGTAATGGCGGATAAAGGCTATTTGGAGTCAGTGTTGCGAGATGGTGGCGAGAAAGCCAGAGCGATCGCTAATCAAACTTTAGCAGATGTTAAAGCTGTTTTGGGTTTCACTGTTCCTCTTTAAGGTTTAAGCTTTTAGGTGTCTGATGTTTTACCTTATTAGCAAACCGAAATTATAATGTTATGCCGGATACCCATAGCTTTAGTGCTTTTAATAACTTCCGTAAAGCCGCCCTTGCAGGTGAATTTTTAATTACCGCCGAAGTTGCACCTCCCAAGGGAGGAGATCCAGTCCATATGATTTCAATGGCGGCGACTCTTAAGGGAAGGGTTCATGCTGTCAATATTACTGATGGTAGCCGTGCCGTAATGCGGATGTCTTCGTTGGTAGCCTCGGTAATTTTATTGCAAAGTGGGATTGAGCCGATTTGTCAGTTTGCTTGCCGCGATCGGAATAGAATCGGATTACAAGCGGATTTAATGGGCGCTCATGCTTTGGGTATCCGCAACATTTTAGCTTTAACTGGCGACCCTGTAAAAGCAGGAGATCATCCTCAAGCAAAAGCCGTTTTTGATTTAGAAGCTGTGCGGTTATTGCAGTTAATTAGAAACATGAATCAGGGCTTTGATTTTAATGAGAAACCTCTCACTGATGGCGCATTAGATTTATTTGCCGGTGCAGCGGTAGATCCTCAATCTCAAAGTTGGTCAGGTTTACAAAGTCGGTTTGAAAAGAAGATAGTAGCCGGGGCGCAATTTTTTCAAAGTCAATTAATTACTGATTTTAAAATATTAGAAAAGTTCATGGATAAAATTGCTGTAGGTTACAATAAACCAATTTTGGCGGGAATTTTTCTGTTGAAATCGGCAAAGAATGCCCAGTTTATTAATAAAGCTGTTCCCGGTGTGAATATTCCTGAACACATTATTGAGAGGTTAGCAAAAGCGAAACATCCTCTCGAAGAAGGAATGAAAATTGCCGCCGAACAAGTGCAGATTGCGCGAGGATTGTGTCAGGGTGTGCATCTAATGGCGGTAAAGCGGGAAGATTTGATTGCACCGATTTTGGATTTAGCGGGGGTCGAAAAGGTTAGTTAGCCTATAGGGGTAATTCATGAATTACCCCTACTAAATTAGGATGATCAAATTTAGCTGCGTAACAGCTTACAGTTTTGAAAACCAGCAAATTCAGTTTTTTCCAAACATTGAGAACGCAAAACATTGATGAAAACGTAAATTACCTTTCTCCTTTTGTAGTCATTGATAACTTCCCATTTATCCTCCAATACCATGCAAATATATTGCAGTCAACAACACATAAATAATGGTAGTCATCGTTTTTGTACTCATTGCGGTGAAGCATTACCTTTGAGTGTGGGACAAGTTATTGATAATCGTTATGAAATTGCGCGAATATTGGGACAAGGTGGTTTTGGCCGCAGTTATTTAGCGATTGATCGGCAAAAATCTCGTAAAACCTGCGTTTTAAAGGAATTTGCCCCCAATATTGTCAAACCGCAGGAGTTAGAAAAAGCAAAGGAACTGTTTGAACGAGAAGCAAATGTCCTGAAAAAAATCCAACATCCCCAAATTCCACGTTTTCACGCTTCTTTTCAGGCAAAAATTGGGACTAAGGATTTTTTCTTTTTGGTGCAAGATTATATTGAGGGTGATAATTATGACCAATTATTTACAAAGCGTCAAAGTCAGGGAAAGTCTTTTAGTGAAGAGGAGGTTATTAATTTACTACACAATATTCTCCCAATTTTGACTTATATTCATTCTCTAGATATAGTTCACCGCGACATTTCCCCGGATAATTTGATTTTACGTCAAAGTGATAATTTACCTGTGTTGATTGATTTTGGTGGTGTCAAACAGTTACCAGCTGATCAGGGTTTTTGGCGGACACAATTGGCTGTAAATGCAACTTTATTAGGTAAAAAGGGATACGCACCTGAAGAACAGTTACTTCAGGGAAAAGTCTATAAAAGCAGTGATTTTTATTCTCTAGCAGTGACGGCTTTAGTATTGATCACGGGGAAAGAACCAAATTTACTTTATGATAGCTATAATGGCGTTTGGTTTTGGGGTAAGGAAATTAAGGTTAGTCCCAAATTAGAGGCTGTCTTCAAAAAGATGTTGGCATATAAACCGAGCGATCGCTATCAAAAAGCCGAACAAGTTATTAAAGATTTACCTTTACCATCTCTTTCATCTACACCACAGACTATGCAAACTCCTACCAATAATCCCCATCCTTATATTACTAAGTTAAAAACAGAGGTGGTAGCACCAGGTATAAAACGCGCTCGGACTCTTCATAGTGGTGTCCACAACAAAACGACATTATTTGTCCAGAAAATTCCGATGCCAATATGGTTGCGGCCTTTTACTGTTAGCTTTATTATGACTACGGGAATGTTGTTAACAGGCGCTGGTGTATTCGCTTTAGGAAATTTTGCAGTTAAGGGGATAACATCAATTACAGTTCCTCAAATTGAAGTTCCTCAAATTCCATCTATTAATAATTCTGGAAATGGGAATAATGGTAAACGCAGTATTCAGCAAATTTCCAGTCGTGTGCAAAAGCTAGAAATTTCTGCGAATTTTTTTAATAATACAGTTAATGAAGTTTTCTATACCCAAAAACCAGAATTAAATAAACGTCAGTTAACTGAGAAACCGGCAGATGCTGCTTTGCGGGAACAATGGAATTATGTTGCAGATCAGTTGTTAAATAATATAGAAAAGGCTAATTTAAGTGAAACTGCTAGAAAGAAAATAGGTAGTTATAGTCAACAAGATTCTCAACGCTGGGAACAACTTGCTAAAGCTGGAAGATTGGGTAAGTATAAATCTTTCCAGGATTTACGCGCAGATACATATCAGACATTTGAACCATTGTTTCCTGGTCAAGAACGTGGGAAACTAAATCAAAAAACTTTTCTGCAAATTTGGTATGCGATCGCATCTGATAAAGTAGAGAATAAGTAATAGGTAATGGGTAATGGGTAATGGGTAATTTGTCAGAACTGACAACTAACAACTGACAACTGTACGGGCGAAGCATTTGGAGAACTATTTTTGGCAATGACCGATAATTTATCTTCCAAATGCTTCGCCCCTACT
>Ga0208856_1000741_pt1 | contig 11370 bp, 9 predicted proteins | sample LakMenEpi13Jul12_FD_150690 | JGI IMG/M metagenome (GOLD analysis project Ga0208856, IMG submission 150690) | Freshwater microbial communities from Lake Mendota, WI - 13JUL2012 deep hole epilimnion (SPAdes) | ecosystem: Environmental > Aquatic > Freshwater > Lentic | place: Lake Mendota, Madison... | reverse complement strand
AGATTACCAATGCGTATTGCGTAGCATCAGCAAAATCGCCACCAGCGTCCAAGTTGAGAGCGCCGGCCTAGCCAACAAAGAATCGCCTTTACACATCACGCTATTGCAGGGCATTTCCAGCGGCACGCGCATGGACTACACCATACAAAAAGCCACGGAATTAGGCGTCACTTGCATCCAACCACTGGCCACCGAACGCAGCGTGGTTAAACTCAGCGCCGAACGCGCAGAAAAACGCTTGGCGCATTGGCAAAACATCGTTTACTCGGCCTGCGAACAATGCGGCCGCGCCAGTATCCCATCGGTGTTAGCGCCGCTCAGCCTCAGTCAATGGCTGGCCAAGCATGCCGACAGCCACAGCACGCGACTATTACTTAATCCGGTGGGCGCAACACGCCTAGCCGATTTAACTGCAGGCCATGGCTCGATTGCATTGCTCATAGGCGCAGAAGGCGGCTTAACCGATGCAGAAATCCGCCTGGCCAGCCAGCACGGCTTTCAATCCATCGTTTTAGGCCCGCGCATACTGCGCACCGAGACCGCCGCCCTAACCGCCATCACCGTTATGCAAAGTCTTTGGGGCGATTTCTAGCCCAACACTTGCTTTATTTACAAATTAATTTTATTATTTTGTAAAATTTACAATAAAACAAGGCGCATCACCCATGTCACTGGCTCACGCTATCCGTAATCGGCGCAAAGCATTGCGCATGACCCTGCAAACTCTGGCCGCCCAAGTGGCCGCCGATGCAGGCAATTTATCGCGCATAGAGCGCGGCGAATTGGGCATCAACGAGAGCTTGTTGCGTAAAGTGGCCGCCGCCTTGGATTGCACCCCAGCTTACTTGTATGCCCACAGCGAGCTGCCTGTTAGCACGGCACCCGGGCCAGAAACGCGCTTAGCCAACAAGCCCTCATCGCAACCCCATGCCAAAGATTTTGTGCAATGGTTTCGCTCCGCCACGCCTTACATCCACGCCTTTGGCGGCCGCACTTTTGTCATAGCTTTTGGCGGCGAGGTGGTGGACGAAAAACAATTTATCGCCTTGTCTCACGATTTAAATTTGCTCGCCAGCCTAGAAGTGCGCTTGGTATTGGTGCACGGCGCCAGGCCACAAATTGAACGGCGTTTAAAACGGGATAAACTCACGCCTAAATTTGTCGATGGCTTACGCGTCACCGATGACGACGCCATGGAAGCTGTAAAAGAAGCCAATGGGGCCATACGGGTAGAGATAGAAGCCTTGCTGTCCATGGGACTGGTCAATTCTCCCATGGCCGGCGCGGACATACGCGTGGCCAGCGGCAATTTCGTCACGGCCAAACCCAGTGGCGTACGCAATGGCGTAGACTTACAACACACCGGCGAAGTCCGGCGGGTCGACGCTTTTGCCATGCAAAAACGCCTAGACGATGGCGAATTGGTCCTGCTGTCGCCATTGGGCTACTCACCCACAGGCGAGGCGTTTAACCTCAGCCTGGAAGACGTGGCAGTGAGCGCCGCCATCGCCTTGGATGCCGATAAGCTGATTTTCTTAATGGACTCAGCCGGCGTTCACAATTTGCGTGGCGAATTGCTGCGTGAAATGACCGCTGAAAAGGCCGGCAATTTGCTGAAAAATATCCAAACCCGGGCGCAGGAAAACGAACAGGCCATCAACGTATCCGAAGACGTGATCTACTACCTGCCTGCCGCCGTTAGGGCTTGCGGCCATGGCGTCGCGCGCACCCACCTTATTTCTCGGCACATAGACGGCGCCATCATACAAGAACTGTTTACCGTCGACGGCATAGGCACCATGGTCACCGAATTAAGCTTAGAAAGCATGCGCCAAGCCGACATCGATGACGTAGGCGGCATACTCAAACTGATAGAACCGCTGGAGGCCGAAGGCTTTTTAGTGCGCCGTGGACGCGAGCGCATCGAAATGGAAATCGACCATTTTTACGTGATGGAGCACGATAACCGAGTCATAGGCTGCGCGGCGCTTTACCCATTTAGGGCAGAACGCACGGCGGAATTTGCTTGCCTAGCCATAGACCCCGCTTACCGCGGCGCCGGCCGTGGTGACAAGCTATTTTACTTCTGCGCGCAAGCAGCCAAAACATTGGGCTTTAAAAGCTTGTTTTGCTTAACCACGCGCACCGAGCATTGGTTTTTAGAGCGTGGCTTCACCGAGCAAAGCGTAGACAAATTGCCGGCGGAAAAACAAAAACTTTATAATTTCCAGCGCAATTCTAAGGTTTTTAACAAAACGCTGTAGGAAATTTTAGTTACAATGTGGCAAAGTTAACCACACCGCAAATAAAGCCGATGGAATCCTTATGCTAAACCAAACCACTGCCGCAACAAAAGCCCGCACCCTGGCTGAGGCGCTGCCTTACATCAAACGCTTTTTTGACAAAACCATCGTCATTAAATACGGCGGCAACGCCATGACCGATGAGCATTTAAAAGAGTGCTTCGCCCAAGACGTGGTCTTATTAAAATTGGTCGGCATGAACCCGGTGGTGGTGCACGGCGGTGGCCCACAAATTAATGAGATGCTGGACAAACTGGGCAAAAAAGGCGAATTCATCCAAGGCATGCGCGTGACCGATGCCGAAACCATGAGCGTAGTGGAAATGGTCTTGGGCGGGCAGGTCAACAAAGAGATCGTTAACCTGATCAATCGCCACGGTGGTAAAGCCGTCGGCTTAACTGGCCAAGACGGCAACTTCATCCATGCCCATAAACTGCTGATGGAAGATTTAAACGACCCGCAGAAAATGATAGATGTGGGACTGGTGGGCGAAATCAGCGCCATCGACCCTAGCATCATCAACTTTCTGGATGGCGGCGATTTCATTCCGGTGGTTGCCCCTATCGGCGTAGGCAAAGACGGCGAATCCTATAACATCAATGCCGATGTGGTGGCCGGTAAGTTGGCCGAGATTTTGGGCGCAGAAAAGCTCATTATGCTCACCAATACCCCAGGCGTACTGGATAAAAATGGCGAGTTGCTGACCGGCCTAACACCCAAGCAAATTGACGACTTGGTCGCTGACGGCACCCTATCGGGCGGCATGTTGCCAAAAATCGGCTCGGCATTGGATGCCGCCAGAAGCGGGGTTAAAACCGTGCACATTATCGATGGCCGGGTAGAACATGCCTTGCTACTGGAAGTGCTGACCGACGAAGGCGTGGGCACGCTCATTAAGGCCAAATAAATTGGCCATCAGCAGGGCGGCCAAAGTTTGGGTGTTTGATCTAGACGACACCCTGCATAACGCCAGCGCGCACATTTTTCCGGTCATGAACCAGGCCATGACCAATTACATCATGGACACTTTGGCCATGGATGAAGCCACTGCCCACGACTTGCGGCGGCATTATTGGCGTGTTTACGGCGCCACCCTCAAGGGCCTGATGCGCCACCATCAAACCGACCCACAACATTTTCTAAAAGTGACGCACCAATTTGACGATTTAGACCAGCGCGTCATTGCAGTGAAACGCTTGCGCCACCTGATTAAAAGTTTAGCTGGACGCAAAGTGGTGTTCACCAATGCCCCAAAGGATTACGCACTGAGGGTGCTGAATTTACTCGGCATAGCCGATTGCTTTGAATTGGTGTTCAGTGTGGAATCCACTAAATTTCACGCTAAACCCTCCGTGCGCGGCTTTCAATTGCTCCTGGCCAGTCTTAGGGTGAAGGCCAGCGACTGCGTCTTATTAGAAGACAACGCGGCGGCCCTGATGACGGCCAAACGATTGGGCATGAAGACGGTGTTGCTCAGCAAAAAATACCACAAACCCAGCTTTGTCGATTACCGTATTAACCAAGTGTTAGCACTCACTCACATTCGGTTATAATTTAACTAGCACTTAATCAATAGCAAGCAAGGGAGAAGCTTATGGCCGGCGAACGCAAACAACAAATTTTAGAAACCCTAGCCAAGATGCTGGAATCGCCTAAGCGCGAAAAAATCACCACGGCCTCCTTGGCCGCCAAATTGGATGTCAGCGAAGCGGCTTTATACCGTCACTTTGCCAACAAAGCGCAAATGTTTGAAGGCTTGATTGTGTTTATCGAAGAGACGGTTTTTGGTCTAATCAACAAAATTAGCTCAGAAGAAACCGATGGGCAAAAACAACTGCAACGCATTCTATCCATGCTCTTGGTGTTTGCTGAAAAAAACCCAGGCATGACGCGCGTGTTAATTGGCGATGCCTTGGTCAACGAAGACGAAAAATTGCAAGTGCGCATTAACCAACTAACGGACCGAATAGAAGTCACGCTTAAACAAAGCCTGCGCATAGCCGAAACGCAAACCGGTCACAAAACCGATGCCGAAGCGCAAGCCAACTTAATGCTGTGCTACGTGATGGGACGCTGGCAGCAATTTGCCAAAAGCGGTTTCAAACGTAAGCCCATGGAATTTGCCCAACAACAAATCGTGGCCCTTATTTAGCCTATTAAAACCGCAATAAGGAAACCTATGCCAGGCACTTTTTTTGGATTAACCGAAACGCAAATCACTGAATTGGGCATGACCTATGGTGTTGGCGGCCTCATGCTATTGATGGTGTTCATTGTTGGCCACTTGGCGTGGGAATCCAAAGCCGGAAAATTTGGTACCTTTGCACTTTTTCTTGGCCTGACTTTTGGCATGGTTGGCTACATTGCCAAATACGTCATTAAAATCAAACTAGGCATACTGTAAAAGGCCGTCTAAAAAAGACCCTCTCAGGCATTTAGCCATCAAGGCCATTTTCTTAAGGCATGCGCCCCTAAGCCCTTGCCGAAATAGGGTAATTAAGCAATAATTTAACCTTTGCAAAAAGCCAGTCCTTAAAACTGGCTTTTTGAAGAATTCATTCAAGGTTTTACTGGATTTTCTGTGTGACTGATAGCCACACACGACGCGTAAAACTGCAAGCATAATCATTAGGGAGAAGTTTATGGCAACACGTAAAGACCTAGCCAACGCCATCCGTGCGTTATCTATGGATGCGGTACAAAAAGCGAATTCTGGACACCCAGGTGCGCCTATGGGCATGGCAGAAATTGCTGAAGAATTGTGGAATCACCATTTAAGCCATAACCCAAAAAATCCCGAATGGGCAAACCGCGATCGCTTTGTGCTTTCAAATGGTCATGGCTCCATGTTGATTTATTCATTGCTACACCTAACTGGTTATGCTTTACCTATGGATGAAATCAAAACCTTCCGTCAATTGCATTCAAAATGCGCCGGTCACCCAGAATACGGTTACGCGCCAGGCGTTGAAACTACCACGGGTCCATTAGGCCAAGGTATTGCCAACGGCGTGGGTTTTGCCATGGCAGAAAAATTATTAGCCAATCAATTCAACAAACCAGGCCATGACATTGTGGATCACCAAACCTATGTATTTTTAGGCGACGGTTGCATGATGGAAGGCGTTTCACACGAAGCCTGCGCCTTAGCCGGCACATGGGGCTTGGGTAAATTAACCGCATTCTGGGACGACAACGGCATCTCTATCGACGGCCACATTGAAGGCTGGTACACAGACGATACCGCTAAACGCTTTGAATCATATGGCTGGCACGTGCAATCCGTAGACGGCCACGATGTGGCTGCGATTGGTAAAGCCATTGCTGCGGCTAAAAAAGTCACAGACAAGCCATCTTTGATCTGCTGTAAAACAGTCATCGGTATGGGTTCACCAAACAAATCCGGTTCACACGATTGCCACGGTTCAGCCTTGGGTCTAGACGAAGTGGCGGCAACCCGCGCTAACATCGGCTGGCCACATGAGCCATTTGTCATTCCAGCTGACGTTTACGCTGGTTGGGATGCCACGGCTAAAGGCGCTGCTGCTGAAGCAGCATGGAACAGCAAATTTGCTGCTTACAAAGCAGCCTTCCCAGCTGAAGCCGCTGAATTCTCACGCCGTATGGCAGGCGAATTGCCAGCTAACTGGAAATCAGCCACCGATGCCATCATTGCCTCTACTAACGAAAAAGCCGAAACAGTGGCCACACGTAAAGCCTCACAAAATGTGATTGGCGCCTTGGCTCCAATCTTGCCTGAATTCTTAGGCGGTTCAGCTGACTTAACCGGTTCTAACTTAACTTCATGTGGCAGCTTTGTGCACGTGGATGCGAAAAAACCAGGTAACTACATTTCCTACGGCGTACGTGAGTTTGGTATGTTCGCCATCATGAACGGCATGGCCTTACACGGTGGTCTAGTGCCATTCGGCGGCACCTTCCACATGTTCTCTGATTATGCAAAATCTGCCTTGCGCATGGCTGCATTGATGAAACAACGTTCTATCGCGGTATTGACCCACGACTCCATCGGTCAAGGCGAAGATGGCCCTACCCATCAACCTATCGAGAACACCGCAGGCTTACGCTTGATTCCTAACATGGACGTATGGCGCCCAGGTAGCTCAACCGAAACAGCCGTGGCATGGGTAGCAGCAGTTGAACGCAAAAACGGCCCAAGCAGCTTGGTATTAAGCCGTCAAAACGTGCCTGGCATGAAACACGAAGCCGCGCATTTTGCTTTAATGCGTAAAGGCGCATACGTCTTATCAGACGTATCAGGCAAAGCCGATGTGATCATTATTGCCAACGGTTCAGAATTAGAACTAGCGGTAAAAGCAGCAGCCGAATTGAATGCAGCCGGCACGAAAGTGCGTGTGGTTTCAATGCCATCAACCAATGTATTTGATCGCCAAGATCAAGCCTACAAAGACAGCGTGTTAACACCAGGCGTAAAACGCGTAGCGGTTGAAGCTGGCGTAACGGATTTCTGGCGCAAATACGTAGGCCTAGAAGGTGCTGTAGTGGGTATCGACACCTTTGGCGAATCAGCGCCAGGTGGCGTGTTACTGAAACACTTTGGCTTCACCGTTGAAAACGTTGTAGCGACTGTTAAATCAGTACTGTAATGTTAATCTGCGCCATCTTTAGTTCGAGTCGCTTAAACGCTCGAGCTTAAGATGACGTCAAATAACTAACGGTTTAGTTCAAGGGCACCTCCAGTGGGGTGCCCTATTGTTTTATAAAGGCGCTTAACCTCATACCTCGGTATAAGTTAGCCCATCTCTCGAATAACGATAGGAATGATCATGGCAATTCGCGTAGCAATTAATGGTTTCGGTCGCATTGGGCGCATGGTGTTTCGTGCTGCCATCAAGGATTTTACTGATATAGAGGTCGTGGCCATCAACGATTTGTTAGAGCCAGACTATTTGGCCTACATGCTAAAACACGACTCGGTACACGGCCGCTTTAAAGGCGAGGTGGCAGTGAGCGGTAACAACTTGGTGGTGAATGGCAAAACCATACGCTTAACAGCAGAAAAAGACCCGGCCAATTTGAAATGGAATGAAGTGCAAGCCGACATCGTCATCGAGTGCACGGGCTTTTTCTTAACCCAAGAAAGCTGCCAAAAACACATAGATGCAGGCGCGAAAAAAGTCGTGCAATCGGCCCCAGCCAAAGACGACACGCCCATGTTTGTTTACGGCGTGAACCACAAAACCTACCAAGGCGAGGCCATCGTATCGGCCGCCTCATGCACCACCAATGGCTTGGCGCCGGTAGCAAAAGTGCTGAACGATGCCTTTGGCATTAAGCGTGGCTTAATGACCACCGTGCACGCGGCCACCGCCTCGCAAAAAACCGTGGACGGCCCATCCAATAAAGATTGGCGTGGTGGTCGTGGCATATTGGAAAACATCATTCCCTCTAGCACAGGCGCCGCCAAAGCCGTGGGCAAAGTGATTCCTAGCTTAAATAAAAAACTCACTGGCATGGCTTTTCGCGTGCCCACCTCAGACGTGTCGGTGGTGGATTTAACCTGCGAGCTGATTAAAGAGACCAGCTACGAGGCTATCTGCCAGGCCATGAAAACCGCTTCCGAAGGCGAACTCAAAGGCGTATTGGGCTACACCGACGACAAAGTGGTGTCCACCGATTTCCGCGGTGAAACCTGCCCATCGGTATTTGATGCCGAAGCCGGCATGGCGTTGGACTCGACTTTTGTTAAGGTGGTGGCATGGTACGACAACGAATACGGCTACACCTGTAATTTGATGCGCTTAGTGCGTTACATCGCTTAGGCTCTTCTTCTCGCACTGTTAAAAAGGAACAACATGGCCGTTATTAAAATGACTGATTTGAATTTACAAGGCAAGCGCGTCTTGATCCGTGCCGATTTAAATGTGCCGGTCAGCAACGGCAAGGTGACATCCGACGCACGCATTAGCGCCTCCATGGCGACCATCAACTTTGCCTTAGAGGCTGGTGCCAAAGTCATGGTGACCTCGCACTTAGGCCGTCCAGAAGAAGGCGTGTACTCCGAAGAAAATTCATTGCAGCCGGTGGTGGATGTAATCAGCGCAAAACTTAATCGGCCGGTACGCTTAATCAAAAACTGGTTGGATGGCGAGTTTGCTGTGGCAGCCGGCGAGTTAGTGGTGCTGGAAAACTGCCGCTTTAATGTAGGTGAGAAGAAAAACAACGACGACTTGTCACAAAAATACGCCAAACTGTGCGACGTGTTTGTCATGGATGCCTTTGGCACGGCCCATAGGGCAGAAGCCTCTACCCACGGCGTGGCGAAGTATGCTGCGGTGGCGGCGGCCGGCATCTTATTGGTCAACGAATTGGAAGCTTTAGGCAAAGCCTTGCTCAAACCCGCACGGCCCATGGTGGCCATCGTTGGCGGCAGCAAGGTCTCAACCAAGCTAACGGTATTGGAAAGCTTGTCTGAAAAAGTAGACCAAATGGTGGTTGGTGGTGGCATCGCCAACACCTTTTTAAAAGCAGCCGGCCATGAAGTTGGCGGCTCGCTGTGCGAAGACGACTTGGTGCCGGTAGCACGCACCTTAATGGACAAAATGAGCCAAAGAGGAGCAAGCATTCCTATTGCCGTCGACGTGGTGTGCGGTAAAAAATTCGCAGCCGACGAGCCCGCCGTGAGCAAGGACGTGGAAAACGTGGCCAAAGATGACATGATTTTTGATATTGGCTCGAAATCTGCTAGTCAAATAGCAGACATCATTAAACATGCCGGCACCGTGGTCTGGAATGGCCCGGTTGGCGTGTTTGAATTTGACCAATTTGGCGAGGGAACCAAAACCATCGCCATGGCCATAGCCAACAGCAATGCCTTCACCTTGGCTGGCGGCGGCGATACCATAGCCGCCATCCAGAAATACGGCATAGAAGATAAAGTGGATTACATTTCCACCGCCGGTGGGGCATTTTTGGAGTTCCTAGAAGGCAAAACTTTGCCTGCGGTGGCCATACTAGAACAACGTGCTGCGCAGTAATACTGAGCCTAAAGCGCAGCATCGTAAAATGGGGCGATATGCCCCATTTTTATTTGAAATTAAAGCAATACTTACGTTGAAAAGGCTAAGCGCTTGACCTTACGCAAAACCAAAATTGTCGCCACTCTAGGCCCCTCCTCTAACAGCGAGGAAATGCTGGCACGCATGATCACGGCCGGCGTGAACGTGGTCAGGCTCAACTTCTCTCACGGCAGTGCCGAAGAGCACATCCATAGAGCCGCTATGGTGCGTGCCATTGCCGCTAAACTCAACCGGCCCATAGGTGTGTTGTGCGACTTACAAGGCCCAAAAATACGCATAGGCCGATTCGAGTTAGGCAAGGTCAGCCTTAAAACCGGGGACGTCTTTATCTTGGATGCCGATTGCGAATTAGGCAATCAATTCCAGGTAGGCTTGGATTACAAAACCTTGCCACAAGAGGTGGCGGAAGGCGTGGTTTTATTGTTGGACGACGGCCGTATTAGCATGCAAGTGGACCGGGTTAAAGGCAACCAAATCCATTGCCTAGTGTTAAACGGTGGCATACTCAGCAATAACAAAGGCATCAATCGCCAAGGCGGCGGCTTGTCTGCGGAAGCCTTGACTAAAAAAGACCGTGTAGACATCAAAACCGCCGTGGCATTGGAAGCCGACTTTATCGCCATGTCCTTTCCTAAGACCGCAGCGGATGTCGAGTTAGCAAGAAGCCTAGTCATGCAAGCCGGCGGCCATGCCAGCATCATCGCTAAAATAGAACGGGCCGAAGCCATAGACAATTTAGCCGCTATCATTGAAGCCTCGGATGCCATCATGGTTGCCCGCGGCGATTTAGGGGTGGAAGTAGGTGACGCCGCCGTGCCAGGTCTACAGAAACGCATGATACGCATGGCAAGAGCGCAAAACAAATTGGTGATCACGGCCACGCAAATGATGGAATCCATGATCAGCAGCCCTATCCCGACCCGAGCGGAAGTATCCGATGTGGCGAATGCCGTGTTAGATGGCACCGATGCTGTCATGCTGTCAGCAGAAACCGCCGCTGGTCAATACCCACTGGAAACCGTGCAAGCCGTGCACCGAGTGGTCATGGAAGCGGAAAAAGAATACATCAAACTCGAGCACACCGAAAAACCGGAGCAGGTTTTTTTACAAACCGATGAAACCATTGCTGCCGCAGCCATCTTCACGGCCAAACACTTAAAAGTGAAAGCCATTGCCGCCTTAACGCAATCCGGCAACGCGGCTCGCTGGCTATCCAGAGCCGATGCAGAAGTGCCTATCTATGCGCTTTCTCCAGATAAATTGGCTAGACGAAAACTGACTTTACACCGTGGCGTTTACCCCTTCCCGATTGAACAAGGCAATAAAAACAAAGATGAAATCTTGCAAGAAATGGAGCAGGTCTTGTTGCAACAAAAAATGGTCAGCCCGGGTGACACGGTGCTGCTGACCTTTGGTGAACCGATAGGCAGCCCAGGTGGCACCAACACCTTAAAAATTGTCAAAATTGGCCCCATCCTGGCCAAATAAACCCAGTTGGAAGTCCGCTTAAAACCAGGCAAGGCAGATAATGTTTTGTTTGGCTTTAGTTGGCATTTATAATAGTCTATCCACCCCTTAAAGCTTAAAGCACGCACATGACTACGCCTTTACTCCAAACGCACTTAGCCAGCCTTAAACGCATACACCAAGGTAAAGTGCGCGACATTTATGAAATCGATGCACACACCATGTTGCTCGTTAGCACAGACAGGCTGTCTGCCTTCGACGTAATATTGCCAACCGGCATTGCCCACAAAGGCGCCATGTTGACGCAAATGGCCAATTTTTGGTTTGAAAAACTGCAGCACATAGTGCCCAACCACTTAACCGGCATCGCCCCTAATAGCGTGGTGACGGATCCGATCGAGCAAGCGCAATTGGGCTCCCGCGCCGTGGTGGTGAAAAAATTAAAAGCCCTGCCCATAGAGGCGATCGTGCGTGGCTACTTGGTCGGCAGTGGCTGGAAAGAATACCAGGCGCGTGGCACCGTCTGCGGCATCCCCCTA
>Ga0208856_1000738_pt1 | contig 11448 bp, 7 predicted proteins | sample LakMenEpi13Jul12_FD_150690 | JGI IMG/M metagenome (GOLD analysis project Ga0208856, IMG submission 150690) | Freshwater microbial communities from Lake Mendota, WI - 13JUL2012 deep hole epilimnion (SPAdes) | ecosystem: Environmental > Aquatic > Freshwater > Lentic | place: Lake Mendota, Madison... | reverse complement strand
TATTGCATGGTGTATGCGTGTGTGTAGAAAAAATTATCTGGTGCGGGTACTGTTTCATAGCCAATTGGGGTATAAAAATGCCCAGCTTTAATGTTTAAACCATTGCCAATTGGCGCATAAGCTTCAACATAAGCTTGTGGAAGTGCAATGTCGTAAAAACGATTACTTGATGCACTATTGAGCATATTCAAATCCCAATGACTACGATTTAATGCATTCCCGTTATTAATGTCAAAAGCAGGAACACCGTAAGCTTGTGTGAAAATGGAGTCTGTACCAAACATTGCATCAAAGCGTCCACCAAAATCCCAACTGGTTCCCTCAGTTGCAACAGCACGTTGAACAAAGAGATTTAATTGATTAAGTTGAACTTCGCTGTCACGATCGCCAAATGTGACGGGACCATTGAATCCATTTGACGGATTTGTGGCGTTATAGGTAATGCCGGCATTTCCCCATCCGCCTACAACGATACCGTTGTTTTTAAGCCACGAAACTTCATTTACATCTTTGCCTGTGACATCTGAAATCATGCCCGCGTTAACATTTGAGACTACTCCAATAAGTAGTAGGCTGCTTGCAACGCCTTGTATTGTGCGGTAATTATTGCGTTTTTTAAGTGTTTTCATTTTTATAATTCCATGGTTGAGTGAGTGTTTATAAATTAATAAGCAGGTAGTGTGCCAGTATTCTATAAACAACAAAAACAGATAGTTAATGTTTTTAAATAAGATAACTGTTAAAAAAATGCACCAAAATGTTGCATAAATACACTTTTATGTTTAATTTTAGTGCGGTGGATAAAAACATAGCATTTCATGTGCGATTTTTTAGTGGCTAACACCTTTAAAAAAATGTTATCGTTAGCGCGGTTGTGATTAAACACCGATTTTAATTTTCATTCCATTTAGGAGACGCTTTAAATGTCTGTAGCAAACGTACTTAAAATGATTAAAGACAACGATGTAAAATTCGTTGATTTCCGTTTTTGTGATACTCGCGGTAAAGAACAACACGTTACTTTCCCAGCTCACTCTATCGATGAAGATACCTTTGAAGAAGGTAATATGTTTGACGGCTCGTCAATTGCGGGCTGGAAACACATCAACGAATCTGACATGATTTTAATGCCTGATCCTACAACAGCTGTCATGGATCCTTTTTTTGATGATAATACACTTATCTTGCGTTGCGATATTATCGAACCGAGGGATATGAAAGGCTATGAACGTGATCCACGCTCTTTAGCTAAACGTGCAGAACAATATTTACAATCTACTGGTATTGCTGATACTGCTTTCTTTGGTCCAGAAAACGAATTCTTCATTTTTGATGATGTTCGCTGGGGCGCGGATATGAGTGGTACATTCTTCAAAATTGATTCTGAAGAAGCAGGCTGGAATGCTGAAAAAGTCTATCCAGATGGCAACACTGGACACCGTCCAGGTATTAAAGGTGGTTATTTCCCAGTGCCTCCAGTTGATTCATTCCAAGACATGCGCTCTGCAATGTGTCAAACACTCGAAGCAATGGGTCAAGTGACCGAAGTTCACCACCACGAAGTGGCAACAGCGGGTCAATGTGAAATTGGCGTGAGATTTAACACCTTAGTTAAAAAAGCAGATGAAGTATTAGGGCTTAAATACGTTGTGGCAAACATTGCACACGCTTATGGTAAAACAGCGACTTTCATGCCTAAACCTTTAGTGGGTGATAACGGCAGCGGTATGCACGTTCATCAATCATTAGCGAAAAATGGCGTTAACTTATTCACAGGTGATTTATACGGCGGTTTGTCTGAAACGGCGTTATTTTACATCGGTGGTATCATTAAACACGCAAAAGCGCTTAATGCATTCACTAACGCATCAACAAATAGTTATAAACGTTTAGTTCCAGGTTTTGAAGCGCCAGTTATGTTAGCTTATTCAGCGCGTAACCGTTCTGCATCAATTCGTATTCCTTTTGTTAACAATCCAAAAGGTCGTCGTATTGAAGTGCGTTTCCCTGACTCAACAGCAAATCCTTACTTAGCATTCTCTGCAATGCTTATGGCAGGTCTTGATGGGATTCAAAATAAAATCCACCCAGGTGAAGCAATGGACAAAGATTTGTATGATTTGCCACCTGAAGAAGAAAAAAATATCCCACAAGTTTGTCACTCATTTGATCAAGCATTAGACGCATTAGATAAAGATCGTGATTTCTTAACTAAAGGCGGTGTATTCACTAATGATGTAATCGACGGCTACATTAAATTAAAAATGGACGAAGTCACACGTCTTCGTATGAGTACACATCCTGTTGAATATGACATGTACTACAGCTTGTAAGAATTAGACCTGTTTCATACAGTCCTAAAGTTACCTAAGACCCCGCAATTCCAATGGCTTGCGGGGTTTTTTATGTCCCCCTTTTTTTAGGCGCAACACTAAGCTTGAAGAAAAAAGACGCTCGAATCACGCCGTTTTGATGTCATCATTTCTTCATTTGCATCAAGCCAGAAACAGGTGTAAAACTAAAAGAATGATGTCAATTTACACTTCAGGAGAAAGAGATGCTGTATAGCAATCCAAATCAAACAAATAGCAAAGTTCACTTTAAATCCCGTTATGGTAATTTTATCGGTGGCCATTGGGTTGAGCCAGTTTTAGGTCAATACTTTGATAATGTCAGTCCTATCAACGGCCAAGTATTTTGTACTATTCCACGTTCGACTGCTGAAGATATTGATCTCGCTCTCAATGCTGCTCATGCCGCAAAAGATGCATGGGGAAAAACCTCCGTCACCACAAGATCCAATATTTTATTGAAAATTGCAGACCGCATTGAGGCTAATCTTGAAACCTTGGCAGTGGCTGAAACGTGGGATAACGGCAAAGCCATACGAGAAACACTAGCGGCAGATATCCCGTTAGCCGTCGATCATTTTAGATATTTTGCGGGTTGCATACGTGCTCAAGAAGGCACGATTGGTGAGATAGACGAGAATACCATAGCGTATCATTTTCATGAGCCACTGGGCGTTGTTGGACAAATTATTCCTTGGAATTTCCCCATACTCATGGCTTGCTGGAAGCTCGCTCCCGCTTTGGCTGCAGGCAACTGCGTTGTGTTGAAACCAGCTGAACAAACGCCAGCTTCCATTTTGGTGCTAATCGAATTGATTAGTGATTTATTACCCGCTGGCGTTGTCAATATTGTTAATGGTTATGGTAAAGAAGCGGGTCAAGCCTTGTCGTCTAGCAAACGCATTGCGAAAATCGCTTTTACTGGATCCACGCCTGTAGGCTCACATATTTTAAAATGCGCAGCAGAAAATATCATTCCCTCGACAGTGGAGTTAGGTGGAAAATCACCGAATATCTTTTTTGAAGATGTTCTTTCGCAAGAAGATGCTTTTGTGAGTAAATGCATTGAAGGTGCTGTCATGGCGTTCTTTAATCAAGGTGAGGTTTGTACTTGTCCATCAAGGTTGTTAGTGCAAGAGTCCATTTACGATGAATTTATGGCTAAAGTGATTGCACGCGTCAAACAAATTAAACGCGGAAATCCCCTTGATACCGACACGATGGTGGGTGCACAGGCGTCTAAGGAACAGTTTGAAAAGATTTTAAGCTATGTTGTCATTGGTGAAGATGAAGGGGCTGAAGTATTAATTGGCGGTAAAATTAGCGCGATGGATAATGCATTTTCTGATGGGTTCTATATTGAACCGACGATTATGAAAGGTCACAACACCATGCGCATTTTTCAAGAAGAAATTTTTGGTCCTGTGATTTGCGTTACTACGTTTAAGGATGAAGCGGAGGCCCTAGCAATTGCTAATGATACCGAGTTTGGCTTAGGGGCAGGCGTTTGGACGCGCGATATGAATCGGGCTTATCGAATGGGGCGCGGTATTCAGGCAGGTCGTGTATGGACAAATTGTTATCATCATTATCCTGCTCACGCTGCTTTTGGTGGTTATAAAAAATCAGGTGTGGGTCGTGAAAATCATAAAATGATGCTCGATCACTACCAACAAACTAAAAATATTCTCGTCAGCTATGACATTAATCCATTAGGTTTTTTCTAACGGTAATAGTTTAATAAAACAGGATTTCTTGGAGAGCAAATCGCTAGGCGCTCACTGTGGCATTTATGTTTGATGGGAACGTGCTGAGTAGTTTGGGCGCGATGTGATTAAAAATAAGATTTGTAGGAGTTTATTGCAATGAAAAATAAATGCTCTAGAAATGGGGTATTTTTTTAGTGTTTTATTCACCTTAGACGTATAACAAAAGTTAGCGTATTTTAGATTATTTATGCAGAAGAAAAAAATATCAATGACAGATATAGATATTGCTCAAGATATCGATCATCAACTGACTATTTCCAAAGAGGCCGCTGACTTGTTTAATCAAGCAAACGCCTGTTTTCGTGATTTCTTATGGAAGGAAGCAGAGGAAAAATACCAAAATGTATTAGCGATAGAGCCAACGCTTGAAATTGCTGCGTTGCAATTAGCGCGTTGCGCGGTAAATCGTGGCGACGAGGCCGCTGCGCGTCTTTATTTCGAAGCCTTACTGCGTGCTTTTCCGCAAAATTACAGTGCGTGGCTTGAAGCGGGACATTTATGTCGTCGTCAAGGTGTTCCTCAGCAGGCTACGGCAAGTTATGAGCGTGCAATTGCAATCAATCCCGAGCGTTTTGAAGCGCATATTGCATTAGCGCGAATTCTTGAAGATAACGGGCACTTTGAATTGGCGGCACCAGAATATCATCGTGCATTAGCGACTGCGGGTGTGGCACGAGCTTATTTTATCCATTGGTCAATGGCTAAATATCGCTTAGAGCGAGGCGATGCGAGTCGAGCACTTGAATCGTTGCGTCAAGCGTTACTTGTGACGCGTTTAATGCAAGAATCATTGCCGGATAATGAACGCGCAGAATTACAAATTGATTTAGCCGCTATTATGATGCGTCTAGGTATGACGCAAGAAGCCTATCGCGCTTTTGAGCGTGCAAGCATTGCAACGGAAGAAAAGACATTAGTGCGTTTAGCGGAACTCTCTTTTCAATTCAATTTATGGCAAGAAGCTCAAGAGGTGCTCAAACGTAACGTTGAACTGCATCCGCAAAGTGCCAATGCGCATTGGAATTTAGCCCATTCGTATGCAGAATCTTGGCAAATGGAAGAAGCGTTAGCTGAACTTGAAAAAGCTGAGGCAATTGAGCCGCAATCAGGTGCCTTGTCGATGCGTGCCTCGATTGCTGGAAGAATAGGGGATGCAGATACCGCTTTAACGCTTTATCGTCAACTTGCAAAAAGTGAAAATATCTATTCGGCAATGCGTTCAAGTACCGCTATGAGTTCGCTTTATAGTGATAAATTAAGTGCGCAAGAAGTAGCGGATTTACACGTTGAACTTTTTACACCACTTGGCGAAAACGCGCGAAAAATAGCATCATTTAAAAATGATCGTAGTGCAAAACGTCGCTTAAAAATTGGTTTTATTACTGCCGATTTTCATCATCAACACCCCGTTAACATTTTTATGCAACCAGTTTTAGCGCGTTTAGATGTGAAACAATTTGACGTCACCATTTATTTCACCGGTGTGTCATACGATGAGCAAACGTATTTAGCGAAAACGCGCGTTGCACAGTGGGTTGAAGTGACAACGTTTAGTGATGCGCATTTAAGTCGACGTATTGAGCAAGATGGAATTGATATTTTAATTGATTTATCGGGGCATACGAGCATGCAGCGCATGAATGTTTTTGCGCAACGCGCAGCGCCCGTTCAAGCGACTTATTTGGGTTACCCAGCGTCAACAGGCGTGCCTAATATGGATTGGTTGATTGCAGACACTATTGTTGCACCTAAAGACCATGATTCGCTGTACTCTGAGAAAGTCATTCGTTTACCCAATACGGTTTTTTGTTATGCACCAGAAGTCGATTATCCTTATCCCGACTACACAACACAGCATGAAAAACGCCAATTGACGTTTGGTTCATTCAATAATGTGCCTAAATTGACGCCGCATACTATTAAGTTATGGGCAGCGATTTTAAATGAAATTCCTGACTCGCGTTTAGTGTTAAAAGCGCCAAGTTTTAAAGATGGGAGTGCAATTCAGGTTTTCACTGAGCGTTTTGTTGCAGAAGGTGTGGACGCGTCGCGCTTAGAATTCCGTGGACCTGTCGGCTTGACTGAGATGATGGCGGAGTATGCCGATATAGATATCGCACTTGATCCTGTTCCCTATAACGGCGGCACAACGACTCTGCAAGCGATGTGGATGGGTGTCCCTGTCATTGTAAAAACAGGCAATCATTTTGTGTCGCGTATGGGGGCGAGTTTTATGTCGGCGGCAGGTTTAAGTGAATGGGTGGCTGAGAACGATGCTGACTATTTACGTATTGCAATACAAATGGGTAAAGATCGCAACGCATTATTGTCATTAAAACAAGGTTTAAGAAAACGGTTATTAAACAGTCCAGCTTGGAATGTTGATCATTTTACCGCTGATTTTGAAAATGCTTTACTTATAATGTGGCGCGAATACGCTAAAAAGTAACAATAATACATCCTACTTTTAAAAAAATAGGCAGCGAGACTTAACTTAAATCCATTTCAGATTACTTAATGTCCCTTAATTTATTGGATTATTACCATCAATAAGTCATACGAAAAAATCATTATTAGATCACAAAAATTCTTGACGATTTAAGTGGATATAATCGAAAATTCAATTTTTTGACGAATGTGAAATCATTGCCTATTTCAGGTTGAATGTTTTTTATTTAGACATCGTATTGACTATATAAGTCACTCTAATGGGAGAAGTACACACTATGCTAGGCAGAATTTTTACAGAATTTTTCACATTAGTGGAAGCAGAATTTGGTGATGATATGCTCGATGACATCATCGAAGATGCTGAGTTACCTAATGAAGGCGCTTATACCTCCGTCGGTAATTATGATTATTTAGAGCTGATATGTTTAGTTACCGCCCTATCTGAGCGTTCACATATCGGTATCCCCGATTTAGTCAAAACGTTTGGTACGTTTATATTTGAGCGATTAGTATTGATATATCCCAAATTGACTGAAAATATCAGTGATTCTTTTTCGTTTTTATCAAGTATAGATAATGTTGTTCATGTTGAAGTCAAAAAACTTTACCCTAATGCTTCTTTGCCAAAATTTTATACCTCAATTCAAGAGAGCACGCTTGTAATGGTTTACCAGTCGGATAGAAATCTTCCTGATTTTGCTGAAGGACTTATTATTGGTGCAGGCCAGTATTTCAGTGAAAATCTAATGATTACTAGACGTTTACTTGATGATGGTTCTACTGAATTTCGTATTACACGTTAATTGAATCAAAATGACAGCAGCAGATGATAATCTCGACATAAAATGGAGAAAGCGATTATATCGAGAGCGTTTGGCGCGTCAAACTGCTGAAAAGTTACTTGAAGAAAAAAGTCGTGAGCTTTATTTGCTTAATCTTGATTTAGAAAAGCAGGTGAAACAGCGGACACATGAACTTAATGCCGCGTTAGTGAAAGCTGAGGTGGCAGTGAAAGTAAAAGCTGAGTTTCTTGCTAATATGAGTCATGAAATTCGCACACCCATGAACGCCATTATTGGTTTATCGTTACTTGGGATGAACGCGCCTATCGATAAACAGCATCATTATTTGCGTAACATATCCAGTGCATCAGAAAGTTTATTGGCGATTCTTAATGATATTTTAGATTTTTCTAAAATTGAATCAGGCAATGTAAAACTCGAATTAGAGTATTTCAATTTAGAAGAGGTGATTGAAAATATAGCAATGTTGTTTACGGAAGAAGTTCGACGTAAAGCATTAACATTTACTATTATTCAGCCAAGTAACCTTAACGTTTTGCTCAAAGGCGATGCGCTCAGACTCAAACAAATATTAATCAATTTAATTAATAATAGTGCTAAATTCACACACAAAGGCTTTGTTAATTTAGAAATATCACTGCTTTCTCAACATGAAAAAGAGATACAGCTCCAGTTTGCTGTCAAAGACAGTGGCATTGGAATGAATGAAGAGCAACAGAAAATGTTGTTTCAATCTTTCTCGCAAGCGGATACTTCTATTACTCGACGTTTTGGCGGTTCAGGACTTGGCCTTGTCATCAGTCAGAAGTTTGTCGAATTGATGGGCGGAAAAATTACTTGTAAGAGTGCGCCCGATTTGGGCAGTGAGTTTTTCTTTACACTGTCTTTTGAAATAGCAACATCGGGTAAATGTTCAGAAACGAGCATTTCAAGTCCAACTAAAAAAACACTTTTGCAGCGCCTTTCAGAGGCCGCAGAGTCACTGGAAAATGTTCGCGTACTTCTTGTTGAAGACACGCCACTCAATCAACAAGTAGCAAGTGAGTTTTTGCGTAATGCTAAGTTAGATGTCACCGTGGCTGATAATGGCAAAGATGCGTTAGCATTGCTTGAATACAATAGGTTTGATGTCATTTTAATGGATGTCCAAATGCCAGTGATGGATGGATTTGAAGCGACAAAAATTATTCGTGAAAATTCGCAATTTGTACATTTACCCATTATTGCGATGAGTGCTGGGGTGACTTTGGATGAGCAAGAAAAATGTCATCATGTTGGTATGACGGATTTTATTGCTAAGCCGATTAATCCTGTGCAGATGCTAGAAAAAATCAAGCAACATTTAATTAAACAAGATTGAAAATTAAGCGATATTTTATAAGTTAATGGTGCTTAAAATACGGATTGTCATCGTTAATAAAAAATTCGAGCTTGATTTTTCTGTCGCTATATCGTTTGATTGTAAAGTCACAATATTACCTACCTACCTACCTACCTACCTACCTACCTTGCTGTATTATCGTTTATTTGTTGTTGCATCGACATAACGAATGTTTTAGAATGAAAAAATTATTTTTAATGCAATATCATCCGTTTAGTAAGTTAGAAAATTGACTGCATAAGTTTTTTCTAATTGCATCAACTACGCTAGAAATGTCATTAATCATTTCACTCTAACAAATTAAGGAGAAGGCATTATGCAGAAGTGCATTAAAAAACTTAATGTCCTGATTCTCTTTTGTATTAGTGTTTGTTCAAATTTAAGTTATGCGGGTCGAGGCATTGAGGTTGTTCATCTCCAATTGCCATGGAAGCATCAATTTCAATTTGCGGGATACTACGCAGCGTTAGAGAAAGGCTATTACGCTAAAGCGGGTCTAAGCGTTGTTATTCATGAAGGTACTCCTTCCGTTGTCATCCCATCAGTATTAAAGGGTCAAGCGCAATATGGTGTCACGCATAGTGAATTATTATTTTCGCGTTTACAAGGTGCGCCTGTTGTCGCTCTTGCTGCTATTTTCCAACATTCTCCCTCCGTTCTCGTCACACGTGAAAATATTCTTTCGCCACGAGATTTAATCGGCCAACGAATAATGCTATCGTCCAAAAATAATATAATTGAGAATGGTAATATTGAGCTTTTGGAGATGTTTGCAAACGAAGGTGTTAAATCCGACGAATTGAAAATCATCCAAAGTCATTTTGATATCAATGATTTAATGACAGGAAAAACCGATGCGTTGCAAGTCTATACTACAAATGAAATTTACGCACTAAAGCAAACGAATTATCATTTTAACGTCATCAGTCCCCGAAGTTATGGTGCTGATTATTATAGTAATATTCTATTTACGTCAGAGCAGGAATTAGATTCCAATGTTGATCGTGCTGATGCTTTTCGTAAAGCAAGTCTTGAGGGATGGCGATATGCACTTGACCATCCTAATGAGATAATAGATTTACTGCACAAAAAATATCATACCAAAAAAACGACGGCTGAATTAGCGTTTGAAGCTAAGGCTATGCAAGATTTAATTGCTGTAGATACCATAGACTTGGGACATTTAAATATTGCACGTTGGCAAAAAATGGCAATAGCATCTGATTGGTTAAATATAGCGCATACCACTAATGTGTTTGAGCGTTTACAGGGATTTAATTTCGATAGTGAGCATTTTTTAAATAAAAAAATAGAAAATTATTCATTAAAAATTTTATGGGGAGGATTTCTATTTTTTTTATTAACAGGCTTTTTCTTTGTTCTGACGTTTAATGCTAAACGTCGTATTATTTCTCAACAAAAAGAAAATATTGCCTTGAATGGGCAAATATCACATCTGCAGAGATCGGAAAGTATTAGTCGACTTACTGCGGGTATTGCACATGATTTTAATAATATTTTAGCTTGCATGATTGGTTATAATCAATTAAACCAATACGCCTGTGAAGATTGTAAAGATGAAGATTTAAAGCAAGAAATGTTATTCAATGTGCAACAAGTCGATATTGCAGGTCAACGCGCGACTGATTTGATTAAGAAAATGATGACATATTCACGTCAAAATCCAACCAAAAAAACAATAGAAATAAAACAGACTCATAAGGTGATTGATGAAGTTCTGGCTATGGTGCGACCAGGGTTAACCAATTCTGTTCAAATTAACACGGACTTAGACAGCCATGTAGTTATTCACATTGATGCCACTGATTTACATCAAATTATCACTAATTTGCTAGTGAATTCAAGGGATGCAATGAAAGAGCGTGGTGGCATAATTACGCTGAGGCTACATAAAATTACAGTACATGAGTTAGTTTGTAATGTATGCATGAAAAGTCTTCAAGGACAGTTTATTGAATTGCGAGTGTCTGATAATGGTTCGGGTATTGATGAAAATGTAGTGAAGAATATTTTCGATCCTTTTTTTACAACAAAAAAAGTCGGTGAGGGTACAGGACTTGGTCTTTCGACGGTTGGTGGTATAGTTCATGATGTAGATGGACATATTGTTGTAGAATCAAAAACCTCAGAGCCTAATCAAGGTACTGCGTTCAGATTGTTATTTCCATTAAATTGAATATTTCGATTCGAATAGTGCGAGTTGAATTTCTATCAGAAACAGCCCGTTCACTTATATATAAGTTATTTGACGTATTGAACCGATGAGTGAATTGATAGATACTGTAGTCGAGTAAGTGTTTTATAGTGTTTTTACAAAAAAGCTCGCACTGTTTTACTAGCAGTGAGGGCTTTTTTTGTTTTAGAGCAAGCATGATGTAAAAATAGCCCTGTTCACATGAAAAACAAGGCTACCCTTTTAAAACATCTCTCTAAATGCTAAACGTGCTTATCAATCGAACGGTAATTTGGGGTTTCCGTCTTCACACTAACAGTAGTCGATACGGCTACTATTTTTTGCAGCAACTACATTTATCACGTGTCCAATAATAAATGAGATCATCATCCCGTATGTCTTTTGAACAGTGACGTACGTTTTATCGGCTTGCGGTTTTTATTTTGTATTTTTAATAGAGTAATGATTATAAAATAATCCATCCGTATGGTATGTGCTT
>Ga0208856_1000734_pt1 | contig 11462 bp, 19 predicted proteins | sample LakMenEpi13Jul12_FD_150690 | JGI IMG/M metagenome (GOLD analysis project Ga0208856, IMG submission 150690) | Freshwater microbial communities from Lake Mendota, WI - 13JUL2012 deep hole epilimnion (SPAdes) | ecosystem: Environmental > Aquatic > Freshwater > Lentic | place: Lake Mendota, Madison... | reverse complement strand
ATGTCACACCGATGACTTTCCCGTCGGTTCGTTTGTTTTCCCTTGCCACGCCCATTGTGTTGATTCGTTCCGCTTGGTAGCCGTTGAACTGGATGAACGATGTGATTGCCTTGGTCAATCCGTTTGCGGTCTTGTCGTCCCATTTTTTCTTCACGAAATAAGCTTCAGGAAATGAAGGATGTCTTTCGATGTCATTCGCCAGCTTCAGCGCTTCAAGTCGTTGTTTGTTTTGTTTGTTCATAGTTTAACATTCAATATGTATTCTTCATTTTCTTTCCATGCTTTGACTTGATATTCACCCTTTGGTAGTTGCATCCATGTTTCGCCAAATGTAGGAATGGTATCGGTGTAACCAATTATTTGAATGTAGTCGTATTGGTTCATTTGAATGTAACCGTAGGCATCGCATTTTTTTGATGCCTTGCACCCTATTAATATACTAATCAACAAGAGTAGTTTTAAAGTCTTCATTTTTTTTCAATAAAGTATTTGCAATAATTGTCACGCTTCAATTTATATTCAAGCTTTTCGAATAGCTTCAAATATCGGTAAACGCTTCGTTCACTGATTCCAAGATACCTTGACATTCCGTTCACGGTTCGCGGTTTGACTTCAAGTAATTGAATCAATTTTAATACTCGGTAGATTTTGTGTTGGTTCATGGCAATCCCTTGATTTCAATCCACAATGTCCCGGCAATTCCGATGACAAGACAACCAACCGCACCCCACCAACCGAATAAATAAATCGCAATCCACCAAATGACAATCGTAAGGATCATTGCTAAAATAAGTAAGTAATTCATATGTTAAAAATTAAAATGGACAATCTGGTTTCGGTGTAAATTCATTCGCTGGTGAACCTTCAGTCAAGATAAAATAACGACCAGAATGATTGTGTCCTTCGGTGTATTTCAATCCCTTGTGGTTCGCGTATTCTTTTACCCACTTCTTAAACTTTTGCGTTGAAAGGTCCTTGAATGAATTTGTTTCGGTTTGGAATTCCTGAAGCTTCGCTTGATTGTAGTGGTAAATGTCAAGTTCAAGATTCCCTTCGCGAACAAATTCGAAGAAGTCCTTGCAAGTCGATTGAATGAAGCGCTTCGTGTCGGCGTTGATTGATGTCGTCGCGGTCAATCCGTCGTTCAGGTATTTTTGAACGTTCGCAATCATGTAGTTGTCAAATCGTGACCAGTCATCGTGTGACCATGAATCAAACAACAAACGACCGTATTCCTTCAATGGCGAATGTTGCGCGTTGAAATACTGAAAAAATTCAAGTTCATGTCTTCGTCGGTCGTGACTTGATCCAGCGCCAGCGATGACATAGTTCGTCGTGATAACAATCTTCGGCGAACGCTCGAAAGGTATATAAATTTCGTCCTTGTTTTTTCGGTTGACGGTTATTCCTTGTGAAACCACGCTGAACAATTGTTCAAAGTCGAAGTTCTTTTTCACGTCGTCGAATGCGAGAATTTGCGTGTCAAGGTTCACACGTTGATAAACGAAATCATTCTTCAATGAATTGAATTGTTTTCCGTCCACGGTGACCAAATTCCTAAAATAATTGATTGCCGTCAACATTAGGGATTTTCCTGAACCGCCATTCGCGTTGTCATCGATTTCTTGATCGTTGAAAATAATCGCTTTTTGTTCGGTCTTGTCTTTGTAAGTGTGCATCAAATACCCAAGTGTCGTTTCAAGCGCTTCACTTCGCGTCTGGTCTTGATTAGACACCTTATAAATGAAATCTTGGAAATCGTTCTTGTGGTTGTCCATTTGAACGAAGTCCCGGTTCAAAATTTGATTTTCCCAAATGTAGCCGTTCACATCAATGTAACTTTTCAGCGTGACGTCCTTCTTCGTGATTGTGACCACGCCGTTCTTGAATGGAATGAACGATTCGGTCTTGTTGTCCTGAAGCATTTTGACATCAATCGAATCAATCATGTTCAGGAAATTTTCACTAAATAGATACGTCGAACGTGAGCAATAATTCCACACCGATATTTCACCACGCTTTTCAAGGTATTTCAAAACGAAATCTTTGATTTGTTCAACCGAAGACAATCGAACCTTGTTTTCATTGACCACTACAAAAGTAGGTGACAACGCCCGTTCTGGATAGTATTTGCCGAATCCATGTTTTGAAAGAAAAGCGCTATATTCATTCGGTTCGATTGAAATCTTTTCCCCGGTCTTCAGTTGTGTGATTGTCCAGAAAACATCTTGATTGTTTTCAACGTCACTTTTGATTTCCTCGATTTGTTCTTCATCAAGTCCCAGTGCTTCGGTTATGTCCTTCGTCGCGATCCCTTGACGGATTTTTATCTTTGCTTTCGTTAGCTTATCATTGTCTTCGAAATACTTTGTTTTGAATTCCGCGGTCCGATAAGCGCTTTTGATTGTGTTCGCCAGTTCCGCTTTCGTGAAATCACTTGACACGAATTGTTCAAGGTGGTATTCGGCAACGTCGCGTGTGATTCCGTATTCACAAAGACAAGCGGAAAACTTGAAAATGTAATTGTTCCGATTTCCTGAATTGAATTCACCACCGAAATCGAACTTCATGATTCGTTCAATTATTTTTGATTCGTCCACTAATCGACACACTGGTGGACGTTCAAGGAAAATGTGTCCACGTTCTTCGTCAATGGTTGTGAATTCGTCACAAAATTCGTTCATGTAAGCATCTGGATCATAAGATTCGAAACACACCCTTGACACGTTTTGACTGGACGTGTCGAAGTAATCGGAATTCAATTCAAGTTCAAGCGCTTTGAAGCGTCGCTTGTGTTCTTCTTTCGTTGACTTTGGAATCTTGACAACAACCTTCAGTCCTTTATTCGAAGGTGAAGTGAATACCATGAAGACAAACGGAAGTGATTTGAATCGTTTTTTGTCCTCGTTCATTGTTGCTTCGTCTGGATAGTCGTCGAAATCAAGAATGCAAAGACCTGAATGTTCTACAAGTCCGTTGTCGGTTCGTTGATTGAATGTTCCATTGAACATGATTGCAAGCAATGAATTCTTCAAGGACCGATAAGCTTCGGTTGATTCGTCCATTTCACGAAGTCGGTTGATTTTCGAAACAAGTTCAGGATAACCGTTCTTGATTCGATTGTAAACTTCGACCACGTTCATTGTGAACGGTGTTTCTTTTGCATTGAACAACGACCTGAAGACCGAAATGTTTGGAATCATGATAATATCACATAAAAAATGGGACGACCTTTCAACGCTGGCGCACGTTTACTTGGTCAATCCCATTAATAAAATTCTTTGTTAGTTGCGCCATGTCACAAAACTAAATAAAATTTCCATATATCAACACACCGCGACAAAATTATTTTTTTGTAACGCGTTTTGTAACGGCTATAAGTCAACACCACACTACGTTTAACACAAAGCGCGACAAAATTACAAAAGTTTTTACCCCCCCCCCTTAAAAATATCGCTTTTTTTTCTGGCAGGGTATATAAGAGAATTGTAACTTTGTCGCGCTGTAACGCAAAAAAGCGCCAGTTTCCCAGCGCTTTCCAACCAATTAAACAAAACTTTGTTATGAATGTGCGAATATAAGTGAAATATCCGTCTTTGTCAATGGTTTTTCAAATTCTTTCAAAACTTGTTTGGTAAACTTTCCGCGAATCGTTATTGAATCTTCAGTCGATTCGCAATCAAAGAATTGATTCTTCGGAATCCGACCTTCGTCCGTCACCAGTTCAGGCAATGGATGAATGGCGCGAAGGTATTCTTCGTCCAGTTGCGACCACCACCGTTCGTGTTCTTTCAATGCGTGAATCACACTGGAATGATCCCGGTTAAACATTTCACCGATTTCACGCAAGCAAAGACGTGAACGACAATGAAGGATGTGCATGAGATAGTAACGCTTGTAAACGATGTCGCGCTTTCGATTCGGTTTGTCAAGCTTGAATTCGGCAATAAGTTCTTTGATGTCTTCGTTCATTGTAGGTAGTTTTTTAATGCTTTCCAAAAGTCAAGCGGTTGATATAATTTGATTCCTTTTCCTGAAGAATGATATTCGTCCATGTCAAGATTCCATTTGATCCAGCTGATGTCTTTTTCTATTTGACTTTTACAATAATTTGCATCCATTCTTTCATTGACTTTTCGTTGAATTTGTTTTCCGGAATGTAATTTCAAATCATTCAAAATTTCAACAATAATGTAACATCGTTTTAATTGTGGTATTTTCATATTTTTTCAATTACAAAGTGTCCGTAAATGTGTGTTCCAAGCTTATTGAATTCGTTCATTTTCCAGTGACAAAGCGCTTTCGTTGGGAATTCGTAAGATTCGGACAAGCGCCCGTCGTAATAGTAAAGTAGTTTATACATTTCTCAAAAGTTTAATTTCACATATTTTCAAGTAAAGCTGGACGTCGAACGAACCACCTTTATCGTTCGTGAAGCTTTGACGCGACCACCACCGAACCATTGTCGGCAATGTCATTTGTTGTTTTGGTTTTGGTTTAGAATTTGTCTTCATTTGCTTGTTCGATTTGTTGTTGTTCCCAAGCGTGCCATTTCCAGCGTTCTTCGTCCGACATGAATTCATGAGCGTCGAATTCGAACGGTTCTTCAAGTATTTGTCTTTTGACTTCGCTTTCCAGTTCTTTCCATTGTTCTTCGTTCAGGATGTAATCGATTTCGATTTCACCAATGTGTTGTGTCGTCCAGACGTTTTCGAATTGAATGGTCACGTCAACGATGTCATGGTCAAGACATTTCACGTTGATGAAGTTGAATTCACCTTCACCGAATTTGTCAAAGTCGAATTCAAATGTGAATGATTCTTTGTTTTTGTCGAATGTTACTTTCATATTATGTAAATTAAATAAAGTGATAAAATAGTGCAAATGGTAATTAAGGCGGTGAACTTGACAAATTCACCAAGTTGCTTCAGGAATTCTTGTGCTTCAGGATCTAAGTTTTTCATTTTTGTTCGATTTGTAGTTTATCAATTAAGTTGCTCATGACACACCATTGTGTGATCACACGTTTCGTTCCTTCGTCATCACGACCGAAGGTATTAATCATATCATTCATGAATTCACGCGCTTCAAGTTCTTCGCGAAGAATGATTTCAATCATTTGTTCTTGGTTCATAATTCAGTTATTTTATAGGTTGATAAGTCGTTGATGTTGCTGGTTGCAATGTAAAGTTCCGCGAATACTTCAGCGCTTTCGATGTTCACGAATTCATCCACTTTTGTGAACAATTCGTTCTGGTCGTTGTCTTGAAATTCAATTTTAAATTTTTTCATTTTGTTTTTGTTTGGTTATTAATACCTTACAAAGATATAAAAAGTTTCATTCGTGCAAAACTTTTGACACAAAAATTTTAAGTTTTACACAAATTTAGAATGAATCTAAATAAGCAAAGCCAGAAAAGTTGTTGATTTGAGTTAAAACAAGTGTGTCAATCGAGCGATTTGACCGTGTTCCTTGTGGTGAATGAATCCTTCAATCGCCTTCGGTGCGTGTTGGTAGCCGTTGCGGTGATGCCATGAATCCGTTCCGGACGGTGAACGCAACGATTCAACCGTCACACCGATGTAATCTTTCGCGATCTTGTGATGAACGTGGTGTGTGTACACATAACGGTGTTTCGTTTGCGACCATTCAACCGGGAATTCTTGTGCCATTAACAACGGTAGGTCCTGAAGCTTCGCGCCGTCGCCGTGTGTCGTTCCGATTAAACTTGTCCCGTATTGAAACGCCTTTCGATGTGCGATTGAACAATCAAATGTGATGTTCGGACAATTCCGAAACCATGATTGAATCACGTCCGCAAGGAAAAAGCCGTTTGTGTAGTCGTGATTTGACGGATTGAAAGTGAAATGAACGTCCGCGATTGTGATAAGCTTTTCAAGGACATCGACGTAAAGCCGTTTCGCGTTTAAAAAATTTTCGTACCACATCCCGTCGGTGTCTTGTGGTGTTCCAGCGGTGGTTTGTCGCTTCGGCGTGTCAATGTGAAGGATGTCATTGCCACCGATGAAAAGAATCTTTTCAATCTGGAATCCACTTGACTTGTCAAGAATTCCTTGAACACCTTCGTGAACGCGTTTCACCGCGATTTGTTGGTTGTAATCTTCGCCAGTTTCAAAGGACGTCGACAGCTTTCCGATGTGAACGTCCGCTGGATCAATGATAAGTAAATGTCCTTCGGTTGATTGCGTTCTTTTGATTGCTGGATAAACTGGTGAATGGTCTTCGATTGCTTTGAGAATGTCAACCTTCAGGTTTTCAAGTTTATTCGATTCGTTATCTTCGAAGTTAGGATTCTTAAAAAACAAGCTGGTGTTCTTCGATTTCAACCAACCATGTTTGACGGTTTTCAAGTCAATGTCTTGGTCGTCACATTCGCGCTTGATTGCGCGGTATTGTTGAACCACATCGAATTCTTCGCGTGTGATTCTTGGTCGAAATTTATTCATAGATATTTGAAGAATAATTGAACGCGCGCAATGAAAGCGCTATTCAACACGAAGCGAAGAATGAAGCCGACCACGAACGCGATGAACACGATCCACCAATTCGTTCGGTATTTGACCACCTGAACCGCCTTCGCTGTTTTCCATTTTGTTTTTCCTTCAATTCGAAGTGTCTTCACGCGTTCTTTATATTCGATTCGTGTCTGGAATCGTGTCTTCGGAACGTACACATTGCGGAATGAAACGATTGTGTCCTTCGTCGTTATGAATTTTTCGTATATAATCGAATCATTTCGGATCACCGGGAATGAATCAATGGTTGTGATTCGAATCGTGTCGCTGTCTTGTGTCAATTTTGCGCCATGTTTTAGCGCTTTTCGGACGTGATATTGCGCTTTCCTTTCGGACGAACACGAAACGACGGCTAACGTGATTAAAATGGCGTAAATTATTCTCATAAATTCTTAAGCATTTCTATTAATCGTGGACATGGATAAACGTCGGACTTGTCACGACGAACGGAATTGTGTGTGAAGATTCCTTTTTCATTCTTCAGCGCGTTCAAATCGATGTCCCAAATTTCCGAACGGTAATCAAGCGGAATGTCATAAATTTCGCAAAGATATGTGACAAGCTTTCGCGTAGATTCGATTTGTGCGTCGGTATATTTACACCAAAACTTGTGACCTTTGAATGGTTGTTCCAGTTCAGTCACCATTGACGAAGGAACAACGCGGTTGACGTAGTTGTAAAATTTACCGTTCACTTGTTTTAACATTCCCCAGTTCGTCAATTCGATTCCGATTGATGTCTTGTTCAGGTCGCGGAATGGAACGTGATTTGATTTGAAGATTTCCGCACCGACACCCAAGTGCCACGCCCAGTTTTTCGAACTGAAGCATTGAACGATTTCGCCACGTTCACCAACCACGAACGCGGTCGCAATCTTTGACGAATTTGAATTCCAAAACTTCGCAACGCTTCGAGCGTCACCACCACCAGCGGTGTGATGAAGGTACACTTGTGACTTCGGATGTTCTTCAGCAATGAATTGTCCCGGTGACAATCGTTCCTGAATCAAGTTCAAATCGTTTACTTGAATTCGTCCCATTCTTTGTGTTTTGCGGTTATAAATTCTTTGAATGATTTCAAGACGTCCTTCTTTGTCACATCGAAATAAGATTCATTAATCGATTTCAATTCAACAAACACGCAAAAGAATGTAAACGCTTTGGTCAACACAAGGTCAACCGAAATAAACAAGCCAATCAAGTCGGCAAGCACATACATTTCAAGGAAAAAAACGGACACAATCGCACCAGCGTAAAGCAATGTTTTCGACACGGTTCGTTTGAATCCAGTTGACCGCAATGGATATTTCAATTTTTTACTTCGCCAGATACCGACAATAAGGTCAATCCAAATAAAAAAAATAGTTATTGCAACCATTCCCTTCACTGGCGCGAGAATAGATAAAAAAGAAACGCCAAGCAAAGTCAAGTTAGTTTTCATTGTTCATTTGATTGTCATGTAATTCACTGAAGATTTGATATAAATTGAAAAGAAAAATTGTCCAGCCGAAAAGAATCATGTGCAATGAATCACTATACCACAACGAAAAAGCGGTTGCAAAGCTTGCAACATAGTAAGCAATTCCAAGAAAACGAATGTGATCGTGATTAATCATTGCCAAAAGAATAATTGTCCATAGGTATTTGACACCAGTCTTCATTGTCGTATACATTCATCGCGATGTTCATTGTCCACCCTGCCGTCACGTCGTGCGAACGGTTGATGAATGGTTGCGTCGCCATTGTTCCCGTGACGTCAAGGAAATCTTCGAAGCGCCATTGCTTCAAGATGACATGAATGTCTTTGCAAATGGATAAACAATCGGAATGGATTTCGTTAATTTGACGGTATTCCTGAATGTTATATTTATCCGCGATTGAAATGATTGCGTTGACCTGAACACCGAAGTCGTTGATTTGTCCCGGTTGCAACGTGACAACCATTAAAGGATAGTCAATCGCATCGCGTGACACCGCGTCAAGAAAGTCACCTTGAAAGAAGCTGTTTATTTGACGATGTTCGGTCGCAATTATTTCGAATTCTTTCATCAACTGGTTTAGTGTCTTTTCCATTCTTCAGGTATTTGTTCAATTTTTCAATGTCTTTTTTGCTTGGTGTAAAGCGTTTATTCATACGATCCAGTTTAACGGCGAATAACCAGTGTTGTCCTTTGTTACTTTTTCATGACACATGGACGGCGAACCACAACAATCAATGTACTCAGGATAATTGTCGCCGTTGTCGTCCATTAAAAAACCGATTAAACGTTCTTTGTAGAATTGCGCGTCCTTCAATAGTTGGTCACGCAAAACGTAAGTGTCAGGGGTGTTGTTCGCGGAAATGTTTTCGTCGTTCACACGTCCGACCGATTTGTTCGTCAGCTTTTCGTTCAATAGTAACGCGCAACGGTAGTCAACGTAAGCAACCAAACAAGGCACGACGTAATCGTTCATCAATGTAAGGTAAGTCGGTGTCCAAGTGTTGTTTTGAACGCGTAACAATAGCGCTTTGTACAAAGGTGTTCCGAGCGCTGGTTGAACGTGGATGTCTTGACTTCGACGAATCGCAACCGCGAGAATCTTCGTGTCGGTGTTTTGGTGAATAAGACCTAATTTTTTTAGGTTTTCAACGGATAAAAGATAGTTCATATTATTGTGCAATTACAAGTTGTTGAATCCATTCGTGACGGCAAAACGGTGTCGTCGCGCCAGTGTCTGGATTTGTATACCAGCCACCACGGTAACGCCACACATTGCGGTCAACGCGAACTGAAATGTTGTCGATGTCTTTACGGGAATAACTTCGATTCAATTCGATAAGCTTCACGCAAAACGCGCGTGATTGCGTAATCGGATCAGGAACATTCGGACGCGTTCGGTAAGTGTAACGAACTTCGAACCTTGAAATCGGAATGTCAATGTTCTCAATTACGGACTTTCCCAGCGTGTTCACTTCACCCCCCTTGGTAAGTATTTCAAGTTCACGAAGTGATGCAATTCTTTTGGCAATGTCTTCGACTGAAGTGTTCAACGCCTTCGCGATTGCTTCGCTTGATTCACCGTCGGAAAGTAATTTCAAAACGTCCTTGTCCGCGCCCGTCAACGTAGCGGAAATTTCGCCAACCTTGTCGAATAGTTGCTTGCTTCGTGAAAATACTTGTTCGCTTGGTGTGTTCCATTCAATCGGTTCGGAATGTAACACGATGAAGTTTTCATTCGATTCACCGAATTGTTCGAACACCTTGATTTCGTCGGTGCTGAAGTTGTTGTTGTGACATGATTGAACAATCGGTGTCGGTGTCGGTGCTGGTGCTGGTGTCGGAACGTCCTTCGGCAATGGATCAACGTCACGAAGTTTAACTTGACCAATATACCCACCAAGTTCAAGCATCAAGTTCAACATCCATTCGATTCGTCTTTGCTTTGTGTTCACGTAAGTCGCTTTGAAAATGTTGAATAAATCACCGCTTTCCGCTGAATTGAACGAACCTTCAAGACGTACACCGAAAAGTTGCGGTGACGTGATCGCATGCGACACAAGAATGTTTTGTTGCACGCTTTTTTCAGTCGCCAAATATCTTTGGTCAAGATTGTTCCCGTTCAAGGACAACACTTCAGGTGCTTCGTCTTTGCCGTTTGAGAATGTCAAAATGATTTCACCAGCGTCTTCGACGGATTGCGAACGACCTTTGACATTGTCCTTCAGTCGATTCAATTCTTCGGTTGTTTCTGGATAGCCAGACGGGAAATTGATAAGCGTCCCGGATTTGAATCCGTTTTGCAATTCGTACATGTGAAATTTCGAAATGTCAACGTCGGTTTGAATTGCCGTGATTCCACCATAATAAGACGGCTTGGGATAAACACCTAATTCTTTTCGACCGCGAAGGTGCGGTTCTTTATAATATAGAATGAACGAACCAGTTCGGTTGTTCTTGTCGTAAGCTGGAAGGATTCGAAGGTTCGTTTTTTCTGGTGATTGATTCAACGCCAACCAGTCATCTGAAATAAAATAAGTCAATTCATCAACCGACGCGCGAATCATGTCAATCGGAATGTGTTCCCACATGACAACCTTCGTTTGTTCCTTGTTCCAAGTTCCCTTGATTGCAAAGCCACCGAACAATTCTTGGTCGAACGCCATTCGTTCAGCTATTTCGTTCATGTCGAAGTCGGACCATTTGTTGTCGATGAAAGGTTGAACCATTCCAGAAACGATTTCAACACCACCGCCAGCAATGTAGAATGTTTTATTTTTTATTATTCCTTGGTGGTAAGCTGAACCGTTGTAAAGGTCAATCAAGAAAAACGGGTAATCGTTCTTTTTTCCCCATTTCGTGAATCCGAGTGAGCGGTCTTTTTCTTCTTCAGGTTTGATAAATTCCTTTCGAAATGATAAGGACGTAATTTTGTTATTCATATATGTTGAAATAAATCGGTGAATCGTATTCGTAAGACGGTGAATCCGCTTCAATTACATGAGCGCGTCCAGTTTCGACAAGTCCTTGTGATTGCGCTGGATCAAGATTCGCTGGTGAAGATTGCTGGTATATATTATAAATGTAAAAGCCGTCGTAAATGAAAGTAACATCAACGCCGTCAATCAACACGAATTCATCGTATCGTGGAATTCCTTGTGAAATGTTCGTCAAGACACACGTTTGCGTGTTGAACGATTGTTCATGAATGAATTCAAATAAGTAATTCGGATTCGGAATTGTTGTCAGTTCCGTCACCGTCACCACCAGCGGTGTTGTTCCGTTTCTTTGTATTTTTAACATTCTCTTTTTTTACAAGGTTCGGTTTTTCAAATTCATAAATATCTAAAATTCCAAGCGACAAATACATTTCACCTTTGTCCGCTTCAATTTTGACGTATCGTCCAAGCGTTGGCGACCAACATTTGCAACCGATAAATTCTTTTTT
>Ga0208856_1000730_pt1 | contig 11486 bp, 12 predicted proteins | sample LakMenEpi13Jul12_FD_150690 | JGI IMG/M metagenome (GOLD analysis project Ga0208856, IMG submission 150690) | Freshwater microbial communities from Lake Mendota, WI - 13JUL2012 deep hole epilimnion (SPAdes) | ecosystem: Environmental > Aquatic > Freshwater > Lentic | place: Lake Mendota, Madison... | reverse complement strand
GTTCGGGTTGACCACGATGACCAGCTTGCTGGCCGCAGCCGAAGCCTCGACCACGGCCTGATGCAAGCCGTCAAGGCTCTTGAGATCACCAATCAGCTCCTCGACATACGAGCGTCCCCAGTCCTCTCCGTCCACGCGAGACATACGGAGAGGCATCCACGGACACTTGTCTTCCGGATAGGAACCCTTGGTTTCCTCAATGACCTTGCCACCGATTTCCTGCTGCACCCGGACCCGGCCGCGGATCCACTCGACCTTGGTGTACAGGTCGATGGTGTCCTCGTAGGTGCTTTCGCCCTCCGTGCCCTCGCGGCGGGGGATGTACTCAGCGTATGCCTCCGGGAGCTCATAGGCCGAGACGGTTTCCTTCGTGACCACGCACTTCGGATTCCCCATCGGGTCGCGCTTCACGACATAGGCGTTCATGTTGAACACCCGCATACCGCCTTCGTTCGGCAGGTACAGCAGCACATTGCCCGTGACGATCAGGTGCTTCAACGCCTCAAATGTGCCCACACGCACCTGAGTTGTCTCGATCTCCTGCATCACCGCCCGTTCGATCTCCGACAGGGTGGTGTCGATCTCGGTCTTGATCTCGTCCATCTCAGCGATGGGACGGATGGCCATCTTGTCCACGACCAGACGGAACATCGGCTGGTTCGGGGGCAACAGCGACATGAGCAGGGCCGAGGCTAGGTTGTTCACGCCACGCGCACCGAGTCCCTGATACGGGGTATCGAACTCCGTCGAGTAGTTCGCGCCCTTCTCCGGCATGACCATCGGCAGCGTGAGCTTGGCGCACTCCCGAGCGCGTTGGAGGTAGACCTCCCTCTGCGACTCAAGGTTCATGTAGATGGCTTCAGCCGTTCGCATGGTTTACCCCGTAGGAATGTTGAGTCCGCCCGTGGCTGCGCCCTCAAGCGGAATGGTCAGGGCCGAGCGTCCGCGGCCCCGCCGCGTGTACTCGTCTGGGTTGATGACAGGCAGACCACCAGAGACATCCGCGGGGGTCATCATCTGGGTGTTGCGCGGCGGATTGATCGGGGGCGGCGGCGGCGGTTCCGGCGGGGGCAGGGGCTTTGGGGGCTCCGGCATCGGGGGCATCTTAGGGCTGCTGCACATGGCGGTTCTCGGTTCGTTCCTTGAGGTGACTGCGGAGGAGGTGAACGACCTGCCTCATTCCCCTGTAGTGCCAGATTTCCCTGTCGGATGTCGAGAGGTCTGGGCACTTCTCTGGGATCAGTTCATCGAGCATGGTGACTAGTTCGCTCGTCACCGGGAGGGGCGCATTCTTTGGGTCCATGTCCATAAGGTACCTACCTTGTGAATACCATGATGACACCCGGTTTGTATGTAACCCGGATCCGAATTCCTGAGTTCATGGCCATGAGCTCCAGCTCCCGGCGGCCTTTCCTGCGGCCGACGATGGCCACGATCTCGGCAGGCCAAACACGAAGATGGGCTGCGATGTCCTCAAGGAATACCTCGACAACATCGCAGCCCTGAATCGAGTCAGCGAAGATTTGGGCCATCCGCCTTTGAATCAGGTAGGCGGATAGGGAGCGCATCACTTCTTCTTGCCGGACTTCATCTTGGGCTTCGGACCGTACTCGGCCTTGCGCTCCTTCTTGCTCTCGGTCATTTCGTGCTTCATGCCCTTCTTGCCCTTCATGCTCTTCATTGGGGTGTTTCCATGCCGAGTGCAATCCTGAGCAGGGTCCTCGGCAGAGACACCTGACCAGTCTGGGAGATCGAACAGGCCCATCGGCACGATGCCTCGGACCGTCATCTCCTCCATGTGCATGATTGCTCCGATGTTCCACCGAGCCGCGGCCAGATGGTCCTCGTCTCGATGGCCCTGTACATAGCGCAGCAGGTGACGCATGGCCGAGTCGATGAACCGGGAGATGGGCTGACCCTTCTCCCAGTTCCGTTCGCCGTACTTCGCCGCACCTAGCTCAAGCAGCCGAGCATCGCGGTCCAGAACGAACGGGCTCATCAGGTCATAGCGTCCCTTGCCGCTTCGGATATCCCGACGGCTTCCCGTCTCAAACTCCTCGCGTGAGCCGCTGTCCTTCAGGACGAAATTGCTGGAGTCCACAGCTTCACCTCCGATGTTCTCTGGTCGAACTCATGGTGCCGCAGGATCCGAGCGACACGCGCCTGAACCAACGCTTCGTCCTCGGAGAGTCCCGCCTTCCGGAACGCATCGAGAACAAGATCCCAAGTGTGTCCGTTTGCCAAGATGGCCTCGGCCTTCTTCGGCCCGACACCCGGACATCCGCTGTAACCGTCCGTGCTGTCGCCGCACAGGGTTTGCATCATGTGCGCGTAGTTGGCCTCGTTCTCCGCGATCACGCGCGGATGGGTGTCGTGGTCAGGGTTGAAGTGCACACCCGGAACGGTGCGGAGATCCTTGTCGATGGTGACGATCACGCGGTTCTTCCGCTTCGGATCGGTGGCCATGATCCCCATCACATCGTCGGCCTCCAGCGTGGGCATGACCGCGACATCGTAGGTGTTCGCCACATACGCCCGAAGATCCTTGTAGACAATCGGCTTCCGGTTTCCCTTGCGGTTGGACTTGTATGTCGTGAGCAGGGTGTTGCGCCAGTTGTTCGGACTCGACAGGCAGATCAGGACCTTGACGGACTTGCCGCCAAGCTTCTCGCGGATGCTGGCGATCTCAACATCGAGCAGGTGCTTCGCCATCCGTGCATCGCTGTGCAATGTCCAGATGTCGTCGTCCCATTGCCACGGGACCTCGACGGCCGCGGAGATGCGGTGGATCAGGATGTCGCCGTCAATCAACGCTTCTGTCTTCTTGCTTGGCATAATCAATCCTCTTGAGCATGGCCAGCTCTGCGATCAGATGCTTGACATAGGAGGAATCGTACTCGACTCCGATGCTGTCTAGCTCGATCACGATGTTGGCTTGCCGCTTCTTCTCTATCAGGTATGGTCGGACCATCCGCAGGAACCGGACAGCGTGTCGTCCGCTGGCCTCCCACCTGTAGACAGTCCGGTGGTTTCGGTTGTTGTTCTTGAGCGTCCTGACGGAACCCTTGAATCGGTTGGCGATCAGCATCAGCACATGGGGATAGGTGTTCGTGATGGACACATACGCCCTGTTTCCCTGCCACCTGATGCAGCCCTCACCATCGAGGTATCCCGCTAGGTAGCGTTTCAACTAGTGCGTTTCTGCCCAGTTCCTTCCGATTCTGTACTCCCCATCCAGAGGGCAGCGGAACCCGAGCATTTCACCCGCCAACTGGAATGCCTGCTTCGTATAGGAAGCGAACGCCTCGATCTGATCCTTTGGTCCCTCAAACTGGATCTCGTCGTGGATGTGCGCCACCTGATGGATGTTGAACCCGGAATGCCGGATCGCATCATCCATAAGGATGGTCGCCTGCTTCACCGCAATGGCTCCGGCAGATTGCAGCAGCGTGTTCAACGCGCTGTGCTTGCTTCGAATCCACAGCTTTCGGCCATCGACACCGATCAGGTATCCGCGGTCAACCTTGGCAGCGACGGCATCGCGCAGCTTCTTCAGGGCGGGGGTAGCTGCAAGGAACTTTGCCTTGAGTTTCTTACCCTCTTCCGCCTTGCCGCCGACGATGTTCCCGATCTTCTCGTCGCCAGCCCCATACAAGAACGCATATATGAATGTCTTCGCGTCGTTGCGCGTGGCCAGCCCAGCGGCCTGCTGGTTCTTGGTATGGATGTCTCCGTTGCAGATGACATTCGCGTACTCGCCGCCGTCCCACGCAGCGAGGTAGTGGGCAAGGCAGCGGAGCTCCAAGCCGGACGCATCGCATCCAAGCATGACCATCCCCGGTGTCGCTCGGAACAGGGCGCGGCATTGCTTGCCCCACGATGCGTTGACGGCTGGGACCTGCGCGATGTTCGGTCGGCTGTGGGTACACCGTCCGGTGATCGCTCCGTTGGTGTTCACATAGCCGTGGATGCGGCCGTTCTTCTCGGCCTTGAGCCATGCTTCGTCACCCTCGGCAACCTGCCCGAGCCTCTTGGCCACGGTCAGGTACTCGCAGATCGCGGCCGCAGTCGGACCCGGCATCACCGACAGGATCGACTCGTCCACCTGCGGCTTGCCTGATGGGGTGAACACCTCCGGCTTCCAGCCCTGTGAGATCAGATACTCAGCGATCTGGTCCCGGCTTCCGGGGTTGAACGGGATCGTCTTGGTCTTCGTCTTGAGCTGGATGATCGTCGGCGGAACGGTGGCTTGAAGCGTCTCCGTTAGCTCAAGCTTCCGCTTCTGGAGCTCGGCCGTCAGCTGGTGCGCTGCTTGGATATCGAAGCAGAAGCCGCGGTTCATTTGCCTTTGGATCAAAGATGCAAACTTTGTCTCTAACTGTAGTGCTTTCGCTCCGGGATCAATCTCGGAGTCCAGCCTCTTCCACAGCTCCAGCGTGATGCGGCAGTCCTGATGGTTGTACTCAGCCAGCTCATCGCTGTATTGCAGGTTAGAGAAGTCCGTGACCTTCTCCAGCAGGTCGCCCTTGAGTAAGCCGAGGCGGTAGCCCCAAGCCTTGAGCGAGTGCTTGCCGATCAGTTCGGTCGGGAACTCCTTGGCCGCGAAGTCACGCTCCTTCTGATCGGGGTAGACCAGACGGGCCATGACCATCGTGTCGTGCCACGCGATGTTCCGCTTCTTGAACATCCAGTCCTCGTACATGGACAGGTCGTGGCGTGTGAGCCATCCCTCGATGTACGGGATATCGAAGCCGATGATGTTGTGGCCAATCACGCAGTCGCTGGACAAGATCATCCGAATCGCCTTGTCCACCTCGTCACGCTTGAAGGTGACGGCGGGTTGGTCCTGCTTGTCTAGCAAGATGGAGATGCACAGGATGTCACCCTCCATCGGGTTCAGCGATGTCGTCTCGATGTCAAATGCAACTCGTCTCATGTTTCCTCCTAGAAGTTCGGTAGCTCTTCATCCTCGGCCGCGAAGTCGAATCGGCTTTCCGACAATCGACCCGTGTCCTTGTCCCAACGCAGTTCTCCAGCCCTGCCCGTGTCGCCTCCGAATCGGTTCTTCAGCACACGGATCTTCGTGATGTTCTTCTTCGTCTCGTTCTGCTGGTCGCGCTCCAGACCGATCACGATGTCGCTGAGCTGACCAATCGCACCAGACCCACGCAGCTGTGCGAGACTCGTCTGGCCTCCTTCCTCATGCGATCCTTCCTTCGGCCGCTTGAGGTGGCTGACGAGAATCATTCCGCATCCCAGTTCCTGTACCAGCATCCGCAGCTTCGTCATCGTGTTGTCGATGATGCGACGCTCCTCGCCATCGTCAATACCAGACACGACGATGCTGATGTGATCGAGGAAGATCCACTTGCACTCAAGGCCGCGGACCATGTAGCGGATGCGGGCAAGCAGATTCTCCGAATCGCACGAACCAAAGTGGTCGTACAGGAACATCCGACCAGATCCCACGGTGCGGTCAAAGGCAAGCCGCAGTTCATCCTCTGGAATCGACTCGCGTTCCTTGTCGATGTGCAGCTTCTTCGACAGCTCGACGGACATGATGCCGAGAGCGGTGCGGCGGACGGATTCCTCAAGCGCGATGTATCCGACGGTGCCGCCCATGCCAAGCAACCAATGCGCCAGCTCTCGGCACACGGAGCTCTTGCCGATGCCCGAGCCGGAGGTCACGGTGATGAGCTCACCGAGACGAAGACCGTGCAGCTTGTCCTGTAGGCCAGCCCACGGGTACGGAAGGCTCGGCTGATCCTTCGCGTTGATCTCGACCCAGAGGTCGCGGCCGTCGATGATTCCGTCCGGCCTGTAGACCTTCGCTCCCCACATCGCGTCGATCACCTCGCGGCCGCGTCCTGCCGTCAGGCACTCGTTTGGATCCTTGAGTGGGAGTTGCGCGATCCTCGCCTTGCCGGGAGTGAGCAGCATCGCGCAGTCCGTGGCTGCGCCCTGCCCCGGCTCGTCCATGTCGAACATGAAGACGACCGTCTCAAACTTCTCGATCCACTCTAAGTTGGCGCGAATCGCCTTCTCTGCGCCAGCCGCTCCGGTGGGAATGCTGACCACAGGCCACTTGTTGTCCTGTAGCTGGCTGACCGACATCGCGTCGATCTCGCCTTCGGTGATGACAAGGATCTTGCCGCCGTCACGCCAAAGGTTCTGACCGAACAACCCGCAGCCCTTCATGTCGCCAACAACGACGAAGCTCTTGTCGGCAAAGCGCAGCTTCTGTGCCTTCACCTGACCGTCTGGCCCGTGGTAGTTCGCCACCTGCACGGGCTTGTTCTGATACTGCGCGACTCCGTACCGGAACTTCCGGCAGGTGTCTTCGTTCAATCCGCGCTTCGGCAGCGCGGCGATCTCGATCTGCTCGATGAGATTCACAGGCAGTCTCCTCCTTGAGTGAGTTTGCTCAGCGTCCTGAGTAGTTTGTTCTTCGTAGTGGCCACATCCGTAGCCAAAGCAGAATGCGTGGCCGTCGCTATAGCGGGCCAGAGCGTCCTTGCTTCCGCACTTCGGACACGGTTCGTGCCGAAGGAAGTTCGATTCGTTTTGCATCCAGTTCCACCGTCATGTAGATGCCGGGTTCATGTTGACCCGACCAACCCTTCACCGCATCAACCCGGACCACCAGCGTATCGTCGGACCACACGATGGTGTTGCAGGCATCGAAGATCGACTTGATGTAGTTGTCGATGTCTGGCCGCGGCACCGCAAGCTTCGTCTTCTTCGGCTTCTGAACAATGAACCTGAGCGTCACCACGATGGGATCGGTGAACGGCTGGTGGCCCGAGATGCCAGCTACGGCATCCCGGACCACCTTCGCCGCCTTCTTCTTCCACGCCGTGTACGCCGCCGGGTAGTACGCACCCCACTTGCTGATGCGTGGGCGGGGACAGGCGATGGGCTCTAGGTTCAGCTTCAGTTCCATCAGAACTGCTTGCCGTCCACGACATCGCCGGATTCCTCCGGCTGATCCTCGGTGAAGGCCGTCTCAAAGCCCTCCTCCTCGGAGAACCCGAAGTCCTTGGCCGTGCGTCCGCCGAACTCCTTGAGCTCGATGACCTGCACGGCCTTGAGGCGCAGCGTCATGCCGACACCCGTGGCCGGGACATTCCAGAGGTTCGGCTCAAAGCCGATCCGCACGATGCTGCCGCCGCCCACGCGGTCGTTCATCGGACGCATCTTCGCATCGAACAGGATTGGACGCTGCTCGATGGTGCGTCCGTCCTTCGTGTCGATCTTCGCCGTCAGCTTGAACTTGAACTCGATCTCCCCCGTCGGGTTGCCGGAATCGTTGGTGCACTCCTTCCACGGGAGATCGCACTTCTTCAGCTTCTTCTTGGCATCGCGCACCTCGCTGGCGTAGTACTCGTCGTACATCTGCGTGAGCGTGGCGATCATCGGTGCCGCGGAAGCCGCAGACATCCGAAGACCGCAGCTGAAGATTCCCTTGACATCAAACTTGGTGTCGGGCTCGTTGACCTTCGGCCACACGGCAACACCCTTCGGACTGGTGAGACGCTTCTTGTCACTCATGGCTAAACCTCCGGATCTCATGCGAAGAAGTACTGGGCACCGCGAAGACGACTGAGATCGAAATCTCCACGCGGCGGGGGAGCGGGGACGGAAACGCCTGCCGGAAGCAGGGCATCAATCTCCGTCTTGAAGCTCTCCAGAATATCCATCGAGAACACCTCGATGGCGGATTCCTTGATTTCGGATTGCAGGATGCCGACATTAGGAGCAAGCGTTGCCGCTTGATCGTGTATCCAACTGAATACATCAATGCCGTGCAGGTCGGCGCACCTGTTGGTGGACCACACCATGATGGACGAGTCTAGAGCATGGACGAAGTTGGCCGTGATCGCATTGCGGTTGGCACGGCGGGACATTCGGTTGTCCTCAATGTTCATGGCATGGACGCGGATCTTCGGTCCGATGGCGCAGCGGACCTCTTCTTTCTTCCACATCGGATAGTACTGCCGGATCCAGAACCCGCTTGGCGCGGTCCACGAAATCGCCGTTTCATGCTGGACGCAGATGTCGCTGACCTGCTGTAGCCACTTCATCAGCGTGGCCACGCCGGGAACAACTTGGTCGATGGTCTGGTGCACGACCTTGGCCAGCCACATCGAGGGGGACCACACATCGGTGAACGGCAGGGACAGTCCGGCCTGACGACGACGATCCATCTCGTCGTGCAGCCACTCTCCGATGTACTGCTTGCATGAGTACAGCGTGGCAGCATAGGGCTTCGTCATCACGGGCCGCTTGATGCAGGATCGCGTGATGCCGATCTCAGACCAACCCTGTGCGTAGGTGTGGTCCATAGACGACACCATCTCCAGAACCCTCTGCGCGACTAGGCGGTAGATGTCGGCGGGGTACTCGCACTCGACGCAGTTCGTGGCCTCGGCACCAACGCTATCGCGCAGCAGCAGCGAGATCAGTTGCAGCGCGTTGTTGCTGCCGTCGATGCCGATGGGAAGATGCGTGACAAACTTCGCCGTGTCTTTCATCCGCGTGAACTCGTCGCAGAAGGCAAGGAACTCAAACGGCTTGTCGGCCTTGCTCCAGAACGCGACGGTATCGAGCGGCCTTCGGCCAACCTCGATGATGTCCTTCTCAAAGTCCTTGACCCATTGCAGGCGGTCGGTGTAGCGGTCCTTGTCCTTGCCGTAGCAGTTGGCTCCGTGGATCCGCAACCACATCTCGCCGTCGTCCGTCATCGGCAGGCCCTTGCCGAAACGCAGGCAAGCCTTCGCCGCGTCGAACCCCTGAGGATTCAGATACCCGGGCATCGGGTAGCCACGACCACGGAAGTCGAGCTGCATCGGGAAGTGCATCGGCACATCCGCGTATCGGTCCGCAACCCAGAGCATCTTGGCCAGCTGCATCCGCTTGGAACCGAGATGCTGATTCGCCCACTTGATCCGGCAGTATTCCTTTCGGTACTGCCTTCGGGCCTCGTCGTTCTCCTTGATGTCCACAGGCTTGGACGGATACGCGAAGTCGTCACGCGCAGGGATGTCACCGACCGGAAGGTTGTTCTCCCAGCACGACCGCACGACATCGAGCGTATACGGATTGGTGCGCCAGACCGTCTTCTGAATCGTATTGATGGCCTTGTATACGAAATGGAGATCGCGGCCCTTCAGGTCATCGAGATAGCGGCGGCTGTGGACCTTGACCAGAGGGCGGCGACGGAAGAAGTCGGCCTGATACCCGCCGACGAACGGATCCTTCCAGTCGAGCGGCTTCTCCACCATCGGCAGCCACACGGGCGAAAGCATCTCTGCCTTCGCGCTGTTCTTCTTGATGTAGTCGAAGAACGAATCGCTGGCTCCGACCATCGTCAAGGTCTTGCCGCGCTCGTTGCGGATGTTCTCGATCTTGAGCAGATCGGTGTTCTGATGGATCAGCTCGACTAGGACGATGCCGACCTGAGCCCGTGCCTTCGGCGGCCAGTTGCTGATGCCGAGGTTGTGGTTCTTGATGCTGCGCTCAATGAACTTCCGACGCTGACGCTCGTTGATGTTGCCCTTGACCTGACGCTGGAGCTGCTGCCACAGCACGGGTTCCTGTTCAACGATGTTTCGGAAGTCGGCCTCGTCCTCTAGCACACGGGCGATGCTGTTCGCCGCCTTGAGCATCGTCTTCGATTGCGATGCCGAGTCGAGCAGCGACTTGAGCGACAGCAGCGCGACTACATCGGAAGGCAGCACCTCGATGTACTCAAGGGCCCGGTGCATACGGCCGGGTCGGCCGCGGCACATCGTCTTCCACGATTCGATGGCTTGAGTCACAGCCGGGACGGCCAGCGACATCGCGTGTCGCGTGACCGGATCGGTCGTCTCGCTTCCATGCTTTGCGTTCCTTGCAACACGGTGGCGGTACCTCAGCTTGCCGAGTTCCACCATCTCAGCTTCGACCATACGCTCGTCCATGAGTCCTCCAGTTGTCAGCCGAACACGGCTGTGATTGCGTTCGTCCGGTCCTCGTCCTTGAGGTGCGCGTAACGCATCGTGACCTCGATGCACTTGTGACCGCAGAGTTCCTTGACCGTGAAGATCGGCACACCACGCTGCACCAGCCACGACGCAAAGGTGTGGCGACAGCAATGCGGAGTGAGCTCCTTGTCATCCTGAAGACCGAGCCGCTTCTTCATTGCGTCCCACCTATGTCGGACGGAGTGCAGCGACATCATCACAAATGGTCCGGCACCCTGTTCGCTGCGTGGACACAGCACATTCCATGCAGCCGTGGACAGGGGAACCGAGCGCGGCTTGTCGCTCTTGTTCTGCCACACCCGAATGTGACTGGCCGTCATGTCGATGTCCTCCCAACGGAGGTTCAACGCTTCGGACAGGCGAAGCCCCGTCTCCACCAGCACGACTACAAGATCAGCCATGTCGCAATCGTGCATGGCCAGATCCTCGCGGATGTTGGTGTACTCGGCCTTGGTCAGGAACCGGACACGACCATCGGATTCCCGCAGCCGTTCGAACTTCGGCTTGCGGGTGATCCACCCGCGGTCGTGTGCGAAGCTCATCATGCGGGACAGCGCGGCCATCTTGCGGTTGATCGTCGCGTTGCTGTTGCCGATGCGGCGCAGCTCCGCGATCACCGCATCGCCATCGGCCGTGGTGATCGAGGAGATTTCCCGGTCGGCACCGAGGATGCGAACGACCGACGAAGCGTTGATGTCAGCGGTGACTTCGCCGCGGGTTCCTGCCCAGACCTGACGGTACACGGTGTCTGCGAGTTCGGCTATCGTCATTCCGTTGTGCCCTTCTCCGGCGGACAGTCCGGGAGGAATCTGTCCTTGCAGGACGGCCAGCTTGGCCTGTGCCTGCCAGATTTCCGCGTCCTGTAGGGACTTGAACGATCTGCGGTACCGGGTTCCGTTGCCGGACACCGAAACTTTCCATGAATGACCAGAACTGATAATCGACATGGGTTCCTCCAACGCGAAAGCGCGTTACATCCAGTCTATACGCTGTAGTTAGACTTGTCAAACGGTTGTTCAACGCGACTAACAGCGCGACTATGGTGCGCCTAAACAGCGATTTGGCCCGATAACGGCCCGAATCCGGGCGGCCCCGGGGGCACCACGCCGCCCCCGTTCGGTCCGGATAACTACGCGCGGCCGCCCCCGGTCCCGGCCAGCTTCGGACCCGGCCAGCTTCGGACCCGGCCAGCTTCGGACCCGGCCAGCTTCGGACCCGGCCAGCTTCGGACCCGGACCCGGCCGCCCCCGGCCGGAAATGAAACCGCCCCGGCGGGAACCGGGGCGGGACGGGGAACGGAAACGGGGCGGGAAAGAAACCGCCCCGGCGGGAACCGGGGCGGGACGGGGAACGGGGGCGGGGCGGGCCCCTATTTCATCGGCGGCCCCCCTTCCGCGTGGCCAGAATCGAAACCACGGCGGCGGCGGCCAGAATGAAACCCCACACAATCGCGGCGGCGGT
>Ga0208856_1000729_pt1 | contig 11505 bp, 9 predicted proteins | sample LakMenEpi13Jul12_FD_150690 | JGI IMG/M metagenome (GOLD analysis project Ga0208856, IMG submission 150690) | Freshwater microbial communities from Lake Mendota, WI - 13JUL2012 deep hole epilimnion (SPAdes) | ecosystem: Environmental > Aquatic > Freshwater > Lentic | place: Lake Mendota, Madison... | reverse complement strand
CTGAATATCAATTATTTTATCTCTAAGATCTGCCTGTGCCTGATATCGCTCTAACTGTTTTTTAAATAAATTTGGCTTTTCCATATATTTTAATTCAGCATCTGCCTGTCCTTTTATTGCTGCTTTATATTTGTTAATTAATTCAATAATTTGTGTTAATGATTTGTTTTTGCTACTTGCAATAACTAAAGATGCTATCTCTGCGTCATTTGATAATTCTGTAGCGGTTGCTTCATCAATTTTTGCATTACGAAGTATGATATAGGCTTTTGTTTGATTTTGAATTGCTGTAATTCTTTCTTGAAGTGCATTTGGTTTGCCTTTACCACCAGCACCGCCACCTGCGCCACCTTTTGCATCTTCTTTATTAACTTTTTCAATTGCACCAAAAAGGTCGTTGTATGCTCTTGTTAATACATTTATTCCTCTACCTCTTGTTTTTGCATCTTTTGATGATAGTGCTTTAAAAATTGAACTATCTTTATTTAATACTCCAGAACTTAGTAGAGCAATCAACATCATCTGTTGTTTTGCTGATTGAAGATTTTTTAAGAATGGGGCTGCATTAACATCTAGTTTTTTAAATATTTCTATTAGTGCAACCTTTTTTGCTGATTCCTCAAGACCATTCATTGTTTCTAATACACCATAGATACTTGCTTCAAACTGCTCTCCACTAATAATTCCAAGTCTAAACATTCCAGCAGAAGATTTTGAGGTTTCTGAAATAAAAGTGCCAAGTTCTTCTAATGCTTTTCTTGCATCATTTGTAAATTCTGTATACGTAACAAGTTCTCCTGTAGCACGACTTTGTTGCGTAACTTGTTTTATGCCACCACTTATTACTTGCTGCCCTAAATTTTCAAGTAGTGGTTTAATTTGACCTTGTAAACTTTTTATTGATTCTGCAGAAAAGTTTAATGATTTAACATCTAACTTAACATCTGTCCTACCTGCTTCTTCACGAAGAGCATCAACTATTGTTTGAATCTGTTCACTGGCAAAACCTTGTGCCTTAAGATTAAGGGCTAATGAAGTAAATGCTAACTGTGCTTCGTCTGCTGTAGACTTAGAAAGTGTTTTAATTGTTGGAGCAAACTGTTTTTTAAATGATTCATCTGCTCTTAGTCTGTCTCTTGCACTTCTTGTATCTTTTGCAACAATTTCTCTATTCCTATTTTCAAATGGAAGTTTTGTAGGAACTACTCCAAAGAAATCACCTAATGTTTTAACTTGCTCTGTAGTAGTTTTCATTGCATTTGAAAGGCCATAGATATACTCTAATTCTTTCTTTCTTGCATCATTAGCAAGTTTTATAATTCCAACACCTACTATCAAACCAATACTTGCAAGTCCAAAAGCACCTTTAAATTTAGAAATAATTGAAACTATTTTGTTTCCAGTTAATAGTTGAATGATAGAAGATAAAGCAAAAAGTGGTCCAGTTATTTGAAACAGTATTTCAGAGAATTTTCCTAGATTTCCACCAGCCATTGAAGCCACACCTGATAGGGCAGATAATGCAAAAGTGCCAGACATAAAGCCTCTATTTAGTCTATCCATTCTTTGATTCATTACTGCCATACGCTTTTGCTGTTGTATTGATAAAAGTGTTTCTCTGTTCATTCTTGCTTTTGCTACTACATCGTTTAGGTTAACTCCTGATTGAGGTGCGTTACCTGCTATAAATCCTGGTGCGCCTTGTGGTCTAGATGCTGCCCTTCTGGATCCCCTGCCAGTTCCACCTGTAGCAGCCTGACCTAATTGAGAACCTGCTAATGCAACATCATCTTGCCTGTTTGCCATTCCAACTTCAAGACCACGAGCAATATCTTCTCCAATTGGAATAGTTCTCCTGGATGGTGATTGAGTTCCTGCTGCTTGTGCTGTTGATGCAATTGCTGCATCTGCTAAACGTTTTGCGTGTTCTTGATTTTTTCTTATGGTTTCTTGAGTTGCAAAATTACTAATTGTTCCTCTATAGGAACCACCGCCTCTAAGATCTGTTTTTGGCTGGAACTGTGGTGAGTTTGCAAAAGGCTGTTGTACTGCTCTTGCTTCTTGAATTGCCCCATCTGAAATATTTTTTGTAATTGCTTTGGTTATTTTTTCTCCAACATCTCCAAGATATGGAGTCATCTTTTTTGTTAATTCTTCTGCACTTGCAGTAACTGATGTTGTGATGTGGGACATTGTTGCAACTTCCCACTTATCTAGCATTGGATTTAATGTTTGGAATGACCTAACAGTTTTTCCTCTGCTCTGAGATAGTCGCTCTGTTTGTTTGAATACTGATGGATTTTCTTCTGAAGCAAATTTTTGTGCTGCAGTTCTTGCTCCTCTGTATGATCCTGCAAAAGTTGTTCTTCCAATTCCGCCCAAAGATCCAGATCCTACACCTACTGGACCGACTGTTCTAATTTGACTAACAGCATTTTCAAGTGCAACATCAATATCTTTTCCAGCAATTTGTATTCCCTTTGCTGCATCACGAAGTGCTGGTACAACTATTTCTTCAAGATCTGCATCTTTAATAAACTGTTTTCCAGATTGATTTAATGCATCAGTTGCAGTTTGTGCAAAAAGACTTGCTATCGTAGACCACTCTTGTTTAAATTTAGGGTTATTAAGACCAACCTTGATTTCTCTTGCAATGACAGCAACTAGTGGTGCCATTGATGATCCACCTGCTTGACCTAAATATTTAGAAACATCTCCAGTTGCAATTCCTTTTCCACTTGACTGACCCATAAGTGTGTTAATTGATTCTGGCAAAAACATTGTTGCATTCTTAAATCCTTTACCAACCTGATATCCAGGAATATTATTTGCAATCATTGCATTAATTAATGGTGCATACTTCTTTGCCATGTCTGTTGGAATAACTGCTTCTCCTGGAGATAGCATTGCTGGAACTACATCGCCTGCTCCCTTTGGCCCTGGTACTGAAACAACACCACTCGCAAACTTTTTAGCACTTCGTCCTGGCATCATCATTCCAGGATTATTCATTGAAAAGTTTCTTGCTGCCCCTGCTGCTGAGTTATATGCTGCTATAAGTTTATTTATTTGGGCTACTTCAGCAGTAAATGTTTGTGTTAAGTTTGCGTGTGTTTGATTAAGTGAGTGTGCTGCTGCTGCTGCATCTAATTGCTCCATGGTCATATACTGGGTTTGTTCCCCTAGCATTTGTGACTGACCAGTTAATCTTTGATATCCTCCACGTAATGTTAAAAATAGTTTGATAATATTTGCAATACCGTTTGCAAGCAAACCAAACGTCATAAGCAATACAGGACCAACGGCACCAAGCCCTACTGTTAATAATGTAATTAACTTTTTAGTTCCGTCTGAAAGATTGCCAAACTTTTCAAGAATTCCACCAACAAATTCAACGATTGGTGTAAGTGCTTGTAAGAAAGCCTCACCGACTGGAACAAGGGCAAACTTAAGGTCTTCAACACTCTTTTTAAATTTATTCATTGCAGAATCTGCAGTCATTCCTAATTCTTGTTCGGAAAGTGTTGCTAATTCTTCTACTGATGAATTTGCCAAGGCAAGAACACGAGAAGCCTGATTTCCCTCTTTTGTTACGTTAGCAAAAAGCGCTGACAAACGAGCAAACTGAAACTTTCCAAATAACTGTTCAATTGCCCTGGCTCTAGAAAGTGGATCTAAAGCATTTAGAGCGCTAGCAAATTCTATTACTGTTGCTTTTAAATCACCTTTATTTTTTTCAACAATTGCTGTTGCATTAATACCAAACCCTGCAAGCATGTCAGATGCTTTTCCAGTTGGATTAATTAATGCTGCAAGACCAGACTTAAGTGCGTTTGCACCTTCTGATGCATTAATTCCACCTTCTTTCATAGCAGCCATGAAGAATGTTAAATCTTTTACATCTCCACCTAATTGCTGAATAACTGGTGCTACTTTTGGAATTGCTGTAGTAATATCGTCAAGGGATACGACTGTTTGGTTTTCTACTGCGTTAAGAAAGTCAATTGATTCTGCAAGTTTTTCGGATGACATACCAAAAGCATTTTGTAATGATATCGTTGTTTCAAGAGCCTTTTGACTTTCAACTTGACCAAGAATAGAAAGACGTGTTGCTTGTGCTGTTTGACGCTGTAAATCTAAACCTTGAAAACCTGCTGCTGCAGCCTCTGCTGCCAAACCTACTGTCTGAGAAACAGAAATACCATATTTTGTAAACTGTTTTCCTAGTTCTGTAATGTTTGCTAGTGCTTCTTTAGTTTCTTGTTGTGGTGTAAATAAATCTCCATAAACTTTTCTAAATCTAAGGGCCTGGGCTTCCATCTCCATAAAAGTTTTTGTTGCTGTTGAGCCTACAAGCATTAATGGCAAGGTAAAACCAACCATTAACTGACGACCAGCCCATTGTGTATTCTTACCAAAGTTTAATAGATTGGTAGATCCTTGCTTCATTAATTGATTAAATAGTGCTTGTTTCTGTGCTGCTACCTGAATCTTGGTATTGTAATCCCCCATATCCAACTGTGTAGGCATGATAGACATTGCCTTCATTGCACCATTGGTATCACGACCCATCTTAATGTATTGGGTCTGTAGTCTCTTAACTCTTTCTTCGGCTACCCTGCCAATTGTGTCAAACTCTGATTTAAAAAGACGACCAAATGTTTTTGTAGATGCTCCCGCATAGCGGAAGTATTCACGCATTGAAAATTTATTTGTTTCTAGCGAATTAGTAAATGCTTCTGCAGATGTTTTAACTGTCCGCATTTCGGCACTAAACGCACCAATAGAGTTAATACTATTTAAAAGATTTTTTTGTAGACCCTTTTGAGCAAGGGCTGCTGCCTCACTTGATTTGGCTATTGAGGTGTGAAACTGCGATATTTGACGTTGTAATGCTTTTAACTGTGATAATGCATTAGACGAATCAATATTAATGTCAATATTAGCATTAACATCAGCCATTTAGTTTCACACCTCTTTTAATTATTCAGCCATAGTTACGCCAAGAACGTCTGAAACTTCAGCAAGTTTAATACCTGATGCTGCTTCTACGATCTTGTAAACAGTTGGGAGATCAATATTCTCCTCTAGTTTTTTTACGTCTTCAGAGAGTTCTGGCTTGTACTGCTTCATTGCAATCTGTACACACTCCATAAGAATGTCCATAGACTTGCCGTTATCTTCCGCCACTGCTCCCACACCCTCAAACTTCTTCATAAATGGACGAAGTAGAGAGATTTTTAGAGGACGTACTGTAACCTTTGTGCCATCAATCAATGTAAGAGTGCTTTCCTCATACGTAGTTGTTGCCATTATTTCCTCCTATAGGTTATGTTAATTATAGCATGCAAAGGGTTTATTTTTATAAGTATTATTGATGCTTGAAGGCTTTAAAAACTGGCTATAGGACGCAATTAAAGGGAAAAGTCTACCTTTTCTAAAACAAAAAACCAGCCTAAACAATTTTCATAGTTTTTATTTAATTCATGAGTTATCTCTTTAACATATTTTATATGAAATAGGCCAGAAGATGGGAACTCCACTGCCGCAATATTAACAGCATCTGGGGTAGTGTATTTATTATTTTTATTGTTTAAGTTGCCAGAGATTAAAATCACCTTGCCTCCAGGCTTTAGCCTTGAGTGCAAAATTTTAAAATAGGTATTAATTATATCTAAATTATTATGAAAACAGCCCCTATCGTATATCAGGTCATATTCTTTATTTGGCAAATCAAAATGTAAATCACCTACAATAAATTCTACGTTATTCCTGCCTACATTATTTTCTTTTGCAATATTTATTGCAATTTCAGATACATCAATTGCCGTTACGTTTTTTGCTACTTTTGATAAGAATAATGTGTCATATCCAGACCCACATCCAAGTTCAAGAACGTCATATTCTTTAATATTAATTTGATTTACAAATTCTTCTAAATTTTTATCATAGTTATATGTTTCCCAAGGTAATTCTTTTGTATTATTTTTACTAACATATGAATGATTTCCAGACCAAACCGAATTCCAAAAATTTTTTTTCATTTTTTATTTTTCCCCATTCTTATAGTTTATCATAAATTTATTATTTTATTTTGTTAAATCTTCGTAATCTAAGCCCATACCAATACCAAACCCTGCGCTTCTGGCATTTTGTCCTTGAAGAGCCAAGATGTCATTACTATCTTTTGTTCTGCCTTGACTAAAAACTCTAGCCTTCATATCTTCCCATTCTTTTTGCCCCTTTGATTCTCCAGACTGAGCATCTAAATCTACCCCTTGAATTGCAGCCAAAAACTTTTTTTCTTGATAGTCAAGTTCTCTGCGACTTGATAAAGTTGCAATTAGTTCTGGCATAGATAATGACTCTTCTAATTCACGATAATCTTTCCAGATACCTAATAAAAATACTTCAGACTCAATTTTAGCAAGATCTAACTCTGACCAACTTGAGCCACTGTCTGTTGCCTGGTCTCTTACTGTTTCTTCAGATTTTTGATTAATTTTTATACCCGCAGAAATATCCAATACTGTGTATATAGTGGGCATGTCAAGGCTATCTTCTACATCAGATTTTGTTAATTTTATATCTGGATAATATTGTTTCATTGTAATTCTTACACACTCAACTAAAAAATCTATGGCTTCATCATCATTTTTGGCAGTTTTAACGTACTCAAATGCCTCCATAAACTCACGTAAATATTTTATTTTTAATGGAACGATCTCTAGTTCTGTACCATCAACGAGTTTAATTATTTTATTTTTATAAACGGTTGTTGCCATAATCTTTCTATTCTATCATAGGCAAAACAAAAAACCCACCTAATTAAAGGTGGGTTTTAGGTTAATCTAAGTTTAGATTATGATTGTCCATAGGTACGATCAATGATCTTACCATAGGAACCTGATGTATCTTCAGGAAGAAGACGGAATGAAACTTCAAACATTGACGGTTCGTCACGCTTTGCTGACACAGTTACGTTCTCAATTGAAAGAGCACGGTATGCTGCGTAGATACGTTCTTTATCCGCAAATGTTGCTGGGTCACCAGATCCTGGACCAACAGCAACGATTCCTCGTTCTACTGGAACATCTCCAATGTCTCCTGCACTCAGGTTAAGTGTTTGACCTGTAGATGCATTTTTGTTTCCTGTAACTTTGTCATCAGAGTATGCTAATGCTACGAGCAAGTTTTCTAGGGTTGCTTCAGCAAAAGCGGTAGCAAGATTTACCTGCATACCTTGCTTGTATAGTCTTGCAACGTCAAGAATTTGATCTACCTGAACTTCACCGAAGTCTGGTTGGAACTGTAATTCAAGACCGTTCATTGTGTAACCAACGTTTGTATAGGAAGCAGCGGATGTAAGTGTGTCTTTATAAGACTCACTTGAATCAATTACTGCTAGTGATCCTAAAGTTGTTGGAGTCAAAGTATTGTCATTAATGAAGAATGCTGCTGCACCCACGATAATGTTATTTGACGTACCACGGCTATATGGCATATTATTTCACCTCTTTCATAAAGTATTTATTAAGTTGTTTGGCGTGTTTCCTCTAAAACCAATTATACCGCTTTTTATGTATACCGAGAGTCGGAGTCAACCGCAACATGATAGTCATATTCAACAATCAACTTGTTTACAAAGAGGGTTCTTGCTGAGGCTAATTCTGCTACGTCCCTGCTTTCGTCGGCCTGATATACCCTGGTACTATGAAACATGATATTAAAGGGGGTAGAAATGTCTGCATTAGCATTTAATATAGGATTATTAATATTGTATCTATTTACGTCCTCTGCTGAGGAGTCTTCACGATCAAGGGCATTGGAGATAACACGAACAGTATCTATCAACTTGCCAACATCTGTAGAATAAATAAAATATATCAGTTGTTCTCTTTTTTGTAAATAAAACGGAGTAGGTCTAAATCTCATTAATCTATCATAAACAATTAGGATAGGGCTTTCTGTTTGTCTAATTTGAATACTATCGTTATACAAATCTTCAATATTTGTTGGAAACTGTGCTGGAACCATTGGGCTTAATTGCTCTGATTCTGCTATAAGTTCATAATGCTCTAACTCAGATAGAATGTATCTGTTTAAAAATGTTGGTGGAAATCCAGTATCAGTTAATATCGCCATAGTCTTATTCTACCCCAATTGTTGCATTAGTTATCCATTTAAAGCCTGTGTCAATTCCCTTGCCTCTACCCGCTTTTGAACCAGCCTTAAAGTTTTTCTTATATAGTGTTGGTTTTTTAATATAGTCATAAACTCCAGATGCTCTCAAAAAAGATTGTTTAAAATATCTAGTCATAAACTCATCAAAAGCAGATTCAAAACTACCAACAACAAAGTCTCCTCCTGGATTATCAACCTTGACTGATTTGCTTGTAAATATTTCTCCACTTGGTCCATTAAACTTTAATGCTTTGGATTTTGTTGGAGTAATTGTTACTGGAATTCCTTCTTCCATAATTTTTGCTTTATTATAAAACGGAGTAGTCATATTTTCGGAAACACTTCTTGATTGTTTAAATTTAGAATTAACAGAAAGTCCTAAATTGCTAACGGTGTAGCCTAAATTGAACAGTCTTGCATTTGGACTGCTAACCTGATTCCACTCATAAACATGGTGTAACATTTTTGGATTGGCTCTGGCTTGTACGTCAATGTATTGTGCTAATGCTTGAATAGCACCTGTACCTAATTTATCAAAAAATATTTTTTTACCACGATCAACGCCTTCTAAAAACCCAAAAGAATAATTAACTATATTATTCATTTGTTTAGTGAAAGATGCTGTGTTTGTTCTTGCTATCACTAATCACCTACAGTCTGATTTTCAGCCCTGCGCCATAGCATTTTGTAATATTCTGTATATCCAAATGGACCAGTAAAAGGTTCAACTGTTGCCACTTCATAGATTGTTCCCTTGCCTGATCTGGCTCCTGCTGTTTCTTTATAGATAGTAGTATCGGATGCATCTCTAATATTTGTTATGAGTATGTTTGTTGTTGCGTTATTTGCATTGTTTGAAGAAAGTCTTGGATCTTCTTTTGTTCTTGCAATAAGTTTGTTTTCATATTTTAAAAAATTGTCTGGCTTTACATCTTCTGATCCTAGCCCACCTACAGATGTGGCATTACAAGTAATTGTTCTATCGTATACCCAGTTTTTTGTAGGTTGTCCGTAATCACCTTGTGCAAGAATAGGAAAGTAGATATCAGCCTTCATTGGAAACATAAAGTCTGTGACTTCGCATGCATCCATTACAACACTCCAGGACGAACAATATTATTAACATATTTAGACAAAATCTTGTCTACAATAATATTTCCAGTACCCTCAATCATTCTTTTATCGTATTCAATTTTAAATTGATCAGTGCTGTAGTTCTTAATATATCTCTTATAATAATCTAACTTACCACATCTAATATCTTCAACCAATAATTTTGTTGCATCTTGAATATCAATAGGTACTACTTTGTATCCAGTTTCTAATAATAATATAAGATCTATTCCAGTTGGAAATGCTACTCCAGGGGTTACGGTCATGGTGTTTCCACTGTCTTCTGTATCAAAAAGTGAAAAAGAATCTGACGTACCAATCGGAATTCTTGATGGTCGTCGCTCTGCTCTATTTATTGCACCCTCTGACGCTGTTGGATCTTTTGTAAGTGCAGTTTTATCTTTAGTAATTACATATGTGTAATCTCCCACAGTTGGGCCATCTGGATTATATATGTCATAAACTAGTTCTGTGTTTTCGTATACTCTTAATATTTTATGTACTTTTTTCCAAAGTGGAATATAGTCTACCTCTTGCCCAACAATTTCAACAAATTCACGCTCATAGTAAAAACCACCAGTTATTGAATCAATGATTGTTCTTGCTAAGTTTTCATACTCTACATATTTCGCAATCTCTGTTGCAGATGTTTGATTGTTTGCTGCTGCTAAAAGTGTAGGGTCTACATATGGACGCTTTACCTCTAGGTTATCTTCAACAACTATGTCTCCACGATCTGCTACAACCATGCCACTTTCTTCTAAATCTTCATAAATTGTTAAGGCATAGGATTTATCGTATTTAATAAAGTCATCATCTAACACATAACTAACCTGTTTACTAGCATTTGATGTCCTATAGGCGGCAATTTCTGACTGCTCTGCAACGTCTTCAATGACTATGACATACTTGGCATTGGCATCTGGAACTGTATACTTAACAGTTAAAGGATATGGTGGTAGACGAAGAATTGTTGACATTATGATTTAGCGTAATAAGATGCTACTTCTTCAGGTTGTGCTATTCGTACTAACCTGTGAGTAAGCCACTTTTCCGATGCCTCCTTTGAGACTATGTTATACCCCACGCTCAATGCACCCAGACTATCCATATGAAGGTTTCTATCTGAATATAATGCTACTTTGTTTGTTAGATCTTTATTTTTACCTGCTTTTTCTGCAGTTTCTTCTGTTTGTTCTGGCGGAATCCAACTAGCCAAAATTTCTAAAATTTCAAGTTTAGTATTTGCTTCAAATAACTCTATATTGTTTTTCTTTGCATATGCCTTTAATGCCATTACTGTCTTGTCTTTTAACTGATCCATTGTTAAATTCATTTTTTTTCTCCAGTGCTCACTTGTAATTATACCATCAGAATGACAATAAGGAGGGCGGTTTTTATTCCGCCCTCCCTAGTACGTGATGACTATATTTTAGGAATCAGCACTATCTGAGTCAACATAAGCGACTGCATCTAGTTCTTCCCAAGCAAGACCAAATCGTACGAATACTGTGTATTCAATTGTGTCTTTCTTTGGCTTGTATTCACGGTTTACAGTGATGTCTCTCTGGAAGCCCCATACACGGTTAGAAGGGAATGTTAAATCAACATAACCTGCTGGGTAGTAAGGAACTTCTAGTACATCTACACCTAGTACACGAGTTGTACGTGCATTACCAAATGTCTGTGCAGCACCGTCCATGTAATCTTGACGGTTTGCTTGTGTGCTACCAGTGCGATCAGAGAACGCTGCTGAGATAGCATCTGCTAGTGTACCGTTGTTACGAACAATACCAGCAAAAGCATCAGTACCTGCGTAGAACTTAAGATTGCTCTTAAGTGCACGGTACTTACGAGGCATTGCTAATAGCAAGCCTTGCATTACTGATGTGGTAAATTCGTTGTTGGCTACTGTTGCAGCATATTCGTGAGCAGCATTTCCTACTGTTCCACGAGTTTGCTTTACGAAACCAGACATGATGGACAAGAAATCTCCTGTTGCTCCATCACCGTTGATAGCAAGATCTTCAATATCGTTACCGAATGCGTTGGTCATTAATCGTACTAGACGATCTTCCAATGCTCCGCCTTCAATATTGTCTTCAAGTGCTTCAGTTGCTACTTCCCAATCAAGACGAATCTTTTTTGTTGTTAGTTCAACTTTTGTAAATCTAGCGCCAGTGTTTGTGTAGTTTGGTGAGCCTTGTG
>Ga0208856_1000727_pt1 | contig 11517 bp, 9 predicted proteins | sample LakMenEpi13Jul12_FD_150690 | JGI IMG/M metagenome (GOLD analysis project Ga0208856, IMG submission 150690) | Freshwater microbial communities from Lake Mendota, WI - 13JUL2012 deep hole epilimnion (SPAdes) | ecosystem: Environmental > Aquatic > Freshwater > Lentic | place: Lake Mendota, Madison... | reverse complement strand
CGGTATCGGTGGGTGCGATCATGTTTTGCGTGGGTACAAGACTGCGATTCATGGTGCCAACCGCATTGATGGCGATGACCGCCGCCTACCTCTATGTGCGCCACGATAAAAACCGCTGGGGCCGGATCGAGGCGTGGCTGGATTTGGAAAACCCCATCCATCAACTCGATCGCGGCATGCAGCAATGGCGCGCCCTGTTGGCCTTGGGCAACGGCGGGCCGACCGGTGTAGGCCTCGGCAATGGAGTGGAAAAATTTGGCACGCTCACCTTTGCCCACATCGACTTCATTTTTCCCGTCGTGGGCGAAGAACTTGGCCTTGGTGCCACGCTGTTTGTGGTGCTTTGTTATGTGTTGATCGCCGTCTCCGGATGCGGCATCGCCTTGCAGGCCACCAGCATCTTCAGCCGCTGCATCGCGCTCGGCCTCACCTGCGTGATCGTGGTGCCCGCAATGGTCAACATCGGCGTGACAACCGCACTTCTGCCGAACGACGGGCTTCCCCTGCCATTCGTCAGCTACGGCGGCACCAGCCTCATCTTCAGTCTCGCGGCCGTCGGCATGCTCGTCGGCATCCACCGCCGCTCACAGGTCGGCGTGACCAAGGAGTTCCCGCTCAGCCGCCAAACCCGCCTCGCAGTGAGGTTGTGATCCGGAGGGCTTTGCGAGAAAACGCAAAGCCCTCGGCGAAATCCGTGTACGAAGGCCTCCCAATTACTGGCATGCTTCGCAGGTGCCGCCATTGAGCATGGCATCCAGCGAGCAGGCATTTTTTTCCTCGGCGGTGTATTCGCGCTTGGCGCCACCGGCGATGCCGCGGACTTCCTTTTTGACGTCGATGGTTGCCTTCTCGATGTTGGACGCCTGCAGCGTGCGCAGATAGTAAGTGGTCTTGAGTCCTTTGTCCCATGCGCGACGATACATGTGCGAAAGGTTTTTCAAGTCCGGCGTGGCGAGGAAGAGGTTAACCGACTGCGATTGATCGATCCATTTTTGACGACGCGAAGCGGCATCGACGATGAATTCGTGCCCGATGCCGAAGACCGTCTTGTGCTTGTGCTTGAGCGCCTCGGGGATGTCGTCGATGGCGTCGAGTTCGCCGTCGAAGTACTTGAGCTGATCGAGCATCTCCTGATTCCACAAACCGGCCTTCTTGAGGTCCTTGACGAGCTCCGAGTTGAGCACGATGAAATCGCCCGAGAGGTTGGACTTCACATAAAGGTTTTTGTAGTTCGGCTCGATGCAAGGCGTGGTGCCCATGATGTTCGAGATGGTGGCAGTCGGCGCAATGGCCAGCACGTTCGAGTTGCGCATGCCTTGGGCTTCGATTTTCGAACGCACGACCGACCAGTCCATCTTGCCGCCGCGCGGCACGTCGATGTTACGGCCGCGCTCGTCCTCGAGGAGGTCGAGCGTGTCCTGCGGCAGGAGTCCGCGATCCCATTTCGAGCCCTTGTATGACGAGTAGGTGCCGAGCTCCTTCGCGAGTTCGGATGACGCGCTGTAGGCGTAATAGGCGACCGCCTCCATCATTTCGTCGTTGAATTCAACCGCCGCGTCCGAGGCGAAGGCGAGCCCACGCTTGTAGAGGGCGTTCTGCAGGCCCATCACGCCGAGGCCGATCGGGCGGTGGCGTGAGTTGGCCGTCTTGGCCGCTTCGGTCGGGTAAAAATTGATGTCGATCACATTGTCCAGCGCGCGGATCGCGACGGTGATGGTTTCCTTGAGCATCTCGTGATCGAGCGCGCCATCGCGGGTGATGTGCGTGTCGAGCACCACCGAACCGAGGTTGCAGACGGCAGTTTCGTCGGCGGAGGTGTTGAGCGTGATCTCGGTGCAGAGGTTCGACGAGTGGATGACTCCGCAGTGGTCCTGCGGCGAGCGGACATTGCAGGGGTCCTTGAAAGTGATCCACGGATGGCCGGTTTCAAAAACCATCTTGAGCATGCCCTTCCAAAGTTCAAGTGCAGGCATTTGGCGCGACCATATTTTGCCTTCGGCAGCAAGCGCCTCGTACTCACAGTAGCGTTGCTCGAAAGCCTTGCCGTAGAGGTCGTGGAGATCGGGCACTTCGTTCGAGCGGAACAGCGTCCACGTGCCGCGGTCGGCCATGCGCTTCATGAACAGGTCAGGGATCCAGTTGGCCGTGTTCATGTCGTGGCAGCGGCGGCGCTCATCGCCGGTGTTCTTGCGCAACTCGAGGAAGTCCTCGATGTCGTTGTGCCAAGTTTCCAAATATGCGCAGCCCGAGCCACGGCGCTTGCCGCCCTGGTTCACGGCGACGAGTTGGTCGTTGTGAAGTTTGAGGAATGGGATGATGCCTTGCGACTCGCCATTGGTGCCTTGAATGTAGCCACCGGTGCCGCGCACAGAGGTCCATGAACCACCGAGACCGCCGGCCCATTTCGAAAGGAATGCGTTTTCGGCAACGCCGCGGATCATGATCGACTCAATCGAGTCATCGACCTTGTAAAGGTAGCATGAGGAAAGCTGCGAGTGCAGCGTGCCGGAGTTGAACAGCGTCGGTGTGGACGAGCAGAAACGGCGACCCTTGTAGAGATTGTAGAGGCGTACGACCCATTCATCGCGGTTGTTTTCCTCACGCTTGAAGAGCCCCATCGCCACTCGCATCCAGAAGAACTGCGGTGTTTCAAGACGGCGCGGCTTGTTGCCGGTCTTGTCGACAACGAGATAGCGATCGTAAAGCGTCTGAATGCCGAGATAGTCGAAGTCGAGGTCGGCGGTCGGATCGAGCGCTTCGGCGAGTTTGTCGAGGTTGTAGCATTCGAGCAGCTCGGGATTGATGCGCTTGATGGCGATGCCATGCTTGAGGTAGGCCTTGAATGCGGTTTTGTGGGCCTGCTTGAGCTTGTCGATGCCATCGCGCGAGATCGACCAGTTGAGCACTTCCTCGTAGATGAAGGAAAGCAGGATGCGGCCGGCAAATTTCGCAAAGTCGGCGTCCTTTTCGATCAGCGACTTGGCATTGAGGATGATGGTTGCCTTGAGATCCTTTTCTGAAATTTCCGATCCGATCGAGCGGCGCAATTCGCGTTCGATTTCGATTTCGGACAGGCAGAGGTCGAGTCCGATCGAGGCGAAAGAAATGCGCTTCTTGAGCTCCATGCCGTCCCAGAACGATGAGCCGCCTTGCTCGTCGGAAACGGTGACCATGAACTCTTGGTTGGGATCCTCGGCGTTGGCTTCCTGCTCTTCGCGAAGGCGCGAGCGTTGGGCGCGGTAAAGGATGTAGTGTTCGGCCGCCTTGAAGTGGCCTTGGCGCATCAGTTCTTCCTGCACCATGTCCTGCACGTCCTCGATGTGGACAAACGACTGGTCGCCGCGGCGGATTTTTTCCGTCACCGCGTGAGCGATGTCGATCGCCGGCTCGGGGTTTTCCTTGATCGTGAGGAAGGCCTTGCGCACGGCGATTTCGATTTTCGTCTCCGACCATGGCACGACGTTGCCATTGCGGCGGATGAGGCGCACAGGCAGCGTGCTGATTCCTGCGTTGAGATCGACCGCACCGTGCTTTTCGAGCGAACGGCGGAAGGCGAGCGACTTGGCTACATCGTAAGCTTCGTTCTCGAGCAGGGCCTTTTCGATGAGCAGGTAGAGATCGGATTCGGAGAGACGCAAGCGACCGCCCTCGTCGAGCGATTTGGTGAGTGAGTTGGCGACTGCGTGAGCAACGTCGGAAACAAACTGGCGGTTCACATCCGAGAAGATCGACTTCTCATCCTCGCTGCGCGCGATGAGCAGGTCGGCCAGCGAGTCACCGATCGCGTCGGCCACGTCCTCAAGCGAAAAATGCGACTCGGCATTTCCGCGGGTCACGATGATGTCGGAAATCGGAGCACGCTTTTCCTTCGGAAGCACATCGCGCCACAAGTACAAGCGATCCGCGGGCGGCAGTGCGAAACGGTCGGTGATGACTTGCTTGAGAACGATGTCTTCGGTGGGATCAATGGAGCGGTACATGAGGCTTGATTGGTAAAATTTGTGTTTTGGAAATTCGTGAAGGCTGAAAAAGGAACGATGCGGGGGCGGGAATGAACGACGACCGCCGCACCCCTTCGCGGATCAGAGCTCGTCGTCGTCGACAGAGGCGAGAGCGGATGCTTTCTGGTATTCGGTGACGCGGCCTTCGAAGAAGTTGGTTTCTTTTTTGATGTCCATCATCTCGGCAAGCCACGGGAATGGATTGGAGACAGAGGCATTAAGCGGCGCGAGCCCGCATGAGGTGAGACGGCGGTCGGCAATGTAGTCGATGTAGGTTTCGAAGTCGGTCGAGTTGAGTCCGAGCGCGGAGACCGGCAGGCAATCGCGGATGAATTGTTTCTCAAGCGTGATGCCGTCCTTCATCGTGTCGCGGAGGTCTTCCTTGAATTCTTCCGTCCAGATGTCGGGGTTCTCGTTGATGAGGTCCATGAGCAGGTTGCGGAAGACCTCGATGTGGTTCGATTCGTCGCGAAGTGTGTAGCGGAACATCGAGCCGATGCCGGGGAACTTGTTCTGACGATAGAGCGAAAGGATCATGCCGAAGAGACCATAGAACTGCGTGCCTTCCATCACCTGACCGAAGAGGAAGATGTTCTTGGCGAGTGCCTGTTTGTTTTCGGTGACGGTGAGGTCGACATCGCGGCGCAGCGCGCGCGAATTAGAAACGACGAAGTGGTTCTTCGCCTTGATGGTCGGGATGTCCTCAAACATCGCCTCGCACTCGTGCGGGTTGAGGCCAAGCGAGGAGAGCATGTACACCAGCGAATCGGCATGGATGTTTTCTTCATGCGCGTGACGACCGAGCACCAGCTTCAGTTCAGGCGCGGTCACCACTTCGCGCACCACGTGCAGGACGTTGTCGCCGACAATTCCTTCGGCAGCGGAGAAATAACCGATACCCATTTTGATGATCCAGCGTTCGACATCGCTGATCTCGTTGGAGCGCCACTGTTCGATATCCTTTTGCATGGTCACATCCTCCGGCTCCCAGTGGTTGTTCTTCATGGTTTTGTAGAGGTCGTACGCCCACTGGTATTTGAGTGGCAGAATGTTGAAGAACATCGTGTCACGCCCATTGATGACGCTCTTGGCGGCGATGGCCTGCTCGGCTTTTTCGCGATCGAGGTGAAAGGTGCGATTACCAAGGGTAACGGTGGTGGTGGCGGAGTTGGCGGACATGTTGGTTTAAGCTCTCTATTCTTTGGGGGGTTGGGGAAATTACGGGGGATATGAAATCAAATTGAATTTTTCGACTCGTAAAGCGTCTGAGATCTCATTAAAAATCAACGCTTGGGTCAATCCAATTTTGCTCATGTAGTATCCACAAATTATTCACAATACCACATCTTGTAGTTTTAAAAATGTATGTATGATGTAAAACAGTCTTATTCCGAGGCTCTTGGAGTATGATTGGCGGGCAAGCCATCCTAGCCCTTGGGGTTGAAAAAAAATTCGCCCAACGGCCCAAGCTTGGCGCTTTTTGGAAATTTGAAAAAATTATTAAACATTTCCGAAATTTTAAGCCCCCTCACCCGCTTAAAGCTGGAAGTGCTTTGTTTCGTGGGAATAAAAATTTTAGGCGCGCCGGGCATGATCGGCAATTGCGGCTTGGCGTAAGGCCGATCGGCCTTAAAATCGGCTCGTGAGCGAACGATTGAAAATTGATCTGGCAACGCTGCCAGAAGAGGGAAAAAGCTACGAGGGTGAGCTGGATGCGAAGATTTTTGACCTGCCTGAAGGCGATGCAAGGGCTCTCGGACCCTTGAAATACAGGCTTTGGGCCCAGCGCTTCGATTCCGAGCTGCTGCTCACGGGCAGCCTTGAAGCGTCCTTTGAATTCACTTGTGTGCGGACCCTGCACCCCTTTGCTCAGACCATCCGGCTGGAAAATGCAGCCGTTTCCGTCGAAATCGACCAAGGCGGGGAAATCGATGGCAGCGACGCGCTGCGTGAAGAGGTCCTGATCCACTTCCCAATCGACCCGCGCTGCGACGAGGGCGATGTGCCCCAGCACTGCGAAATCGATCCTCGATATTTATCAGTGGACAAACCCGTCGAGGATGCTGTACCCACTCCGCCCCGCGGTGCGGGAGCCGATCGCTGGTCGGCCCTCGACCAACTCAAGGACCTCAAGGACCAACCCTAACACGAAGCAAGACCATGGCCGTTCCAAAGCGCCGCCAATCCAAAAGCCGTCAGAAAATGCGCCGTGGCGCCAACCGCTGGCGTGCACCCATCTTTAAGAATTGCCCCGAATGCGGCAGCAAGGTGCCATCGCACATTGCTTGCCCGTCATGCGGATATTATCGCGACCGCCAGGTGCTCGATGTCGAGGCTCTCTGAGCTCTCGGGTAAACATCGTCCCGGCCGTTCGTCGCGCGTTTTGTCCTCTAGGGGCCGCATGACGCGACGGTTCAAGGCAACTGCATTTTCCAACGCATCATCAATTTCCTGACCAGATGAAAGTCGCATTAGACGCCATGGGTGGGGATCATGCACCCGCCGTGAATATCGGCGGCGCGATTGATGCGTTGAGATATTACCCGAAGCTTCAGCACCTTTATCTCGTCGGCGACGAGAGCCAGCTGAAGATCGAGTGCGCAAGGCAAGGACTCGATCTTGGAAATCCGAGAGTGAGCATCGTGCATGCGGAGGAGACGATCGGTATGTCGGAAGCGGGCGCCAAATCGGTGCGACGCAAAAAGCAATCGTCGATCAACATCGCCATGGAAATGGTGAGGGAAGGTCATGCCGATGCGTTTGTTTCCGCCGGCAACACCGGTGCTGCCGTGGCCTCGGCGACCTTGAAGCTGCGCACGCTACCTGGCGTGGATCGCGCGGGCATTGCCACAGCGATTCCGAATGAGTACGGCCTCTGCCACATTCTCGACTCCGGCGCCAACCCCGAAGCCAAGCCTGAACATCTGGTCGCCTATGCGGTGATGGGCACGGCCTACGCACGCAACGTGCTCGGTGTGAAAAATCCACGAGTCGGCCTCATGTCGAATGGCGAAGAGGACGAAAAGGGAACGTCCTTCACGAAAGAAACTTTCAAGCTTCTCAAGGATACGCCCGGCATCGAATTCGTTGGCAACGTCGAAGGGCGCGACCTTTTCGAAACCGAGCTCGATGTGGTGCTTTGCGATGGCTTCGTCGGCAACGTCATGCTCAAAACCGTCGAGGCCACCGCCAAGGCGGTATCCAAGTGGCTCAAGGCCGAGATCAAGGGCAACCCGCTGCGGCTTTGCGGCGCGATGCTCGCCAAGGGTGCCTTCAAGGCGCTCAAGGAAAAGGGCAGCTACGAAACCTACGGCGGCAGTCCGCTGCTCGGCGTGAATGGCGTGGTCATCATCGCCCACGGTTCATCGTCCGCCCTCGCGATCCGCAACGCTGTGCGCGTCGCCATGGAAACCTTTTCCGTAAAGGTCAACACCCGCATCGAGGAAGCCATGGCGAACCTTGCGACCAAGGAAGCTGCTGTCGAGTGATCGCAGGCGACACGGGCAAGAGGTGCCGTGTGGCCATCGGAAAAAATTCGCGCTTGTGAGCGCACGCGGCCGGTTCCAATCTCCCGCCGCATGAGTGAGTCAAATTCCGAAGTCGATGTGTGCATCGCGGGCACCGGCAGTTATGTGCCCGAACGGGTCCTCACCAACGAACAGCTCGCCGCCATGGTCGAGACCAGCGACGAGTGGATTGTCAGCCGCACCGGCATTCGCGAGCGGCACATCGCAGCCGAAGGAGAGCACACGTCGCACATGGCAAGCCACGCGGCACGACGCGCGCTCGAGCAAGCCAACATGCAGGCCTCCGAAATTGAGCTGATCATCGTTGCCACCATCACGCCCGACACGCCGACGCCGGCCACCGCGTGTCATGTGCAGCAGCAGATCGGCGCAAGCCGCGCGGTCGCCTTCGACATCTCCGCCGCTTGCTCGGGATTTCTTTACGCGATGAAAATCGCCAAACGCCTGATCTCCGACGGCGCTTTTCAAAATGCCCTAATCATTGGCGCTGAAAAACTTTCGACCGTCACCAACTGGCAAGATCGCGGGACCTGCGTGCTCTTCGGCGATGGCGCGGGGGCCGCCGTGCTGCGGCGCTCGCGACCCGGCGAAGGCGCGATCGTCGCGACCGAAATGGGCACCGATGGCAACCTCTCCCACTTGCTTGAAATCCCCGGCGGCGGCAGCGCCTGCCCAATCACTGCCGCCAACGTGCATGAAAACCTCGCGACTCTCAGCATGCTGGGCAAGGAGGTTTTCAAACACGCGGTCACCCGCATGAAGGAGGCTGCGGAAAAGGTCATCGAGCGCGCCGGATGGAAGCCGGAGGAAATCGCCTGCGTCATCCCGCATCAGGCCAACCTGCGAATCATCGACGCGATCGCCGATCGCCTCGCGGTGCCCAACGAACGCGTCTTTGTGAACCTCGACAAGTACGGCAACACCTCCGCCGCCGCGGTCGCCATCGCTCTCGACGAAGCCAACCGCAATGGTGCCTTCCATCGCGGCGACCGCATCGTGCTGGTAGTTTTCGGCGCCGGCCTCACCTGGGCTGCGGCCGCCATCCGCTGGTGATGTCTCGGAGTTGTTCCGCTTCCAAAAAAGTTTGCGAAGCTGATCAGGACGCGGTGAGCGCAGCCTCGCGTTCAAGGACGTCATTGCCCGCGCGTTCGCCGGCGGTCCCGGGCAAGGGCGGCGCATAGCAGTAGTCCGGTTCGGTCTGCATGCGTTTGTGGATCGCGAGCATCTCCCTCCAAGTCGCGCGCAAGCCGTGCGGAGTAGGAGGCAGATCGTGTTTGATGGCGCGATGCAGTTTTGGCAAATTGTAGAACGGCACGGCCGGAAACATGTGATGCTCGATATGGTACTGCATGTTCCAATAGAGGAAGCCCGGCAACCAGCTACAGGTGTAGGTCCGGGTGCAGAGCCTGTGATCGGGCACATTCGGCGAGAGCCCGTAGTGTTGGGGGCTGCCGCAGAGGAAAACGAGCCAGCTGCAGTAGTGCGAACCAAGCGTGACAAGCACGATCAAGAACCAGTGACCGGAAAGAATGAACGCAAGCGCAAGAACGGCGTGACCGATGAGAATGGATCGAGCCCAGTTGCGATGCTGGCGACGAAGATCGGCATTGGCCTCGGGCAGCACGTGTTGATACCAGTCGTTGTCGAGTCGGCCGACAGCGCGGTTGAACCACGTTTTATAAATGTTAAAGCTGTGGAAAGGATTCCAGGCAAACATGCCGAGCCAGAACTGCCAGTCCTTGAAGCTGAAGCGCGTCGGCAACACCACTTCGCCATCGTAATCGTCGTGAGTGGTGACCTGATGGTGCTTGATGTGACTCGGGCGGAACCAGATGTGATCCCAGTAACCGAGAAACGCGAAGAGCTTGAGAAAAAACTCGTTGAGCTTTTTGTTTTTGAATGGCGTCTTGTGCGACATCTCATGGCAGGCGGTGCCGCCTAAAAAACTGCCAATCGTGCCGTGCAAAAAAAGGCAGGCGCACAAGACCGGTACTGTCCAATGCCAGTTGCCGATGTGAATGTTTCGGTACGTGAGATACGCCAAGGTGCCGGTCACCGCATACAAACCCAAGTGACCCAACGCTTGCCTCAGTCCTTGCCAGTCGCTGCACCGCATCAGCTCCCGCATCACCGCAGGATCAACCTTGGACCGATACCAGCTGATTTTTCCATCATTGTGGAATCTCGTAGCAGTCTCCATACCCGTTGCATTTTATGCCCAGCTTGAAACATGTCAAACTTCGGAACTGCCTTCCATGGCGGAAGTACGAGGACTGGGATTCGAACCCAGGACCAATTGGTTAAAAGCCAACTGCTCTACCAACTGAGCTATCCTCGCATTGATGCTCCGGCAGACGGGGCAGAAGGGTTAGTGGACATCCGCCCGGCTTGCAAGCGGATAATCGAAATTTTCCTACAACTGTTTCGGCACCCCATAACGAAATGACCTGCTTGACGCGGTCGCCAACGCGTGCGGATATTTCACCAATGGCATGGCGCATTGATGAAGCGGTCGTCCGCGGCGAAATCGACAACACCGTCGAAGGGCAAACCACCGGCCGCATCTGGCTGGCGGGTCGTGACGAACCTTTGACCCTCGAGCTCGTGGGAGACTGCTGGCGCGACCTCGCAGGCACGCGGCTCATATTTCAAAACCACTCGCCCGTGGCAGGCGAGGATGCGGCGGAAGTCGAAACGCACCAAAAGGGAATCATCGGCGACATGACCGCCTCAAGGAAGGCCCGCGTGCCGCTCGTCGGCAACGGCGAAATGCGCGAGATCCACAAAAGCGGCGGCGAGATCCCCTGCGAGTGGAAACATGTCCTCTACCTCGAGTGGTTCAGTGAAATCAACGGCCGCGTGGTGATCGAAACCACGGAGTTCAAACTCGATGTTTCGCCGCACGAATGGACCATGGATGTGGATAGCGAAGAGGCACAAAAACTCGCCAACCTCAACGCGATGCGCGACTTCATGGCGCAGGTGATCCGCCGTCGCGAGCCGAGCGATGAGGCGGAGGATTGTGCCGACGACATGGATGAATTTGCCTGGGAAAAACGCCTCAAGGAATCCGACCGACTCACCGACGCCTACCAGGAGGTGCTCGAGAAATACATGGAGGACAGCGACTGCGAACGCAAAGAGGCATTCGTCATGGGCTGGGACGGCTTACTGGAGGAAATGGCCGAGCGCGACGAGGACAACGCGCGTGATGCTTCGGATGGGCCCGCCACCGATGCGGGCGGGCGAATGGAATTTGAAGACAGCAGCGATGATGTGGATTTCGCGGACGATGGCGACCCCTTTGGCAAATACGAGAGGCATCCGCTTCAAGCGCGCGCCCAAGAGCTGGCACTGCGCGCGATGGACATGGTCTCCGGCGAATCCGGCCAAGGCTCTCCATCGTATCTGCTCATCTCGAATTTGCTGCAGGTCAGCGGCAAGCTGGCCGGCGCGCTCAACGATCGCAGCGGCGGCTACGAGCCGGAAGCCGGCTACGTGCTGGCGATTTTGAAACGCTGCCTCAATTGGCTCAACGAATCGGTAGGCGCATGCCAGGAGCTCATGACCAGCGAGGAGGATGCCGACCAACTCGCCGCCCTCGCCCACATCCGCAGCACAATCTTCGAAATACGCGACGGAATCACCGAACTTCGCCGCGAACTCAAATGACAGGAAGCCGGCTTGCAGGGATCGCCCCAAGCGCCTAGTCTCCGCCCATGTCCCACGCGACAAAGACTCGATTCCTCGAGATCGGCAGCCCCTTCCCGCTACAGGATGGTGGCACTTTGCCGCAGGTCCGCATCGCCTACGAAACATGGGGCGAACTGAATGCTGAGAAATCGAATGCCATCCTCGTTTGCCACGCGCTCTCCGGCTCGCATCACGCCGCAGGTCGCACTTCTTCGATCGAGGGAGTGGGCCAACTCTGGCAGGAGGAAATGCACGCCGGTTGGTGGGACGACATGATCGGCCCCGGCAAGGCGATC
>Ga0208856_1000723_pt1 | contig 11570 bp, 10 predicted proteins | sample LakMenEpi13Jul12_FD_150690 | JGI IMG/M metagenome (GOLD analysis project Ga0208856, IMG submission 150690) | Freshwater microbial communities from Lake Mendota, WI - 13JUL2012 deep hole epilimnion (SPAdes) | ecosystem: Environmental > Aquatic > Freshwater > Lentic | place: Lake Mendota, Madison... | reverse complement strand
ACTGTTTTGTTCTTTAAGTTTATCAATGGCTTGAATACGCAACGCTTTATCGCTGCTATTCATATCTTTTAAGAGAAAAACAATGTCGATAGCCTGCTTTACATTGTTATCTTTTTCTATAGTGGCGCGTTTATGAAGTAGCGTTAACGCATTTTCATCATCGTCACCGCCCATGGCTTTGACTGCCGCCAAGCGAATGGCCGGATCTTGCGCATTTAATTCTAATTGACCAATGGTTTTTCTAAGCGATACACGCAAATTATTGGTTAAATTGATTTTAGTCGCATCGCTACGCGCAATGCTATCAAGTTCAAGTCCACTTACCGCATCTGATATGTCATAACCATGATGATTATCTTCACCGATAACGAGTTGATTATCTGATTTTAGCGTGAATAATTTACCGTCAAGTAAGGCGCGTAAAATCGGCAAGCTGCGTTCACTTTTAATTTCTGACAGCTGCTCAATGGCTTGTTCACGTTCTTTGATGGCGCCTTGTTGAAGATTATGCAGGGCATCAAGCAAAGGTTGCTGCGCCGTTGAATTATCTACAGCATGAACACCAAATGAGAAAACTAACAGAAAAAAAGCGTGTAGAAGAAAATCGGTTTTCAATGAATTCACTTTCATTTTCTCTCCAAGGGATACGTATTAGGCGAAATGATGGGGGCGACAACCCAGCTCAAAGCTTAGGTCATCGCACCCCGTCAGGTTAAAGAGTGACTGATTTAGCTTAACTTAGTAAGTTTGACCTGAACACTTTTTAGTTTTGGTATTGAAGTTACCGCAATTAATGGGCGACGTCCAATCAGCAATAATGGGTTTGCTTTCTGGTAAGAAATCAGACCACGCATCACCATCAACCAATTTATTGGTTTGCCAAACAGTCATCAACTGACCGTCATCTTGAATTTCACCAATCAACACGGGTTTGCTGATGTGATGATTAGGCAACATTTTTGACGTACCGCCAGTCAAGTTTGGAAAATCAACGCCAATAATCGCTTTTTGAACGGCTGCTGAATCGGTTGTACCCGCTTTTTCAACTGCTTTTACCCACATATTGAAGCCGATGTAATGTGCTTCCATTGGATCATTTGTGGTACGTTTTGGATTTTTGGTGTATTCATGCCATTGGTTGATAAACGCCGCATTTTTGGTGCTATCAATACTCATGAAGTAGTTCCAAGCCGCTAAATGACCAACCAAGGGTTTGGTATCCATGCCTGATAATTCTTCTTCACCAACAGAGAACGCAATAACTGGAATTTTTTCAGCTGAAATGCCTTGGTTTCCAAGTTCTTTGTAGAAGGGAATGTTCGCATCACCATTGATTGTTGAAACTACCGCTGTTTTTTTGCCAGTTGAGCCGAATTTTTTGATATCAGCAACAATACTTTGCCAATCAGAGTGACCAAATGGCGTGTAGTTAATCATGATATCTTTAGACGCAACGCCTTTAGATTTCAAATACGCTTCCAAAATTTTATTGGTTGTACGTGGATAAACATAATCCGTACCCGCTAATACCCAACGTTGTACTTTCAAATCATTCATCAAATAATCAACCGCTGGAATCGCTTGTTGATTTGGCGCAGCACCCGTGTAGAAAACATTTTTAGAGGATTCTTCACCTTCGTATTGCACTGGGTAGAAAAGTAAACTGTTCAATTCTTCGATAACAGGAAGAACGGATTTACGTGAAACTGATGTCCAGCAACCAAAGATTGCAGATACTTTATCTTTTGTAATCAATTCACGCGCTTTTTCAGCGAAAAGTGGCCAGTTTGAAGCAGGATCTACAACGACCGCTTCCAATTTTTTACCAAGTAAACCCCCTTTTTTGTTTTGCTCATCGATAAGCATCAACATGGTGTCTTTAAGCGTGGTTTCACTAATAGCCATTGTGCCAGAAAGTGAATGCAAAACGCCTACTTTAATCGTGTCTTCTTCAGCAAATGCTGAACCAAACATCGCAGTTGAAAGTACAGTGGTTAACGCAAGTTTGCGCAATGTTGTTGAAAATTTCATTGTCATAATTGAATTCCGTTATCGTAAATATTTAATTAGATTTGCATTTGGAAGCCGAGCGATAAAGCATGTGAAGCAGAACCGGCAACATCTGATCCAAAGTTTAAATTACCTTTATTTAACAAGTCGCCATATTGGTACATCAAGGAAACACGTGCATTGTGACCATCAATAATATAGTTCAAACCACTTTCATAAATATTACGATTGGTGCTGTTGATTGGCATAATGTTGACATAACGAACATAAGGTTGGAATTGACCAATTCCCACTTTACCAGGAATTAAATACATACCACTTGCATCGTAAGCGTCGCCTTCAAACATCCCAAAGCCTTTGCTTTGATCGTAATTGACAGACCCTTTTGAAATACCATAGTTTTTATATTCACCATTAACAGTGATGACACCCATATTGTTAGCTAGGGGTTTTTCATATAAAACGTCTACAGCGGTTCCACGAAAACTCCCGTTTCCTAGCACACCAGCACCATCTTCTTGATACTGATTAGATACACCGACAGTTAAGATATTCCCACCTTTTCCGTAGTAAGTACCTGATGTGTAGTAACCAGGATTTTTCTCAACATCAAGGATATTATAAGAGACACGTTGAGCATAAAGAATGTTGCGATCTTGGTTGGCTGTTCCTGGCCCCCCATTTAATCCACGAAAGAAACCAGCAACATATTGCAAATGACCATCTAAAACCGAACCCCAAATATTCACACCGTCATCTCGACCACTTGCACCAGCGGATGAGCCGTTACTGTACATACGGACGTTATAATCTGAGGGTTCAAAAGGGGTGCCGCCTGAGTAAATACTGAATATGGCACTATAGAAAGGCCCGTTCAATTCACGGCGCTCTGCAGGGACTAATTGACGACCCAACCAAACGTTAAAGTAGGGTGTGATTTCGAATTTAGAAATGGCATCAAGCACGAACATGTTGCCGCCGTTCGAACCGGTACAAGGAAAACATTCGGTATTAAACTCAAACTTTATATACTTGTGAACTTGACCGTTGACATATAAACGCGCGTTATTTAGGTTGAAATCATTACTCCATTTATCGCCAGTCGCACCAGCAGCAGATTCTTGCGCTGTGAAGCTAGAACGAATACCAGCGCCTAAGCTGATCCACTTAGTATCGTCAATTTTAAATGTTGCCCCAGCAAATGAATCCGACGCATAGCCAAGCGAAAGCGTTGAAAGTGCTGCTGCACATAAGACGCGAGCAAAACGCCCGCTTGAAACTTGTTTGATAGTACTCATTAGAGAGTCCCCTAGAATAAAAGTAAATTTAAAATATGAACGTAAAACGCTTTATGGACGTATTACTGCCACTATGTGGTCGAGCACATTTTTAAATTTGTAGCACTTTCGCACAATACGTCAAATAACCCATTAGTCATTTGACGCATTGACTTTTAAATTTCATCGGGAGATTTTTTTTAAAACAACCAAAAGAGAATGATTTTTTAGTAAATTACTTTTATAACAATATTTTATAAAAAACTAAAAATAAAATATCACTAAAAAACGTTATTTTTCTCATTACATGACGAAGAAAAACAGCATAAACTGCCGAATCATTCACTTATATTTGAAAAAACAGATGAAAATCCATTCGATTTTTTTGACCAATTTGAAACATCTGTTGCGTTTTTGCATCGATTAAACGGGGGTGTTGTGTTTTCACACTGACAAATAGCCTTTGATTTTTTCTGCATCAACATCTTCACGACGGTCCTCGTGAATAAATTTTCCTTTATCGATAACGATAATACGATCCGCTACCGCCATCGTAAAACTCAGCACTTGCTCAGACACAATAATGGTAATTTCTCGCATTTTGCGAATATCATTGAGCACATTAGCAATGTCTTTGATAATTGACGGCTGAATGCCTTCAGTAGGCTCATCAAGCAATAATACTTTAGGATTGGTTACAAGTGCGCGAGCGATAGCAAGCTGCTGTTGCTGTCCACCGGATAGATTACCGCCTTTGCGTTTGCGCATATCGTAGAGAACGGGAAACAACGCGTAAATATCTTCGGGGATTTCACTCGACGCTGAATTTTCGAGTCCAGTTTCAATATTTTCTTGAACGGTCATTGCTGGAAAAATCATTCGACCTTGTGGCACATACGCCAAGCCTTTTGCTACGCGCTGATAAGTTTGTATCCCGTTGACACTATCACCATCAATTTCAGCCTTAGTAGCGTGACTTGGCAAAATGCCCATCAATGATTTAAAGAGGGTCGTTTTTCCCATGCCATTGCGCCCCATAATGGCGAGCGTTTCATTTTTTTCTGCCTTAAAACTCAGTCCATGAATGACTTCACTTTGACCGTAACTCACATGCAAATCAACCACTTCAAACATGAAATTCTCCTTACCGTGGTGAACTAAAAAACGGCGTTTAATGCCCTAAATAGACTTCGATCACTTTTTCATTGGCCTGTACTTTTTCCATCGAGCCTTCAGCTAAAATTTTACCTTGATGCAGGACGGTCACTTTATGCGCAATTTTCTTCACAAATTCCATATCGTGTTCAATTACGAGTACTGAACGATTTTGACAAATTTGATTGAGAAGTTCTGCGGTCTGATCACGCTCTTTTGCGCTCATGCCGGCAACGGGTTCATCAAGCATCAAAAGCTCAGGATCTTGCATAAGAAGCATGCCAATTTCCAGCCATTGCTTTTGTCCGTGACTCAGTAGCGCGGCTTCTAAATCTAAATGCTCAGTGAGTAAGACTTCAGCGGCAATTTTTCGCACTTGCGCACTTAATTCAGGTGTACGCTTAAACGTTAAACTTCCCCAAACACTTCGCCCAACAGGGTAAGACACTTCTAAATTTTGATATACGGTTAAATTTTCATAAATAGAGGGTGTTTGAAATTTACGTCCGACGCCAGCGCGAACAATTTCATGTTCAGATAAGGTCGTCATTTCAATATTGTTGAATTTGATTGAACCCTCTGTCGATTTCGTTTTGCCACAAATTAAATCTAAAACCGTCGTTTTTCCTGCGCCATTGGGTCCAATCACAACACGTAATTCGTTTTTATCAATGTACATTGACAGCGAATCAACCGCTTTAAACCCATCAAATGAAACGGTTAAATCTTCAATTGCCAAAATAAAGTCCGTGTTACTCATACTTTATCTCCTAGCATATTGGCCTCTTTTTTAAACCATTTGGTATAACGTGCAATCAACCAATCTGCTATATTGAAATTTTTAGCATGATCACGATAAACCCCCGCCAATCCATCTGGGAAGAACATCACTACCGCAATAAATAAGCCGCCCATTAAAAACAACCATAATTCAGGAAAGTTTTCAGAGAACATGGTTTTACCAAAATTCACCAGCAACGCGCCATAAACCGCGCCAATGAGAGACATTCGCCCACCCACAGCCGCAAAAATAACCATTTCAATCGATGGCACAATACCCACAAAGCTTGGCGACATAAAACCAATTTGCAGCGTAAACATCGCGCCGCCTATGGCAGAAATCATCGCGGCAAAGCAAAAAATAAAGATTTTAAAACTCGAAACGTCATAGCCTGAAAAACGCACACGCTCTTCTTTATCGCGCATGGCAAGCAGCAACATGCCAAATTTTGACGAGAGTACATAATTGCTCAATATAATGACGCCAATGAGCAAACTGGCATTGATAAAATATAAAACATATTTCGCGCTATCGGTTCGAATATCCCAACCTAGCAGCGTTTTCAAATCCGTAATACCGTTTACACCGCCGGTGTAGCCTTGTTGCCCAACAATTAAAATACTCAAGATCAACGCAATCGCTTGCGTGATAATGGCGAAATACACACCACCCACGCGACGCTTAAACATGGCGTAGCCAATAATAAACGCTAAAAAAGTCGGAACCGCTAGCACAAAAAATACAGTTAAAGGGAAACTTTTAAACGGCAGCCAAAACCAAGGAATTTCGGTGATCTGATTCCAATCCATAAAATCGGGAATACCGGGCGTGGTTTGAATTTTTGTGCTAATGGGATCTGACGCTTCAAGTTTTAAAAACATCGCCATGCAATAACCGCCAAGACCAAAGAACATCCCCTGCCCTAAACTTAAAATTCCCCCATTCCCCCACAGCAAAACAAGACTGACGGCAACAAACGCATACGTGACATATTTACCAATCAGTCCTAAACGAAATAAATCCAGCCACAGCGGGAAAATAACCAGCAGTAAAATCGCTAATATCGCTAAATTTACGGCGCCCTGTTTTCCACCAAAACATTTATCTAAAAATACAGTCATAACGCCCTCACTATTTACGCACTTTTGAAGCAAATAACCCTTCTGGACGCATCATTAAAATAATGACAATGGTCATCAAGGTAGACACTTTGCCCATTGAACTGGTCATGAAAAATTGCAAAATAGACTGCGCTTGGGCAATCCCAAATGCCGAAGCAATCGTTCCCATCAAACTTGCCGCACCACCAAACACCACCACCATAAAACTATCGACAATATAGAGTGAGCCAGTTGTTGGACCCGTTGAGGCAATCGTTGTAAACGCTGCGCCCGCAACACCCGCAATGCCACAACCTAACGCAAACGTCAATCGATCGACTTTTTGCGTATTAATACCCACCGCGCCAGCCATCATACGATTTTGCACCGTCGCGCGAATACGCAAACCACCGCGTGAGCGAAACATAAATAGATAGACCCCAACCGTGACAATTAACGCCAGTCCCATTACGAAAACACCATTAATTGGAATATCAATATCGGGCGTGGGTTTAAACGAACCCAGTAACCATTCGGGCAGCTCTGCACTTACTTCTTTTGCACCAAATGTTGAGCGAAAAATTTGCTGCATCACCAAACTCAGCCCCCACGTTGCAAGAAGCGTATCAAGCGGGCGTTTATAGAGATGCCGAATTAGCGCATATTCCACAAAATACCCAATAAAGAAAGCCAATATAAATGCGGCAATAATGGCAAAAATAAAGTACGAATTGACGATGTCAAATTCAACAGCCATTTTGGATAAAAACACCGTGGTATACGCCCCCACTGTCATGAATTCACCATGAGCCATGTTAATTACGCCCATCTGACCAAAAATAATTGCAAGGCCCAGCGCCATTAGCAGCAATACACTAAATAAACTCAGCCCCGAAAAACCCTGCATGACGACAATATTGCCCACTTCTTCCATCGAATAGCCAAACATAGCCTTTCTCCACATCACGCAAATGAACGTAAATCTTTCTCAAAAATCAGTTACTTTGCAGCGCAGACTCAAAACGTCTGCGCTGCAAATAACGCTATACAGTTAACACGTTAACGACATGGCTTATTGATAGCCTTTTGGGAATGGATCTGGATTGATTAAACCCGATTCATAAACCATATCGGCTTGACCATCTTTGCGCCATTGACCAATACGCAATTTGCTAAGTAAATGGTGATTGGGATCGACTTTGACATAACCTTCAGGGGCGGTGGTTAATTCATAACCGGGAAGCGCCGCAACGGCTTTATCTACATCAAAGCTACCTGCACGCTCAACCGCTGCTTTCCAAAGCCAAGGGCCTAAATACGCCGCTTGTGTTACGTCACCAATAACCGCTTTTTCACCATAGGCTTTTTTGAATTCAGCGACGAATTTGTCGTTATTGGGGTTTTTCAAACTTTGGAAATATTTCATGGCAGAATAGAAACCTTCTAAGTTTTCACCGCCAATACCGAGTACTTCGTCTTCAGTGACTGAAATAGTGAGCATATTTTGTTTTTTCGCGTTCAAGCCCGCTGCATTTAACTGCTTAAACCAAGCAACGTTACTGCCGCCCACCACCGCTGCATAAATCACATCCGGTTTTTTGAGTTTGATTTTATTGATGACCGAACCAAACTGCGTATCACCCAAAGCAACGTATTCTTCACCAACAACCGTGCCACCTAAATGCTGCTCAATGTGTTTACGTGCAATTTTCATCGACGTGCGCGGCCAAATATAATCAGAACCAATTAAATAAAACGTTTTTGCTTTTTTCTCTTTAGCAATCCAATCTAAACCCGCCAAAATTTGTTGCGTGGCTTCTTGACCGGTATAAAAAACGTTTTTCGACTGTTCAAGTCCTTCATAGAAGGTAGGATAGAAAAGTAAGCCGTTATCTTTCTCAAAAACGGGCAGAGCGGCTTTACGTGAAGCCGATGTCCAGCAACCAAATACGGTGGCTACTTTGTCATTTTCAAGCAACTTTTTCGACTTCTCCGCAAAGGTTGGCCAATCACTTGCGCCATCTTCTTGAATCACTTCAATTTTACGACCGAGTACACCGCCCGCTTCATTGATTTGCGCAATAGCGAGTTTTTCCGCTTGAATTGAACCCGTTTCACTAATCGCCATGGTGCCCGTTGCCGAGTGAAGAATACCCACTTTGACAACATCATCCGTAACAGAAAGTCCTGTTGTATTCACTTTTGCTGTTGGAAAATCGCCCGCGACGGACGTATCCACATAAATTGAGAGACCCAAAGCCAGTGACAATGCGCTCAGCACCATCGACTTTTTCACAAATTGATTTTTATCAACATTACTCATCTTTTTCCCCTAAATTAAACAAAAGAACATGGCACTTTGATGTGTAAAAACATCACACACTTAAAACGCATTGCAAACTAATGACTCAACATCCAAGGTCGTGCTGTTTTCTTCGTTTGCATTTGATAACCAGCAGATTGATTGCTCGTTGATTTGGCACTATCGCCTGTTTTACAAGTATGTCCTCCCGAACTGCAACCACAACTTGAGCGACGCATCGATGCAGGCTCATGCGCTGATTTTTCGTTGCGCTCATACGCGATGCGCTGAGATTGCCCCACTAAAGCAAAATGAGGTGCGGATATAATGCGTGGACTTTCACCACCGCAATGTTCACAAACAGCAGGCAGTTTAGCGTCGGCCATTTTTCGCAACGCTGAAAACGTGCCACAGGCATCGCAGTGATATTCATATAAAGGCATCGACTAAACTCCCGTGATGTTCGTCAAAATTAACTGGTTTTCGCCATGTCGGTGCCACTGGCCACGACAATTTTTGGCCCGTCCGCATTGGGTTTTAGGTCAAAGTCGAAAATTTCAGTGGGTAGCCAAAGTGTCGCGCAGGCATTTGGAATATCGACCACGCCGCTGATATGACCTTCAACAGGTGCTGTTCCCAAAATAGAAAGCGCTTGCTCACCGCTGTAACCGAATTTTTTAAGATATTCGATTGCATTTAAACAAGCTTGGCGGTAAGCGACGTGAACATCTAAATAATGTTGTGTGCCTTTTTCATCAACGGAAATACCTTCAAAAATCAAATAATCACGATAATTCGGTGTTAATGGACTGGGTTGGAAAATCGGATTTTTAATGCCGTACTTTTTCACGCCATCTTTAATCAAACTGACTTTAATATCTAAATAACCCGCCATTTCAATCGCGCCACAGAAGGTAATTTCGCCATCACCTTGAGAGAAATGCAGGTCACCCATTGATAGTCCGCCATCTTTTACATAGACAGGGAAAAAGACTTTTGAGCCTTTGGTGAGATTTTTAATATCACAGTTACCGCCATGCTCACGCGGTGGAACGGTACGCGCCCCTTCTAATGCTGCATTTTTAGCAGCATCGCCGGTTAATTTACCCATCACCGCTGATTGCGGATTGGGTGGCAGTGCCAGCGCAGGAACGCGTTCAGGATCTGTTGCAATCAACGTGGCTTCACGCTCATTCCACTGCGCAAGTAATTCTTTTGAAGGCAAGCAACCAATCAATCCGGGGTGCATAATGCCGGCAAATTTCACATTGGGAACGTGACGGGAAGTCGTGTAGATTCCATGGAAGTCCCAGATAGATTTTCGCGCCTCAGGGTAATGATCGGTTAAAAATCCGCCCCCATTTTCTTTTGAAAATAGCCCATTAAATCCCCATTGCGATTCTTGAAACGTGCCGACATCTAAAATATCAACCACCATCAAGTCACCTGGTTCTGCACCTTCAACCCCAATAGGGCCACTGAGATAATGAACTTGCGTTAAATCAACATCGCGCACGTCATTTGCGCTGTCGTTATTGCCAATTTGTCCACCTGTCCAGTCCATACACTCAACGCGAAATTCGTCACCGGGTTTTACCATAGCGACCATAGGCAAATCAGGATGCCATCGATTATGAATTTGCCCTTCTTGTTCCCACGGTTTTTTATCAAGATCTAATTTAATTAACGTTTTCATTTCACTTTTTGCCTTCACTGTCTGAATTGCGATAAAAACTTTTTCTTAAATCTAAAACGTTGACGCATATAAATCAAAATGCGACTGTTCCATTCATTACTCCAATGCTTCGCCAATAAAATCAGTATCTAAGCAAATTGGACAGTTTCATTTTCAAATGTGTGGACATAATGCACAATACGTCATATAACGCATAAGTTATTTGACGTATGACAGATAAATTTCGCTTTGCGTACAATGTCATACATAGTTAAGAAAATTTTCGATAGTTGAGGAGTTGAAGGCTTTATGTGTAATCAAAACGTTATGACGAAGTGGCTAATTATGGGATGGATGTGTGTTACCCTGCCTGTTTTAGCCGATGACAAAAGTGACCTGTCATCAATTCAATTTACGCTTGATGACGCAAATCTTAGTCATTTAACGTTTGATGTGCCTATGCAAAAAGTCATCACGCAAGTCAGTGACAATCTAACGCAATGGCGATTTCCCGTCAGCGCAAACAGTCAACATCCAACCCATACGCTAACGGCGATTGTAGGCAGCGTATCCAACCAAACAACACCAACAGGCTTTTCGTTTTCAAGCGGAAATTCGGATCCACGCTCGGTTGATTTTCAAAAAGCAGATGTTTTGCCTATTCGCTGTCAACTAAAAAAATCACCTAGTGATGTCATTGAATTTGAAAATAAAATGACATTTACTGCTTATCAAACAACCGATGATGTCAGCAAAGAAAAAGCAGTAGAAAAGCTCATTGATCAAATCAGCACAACTTGCTTTAATTTGCTCGACGATCATAAAGTGCCAAAAGTAGGTAAAAAAACCGAGAGCGATACCACCTTCAAACCAACGTGGATGCCAGATGTCCAGATTGAAGTAAAACAAAAAAATACCACATTACCCGCTAAAAAATTAGGTGTTGAAAATGGGGTTTCACCAAAGGGTCAGAGCGAAAATACACCGGCAACCACGCCTGAAAGTGAGGAAGAAGAAGGTACCAAAGAATTGATTATTCACAATCAAGGCACGCCACTGACCATCAACTTTGGGCATGAGCGACACTAAGCACGTGAATGTCAAAAAACGATTGTGAAAAATTCTATTCATCAAACGATTACAACCGTTCGACGTGACTATAATAGTCTTGTTGCCAGCGAAACCATGGAAGATTACGCGCTGCGTTTTGCACCGCGTAGTTTTCGTAAATGGTCTGAATTTGACGTCGCCAATACGGCTTTTGGCTCAA
>Ga0208856_1000722_pt1 | contig 11588 bp, 9 predicted proteins | sample LakMenEpi13Jul12_FD_150690 | JGI IMG/M metagenome (GOLD analysis project Ga0208856, IMG submission 150690) | Freshwater microbial communities from Lake Mendota, WI - 13JUL2012 deep hole epilimnion (SPAdes) | ecosystem: Environmental > Aquatic > Freshwater > Lentic | place: Lake Mendota, Madison... | reverse complement strand
TTTTCTTTGGCATCACTCCCATCTATACAGGAAACTACTTAGTACCAGCTAATTCTTTTCGCGTATTACCATTACTCCATGAGTGACTTAGCACTAGGCATCCTGCATCCGGGAAAAATTTTTGACTGACAGCGGTTTGATCGTCAGCGGCCTCGTTCAGCCTTTTGCTTCGGCTCCGCCTCCGAGGAACGAATGCCTGCCAGATTTTTCGATCTTTCTGGAAGCCTGCTCGCGTCCCTGGCTTGAGCAGGGCCGGGCACAGGCTTCGTCGTCGGCAGCGGTATTTCCTCCAACCGGAAGCCCCGGCGCCTGAATTCCTCCGCGACGCTGTTGAGCAGGCCGCCATTTTGCTTCGGGCCGACCACCGGCGCTGGCGCAGTGCTTCCTTTGCTGGCGTTCTTTTCCCGGGGGGGTGAATCCTCCGCCACGGGTTCTGCCTTCGGTGGTGCCGGCGGGAGATTTTTCAGCTCATTGCCTTTCGAAACGTGCGCAGGCGTGCGCAGGCGGCCCGGAATCACGCTCCTTGCAAGCGCCTTGCCTTCCGCGGCCTCGCGTGCGGGCGTTTGCTTCGCCGGCGTGGTTCCAAGCATTGAGACCGGCTGCTTCTCGGGAACAGTCACTCCGGGGATGCGCGCCGCCGCACGTTTCTCTTCGCCCTCATTTTCGGTCGGGACGGGTGTCTGCCTGGCCACCGCCACCTGCGTTTTCGGAGTGGGATTGCGTGGCGCGGCGGACGATGCCGGAGGAATGCCGGAAGCTTCCACTTCCTTGGCCGGCAAGTTCGCCGTCCGCTTCGTCTGTTGCGGCCCTTGATCGTTTGAGCCGGGCTTGTCCCGAACGGATGCCGCGCTCTCTGGCCCCGGCTGCGGGGCCACAGCCTCCTCGGCGCTGGGGTCGCCATCTTGCGCACCCACGAGCATCCCCTTCCTATATTTTCGCACGTCACTCCGTCCGCCACATTCGGGTCTTTGGTTGCAAAGCCACGCGGAGTCATCGCCCGTCTTGACTTCATCCATTTCCGCCCCGCATTCCAGACAATGCGGCGTGGTCATATCCACCTTGGTCATGAACTTCGGGAGCCATGGCGTGATTGTGAGCAACTTTTCGTCAGGTGTCGCACGCGCTTCGGTGAGCAGGATGTCCAGCGTCTTGGCGCTGATCAGCTTGATATTTCTGGTCTTGGCGAAATGCCGCGCATCCCACGTGTAGCCACAGGACGCGACGAAAACGCCGCCCGTCATATTGGCATCCATCATCGCTTCATGAAGTTCTTGCACCAGCTTCACCTCCACCCGGTAGAAGTTCCTGAAGTTATGGGTTTGGACGAGAAGCCGTTCCGACTTGCGGGCAAGCTTGAAACGGCTGGAGCGTCCTCTGTTCAGCGCTGAAGGCATCGAGATGCGATAGCCCTGGCGCTGATAAATGACCGCCACCAGCAACTCGAACTCCTCGGGCGTCAGCGTGTGCACCCTGTGCTTCATCGTGTACTTTTCAGAATCTGATTCGGGCAGCACCGCCATGTAATCCGGCACAAACCCCGCCTCCATCCTTCTCCGCCTGACCCGGGCAACCCAAATCATCCCGATGAAGACAACCGGAATGGCGCTCAGTTCAGCGGCATACCCCTTCATGCGCGGCCAGAGTTCGGCAAGTGCCTTTTTGCCTTTGCCGGAGACCAGTTCCGGCCCGCCCGGCAGTGTGCCCACAGGCACCTGGCCGCTCGTGCCCGGAACGGAGCCTTTCGGTGGGGCAACCGTCCCCGCAGCCTGATTCTCGCCAGGTTTCGCACCAGAGGCCCGATCGGGCTTGCCGCCCGGTTGTCCAGGCGACGGTGCGGCTGCGGTGTTCCCACCGGAGGGTGGAGCCGGCGCCGATCCACTCGGTGCCACCAGCTCGATGCCCAGTTCCTGCATGTCGCTTGGATCCCCGCGCTGCCCGTAAAGTTTGTCGCTCAATTCTTTCGCCAGTTCATTCCGGCTCGCCTGCCCTGTGACGAGACGCGCGGCACTCTTCAAGACAGTGACCCTCAGGTCGGACTCTTCCTGCGTCACCGGTGCACCGTCCGCACCGACATTTCCAAGACTGCCCGAACCACCCGACGAAACCCCGAAGCCATGCTTCAACCCAAGTGCGGAAAGCTTCACGAGGCCGACGAATATCGCCAGCTTCACCAGGAATTTGAACAGAATGCGCATCGCAATAATGGATTAGCAACACTCAGGCCAGCCGCCGGTCGTATCCTTCCGGCAAAAACGGTATTGGCGTGAATTTTGCAGAAAAAGCGACCCTGTCTCGCACTCCGAGATCCCCGGGGCGGAGTCTCAGACCTTTGTTATTTGACGAGAACGTGCGTTCACGCTTGCAGCGTACTGCACTTTCCCCACCGTCCGCCCCGCATATGCACTCGCCCGCCAACGAAACCCCGCTGCCGCCCTCGCCCGGCGCGAAGCCGTTTTATTTGAAGGATCTCGATTTCGGCGTGCTCGCGCAGTGCATCCATTGCGGGCTGTGCCTGCCGACGTGCCCGACTTACGACGCGACGAAGCTCGAAAAGCACAGCCCGCGCGGGCGCATCCAACTCATGCGGAATGTCGCCGAGGGGCGGCTCGATCTCACCGAGGCGTTTGGCGACGAGATGTATTTCTGCCTCGGCTGCCTCGCGTGCGAGACGGCGTGCCCGGCGGGCGTGGACTACACGCGGATGTTTGAGGAGGCGCGCGCGGACATCGAACGCGCGGGAATCCTGAACACGGAAAAGCGGAACTGGATCCGCAGCGTGATGCTGCGCGGAGTCTTCACGCGCCCGTGGCTGCTGCGCGCCATCGGCCGCGCGCTGCGCATCTACCAGGCGAGCGGGATGGAGTGGCTCGTGAAGAAACTCGGCCTGCTGCGGCTGCTGCCGAAGACTCTCCGCGAACTCGAACCGCTCACGCCGCGCGTGGAGCGTGATTTTTCCGATGCGCTCATTGCCGAGGTAGAGACTCCGAAAGCCGCGGCCCGCAAACGCGTGGGGATGCTCACCGGCTGCGTGCAGGATCTCACGTATTCGAGCGTGAACCGTGACACCGTGGACGTGCTGCTCGCGAATGGCTGCGAGGTCGTGACGCCGCGCATGCAGCACTGCTGCGGATCGCTGCACGGGCACAACGGCGAGGTGGACGCCGCGCGCGACATGGCGCGGCGGAACATTGACGCGATGGAACGCAGCGCAGGCTCGCTCGATGATCTCGATGCGATCATCACGAACGCCGGCGGCTGCGGCTCGCACCTGAAGCACTACGATCACCTCCTGCACGACGACCGAAACTACGCCGCGCGTGCGCGCAAGTGGACGGCGAAGGTGAAGGACGTGCATGAATTTCTCTCCGCGATCGGCCCGGTGAAGCCGACCGGCGCGGGCGCCGAGCAGACCGTGACGTATCACGAGAGCTGCCACCTTTGCCACGGGCAGAAAATCACGAAGCAGCCGCGCGAATTGCTGAAGCTGATCCCCGGCCTGAAGCTCGTCGAACTGCCCGAGTCCTCGTGGTGCTGCGGCAGCGCGGGCGTTTACAACATCACGCAGCCCGAGATGTCCGCGAAGCTGCTCGACCGCAAGATGGCGAACATCGCGAAGACCGGCGCGAAGTGCGTCGCAAACGGCAATCCCGGCTGCAGCGTGCAGCTCGAAGCCGGCATGCGCGCCGCGGGCAGCGATGTGGAAATCGCACACCCGATCACGCTCCTCGCGCGGGCGTACCGGGAGGAAAAGTAGCAACACGTAGCCGCGCCGCGTAAGAGCGCGGGCATTCGTTTCGCCGGACGGGTGGATCAGCCCGCGCTTTTACAAGCGCGGCCACAGGGATACGCGACAAGGGATCCGCGAATGCTCGCGCGTTTCCTGATGTGCCGCGTAGTCTCCGCGCGATGCCAGCACACGACGTTGACCTTTTCGGAAACCCAGAGCCCGCGCCAAAAGGGCCGCGAGTCTTTTCCGTAAGCGAAGTCACGAAGGCCGTGCGCGGTGTGATCGAGAGCGCGTTCGATGAAGTGTGGATCGAAGGCGAGGTGTCGAATTTCCGGCAGCAGGCGAGCGGGCACCAATATTTCACGCTCAAGGACGCGGCGGCGCAGATCTCGTGCGTGCTCTTCGCGCGTGGTGGCGCGTGGCGGAAGACGGTCCCGCTTCAGGACGGCATGTTCGTGCAGGCGCGGGGAAAGATCACCGTTTACGAGGCGCGCGGGCAGTATCAGTTGAATGTGAGCCTCGTGCAGGCGGCGGGCGCGGGGCTGTTGCAGGCGAAATTTGAGGCGCTGAAACGCAAGCTCGCCGCCGAGGGATTGTTCGACGCGGAGCGGAAGCGCGAACTGCCGCAGTTCCCGCGCGCGGTGGGCATTGTGACCTCACCGACGGGTGCCGCGCTGCGCGACATGCTGAACGTGCTCACACGCCGCGCGCCGTGGCTGCGTATAATCGTGAGCCCTGCGCGCGTGCAGGGCGAAGGCGCGGCGGCGGAAATTGCGAGGGCGCTCGATGATCTGAACCAGCTCGCCGCACGCGGCATCGCGCCGGTGGATGTCATCGTGCTCGCACGCGGCGGCGGGAGCATCGAGGACCTGTGGGAATTCAACGACGAATCCCTCGCACGCGCCATCGCCGAATCCGCGCTGCCAGTTGTGTCGGCTGTCGGGCACGAGATTGATTTCACCATCGCCGATTTCGTTGCCGACCTTCGCGCGCCGACTCCGAGCGCGGCGGCAGAACTCATCGTGCCCGACACCGCCGAATTGCTCCGCATGCTCGACGAGCGCGCCGCATTCTTGCAGCGCCGGGTGTCGGCTGCGATCGAGCATTCTCGCGTGCATCTCGCGGGCCTGCTGCGCAGCGCGCTCTTCCGCGAACCGGCGCGGCGCATCGAAGAGGCTACGCAGCGCGTGGATCTTGCGGATCAGGCGCTGAGCCGCTCGCTCGCATCGCAGCTCGACGCGCTGCGGCAGAGGCTCGACGCGCTCGGCTCGCGCGTGAAGCAGCATCGGCCCGATCAAGTCCTCGCGCTGCACCGGCAAAAAATCTCGGGTATCGCCGCCGTGCTGTCCGACCGCTTTCAGCAGCGCCTCCGACGTGAAAAGGATCGCGTCACGCGGATCGCCGACATGCTGCGCCTGCTCTCGCCCGAGCAGACGATCGCGCGCGGCTACACGATCACGACGGGTGCGGATGGCCAAGTGATCCGCTCCGCCGCCGATGTCGCGTCCGGCAGCGAACTGCACACGCGCCTCAGCGACGGAGCAGTGATCTCGGTGGTCGGCACCGTCACCCCGGATCCAAGCCGTGCGAAGCGGGAGAAACGTCCGCGCAGCGACTGATACCAACTTTCAAAATTTGGATGGGAGCAGATGGGTGACTACGAAGAACGCAAAGGACGCGAAGATTTGCAGCAGACACACCTCGTGCTCCTTCGCGCTCTTCGCGTCCTCCGTGGTCACTTTGTTCTTGAGAGAGACGATATGATGCCACTTCTCCCGGTGAACCGGACGAACTGGAAAGCAGTCCGCAGCCTTGGCGGGTAACAACATGCGGGCGCGATGCCGGCTAAAGCCGATGACTACTTTCCCCGCCCCTCCGCACCGGCCATTCGCTCTTGTCGCACGCGGCGGCGATTGGTAGCAGGACGCCTCACTTTTCCCTAAACTCCATCCACCCATGAGCTCCCACATCGAGTCCACCCTCGTCGAGAACCGCGTCTTCAAACCTGCCAAGGCCTTTGCGAGCAAGGCGCGCATCAAGTCCATGGCGCAGTACAAGAAGATGTGGAATGAGAGCATTAAGAACCCCGAGAAATTTTTCGCGCGCGAGGCGAAGGAACTCACCTGGCAGAAGCCGTGGAAGAAGGTGCTCGATTGGAAAGTGCCGTATGCAAAGTGGTTCGTCGGCGGACAGCTCAATGTCTCGGAGAACTGCCTGGACCGTCACCTCGACGGGCCGCGCCGCACGAAGGCGGCGATCATGTGGGAGGGCGAGCCGGGCGAGAAGCGCGTGCTCACTTACCAGCAGCTCCATCGCGAGGTGTGCCGCTTTGCAAATGTGCTGAAGCGCAACGGCGTGAAGAGGGGACATCGCATCATCATCTACATGCCGATGGTGCCCGAGGCCGCGATCGCGATGCTGGCCTGCACGCGCATCGGCGCGATTCACTCGGTGGTGTTTGGCGGGTTCAGCGCGGAGAGCATCAAGGATCGCGCGCTCGACTCCGGCGCGACGCTTATCATCACCGCCGATGGAAGCTACCGTCGCGGCACGATCGTTCCTTTGAAGAAGAACGTGGACGACGCGCTCAAGAGCGGCGAGACGGCCGTGAAGCGCGTGATCGTGTTCCGCCGCACGGCTGCCGAAATCCACATCGAGGAAGGCCGCGACGTGTGGTGGCACCGCGAACTCGAATACGTGGACGCGAAATGCCCCGCGGCCGCGCTGGATTCCGAGACGCCGCTTTTCATCCTCTATACGAGCGGCTCGACGGGAAAGCCGAAGGGCATCCTGCACACGACCGGCGGCTACCTGCTGCACGCGCACATGACGTGCAAGTACGTCTTCGATCTGCGCGACGAGGACGTGTACTGGTGCACCGCCGATGTCGGCTGGGTGACCGGCCACAGCTACATGGTCTATGGCCCGCTCGCGATGGGCGCGACGACGCTCATGTACGAAGGCGCGCCGAACTGGCCGGAGAACGACCGCTTCTGGCGTATCATCGAGGACTACGGCGTCACCGTTTTCTACACGGCACCCACGGCGATTCGCGCATTCATGAAATGGGGCGACCAGTGGGTGACGAAGCATAATCTGAGTTCGCTGCGCCTGCTCGGCACGGTCGGCGAGGTCATCAATCCCGAAGCGTGGATGTGGTATCACCGCACCATCGGCGGCGGTCGCTGCCCCATCGTGGACACTTGGTGGCAGACCGAAACCGGCGGCATGATGATCACGCCCATCCCCGGCGCGACACCCACGAAGCCCGGCACGGCGACGCTGCCATTCTTCGGCGTGGATGCCGCAATCGTGGACGACAAAGGCAAGGAACTCGGGGCGAATCAGGGCGGCAAGCTCGTCATCCGCAAGCCGTGGCCCGGCATGTTGCGCGGCATCTGGGGCGACAAGGCGCGTTACAAGCAGACGTATTGGAGCGAGTTCAAAGGCATGTATTTCGCAGGCGACGGTGCGCGGCGCGACAAGGATGGCTACTTCTGGATCGTCGGCCGCATTGACGACGTGCTGAACGTCGCAGGCCACCGCCTCGGCACCTCCGAAGTCGAGAGCGCGCTCGTCTCGCATCCGTCGGTCGCCGAGGCCGCGGTCGTCGGCAAGCCCGATGAGCTGAAAGGTCAGGCCGTCGTGTGCTTCGTCACCGTGAAGAGCGGCATCACCACGAGCAAGGATCTCGCCGCTGTGCTGAAGAAACACGTCCGCACCGTCATCGGCCCCGTGGCCACGCCCGACGAAATCCGATTCACCGACGCGCTGCCGAAGACGCGCTCCGGAAAAATCATGCGCCGCCTGCTCAAGCAGGTCGCCGCCGGCGAACTCGTCACCGGCGACACCACGACCCTCGACGACCTCAGCGTGCTCGCGAAGCTGGCGACGGCGGAGGACTGACTGAAGCGGTTCAGCCTCTCAAACGCCGCCTGTCGGGAGCATTCATCCGAAGCAACGCGGCTGTTCCGCGGCCGACTGGCGTCCGTCCTTGGATCCACGCATCCCGGTGTTCGAAGTGCTCTGTCCATCTCATCGTGCGCGGATGGAACAGCTCGACGAGCGCACCGGTCTGCGCATCTACGGTCGTGAGGTTGGTGCCTTTGTGCAAATTGCAGTGGTGACAGGCGAGCGCCAGATTTTCCGCATCATCACCGCCGCCATGCTGACGCGCCACGATGTGCTCGATGTGAAATTTGAAGAACGTCTCCGCGCCCTGCGGAAGCCCGCAGTATTCGCAACAATCGCCCGCCCTTTGCCGGACGAGTACCCTTGTCGCCGCATCCATCACGCCGCGCGTCCGAGCTGACGCCGTGCGTGCGCCTGCAGGATGGCAACGAAGTTTCCGAGCCGGACGAGCGATTCGTATTCCTCTCGCTCGTCGTTGGTGAGCTGTCCCTCGGTGCAACGTCCGGCCAGCGTCTCAATACGTTCCTGAAGTTGCTCAGGCGCGCGAAGTCGCAGCAATGCCTCGGCGCTCGTCGCGTCCAAGCAGCCACCGACGGCTGAGAGCACGTTTTCCACGGTCTGGATCGTTGCGTTCGCTGACATGGATGGACGCTAGTCAGCAATCAACTCGATCTCAAGTGCGACATCGCACCCGTGGAATACCCCGCGGGTACAGTCATCCTCACCGCTTCCGCAGCAGGCAGCGCGAAGGCGCGCCGTCACCGTTCTGGAATTTGATCGGCAGGCAGAGCAGGTCGTAGTTGCCCGGCTTGATCTTCGAGAGGTCGAGGCCCTCGATGATCCACACTTCCGCGCCGAGCAGGATGTGGTGCGTCTCGATGCCGTCCTTGTAGAAGCCGCCGACGCTGAGGTAGTCCACGCCCACGGTCTGCACTCCGGCTTCGGCGATGACAGCGGCGCCTTCCTTTGAGATGTAGATGAAGTCCTTGTCGAACTCGGGCTGGCTCCAGCTCTTCGCGGAGTTGCGCGTCTTGAAGAGGACGCGCTCGCCCTTGCGGAGCTTGAGCTTCTTCAGTTCGCGCGGCGCGATGGCCGTCTTGTCCTTGATTTCCACGACACGCGCCGGGCCGATGACGGCATCGAACGGCAGATCATCCATGGTCTTTGCGCCGTGAAGAAAATGCAGCGGCGCATCCATGTGCGTGCCCGTGTGCGAGCTCATGAAAAACGCGGACACATTGCACACGTCGCCCTTGGCGGTGCTCACGTGCGTGGTCACGTAGGGCGGCGGGTCGCCGGGCCAGTGGTGCATCTTGTTGTGCAGCGGGACGGAGACGTCGATCCAGGGATTTTTGGGCATGGTGTGCGGAAGTTGGTGTGCTTTTTTGATTCTTGGTTGAAGTGCTCAGTCCTCAGTCCTCAGAAAAATGGCCGCCTCGGAAATTCTGAGCACTGAGCACTCGATCCGGAGGCTAAAACTGGATCACATTCTTGATCCCCTCCGCCTTGCCGGTGAGCAGCTCGCGGTGCGATTCGATCGTGTGCCTTCCCGTGATCAGCGACGAGATCGCCTTCGGCCAGCGTTTCTTGAATTCGCCGAGATCGTGGATCGCGTCGAGGAATGCCTGCGGGCTTGCGTTCACCGTGCCGATGAGCGCGTGGTTTTTCAGTGTGATGTTGCGGATGATCGTGTCGGCGAAGACGGGAATCTGCGGCTTCTCCGCGGGGATGCCGGTGAAGATGAACACGCCGTTGATGCCCAGCACGCGCGCCAGCTCGAACGACACGTCGCCCTCGCCCACGGCCTCATACACGAGGTCAATGTTGCCGATTTTTTTCGCGAGTTCGTCCACGGTGACCTCCTTCGATGAGATGTATTCCACGCCGATTTGCTCCGCAATGTCCGCCTTGAAATTCGGCTTCGGCGAGCGCGAGTAGATGAAAACCTTGAAGCCCTCGATGAGCAGCTTCATAGCGCCGAGCAGGCCGATCGGGCCCGCGCCGAGCACGACTGCATTGCGTCCGAAGCCGCGCCCTTTTCCATCGAGATTGTCGTGCTCCCAGCCGGGCACGCGCTTCTGCACGATCCACGCCTGCGAGAGGCCCTTCTCCGCGATCGTGAGCGGCTCGGCCATCACGGCGAGGTCGCGCAGATCCTTCGGCACTGGCGTGAGGTACGTTTCCTCCTCGACCCACTGCTCGGTCATGTAGCCGTGGAGCTGGTTGATGCCGCGCTCCTTGTACGTCCAAGTGAAACAAAAATCCTGCCGCCCCTCGCGGCACGGCTTGCAGTTTGGATCCGTGCAAGGCCGGCGCACGCTGGGCACGACGAGATCGCCCGCTTTGAATTTCGTGACGCCCGGCCCGACCTCGGCGACTTCGCCAAGGCACTCGTGGCCGAGCACGAGGTAGTCGCAGCCCGTCGGCCCGTGCCCGTATGCGAAAGTGCAAATCTCGCGGTCCGTCCCGCAGATGCCGACCTCGATCGTGCGGACGCGGACCTCATTCGGCGCGGTGATTTTCGGCTCGGGGTGCGAGACGACGCACAGCTCCTTTTTCGAAGGAACGACGCCGACGCCTTTCATGGTGATCGTGCTCATGGTGGTGGTGGTTGGGAAAAAAATTCGGGTTGGAAAAAGTCACGCGCAGCGCGGAGTCACGCCGGCGAGTGCGGGTGCGGAACATACCGCTCGCGCCCCGCGTGAGAACCAATTTTTTCTCCAGGCTTGCATCGGAAAAAACGGATCACGGAAAGGCGCAAAGATTCCCAAGCGTCTGTCCCGTGCCGCGCTTGTGAAACCGCAGCTACGGGCTTTGCAATTGACTCTCCCCTCCGCGACACTTTCCCTCCCGCGCCGCTGCTCCGAATGAACTGGGCGCGCTGAACAACCCCATCCCGCGTGAAAATCGAACCCTTTGGAAAAACTGCCGCCGGTGAGCCGGTGGACGTATTCATCCTCACGAACCGCCACCACAACCTCCGCGCGAAGCTGACGAACTGGGGCGCGTGCCTCGTGGAGATGCACACGCCGGACCGCAGCGGCGCGCTCGCGGACATCACGCTCGGCTTCGACGCGCTCGACGGCTACCTCGTTCCGCACCCGCATTTCGGCGTGACCACCGGACGCTTCGCGAACCGCATCGCACTGGGAAAATTCACGGTCGACGGAGTCACGCACCAGCTCGCGACGAACAACGGCGTGAACCATCTCCACGGCGGCCCGACGGGACTCCATGCGCGCGTGTGGAAGGCCGAGCCGCTCGCGCACGGAAATGGCGTGCGCTTTTCCTACGTGAGCGCCGACGGCGAGGAGGGATACCCCGGCAAGCTCACCGTCGCAGTGACCTACACGCTCACGGACGACGATGAGCTGCGCCTCGACTACGAGGCCACGACGGACAAGCCGACGGTGCTGAACCTCACGAACCACGCATACTGGAACCTCGCGGGCGCTTGCGAAGGCGACGTGCTCGGTCATGAAATCACGCTGCACGCCAGCCGCTACATCCCCGTGGATGTGTCGGGAATCCCGACCGGCGGGATCGCCGCGGTCGCAGGCGGCCCGATGGATTTCAAGAAGTCGAAGACGCTAGCGCGGGACTTCGCGCAGATGACCGGCACGCCCGGCGGCTACGATCACTGCTACGTGATCGATCGCGTGAAAAATTCGGATGCTGGCGCGCTCACGCTTGCGGCGGAGGCACACGAGCCGCGCAGCGGTCGCGTGATGAAGATCTCGACGACCGAGCCCGGCATTCAGCTCTACACGGGAAATTTCCTCGATGGCACGGTGATCGGAAAGGGCGGCAAGGCGTGCAAAAAGAACTACGGCTTCTGCCTCGAAACACAGCACTACCCTGATTCGCCGAACCGTCTGAATTTTCCCAGCACTGTGCTGCGCCCCGGCCAGACATTCCGCAGCACGACGGTGCATCACTTTTCCGCGCG
>Ga0208856_1000721_pt1 | contig 11595 bp, 10 predicted proteins | sample LakMenEpi13Jul12_FD_150690 | JGI IMG/M metagenome (GOLD analysis project Ga0208856, IMG submission 150690) | Freshwater microbial communities from Lake Mendota, WI - 13JUL2012 deep hole epilimnion (SPAdes) | ecosystem: Environmental > Aquatic > Freshwater > Lentic | place: Lake Mendota, Madison... | reverse complement strand
ATTATACCTGGATTGAGGCAAAAGTAATCGCGTTGTTTGGCTTTATAGGTCTTGGAATTATGACACTTAAACGCACTGATAATAAAAGATGGATTGCCTTTAGTGGTGCATTACTTTGTTTTGCGTATATCCTAAAAGTCGCCATCACCAAAAACGCCTCCTTATTTTAATGCAAAAAGGGGAATAATATTAAAATATAATCCCCTTTTTTGTGTCACATTATTTTTTTATGCATTATTGAGCAATCCGCTTTGACGCTCAATATCTTGTACATAACGTAAAATTGCGCCTTCAATTGATTGAGGTATATCTAGAAATGCAACCCCCACCAATTCTTCAAAGTCTTCTGCTCTAAAAGCAACCCCTAAACGCACAGATAAAACTTTAAACGATACATCTACCGTAACGTGAGGCATCACAAAAGGTCGATCATCAAAAATGGTCTGCTCTTGCAAAAAATAGGAAAATTCAGGATCTGAATTGATTAATTTACACCCTGACATACTAATATCAGACAAATTTAATCTAATAATCCTTGCCAATTTTGGATCAGGCACCACTGGATTTGCTTCTCGTTCCTCTTCAAAAATAGCTCTTTCACGCTTCGCTTTAATTTTTGAATCGATGGTCATTTTCTGATAAGCACGTTGCCAAGCCTGCTGCTCCTCAGCAATTTCTTCTTGAATGGCAGCTAATAATTTTTGTTGAATTTTCGCAGTCGCTAAAGCATAAGCCTCTTTATATTCAAGTTTGGCATCTTCTTCTGGCTCTGCAATTTCAATTTCAATATAAGCTGGGTTAAGCGTTGGCGTATCAACACGATAATATTCGCGACGATTGTACCAATAGAGCGAGTCAGGAATGTCAATCATAAAACAATCGGCACCTTTAAATTTGCCAATGGTTACTTGATCTACGTGAAACGCCACTTGAATACCATTGAAAACCGTATTAAACTTCGGATTCTTAACGGCTAAAAGTTTCTTATTCAAATAAGCAGAAGAACCGTAATCGAGTACGATGGTTCCTTCTTTATGATTAATGGCAATTAACACCGTCAATAATGTTTCTTTCCCGCCCAAAGAAGCTGACACGTTACATTTGTTTTTCACAAGCATAGCTAGGTTGTTAACTATCATTGCTCGATTGCGGAGCATTGCGGAATCGTCGTCAGACATTGATTATCTCCATAAAGTAAAAGTTTAAAATAAAAATAATAACAATCCCTATTATAGATTATTAACAGCACATTCAAAAGAGGAAACTTTTAGTGGTTTGGAGTTTTTTCCTTTGCCTCTATTGGATTACCTGAGATTGGCATGATTACATGACCATCTTTTTGAACAATATTGATTTTAATGCCATCGTGGAGTGTTTCACGCCCCTCTAAAACCACCATTTCATCTACAGCAAGATTTTCAAGTACTGCCACATAATCATTTTGTATGTCACCGACTTTAATGCGACGTATTTGAATGATATTTTCAGGCGTAACTACATAAACAAAGGTACCTTGCACGTCATTTTGAATGGCTGCAGATGATATCTGCGTTACATTTTCAAGCGTGTTTAAATGTATTTTGACATTCACAAATTGATTAGCAAATAAACGCTCATCAACATTATCGAATTGCGCCTTCAATTTCACTGTGCCTGTCGATGCGTCAATTTGATTATCAACTGCCACTAATTTACCTTCAGCCAATTTGATTTTCCCTGCCCTGTCATACGCAACAACATCAATGGGCGTCGAATGCTGTCTACGCTGCATAATTGAAGGCACTTGATCTTCGGCTAAGGTAAACACAACACTTATTGGTTGTAGTTGCGTAATAATCATAAGGCTTGTTTCATTAGCTTGAACAAGATTACCTTGATCAATTTGCCGCAAACCAACTCGCCCCGCAATTGGCGCTAACACTTTCGAATAGCTTAATTGTAATTTTGCGTTATTGACTTGCGCATTATCCATTTCAACAATACCTTGATACTGCTTTACCTGTGCTGCTTGCGTTGCGGTTTGTTGCGCGGCTATTGAGTCTTGCGCAAGCAAGGTTTGATAGCGCAGATAATCGATTTTGGCATTCTCAAGCAATGCTTCATCACGTAGGAGTTGTCCTTGGGTTTGCTGTAATTGAATTTGCAAGGGACGAGGATCAATTTGAGCAAGTAAATCGCCTTGCTTGACACGTTGACCTTCCACAAAATCAATCGAGTCGATTTCACCTGACACACGAGGCCGAACAATAACAGAACGCAGTGGCGTGACGGTGCCAAGTGCATTCAAATAAACAGGAAAATCTGTTTGTCGACTTGTTTCGACTGAGACGGCAACTGGCGAATTATCATCATGTTTATGTTTGCCATGCTTATGGGAATTTGCAGATTTTACTGACTCATCTGTTGATAATTTAGATAGCGCAGAAAACGGCCAATAATAAAAACTAACGCTCGCCGCTGTCCCTAAAATTATCGACACAAAAAACAGTCGTCGCTTAGAATATGCCATAAAGAAAATTGATTGCGCTTTTAATGAAAGGCATATTATGCACAAATACTCACTGAGTGATTCAACCGATACGAGTAATGTGGCGGCATTTCAATACCGCCACATTATCTAAAAAATATAACTAACTACACTTCGTGATAAAGCTTAGCACCATCGTTTAAAAACTCTTGGGACTTTTCATTCATCCCGAGTTTAATGGCTTCTTCATCGGCAACGCCTTTTTCTGCTGCATAAATACGCACGTCTTGGCTAATTTTCATTGAACAGAAATGCGGACCACACATTGAACAGAAATGCGCCACTTTTGACGATTGTTTTGGCAACGTTTCATCGTGAAATTCACGAGCTTTTTCAGGATCTAAACCAATATTGAATTGGTCTTCCCAGCGGAATTCAAAACGCGCTTTAGACATCGCATTATCACGCGCTTGCGCACCAGGATGCCCTTTAGCTAAATCTGCCGCATGTGCTGCAATTTTATAGGTCACAATGCCTTCGCGGACGTCTTGTTTATTGGGTAGACCTAAATGCTCTTTTTGCGTCACATAACAAAGCATTGCGCACCCGTACCAACCAATATTTGCCGCGCCAATCGCTGAAGTGATGTGATCATAACCCGGAGCAATATCCGTTGTAAGTGGACCTAATGTATAAAACGGTGCTTCGCCACATTCTTCGAGTTGTTTTTCCATGTTCACTTTAATCATGTGAAGTGGAACGTGCCCCGGACCTTCAATCATCGTTTGCACATCATGCTTCCATGCGATTTTGGTCAATTCACCCAGCGTTTCAAGCTCACCAAATTGGGCTGCATCATTTGCATCATAAATTGATCCGGGTCTTAAGCCGTCACCTAGTGAAAATGAGACGTCATACGCTTTCATAATTTCGCAAATTTCTTCAAAATGCGTGTACAGGAAACTTTCCGTGTGATGTGCAAGACACCATTTCGCCATAATCGAGCCGCCACGCGACACGATGCCTGTCATGCGCTTTGCCGTCAATGGAACGTGATGCAAACGCACCCCTGCGTGAATTGTGAAATAATCCACACCCTGCTCTGCTTGCTCAATTAATGTATCGCGGAAAATTTCCCATGTTAAATCTTCGGCTTTACCATTGACTTTTTCAAGTGCTTGATAAATAGGAACAGTGCCAATGGGCACAGGTGAATTACGTAAAATCCATTCGCGTGTTTCATGGATATTTTTGCCGGTTGATAAATCCATAATGGTGTCACCACCCCAACGAATGCCCCAAAGCATTTTTTCAACTTCTTCTTCGATAGACGATGTGACCGCTGAATTTCCTAAATTACCGTTAATTTTTACGAGAAAATTACGACCAATAATCATTGGCTCAAGTTCGGGATGATTAATATTACAAGGAATAATCGCTCGTCCACGCGCCACTTCTGAGCGAACAAATTCAGGCGTAATCACATCGGGTATTGATGCACCAAACGAATCACCAGGATGTTGATCTTTCCATAGCTCGCGCATTTCTTCCATTTTTTGGTTTTCGCGAATGGCAATAAACTCCATTTCTGGCGTGATAATCCCTTGACGCGCATAGTACATTTGCGACACGTTTTTACCCGCTTTTGCACGACGCGGTTTGCGCACTAATTCAAAACGTAATTCATCTAAACTTTTGTCGGCTAAACGCTCTTGACCGTATTTTGAACTTAAACTTTCTAGCTCTTCCGTATCATCACGCTCTAAAATCCATGCAGCACGCATCGCTTTTAGGCCTTTTTTCAAATCCACCTCTACATTAGGATCTGTATACACACCGGAGGTATCGTAAACATAAATCGGTGCATTTTTTTCAACAGCACCAAAATGGACGGGCGTATCTGATAGCGTAATTTTACGCATAGGCACTTGAATATCAGGACGTGAACCTTCTACATAGATTTTTTCAGAAGCAGGATAGGAATCAATCTTGATATTGCTTGCTGCGGTATGTGAGTCTGCGCTCATGGATAAAACTCCAAAGTAAAAAAACAAAAAAGCGCAGGAAGTATTGATTAGGCTTTCCTACGCTGGTATTAACCAGTTCAGGTGCAAAGGGTTTAATCTCAGCTTTGTCAAAAAAAACAAAGCACCCCTAGCCGGATTGATGAAGGTAAATTATAGGATAATTAGACGAATTGCAAACCTATATGCAAATTACAAACTATTGCGAATGGCATCAACCATTTCATTGGTGAGCACTTGGCGACGATGATCAAGAATAACGCCGTCCATTTGCTGTGCAAATACAACGATAGTGTGAACGTAATCATTAAACGCCGCTATGCGGTCTTCAAGCACGTCAATTTGCATAAAGAACACAATGCCTGGGCAATAAAATTCCTCAATATTATCATGAGGAAAGGTCCCTGGCTCAAGCATACAAGCCGCACCAAATTGCACGAATCTATTTTCATCAATGCGTTCAAAAATCTGCATGCTTCCGTATTCTAAGCCTAAATTTTCCATAACATGGAAAATATCCGCGCCATTAAAATCTTCATTGCCTTTGGTGATAACGCTAAATTGAATAATGGAAGGTGCGACAGCAGGTCGTTGTGGTGGATCAAAATCAATTTCTTCGTGTACATGCACAACAGGCGACACTTTCGCATGTATTTTTTCTGCATCCACTTTTACCTGATGTGCAGGTAAAGGTTGCGTCTTAGTCGATTTCTCTGATGGTTTAGAATGCGTTGACTGAAATACATCGACAATTTGTGTCGCTAAAGTTTTCTTTGCGTTTGTCGGTATTTTTTTATCATGTGGCAATTCGTCAATATACGCACCATCTAATTCATCGAAATCATCATCGAAATCATCGTCAAAGTCGTCACTGTAGAAATCTTCTTCATCTTCACGTGCTTGCTTATCTTTGAGGTAGGCTGAAATAATCATGCTCACCATAATAATCAGGCCTGTTCCAATAATTGCAATGCGTAATAATTCTTTATCCATCCACTTTCTACCAAGTCTGTGCACTGTAAATAATAATTTTTCTCACATAATTAACCACTTTATGTGTTCTCTGCCCTCTATTGTAACCGCATTATTCAAAATAATTAAAAAGTTGAATATACACAAATGTTGATTTTGCTATAAAAGCCCCTAATCTTTTATAATAACCTATCTTGTAATATACCTAAAGATAACGCTATTTTTGGGTTTTAGGGTTGTTGCGTTATGAATATTTCATTGCTTGCATTAGAATGCTAACCAAAGATAAATTTTAATTCAAGGCAGGAAAAGCCTAAAAATTAAAGTTAAACTATCTTTGAAGATTCATTTTCACAGCCAGTTAGGCCATTGTAAATTGTTAGGATATTAAATGACAGCGCCATCAAGTACACAAAAAATGAACACCCTCGAAACCTTTGAAAATCCAAACCCGCTTCGTGATTATACCATTCGCATAGATTCACCTGAATTTACATGCCTTTGCCCTAAAACAGGCCAGCCTGACTTTGCCACTATTCACCTTGAATATGTTCCTGATAAGGTGTGCGTTGAGCTAAAATCACTTAAATTATATATCTGGGCATTTCGTGAACAAGGCGCCTTTCATGAAGCCATCACAAATGAAATTTTAAATGATCTCGTGGAAGTCACCTCACCTAAATTTATGCGCATTCGTGCTGTATTTAACGTACGCGGCGGAGTTTACACCACCGTGGTCGTAGAGCACCGCAATCCTAGTTGGGTTGCACCAACCCCCATCACATTACCGTAAATACTTAAATTATGGAAAAACCGCCTACCTTTGCAGTTGCGTTAAAATACGAAAAAGACAAGCAAGATGCGCCTGTTGTGACGGCAAAAGGTGCGCGGTTAATTGCCGATCAAATTTTAAAAGTGGCAAGTGAGCATGATATTCCACTTTATCACGACGCGGAATTAGTCAATTTATTATCTCAAGTTCCTATCGGGGATGAAATCCCACAAGAACTCTATCTTGCTGTCGCTGAAGTTCTCGCCTTTACCTATGCGTTAAATGGTAAATCGCTCACTGAATAATCCAATCCTAAAATAGCCTACATGACATTAAAAAATACATTCATTACTCTCTCACAAACCATTTTGCCCCACCATGCGCTCTCTGTATTGGTAAGTAAATTTACACATAGCGAGCATGTCGCGTGGAAAAATTTCCTCACAAACAAAATTATTTCACATTATGGCGTGAATATGGACGAGGCAGTAACGCAAGATTTAAGTGAATTTAAAAGTTTCAATGAATTTTTTACACGTGAACTTAAGCCTGAAATACGACCTTTAACTACCGATATTGGCGCCATTGCCAGTCCAGCTGATGGTGTGGTAAGTCAATCAGGTCCTATTACACAAGGCGATATTTTTCAAGCTAAAGGAAAAAGCTTTACAGCAGCACAATTACTTGGTGATGAGCAGCTGGCAGAAAAATTTAATGATGGCATGTTTACCACCATTTACTTGTCCCCAAAAGATTATCATCGTTTGCACATGCCAATGACTGGCACACTGCGTGAAATGATTCATATCCCTGGACGTCTATTTAGCGTCAATACGGCAACCACTAATGCCGTTCCTCGTCTATTTGCAAGAAATGAGCGTGTCGTGGCTATATTCGATACGGAAATCGGTCAAATGGCCTTAGTGCTGGTGGGTGCTATTTTTGTTTCAAGTATTGAAACGGTGTGGCATGGTGTTGTTACCCCTCCAACCATCAAAACAATACGAACATGGAAATATGAAAATCATGCTCCAACACTCAAAATCGGTGAAGAAATGGGGCGTTTTAATATGGGATCAACCATCATTGTCTTATTTGAAAAAGATAAAATGACCTGGAATGAGGATTTTACGGCTGAAAAAGCGGTCAACATGGGTGAAAAAATTGGCCAGTTTTAATCAATCCGTTTGCGTTCTTTTCTCTTAGCTATTTGATACCTATGAACACAAAAAGCAAATTCATATCACAACTTAACGGTGACATAGCGAGTGTGTCGGTTTAAGTATGCTTTGCTTATGTGGAAATTTCATTCAAAAATCACTGCGCACTTTTCACATTACCACAGTAATAGCATGCTTTTTACTGATCACTCCCGTCTATGCGGATTCAGAAGAAATTGACCGCGGATTAAAAATTAAAATTGCTTATTTGTACCACTTTTCTCAATTTACGCAATGGGAAAAAACCTTAACCACCCTAAACTATTGTGTTTTTAACGATATTGCCATTAGTGAATTACTCAAAACAACGTTCGTTGACAAAAAATCCAGTGGTACGTTAAAACTTGCCGTACACAACATCACGGATCGTGATGACTTGAGTATTTGCCAAATTATTTTTTTCCCGCACCCCGCCTCAAAAGAAATATTAACATCAATTTACCACAAACCCATACTCTCTGTCGGTGTGCAGAAAGATTTTATCGCTCTTGGCGGCATTATATTTTTATTTGAAGAAGATCAAAAAATTCATTTCTTTATTAATAATGTGGATGCTCAAGAAGCGAATTTGAAAATGAACTCGCAATTACTTGCCTTATCAAGGTTGCCACCGCCATGATGCTGAAAAATAAAACGATTAAATTCAAACTCATCTTCATTACAGCGTTAAGTAGCGGTATTGCGTTGCTGGTTTTTAGTATTATTTTATTTGCTTATGAAATCACGTTTGTTAAACGCGATTTAATTGAAAATATTCAAATTCAAAGCGATATTATCAGCGAAAACAGCCTAGCGTCACTAGCTTTCATGGACAACGTCAGTGCGGAGCGAACACTGCAAGCGCTTAAATACAATACAGATGTCATTTATGCTGGGCTTTACGATAACAATTTACAGCTTTTAGCCGAATATAAAAATGCACGATTGCAAGATAATGTCATCGTCATAGCTGAAGAATTAGCTTCAACACCAACTTTCATCAGCACCAAAGAATATGCACAAATCATAACCCCGATTAAACTCAATGGTGAATTGCTCGGACATGTCGTTTTACGCTCAAACTTTGATTCACTGAATAAAAAATTACATCATTATATTATTATCCTATTGGGTTTATTCGCCTTAACATTTCTGATTGCATTATATTTATCCTCGCAATTACAACGTGTCATAACGCGACCTATTCTCTATTTTGCGAATTTTATTCATGATGTGACTGACTCGAGAATCCATAACACCAAAGCAGTGAAAGAATCTGAAGATGAACTAGGACATTTAATTGATGCGTTCAATATTATGCTTGAACAACTTAATTTAAGTTTTAAAACACGTGATGATGCGCAGCGCGCACTCTCTCATCACTTAAACCATCTTCAAGAAATTATTCACGAACAAACGCTTGATTTACAGAAATCATTAGATATCGCCGATAGTGCAAACCGTTCTAAATCCGATTTTTTAGCGAATATGAGTCATGAAATTCGCACACCGATGAATGCCATTGTTGGGATGACGCATTTAGTAAAATCGACCCAATTAAGCGAAAAACAACGCTACTATATTAATAAAATTGATATTTCAACGCAGATTTTGATGTCAATTATCAATGACATTTTAGATTATTCTAAAATTGAATCAGGAAAAATGCTGCTGGACAATACCGTTTTTTTACTAGATGATTTAATGGTATACGTGATTGATTCTGTATCCATCAAAGCACAGCAAAAACAAATTGAATTATCATTTATCATTGGAAGCAATGTCCCTCGTCACTTGGTTGGTGATTCACTGCGTTTAGGACAGATTTTACTTAATCTTGTGAGTAATGCGGTGAAATTCACCGAAACGGGGAATATACTCGTCAAAATTGAACTCAACAATCAAATTGAAAATCGTGTTGATCTGCATTTTTCGGTGAGCGATACAGGAATTGGTTTAAGTCCGCAGCAAATTGATCGCCTATTTCAACCCTTCTCGCAAGCCGATAGCTCAATTACACGAAAATATGGTGGCACAGGACTTGGGTTAAGTATTTGTAAACAACTCGCTGAACTGATGAATTCAGAAATACATATCACAAGCATCGAAGGAAAAGGCAGCGTCTTTAGCTTCGATTTGATTTTATCGATTGCACCTGAAAAATTGATGGATATAAATTCTATGATAAAACACACAGACACAACGAGTCCGCATTATAAACTTCAGCGAGTTTTATTAGTTGAAGATAATGAAATTAACCGTGAGGTCGCAATAGAGTTATTAACCTCGATGAATTTGGAAGTAATCATTGCTAGCAACGGCCAAGAAGGCTTAGAATTAGCCATGAATAAGCATTTTGATTTAATTTTAATGGATATCCAAATGCCTGTAATGGATGGCATAACTGCAACACAGCTCATTCGTGCTGAAAAGTCATTGCAATCCATTCCCATTATTGCCATGACCGCGAATGCACTGACAAGCGATTATGAGAAAAGTATTGCCGCAGGCATGAATGATCACTTAAGCAAACCTATTGAAATGGAAAAGTTGATTACGACGCTCAATCGTTGGCTACGTATTGACATAAGCATGAAAAATGCACCAAAAATGCATAATACCTCTTTTCCTAATACATTAGAGCCGTTTAATTTGGAAAAAGCCGCTCAATTAACCAATGAGAATAACGAACTGTTGCATCATTTACTCCTTAGCTTTGCTAAACGTTATCAAGATGCGCCTAGACAATTACGACAATTCATTGATACGAAAAATTTTACCGAAATTGAACATGTAGCCCATTCAATCAAAGGTGTTGCCGGCACATTAGCTGCGCAAGAATTAAAGGAAGCCGCTTCAGCGCTTGAAATTGCCGTTCGCGATCATCGCTACGACCTAATAGACGATTTAGTTAATCGCTTAGTGATTGAATTAAATCCCGCTATTGAAGCAACTAAAAGCCTGCCTGCACTTCCTAGCGTCGTGAAAGAAACGGATATGAATTTATCCGTAAATGAACTCAATGTGTTGCTTACTGAATTTAGAGCGGCATTAAACACAAAGCAATTAAAGGCACTTGAAATCTTTTCTAAGCTCGAACCCTATTTGCTGCAACACGGACTCCGTCAAGAAGTTCAAGAGTTCAATGATTGCTTAGAAAAGTTAGACTTTCAAAGTGCACTACCTATTTTGGATCGTTGCTTGCTTTCATCAAAGGAGAAATAAATGAGTCCACTTCCAACTGCTCGTCTGTTGATTGTCGATGACGACCCCAATAATGTCCGTTTATTGGCGAGTATTTTTGATCAAGATTACGATATTTTGTTTGCCTTGAACGGCCTAGAAGCAATCGATATCAGTTTACGTGAGCGTCCGGATTTAATCATACTGGATGTGATGATGCCGGATTTAGACGGTTATACTGTTTGTAAAACCATCAAAAACCACCCACACACAAAAGATATTCCCATTGTTTTTTTGACCGCGCACTGTGATGCGGAGGAAGAAATTCGTGGCCTCGAAATGGGCGCGGCTGATTTCATTAGTAAACCGTTTTACCCAAAAATTGTAAAAATTCGCGTCAGTAATCAAATAGAACTCAAATACGCACGTGAGAAACTGACAAAACTGGCCATTACGGATGGATTAACGGGCATTGCAAATCGCCGGTACTTTGATGATCAACTTGCTCATGAATGGACACGTGCTCGCCGTCTAAATCAAACACTCGCTATTGCCATGATTGATGTGGATTGGTTTAAAAAGTACAACGATCATTATGGACATCAAGGTGGGGATGATTGTTTGCGACAGGTTGCCAATGTACTATCAAATGTAGCAAAGCGTGACAGCGATTTTGTTGCACGATATGGTGGTGAAGAGTTTGCGATTATTTTACCCATGACTCAAGCTGAAAATGCGCTAGAACTGTCAAAAAATATTTGCCTAGCACTGAGTAATTTAGAGCTACCCCATGCGCTATCTGATTTTGGTCATGTCACATTAAGTGTGGGTGTTGCTGTGGGTTGTCCAAAACAGAACACCACACCACATAATTTGTTAGTAAATGCAGATAAAGCACTTTACACCGCTAAGGAGAAAGGTCGTAACCGAGCGGTGTTATTTGTAGAAACCTGATAAATTAATGGACTTTTAACGCGT
>Ga0208856_1000720_pt1 | contig 11596 bp, 7 predicted proteins | sample LakMenEpi13Jul12_FD_150690 | JGI IMG/M metagenome (GOLD analysis project Ga0208856, IMG submission 150690) | Freshwater microbial communities from Lake Mendota, WI - 13JUL2012 deep hole epilimnion (SPAdes) | ecosystem: Environmental > Aquatic > Freshwater > Lentic | place: Lake Mendota, Madison... | reverse complement strand
AGGCATCGGCGCTTAATACCATGATGGGGACGCGTTTGAGTTGTGGGTTAGATTGCATGTGGGCCACCAAGCTTTCGCCAGAACCATCGGGTAGATTAAGATCAAGGAGGAGCAAGGCTGGCGTCACCTCTTTTAAATAGCGTTTGGCCTCCTTGATGCTGGCCACGCAATGTATTCTTAAATCACGGTGGCGCAAGACGATGGCCTCCACCAAGGCCCGGTTGCTCATGTTGTCTTCCACATACAGCACGCTGTATTTGTCCGATAGGCTTATTTGCTCGCCGTCGTGTCCGACGCTGACCGCGCTAGGAATAGGTTGTTCGGCTTCGCAGCGCGGCAAAGTTAAGCAAAAAGCGCTCTTGCCCTGAGTAAGATGAAGGTCGCCATGCATGGCTTGCATGATTTGCTTGGATAAGGCCAAGCCCAATCCCGTGCCTTCTTCTTTGGTGTTTTCTGCGCCCAATCGGTCAAATGGGGTGAACACCCTTTCTCTTAAGTGCATGGGAATGCCGGCCCCTTGGTCTTGCACTTCTATGAGGATGTCAGCGCCGTCGCTGCGGGCATTTAATTGCACAATAGCGTTAGCTGGGCCGTATTTCAATGCATTAGACAGCAGGTTTAAAACAACCTGCAATAGTTTTTGTCGATTGGCCATGGCCCAAAGGCCATCCTCGGCTTGGCAACGTATCTCGATGTCGCGTATTTTGCCGATAGGGCGAATGTAGTGCGCCGCTTCCTCTAGCAGGTTGTTGATAGGCGTGGGGCCCAATTCCATGGACAACTCGCCGGAATCAATGCGGGCGATTTGCAAGACCTCATCTATCAATTTTAGTAAATGCTGGCCCGCGCCTTTGATCAGTAACACGCTGTTGTGTTGTTTGCCCGGCGGCAAATCTTCCTCCAATAACTGGGCAAAGCCTAAGATGGCGTTCAATGGGGTTCTGAGCTCGTGGCTGGTTCGAGATAAGAACATGCTTTTAGAAGCACTGGCTTCTTCGGCTTCTTTTCTTGCTTGCATGGCGTCGCTGATGTTTCTTGCTAGCAAGGTTGAGGCTTGGTCTAGTTCTTCAGACAGTTGCCCCATTTCATCGCGGCTGCTGGCAGGCAATTCCAAGGCTTCGCCGCGGGCCAAATGCCCAGCACTGTCGCGCAAAAGGCGCACGCGATTGACGATGGTGCGGGAAAACACCCAAACCGCGATTAAGGAGCCAATGATGCCAGCCATGGTGGCAATTAAGGTGACCGTGATATTTTGTTGGCGCTGCAAAAAAATCTCTTTTTGGTCTTGTTCAACCAATAGGGCTTCTTGTGCATTCAGCGTTTCAATTTCTTTTCTTAATCGATCCAGTGTCGCCACTTGCGACTTGAATTTAGCTATCAACTGTGCCGAGGCGATGTCGGTATCGTGGTTGGCTAAGGCTTGTAAATCGGCGAGATTTTTTTCTACCAATGGGGATATGCTCGACAAGCGTTGCTTTTGCTGCTCGCTCTCAAGCCGTTTTTCCAAGCTGGTCAGTAGGGTGGGCAGTCTTTTTTCGGCATTAAAAAATATGCTTAGAAACTGCTTATCACCGGTCAATAAGTAATCGCGCACACCGGTAGAGGCTTCCAGCAGTTGGCTGTGCACCGATTGAATATCGCGTTGGTTTTGCAGGGCGTGCTTTAGTTGGTTTTCCAACTTCGTGGATTGCAACTCTCGACTATAAAGAAAGCCGAGTGAGGCCAGTAAAATAGCCAAGGGCAGGGCGATCACAAACACGCCCTTAAAGCCCAATGGCAAATCCTGCCAAGCTTGGGCTATGCGGCTCATCACTCCAATCTGTTTTGCTGTGGTTAATGTCTTCTTATTTATCATGGTGTGGTGGATGGTTTTTTATACGGCTAGCTTATGAGGATTTGTAACCCAATTCAATGGCTTTGACCGCGGCTTTGGTCCGGTCTTTAACGCCCAGTTTATTTAACACCCGCTCCACGTGTATCTTGGCTGTGCCAGAAGCGATGCCAAGTTTGGCGGCCAATTCATTGTTGCTCAGGCCGGCTGGTAACAAGGCTAATATTTCTCGCTCTCTGGGGGTTAAAGTGGCCAGCACCGACAAATCGGCCTCGCTGCGAACCGGTCCTTGATGTTGCGCCATGGCCAGGCCTAGCAAGCCGGCACAGGTTTGTAAGGCATCCACTTCAGAGGGATTGAGCAAGAGTTTTTTTCCCGAAAATGCCATTATGCCTTGGCCATGATGGCCTAGGGCGATAGGGACTATGCAATCGTGCTGATCGCTTTCGCCGTGCGTCCACAGCGAGGTTTTTTTGTTTTCATGAAGGGCAAATTGCACCGGGTTTTTAAGCGCCATGGCCAAACTGCCCATCATCGGGATGCGCGACCCGACCGGCATGGTGAGGCCTATTTGGCAGTGCACCAATAATTTACCGGATTGCTCTATAGCCAGCAGGGCATGCTGCGCAGAAAGTAGGCCAGACAAGCCTTGCAATAGATTTAGCGCGGCATGACTTTGCCAGCCATCGTTAAACAATTGTTGGCCAAACTGCAAGTAAATACGTAAGTGCGCATCGTTTGCCTGCGAATGCTTGAGGCTGTCTCGCAAGGCGCGGGCGCTGGCAGGTGGATTTAATGGATCAATTGACTGATTTTGCATATGCCATTTAGTATACACCGTTATACCTATATTGGTGGATTTTTCCTTGCCAGAAGCTGTTCATAATGCATCCATCAACAAAGCAACACCATGACGAAAACATTTAATTTAACCAGGAGAAGCAAAATGACAAACATTACCTTAGCTAGCGTATTAACTGCCGTGGCTTTACTAAGCAGCCAATCCGTATTGGCCAATGAACAGCCAAAAAACAATGCCAACATACAAAACCTATCCAAACGTCCTTATGAGCAAGCCGTGACTCACACTGCACCCAATGCCGATGCACAATGGGAAGGCGCAACTTTAATTAACCAAGAAACCGCCGCGGAAAAAAACAACAAAACCTTGCGCTTGCACATGTTAGGCAAACGCCCATTTGCAGAAAAAGCCACGGACTAGTTATAAAACTGTCACAATCGTTTGATACACTAAAAGCTGTTTCATTAGCTGGGATTAAAAGCTTGTAGGATGCCTAACATCCGCAAGCTTTCCTAGTTTTTGCTGTTTTTACTAGAGGAAATAAAATTGAATTTATTCAAAGAGTTTAAAAGTGATTTTCCAGCCAGTATCGTGGTATTTTTTGTGGCCTTGCCATTGTGCTTGGGCATCGCGCTGGCCTCCGGTGCACCCTTATTTTCTGGGGTGATTGCAGGCGTTGTTGGGGGCATAGTGGTGGGCTTGATGAGCGGCTCGCAATTGGGCGTGTCTGGGCCAGCGGCTGGCTTAGCTGTGATTGTGCTGACGGCCATTGCTACTTTGGGCTCATTTGAGGCATTTTTATTAGCAGTGGTGTTGGCTGGGGTATTTCAATACCTGCTGGGATTTTTCAAAGCCGGTTTCATTGCTTATTTTGTGCCATCCTCGGTAATTAAAGGCATGCTAACAGGCATAGGCTTGTTAATCATACTCAAGCAAGTGCCTTATGCTTTGGGTTATATCTCGGAGTTCGAAGGCAGTGAATCGTTTGACCAAGCGGACGGCGGAAACACGTTTAGTGCCATCATGACGGCTTGGGACATGCTGACTCCAGGTGCAGTGTTGATTGCAGCTATATCCTTAGCCATCTTGTTACTTTGGGATCTTTGCCTGACTAAAAAACACCGTGTGTTTCAAGTTTTGCAAGGTCCTATCGTGGTCGTATTCGTCGGTGTGTTATTAAATTTCCTTTATACAAATAACACTTTGGCCTTTAGTTTAGCTCCGGACCAATTGGTCCAGTTGCCGGTCGCTGAAGGGTTGGCAGGGATGGCTACTTTATTTACCTACCCGGATTTTTCACAATGGACCAACCTAGAGGTATACAAAATTGCCTTGGTCATGGCGATAGTGGCCAGTCTTGAGACCCTGCTCTGTGTGGAAGCCACCGATAAGATCGACCCATTACGCCGTGTCACGCCAACCAATCAAGAATTGAAAGCGCAAGGCGTGGGTAACATACTGTCTGGTTTGATAGGCGGTTTGCCGGTGACGCAAGTTATAGTGCGCAGCTCAGCCAACATTTCCTTTGGGGCTAAAAGCAAGTTATCTGCCGTGCTGCACGGTTTGTTCTTGTTGGTTTCTGCCTTAACCATAGGTCAATACCTCAACATGATACCGCTGGCAAGCTTAGCCACGGTATTGATTGTGGTGGGCTACAAGCTAGCAAAACCGGCTTTATTTAAGCAAATGTATGATCTGGGCTGGGAACAGTTCGCTCCTTTTGTTGTAACCGTTGTAGCTATCTTATTGACTGACTTGCTGACAGGTATTTCAGTCGGTTTAGTGGTTGCTTTATTTTTTACCTTGCACCACAGTTACCGCAATTCCTACCACGTCAGTGACACAACTTCCTCCGAGGGCAGCACGACGGTACACCACTTTGCGTTGGCTGAAGAGGTGTCATTTTTCAATAAGGCCAGTATCATGGCGGCATTAGAAGCCATACCAGCTAACTCAAAGGTGATCATTGATTGCACCAAATGCAAATCGATTGCCTATGATGTGCGGGAATACATAAGCGATTACCCATTGCACGCCAAATTGAAAAACATTACGGTAGAGACGATTAACTTTATCCCACCAAAATCCAAGCTTGCGCATTAAATTTGAAAGGAACTGCTTGTGTATAAACACCCGCTATTAGACAGAGACAAAGTAACGCCCAAGGAGGCAGTCGACATTTTGAAGGAGGGTAATCAGCGTTTTTTAAACAATTACCAAAGCGATAAAGACTTTCAAAGCTTGGTGCAAATTACAAAAGACAGGCAGCATCCGTTTGCTTCTATCTTAAGTTGTAGCGATTCTCGAGCACCAACCGAATTGTTGTTTGATCAGGCCTTGGGCGATATATTTAGCGTGCGTCTTGCTGGTAACATTGCCTCAGATAAAGCCATCGGTAGTCTAGAGTTCAGCACTAAGTATTTAGGCAGTAAACTGATAGTGGTCATGGGGCACAGCAGTTGTGGTGCAGTTAAAGCCGCCTGCGATGATTTTAAGGATGGTCACATAGGTGAGATTATTAACCTAATTAAGCCGTCCATACGACATGAAAAAAGCGTCATCAGCCCTGATAAAAGAAATGCCAATAATGCGGATTTTGTTGAGAAAATAAACCTGCTCAATGTGCGTCATCAAATAGACACCATTGTTCGTCTAAGTGACATCGTAGATGACATGCTAGAGTCTCATCAAATCGGTATCATAGGTGCAAACTACAATATTGCTACGGGCAAAGTTGAGTTTTTAGAAGATACCTTCGTTTATTAGCAAGCAGATCAAGCAAACCGCAATGAAGGTGCGGTTTGCTTTTGTTTAAAGGGTGAGTAGTATGCATGAGCAGTCTAGCTTTGATGAGCAGCATGTGTTGAATGAACTTAGGCATTACTTGCCTTCGCAATCGCCACTCAAAGATTTCATCCACCATAATTCCTTGCATGCTTTTCAATCCTTAGCCTTCTACGAAGCAATTTTTAAAGCATCCAAAATTTTTGGTTTTCAAGCCACCACGCCCTTAGCCGATTTTAGAGCCATGCATGCACAAGGACGCATCTTAGATGCGCATTTAAATCGATGCATAGAGGTAAGGCATGGCATTGAAGGCGTCGACCTTTGGCGTGAAAAAGCCCTTAACATGCGCTACGATGAACACGTTCAGGCACGTGTAGGTCAGTTGAGAGCGCTTTGGAAAAGCCATTACCAATTGGACATAGACACAGCTGTTCAACCGCTGTTGTTTAGGCTGTTAAGTCAGTACTTAGACCAAGGCATAGCGATGTGGGCTTTCCCAAACGGGCATTTGGGTTTGCTGGCGGCCATTCGACTCTTGGATAAAACGAGCTACGTCAGTTTATTCAAATCCAAACGTGTAAGAAATTGGCTGGCCGATACTGAGCTAAGCATGACCAACTTGCTATCTGTCTTGGTAGGCGATGCGGCTTATTTTGAACAGTACTTGTATGATCAGCAGTTCAGCCATCGTGGCTGGAGTGGCATGGTGGCCACCGTCGAGGCTACGCCAGCCCTTATGTTGGATCAAAAAAATATTGCCTTGCAGGAATTGATCATTTTGGAGCTGTTGCTAGAAATTGAGCAGTTAGATCAACGCTTTGGTAACACTTGGAAGCCCTTAGCTGAGCACACGATAGAGCCCCCAGCCAATTTGTTTGCGGATTTACCTTACAACGAACTCACGGATGTATATAAAATTTGGCAAGATGCGTTTGAGTGGAGTTACTACGATGGGGTGTTGGCCGGCATACAAATGAGCAGCTTGGCCTTGTCCAAAGAACAGCACAGCCATAGCCAAGTCAGTTTTCAAGCCTTATTCTGCATAGACGAGCGTGAGTGCAGCATACGCCGGCACCTGGAGCACGTTGCACCCTTGTGTGCAACGTTTGGAACGCCGGGTTTCTTCGGTGCCGAATTTTTCTTTTTGCCACAAAATGCCAAGTTTTACGACAAGTTGTGCCCGGCGCCAGTAAACCCTAAGTTTCTTGTTAAGGAATTTCAAGTTACTGAAAAACGCAAGCACGATGCATTTTACACGCCTAAAAGTTTCACGCTGTTTGCGGGATTCTTCACTTCATTAAGCTTTGGCTTGTGGGCGCTCGTGCGACTAGTGAGAAACCTATGCTCGCCCGAAATGGCACCGGCGATTTCTAATGCGTTTGCTATTTCGCAACCTAATGGCCAATTGACGGTTGAACATAATCCCGATGATGCTTTAGAAAACGGACTGCAAATAGGCTTTACAGTAGACGAAATGGCCGCTCGCGTTTCGAGCTTACTAAAAGGCATTGCGCTAACCAACAATTTTTCGCCCTTGGTCTACTTGGTAGCACACGGTAGCAGTAGTGCGAATAATCCGCACCATGGCGCGCATGATTGCGGGGCGTGCAGTGGCCGGCCAGGAGCGGTAAACGCCAGGGTAGTTGCGACCATGGCTAACCACAAAGGGGTCAGGGCTAAACTTGCTAAAGAGGGCATCGTCATTCCTGAAGCCACGCAATTTATTGCCGCTATGCATGACACCGCCGCTGATGAAATAGCCTATTACGATACCCAACAGTTGACCACGGAAAATGCCAGTCTGCATTTAAGTTATTTACGGATGTTTGAACAAGCATGCGATTTGAATGCAAAGGAACGTTCACGCCGTTTTGCCTCCATTAATACTAAAGGGCCGATTGCTAAGGTTAGAAGGGCGATCAAAAAACGCTCGGTTTCCTTGTTTGAACCACGTCCTGAGCTGGGTCACGGGACCAATGCTTTATGCATAGTGGGCAGGCGCGATTTAACTAAGCGGCTCTTTTTAGACCGCCGTGCATTCATGAATTCTTACGATTACAAAACCGATCTAGACGGCGTTATGCTCAGCAATATCATGAAGCCCTTGGGGCCGGTGTGTGGTGGCATTAATTTGGAGTATTACTTTTCTCGCGTGGACAATTACAAATTAGGCGCAGGGACAAAATTACCACACAATGTGGTCGGACTGTTTGGTGTTGCCAATAGTAGCGACGGCGATTTGCGACCTGGCTTGCCATGGCAAATGGTCGAAGTGCATGATCCCATTCGTTTATTGGTGGTTGTCGAACATTTCCCTGATGTGGTGCTCAAAGCCATTCAAAGTACGCCGGAAATGTACCAGTGGTTCATCAATGAATGGGTGCATTTGGCAGCAATCAATCCAGAAACGCATGCCTTGTTCTATTTTAAAGGCGGTAGCTTTGCGCCTTATCAAGCACTGTGCAATCAATTGCCGAGTTTTTCCGATTTGCATCAACTGTTGGAAGAAGCTCCGTCCATGCAAACCAATCAATTGCCTGACGCCACGCAAGAAAACTTGCCTGTGTATTTGAATTTATCCTAAAGGCTTAACCATGCAACATTTTATGCCGCTTTATGCTGCCATCCCTTTTTTGGGTTTTTTTATCAGTTTTATTTTTCACCGCAGCCAAGAAAAAGCCATTGCAAGGTTAACATTGGCTACCGTTGCCCTGCACTTTTTTTTCGTCTTATATGGCGTATGGCTTTGGTTTGAAGGCGGGAGGGTGAGTCAGCATTTAGCGTACTGGACCCTTTTTGAGCACGATGGATTTAAATTCATTTTGCATTTCTATTTTGATGGAATAAGCGCTGTTTTTGCTGCCGTGGGGGCGGTGATTACCTTATTGGTTGTGCGGTTTAGCCAATTCTATATGCACAGGGACGAAGGCTTTAAACGCTATTTTAATAGTTTGTTATTGTTTTACACGGGCTACAATTTTGCTGTTTTTGCGGGTAATTTTGAAACCTTATTCATCGGCTGGGAGATTTTTGGCTTCACGTCATTTTTACTAATAGCCTACTTTCGTGATCGCTATTTGCCTATTAAAAATGCTTTTAAAGTTTTATCGGTATACCGTTTAGGCGATGTTTGCTTAATTTTAGCCATGTGGATGGCGCACCATGTTTTTCACACCAACATCAGCTTTAACGAATTAGCCCAGGGTAATTGGTTGGGGCAATACCAATTAAATCCAGATGCAGGCCCCCTGTTGTTTATCGGCGCTATGGTATTGATTGCGGCTGCTATTAAGTCCGCACAGTTTCCTTTTTCAAGTTGGCTGCCCAGAGCCATGGAAGGGCCAACCACATCCAGTGCCATTTTCTATGGAGCTTTGTCTGCCCACTTAGGGGTTTTTTTGCTACTACGTACCGCGCCACTTTGGCAAGTGGTTCCAGGCTTTGGATCGGCCATTATCGTGCTAGGCGGTATAAGCGCTGTGTTATCTTCTCTTACGGCCAAGGTGCAATCGACTATTAAAACGCAGATTGCTTATGGAGCAATCACGCAAATGGGGTTGATGTTGATTGAAATTGGTTTAGGTTGGCATGCCTTGGCCTTGCTGCATTTTGCAATGCACGCTATGTTGCGCGCCTACCAGCTGTTGGTCTCGCCCTCTACCTTGGGCTACATGATACACAATCAATTTTTTGAATACGAGGCCAAACCTATGTTGAAGCATGGAACAAATCGCCTGCGGACCACTTTGTATTTGTTGAGCCTAAAAGAATGGAATTTGGATGCATTTCAGCGAGATTATTTGTGGCAGCCGTTTAAGCGTATGGGTAAGCATTTAGTATGGCTGGAAACCTTGCCCAGTCAGCTAATGCTCTTGGCATTAATTGGCTTAGGGGTAATGATTGAGTTGGAGTATGTGCAAGGCTTACAGCAAATCAGGCAGTACCTGCCCATTTTATTTTCGGCCTTGTCCTTGTTTTGTATTTTGGCTGCCTTGGCCAGTCGAGGTAACGCGATGCGCGCCTGGTGGAAAATCGTCATGAGTCAATTGCTCATTGTGTTAGCGGTTTCTCTCAATGTGCACGTTGAGTCGGCGCATGTTTGGATTTACTTGAGCACGACGCTGTGTGCAGCAGTGCTGGGTATGTTTTGTTTACACAACACCTACTGTGTGGATAAGGACATTAGTCTTAATCGCTATCATGGCTACGTGCAGGAGCGTCCAGACCTAGCCATCGTATTCTTAATTTGTTGCATGGCTTTGGTCGGGTTTCCTTTTACGCCAACTTTTATAGCCATAGACTTAATGTTCACCAAAATTCATGCCCATCAACATGCTTTGGTCGCATTAACCGCTTTGGGTTTTGTTTTTCTAGAACTGGCCGCCTTAAGGATATATGCGAGGGTTTATTTAGGGCAGCACAAAAAACACAGTCACCCGATTGCCTACCGTTCTTCTTAAAGGAAATTCTTAAGGCCGCTGTTTTAGCGGTGCCCTTCTTTGGCCATGTTGATGCTGTATTTAGGGATTTCCACCACCAAGTCTTCTGTGCCCACCCGTGCCTGGCAAGACAAGCGCGAATGCGGTTCCAAGCCCCAGGCTTTATCCAGCAAATCGTCTTCTTCGTCGCTAGATGGGTTCAGCGATTTAATGCCTTCTCGAATAATCACGTGGCAGGTGGTGCAAGCGCAGGCCTGATCGCAAGCGTGATCTATGTCGATGTGATGATTGAGTAACACATCGCAAATGGATTCGCCGCTGTTGGCCTCGATGGCGACGCCCTCAGGGCATAGTTCGATGTGCGCCTACCGAGCTTATTTTCGATCAAGCCCTAGGTGACGTATTTAGTATGCGATTAGCCGGCAACATTGCTTCTGATAAGGCTATAGGCAGCTTAGAATTTAGCAGCAAGTATTTGGGAAGCAAATTAATCGTGGTAATAGGGCACAGCAGTTGCGGTGCGGTTAAAGCCGCCTGCGACGATTTTAAAGACGGCCACATAGGCGATATCATCAGTTTGATTAAACCCTCGATCAGGCATGAAAAGTCCGTGACCGATCCGGCCAAACGCAATTCCAGTAACGCCGATTTTGTTGAGAAAATCAATGTGCTAAACGTGCGTCATCAGATAGACACCATCGTTAGGCAGAGCGACATTGTAGACGACATGCTGGAAAGTAAAAAAATTGGGATTGTCGGTGCAGTATACGATTTAGCCACGGGCCGTGTGAATTTCTTGGAAGACACCTTTGTTGGTTAATGCGGTTATACTTAACAACCCGCTTAGGCGGGTTTTTTTTCATGGCTAGACTGGGTGCATTATGATTAAAACTACCTTGGCTTTTCTATTTTTGTTGCTGTCTCATCGGGTCGCTTTGGCCGAGCCTGCTTACATCGTGCCTTTGCAGGCCGATTGGCAAGTGAAGCCCATCTTAACGGTGGGCGAATCGGCATTAAACCACTATGCCATGGTCGGTGCGCCGGATGGCCTTGGCGCCTACGCCAATCGCGACGGCAGCCTAAGTGTGTTGATGAATCATGAAATAGGCCGTGATAAAGGCCGCGTTCGTGCGCACGGTCAAAAAGGGGCTTTCGTGTCCCGCTGGGTCATCGATGTGGAAAGCTTGCAGGTTGTCCAAGGCGAAGATTTGGTGCAAAGCAAAATAGCGCGGGATGCCACTCTGCCTTTTCATAAACTTTGTTCGGCTGACTTGGCGCCCACGGCGGCGTTTTTTGATACCGATAGCGGCAAGGGTTTTCCAGGCCAATTGTTTTTAAATGGCGAGGAAGACAAAGGCGGTGGTCGCGCTTTTGCTCATGGATTAGACGGCATCAGTTATGAGTTAGGGGATTTTGGCCAGTTGGCATGGGAAAATGTGTTGATCCATCCGCATGCCAGTCCAAGCACGTTGGTCATGGCACTCGATGACATACAACAAGGTTTGTTGGTGGTCTACCTTGGTCAAAAGCGTAAAGAGGGCAACCCTGTCGAGCAAGCCGGCTTAGTCGGTGGGCAGCTTTTCGCCGTGCAAGTGCAGGGCAACCGATTTAATTTAGTGGCCTTGCCCGATGCGGCAAACAGCAAGGGCCCGTCATTGCGCGAGTCTGCCATTAAATTAGGCGCCACGGGCTTTGCCAGACCAGAAGACGGGGCGTGGGACTCGCAAAATCAGCGTG
>Ga0208856_1000718_pt1 | contig 11601 bp, 13 predicted proteins | sample LakMenEpi13Jul12_FD_150690 | JGI IMG/M metagenome (GOLD analysis project Ga0208856, IMG submission 150690) | Freshwater microbial communities from Lake Mendota, WI - 13JUL2012 deep hole epilimnion (SPAdes) | ecosystem: Environmental > Aquatic > Freshwater > Lentic | place: Lake Mendota, Madison... | reverse complement strand
TCGAGATCCAGCGTTTGGACTTGAAGCATTCTGGATTGAGCCCAATCAAAAAGATTATGCGCAAACGATGGGTTACACCGTTGTTGACTCAGGGACCGTTGTAGCCACGCATTTAAGTCATTTACTGCAATCGCACGCGCACGAGCTTCTTGGTTACGAAGAAACACAGCGTATGCTGGATAATTTGTCAAAAACAGCGCCCAAGCTTGTGGACGATTTGGTGCCAAAAACACTTTCTCTTGGCGTGGTGGCGAAAGTGCTTCAAAACTTACTTGTCGAGCAAGTGCCCATCCGCGATATGCGTACAATAGCCGAAACTCTGGCGGAATACGGTTCAAAAAGTCAAGATACCGACATTTTAACCTCTGCAGTACGCACCGCGCTTGGCAGATTAATTATTCATGAAATTACCGGATCAGCAGAAGAATTAACAGTTATCACGTTAGATAGCGAGTTGGAACAGATATTGCAGAAGTCTTTACAAACGGCGAGCGAAAGTGGTACCGGCGTCGAACCAGGCCTTGCGGATCAAATGCACGAATCGTTGCAGGAGAATACGCAACAAATGGAAATGGATGGACAATTACCGATTCTGTTAGTGTCCTCCTATATTCGACCTTGGTTATCACGCTTTGTTCGTCATTCGATTCCGAACTTACACGTCCTTGCATATAACGAAATCCCTGCCGATAAGCAGGTGAAAGTGATTGCAAATGTCGGACGACGCGCATAACTGATTTATAGAGAATTTAAGGACTTCTAAATGAAAATTAAACGCTTTTTTGCAGAAAATATACGTCAAGCCATGCAGATGGTTCGTGATGAATTAGGTGCAGATGCTGTGATTATGTCTAATCGTAGCGTGGATGGCGGTGTTGAAATTGTCGCTGCTCGCGATTTTGATGAACAAGAAGTTATTCGCACAACGGCATCAACCCAAAAGCCGTCGCAAAGTCAGTCATCATTATCTTCATCGCGCGATTATCAAAAGCCCACTGTTAGTGCAAAACAAGTAAAAAAAGTGGCATTGCCTGATTTTGAAGCTGAAAAAAATCATTTACATGTCGTTAGCAGTCCTCGTAAACAAGAAGAGAAAGAAAAAGCCATGAATCGCGGTTCAGCGCGACGTGGAATTGACCAATATGTCGGTTATGCCGAAAAAGTACAATTACGCGGTAATCCAGATGCCGTTAAGCATCATTTTACAACACCCGCTCCAATTCCAACTTCAGCGGCACCATCGGTAATGATTAAAGTGCCTAAAAAAGCCGCTGCGCCGGCCCAAGCTCAACGTGAAGCCATTATGCCTCAAGCTCGCCATGGCCTGCGCACAGAAGTCAGTGATGAAGCGCGAGATTTGCGTCATTTATTCCAAGATGATTACGAGGACGATTTTGACGATATTTTCGAAGAAGAAACGTCGCTCTACACGCCCAATACAAAGCAAGCCTACGTTGAACCAACTGCGGCAATAAACGAACAACCAAAATTTGACACAACGGCTTCTGCTCACATTGAAGAGAAAGAAAACGCATCTGAAAAGTTACTTATACAGATGAGCAAAGAGATTAAATCTCTACGCAACACCTTTGATAGTAAGCTTTCTAGCATTAATTTTGCGCATCATCTTCAAAACAAAGATGCGATTCCAGTTCGCACAGAGCTTTTGAAAAACTTAGCAGGAATGAGTATTTCAAAAAAATTAAGCGTCAAAATTGCAAATCGTTTTGCTAATCATACTAATTTTGATTTTGTGTTTACACAAGCACAAGAATTGCTCTCAAAAGTATTACCCATCGCTGAAGATAATTTACTTGAAACAGGTGGCATTGTTGCCCTAGTAGGTCCAACAGGCGTAGGTAAAACAACAAGTGTTGCCAAAATTGCGGCGCAATTCACCATCAAGCATGGCCCCAATCAAGTCGCCCTAATTACAACGGATAACTACCGTATTGCCGCCCATGAGCAATTAAATACTTACGGTCGACTTTTAAATATTCCTGTACGAGTTGCGTCAAGTGCGTCAGAATTAAGTCATTTAATTCATAGTTTTTCTGACAAAAAATTGGTGTTAATTGATACAGCCGGAATGAGTCAACGCGACATGAAACTAATTGAACAAATCAATACCCTCAAAGAGAATGATTTGATGATTAAGTCTTATCTCGTTATGTCAGCAGCAACTGAGTACAAAGCAATGAATGAAATTATTGATGCATTTCATATTTTTAAACCTCATGCGGCAATTTTAACGAAAATTGATGAAGCGGCAACCGTCGGTTCGGCAATTTCGTCATTAATTGAACATAATTTACCAATCTCTTTTATTACCAACGGTCAACAAGTCCCCGAAGACATGCGTCATCCCTGTGCAAGAAAGTTAATTGCACAATGCGTTACTGAATTGGATGTTGTGGACGATTACAGCGAAGAAAACAACGAAGCATGGGTGGCTCAAGGTTATGCTTAAACAACCAGATCAAGCAGCGGGCATTCGTAAACTAAACAAAAGTAAACCGGTACGCGTCATTGCCATTGCAAGTGGCAAAGGTGGCGTTGGGAAAACGAATGTTTCGGTGAATGTCGGTATCTCTTTAGTGAAAATGGGTCAACGCGTCGTATTGATGGATGCGGATATGGGGCTTGCCAATGTTGATATTTTGCTTGGTGTGTATCCCAAGTACAATTTGTCGCATGTGTTAACCGGTGAGAAAACGCTAGACGAAATTATGGTCACTTCGCCATCGGGTTTAAAACTCATTCCTGGCGCATCAGGAATTCAAAAAATGACGGAGTTGTCTACCATTGAGCAAGCAGCGGTGATTCGTGCCTTTAGTGAAATTGACCAGCAAATAGACGTATTAATTGTTGATACGGCGGCGGGTATTTCGTCAAGTGTTGTCAATTTTTCACGAGCGTGTCAAGAAATCATCGTTGTCATTTGCGATGAGCCAACCTCACTCACTGACGCTTATGCGTTTATTAAATTGCTACACCGTGATTACGGCTGTAATCATTTTCATATTCTGCCTAATATGGTGCAATCTGTTCAGCAGGGTAAATCGTTATTTCAAAAATTAAACAAAGTGACGGATAATTATTTAGACGTTACCTTGCAATTTGTTGGCGCGATTCCTTATGACGAATACTTACGCCAATCTGTACAAAAACAAAATCCAGTGGTTTTAGCTTACCCACGCAGTAAATCTGCGCAAGCGATGAAAGCCATTGCGACAAAAATTGACAGTTGGCCCATTAAAGCGCAGGCAGGTGGCTATATCGAATTTTTTATCGAACGAATGGTCAAGTACGCGTCTCAAAAGGATGTCGCATGAATAAACGATTACTGACTATGTGGCAGTCAAAAAATTGGCTGTTACTTTTTATCAATGAACCTTTTAACAAATGGGAGGTCGCATGAGTGCAGTAGCAATGTACAGTTCCGTGCAAGTTGGAGGCATTGACGAACAAGTTCTGCAACATGCACCACTTGTTAAGCGTATCGCCTATCATTTGCTAAGTAAGCTTCCTAATTCAGTCCAAGTGGATGATTTAATTCAAGCGGGCATGCTTGGCTTACTTGAAGCATTGCGAAATTATGATTTAAGTAAAGGCGCAAGTTTTGACACTTACGCGGGTATTCGTATTCGCGGCTCAATGCTTGATGAAGTGCGCCGATGCGATTGGGTCCCACGTTCGGTTTATAAAAAATCACGTACTATAAGTGATGCAATTCGAATTATTGAAAATGAAACGGGTTGCGCGGCTAAAGATGCTGAGGTAGCAGAATATTTAAATATGAGTTTGGATGAATATCATCATATTTTACAAGATTCAAATAATTGTCGCGTGTTCAGCATTGAAGAATTATCGCAAACTGGTGATAATTATTTAGAAGAATCCTCAAGTGTCAATGATACGCCTCTTGAAAGTTTAACATTAGAGAATTTTCAAAGCGCGTTGAGTGCCGCGATTGCTTCGTTGCCAGAACGTGAAAGATTGATTATTTCACTTTACTATGATGAAGAATTGAATCTACGGGAAATTGGAAAGATTTTGAATCTCACTGAATCACGAGTGAGTCAAATTAGTTCACAAGCAGTGTTGCGTTTACGCTCTCGATTGGGCGGCTGGTTAAATAATGATTGAATATTAACCTATTAGCCGTGATAATCATGTAATTATTGAACAATTGCATTGTAATAGACGCTAGTTATAAAATTTAAGGTATGATGAAACTCCTGAATTTAAAAATAACCTCAATAAGGCAGAGAAAGTAAGCATTTATGTATCACTTTCTCTGCCTTATTAATACTAGGTTAATAGAAATACGTTGCATTTAACAGATTTAAACGCATGAAACGACACCTTTTGCGGAGATTATAACATGTTAGAAGTTCAAGCTGTTTCAGCCGCTTATCCAATGAAAAAATCTAAAAAAATCCATAAAGATGATGATCGTATGCCCGAAAAAAAACCCAAGCGTAAGCTGAAATTGAGCGACGATTACGAGGAAGAACATGATGACTCAGCCCCTAGTGAACATATCGACATCCATGCTTAACGAAACGACCCTTTTAATTGGATTTATTGCTTTAGCCTTGGTAATTGTTGGATTACTTGTTGCTGTTATTTGGCTTAGTCGGCTCTATTTAAAACTGAATAAAAATTTCATAACGATTGAATCAATAACTCAAAGCAATAAAAATGATATCTATGGCTTATGTTCTGCAGCATTAAGTGTCAATGAAAATACAGGCACTATTCATGAAAAACTGCATGAAGTAAAGCAACAACTTTCTCAAATTTCCGAAAAGATGTCAGCGTTTAGTCAGTATGAACCCATTGATCCAACTAGCCCCTATAATGTTGATATTCGTAAAATTCGTGATGGGGCGAGCATTGAAGAGTTAATGCGTCAATCTGAAATCAGCTACGATGAGGCGGCGCTGCTTATTCGTCTGCATGGCGGCAAACAGCCTACTTAACCTATCCAGATACAAATTAAATGCAGAGAAAATACTTGTGAATGTAGAAAATAAAAGCGGTTTAAATTACAAAGATGCAGGCGTTGATATTGTTGCAGGTAATGCACTCATTGAACGTATTAAACCTATTGCAGCAAAAACTCGTACAGCGGGCGTCATGGCTGGACTGGGTGGTTTTGGTTCGCTATTTGAATTGCCGCTTGATCGCTATAAAAATCCTGTTTTAGTGTCTGGTACTGATGGTGTAGGGACTAAATTAAAATTAGCCATTGATTCAGGTATACACAATACAGTTGGCATTGATTTAGTCGCTATGTGCGTCAATGACATTATTGTTCAAGGCGCAGAACCGCTTTTTTTCCTTGATTATTTTGCAACTGGAAAACTTGACGTTGATACAGCCGCCGCTGTGATTGAGGGCATTGGTAAAGGTTGTGAACTCGCTGGCGCTGCGCTTGTAGGTGGTGAAACTGCTGAAATGCCCAATATGTACGCAGATGGTGATTATGATTTAGCGGGTTTTTGTGTCGGGATTGTTGAAAAATCACAAATGCTCGATGGAAGTTTAGTGAAAGCCGGCGATAAACTGATTGGTTTAGCCTCATCAGGTGCACATTCAAATGGGTATTCACTCATTCGTAAAATTATTGAACGCAATGAAGCAAGTTTAAGTGATCCATTTGATGGAAAAACGTTAGGTGAAACTCTCTTAGCACCAACACGTATTTATGTAAAATCGCTTTTAGCGTTACTTAAACAAGTTAATGTACACGCGCTTGCGCATATTACGGGTGGTGGATTAACAGAAAATCTTCCACGTGTTATTCCAGATAATTTACGCGCAAACATTGATTTATCTTCATGGCAATTCCCTGCCATTTTTGATTGGCTACAAAGCAGTGGCAATGTATCGCAAGAAGATATGCTTGTGACATTTAATTGCGGTGTTGGCATGGTGATTTTTGTTGCTGCAGAAGATGAAGCTCATACGTTAGGATTACTCCATGAGTTAGGTGAAAATGCGTTTACGATTGGTGAAATTGCTGACAGTGAAGGAAAACCGAACGTTCATTACTTTTAAAATTAAAAATGTAAACGGATTGGCAATAAAAAAGGCGAATTAAATTCGCCTTTTTTTATTTCTGATTAGAGAAAAAGTAATTTTTAAGCCGCTTGAACTTGGGGTAATTCACCACCCACTGACCATAATTTTTCAATTTGATAATATCCACGCGATTGCTCAGTCATCGCATGGACAATGACATCACCTAAATCTAAAAGCACCCAATCAGATGTAATATCGCCTTCCATCCCAAGAGGTAAAAAACCTTTCTCTTTTACAGCTACTTCTACATAATCACATAATGCCTTAATGTGACGATTTGATGTTCCTGTGACGACAATCATATAATCTGTGAAGCTGGTTTTTCCTCGTACATCAAGCACGACCATATTGTGTGCTTTGCGTTCTTCTAAAACGTCTTCAACTATTTTTAATAAAGCCTCTGTTTGCATTGTGTTCCTTTTTAAATCGTAAAAAATCACTCTTTGTAGAGCTGATGTTGCGTAATATAATCAATCACCGCGTCAGGTAATAAAAATCGCGGACTGCATCCTGCCGCAATCATACCGCGAATTGCAGTTGCAGAAATGGCTAATTGTGTAATTTCTTGAAAAAATAAGCCGCCAGCACTATATTTTTTTAAGATTTTTTTATCATGAATTAAGCGTTTTTTAAAAAAATCGCTTAATGAATTGAGTACCGTATCGGGGCGTGTAATCACAACAACATGGGCTAAATCAAAGATTTCCTGCCATCGATACCATGTCGTTAAGTGATTAAATGCATCGCTGCCAATAAATAGTAACAGTGTTTGCGAATGATTATGACGAAGTGAAGTAAGCGTATCAAACGTATAAGAACATCCGCCACGGTCTAATTCTTGGGCATCAATGGTTAAATCATGTTGATTGCCTACCGCAAGTTCAAGCATATCTAAACGCTGATGAGCACTCGCCTTTGTTTGCGACCGGTGAGAGGGCATACAAGGAATTAAACGCACATGATCGAGTTCAAATAAGGCTTTCAATTCCAATGCAGAACGCAAATGTCCAAAATGCACAGGATCAAATGTACCACCAAAAATACCAATCATTTATTGACGAATATGACCATCGCCAAGGACGATATATTTAAGCGAGGTTAAGCCATGCAAGCCTACAGGACCTCGAGCATGGAGTTTATCGGTACTAATGCCAATTTCTGCACCTAAACCGTATTCAAAGCCATCTGCAAAACGCGTAGACGCATTGACCATGACAGAACTTGAATCTACTTCACGCAAGAAACGACGCGCAAGGGTGTAGTCTTCTGTCACAATGGCCTCTGTGTGTTGCGAGCTGTACTGATGAATATGATCGATGGCTTCATCCATTCCACTGACAATTTTAATTGATAGAATGGGCGCAAGATATTCGGTTTGCCAATCTTCCGTCGTTGCACGAAGGCAATTAACTGCAAGTAATGAACAGGTTTTTGCACAACCACGCAATTCGACGCCTTTTTCAATATAGGCTTGCGCGAGTTTCGGCAAAATACTTGGCGCAATACTTTCTGACACGAGCAGCGTTTCCATTGCATTACACACGCCATAACGATGTGTTTTTGCATTGATGGCAATACGCATGGCTTTTTCCATATCTGCTTTACCGTCAATGTAGACGTGGCAAATTCCGTCTAAATGCTTAATAACAGGAATGGTTGCTTCGTTGCTAATACGCTCAATTAAACTTTTTCCACCACGCGGCACGATAATATCGACAAAATTTTTCAACGTAATCAACTCACCTACAGCAGCGCGATCGGTTGTTTCAACAATTTGCACCGCACCGGCTGGCAGGCCTGCATCAAGTAAACCTTGCGTCACACATTTGGCAATGGCTTGGTTTGAGTGAATCGCTTCAGAGCCACCGCGTAAAATACACGCATTACCTGATTTTAAACACAATGCAGCAGCGTCAACGGTGACGTTAGGGCGTGACTCGTAAATAATGCCAATCACGCCTAGTGGCACGCGCATTTGCCCGACTTGTATCCCACTTGGACGATAGCTTAAATTGGAAATCTCACCAACAGGATCGGGCAGGGCAGCCACTTGACGCAGTCCTTCAATCATGGCCTCGATACTTTTTGATGTGAGCGTTAATCTATCAAGTGCCGCCGCATCTAAACCACTTGCTTTTCCAGCATCTAAATCTTTTTGATTTTCAGAAATAATCAGTAATTGATTAGCATGCAATGCGCTAGCAATGGCCATCAATGCTTGGTTTTTTGAAAACGTTTCTGTGTGACTTAGGATGCGTGCCGCGTCTTTTGCTTGCTGTCCTAAGGTTTGCATATAAGCTTGAATTGTCATGTGCTAAAAATTTCCTTAATGCCTAAAAGTTCAAAAGCCAGTAAAAAACTACCTGCAAAAATACCCGCTAAAATATCATCAAACATAATACCAAAGCCACCATGAACGTGTTTATCGACCCATTTTATGGGAAATGGCTTGAGAATATCAAAAAATCGAAATAAAACAAACCCGATCAAAACGGCTTCCCAACTCAATGGCACAAACCAAAGTGTCACTAAGTAACCCGCCACCTCATCCCAAACAATGCCGTTAAAATCATGTTCACCAAGCAAATTAGCCGCATCGCCACAAATTTTAATCCCCGCAACCATCGAAATTAGCGTTAACACGCTGTAAATTTCAAAAGACGTTTGCGCCGCTAATAAATAAACGGGAATCGCAGCTATTGTGCCACAGGTTCCCGGTGCTTTTTTGACAAGTCCTGAGCCAAATCCGAACGCCAAAAATAACGTTGGGTTAGTTAATATACTTTTTGGCGTGAGTTGATTTTTGCCGTAAGTTTCAAGAAAAATGTTCATAACCTTTTGCTGTGAGTGTTTCAATATGACCTGCTTTTAATAAACGCAAACCCAATGGCGCCTCAATGGTGCCAATTTGTGTGCAATTATCTGGAACGCAATGGATTAATTTTGCTGGCACAGTGAAACATAATTCGTAATCATCACCGCCAATCAGCGGCATTAAGACGTCGCCAGTGTGTTCTATATAAGAGCGAACGGAGGAAGAAAGCGGCAATTTTTCCCATTCTATGCAGGCGCCCACTCCGCTTTGCTTGAGAATATGCCCCAAATCGCTCAATAACCCGTCAGAAATGTCGATACACGCACTGGCAATGCCTTGCAAAGCCAAACCAGTCTCTATCCGAGGCATGGGGGCGTGAAATCGATTTAAAGCCTCTTGAGCGTCTTCGTGTCTGTAGCCTTGTTTAATTTTAAGACCCAATCCCGCATCCCCTAACTTTCCCGTCATGAAAATGGCATCGCCAATTTGCGCAGTAGAGCGTTTGAGTGCTTGTCCATTGGGCACAATTCCCATTGCTTGAACGGTGAGTGTCAATGCGCCTTGCGTGGTATCACCGCCAATTAAATCAATAGAAAATTGTGTTGCTAAGCCCAAAAATCCGTTTGAAAACTGGCGCAACCAATTTTCATCCACACGCGGTAGCGTGAGCGCTAATGTTACTGAAATCGGTTTTGCACCCATTGCCGCTAAATCGCTTAAATTGACGGCGAGTAATTTATGCCCAAGTTGCGCTGGATCGGCATCTGCAAAAAAATGGACATTTTCAACCATGGTGTCAGTTGTAATCGCCAATTCATAGCCCGTTGGAATAGATAATAGGGCGCAATCATCACCTATCCCTAAATTAGTATGCCCGTTTAGGTGTTTTTTTTGTTTGAAGAATTTATCAATAAGTGAAAATTCGCTTAACATCTTTTCTGCTGTCTACTTTTTGGCACGCATTCGACGAGCCTCTTTGGGGTCATGACGCAGCGGACGATAAATTTCAATTCTATCGCCTTGTTGAACTTCACGATCAAGCGAACAGGGAATGGAAAAAATACCGACGTTAAGTGATGCGATATCTTTGCGCACTAGTTCATCAAATTGAGGCAATATGCCCGATAAAGAAATAGCATCTATAACGCTGCAATTTTCTGGCAATGTCACAGGCAGTAATATTTGGCGTTCTGGCGTTGCGTAAACAACTTCTGCGTTAATCATTTGCGTATACAATCTTTGCGCGTTGCGTAAATGAACTGACCATCGTGTTACAAATTTGATTGAACACCGCGCCAAACGCCAAACTAGCCAGTCTTCCCGACAATTCAAAATCCAAGTTAAATAAAATTTTACTCGCATCTTCACGCAAAGGCTGAAATTGCCAAATGCCCGCCAAATGTGAAAAAGGACCATCGATAAGTGACACGGTAATTTCTTTACCCATATCAAGTTCATTGCGTGTTGAAAACGATTTTTGAAAGCCGCCTTTTGAAATAGACAGCTCGGCTTCAACGATATTTCCTTCACGCTTAATGATGCGGCTTTGGCTGCACCATGGAAGAAATTGTGGATACGATTCAATGTCGTTGACCAAATCAAACATCTGTTGCGCTGAAAATTTGACTAACGCGGTTTTCTCAATGCGCGTCATTTAAAGCACTCCAATGACGTGTAAGAAGACGAAAAAAATAGAAGCAGGGGCAACATAGCGCACTAAAATGCGCCACAGTTCATAACTGGGTTTGCAAGGCATTTGGAGCTCTGATTCACTGTGATCTCGGTGCATAATCCATCCCGCAAACACGGCAATACAAAAACCACCAATTGGGAGCATTAAATTGGCAGTAATATAATCGAGTAATTGAAAAATAGTACGCTCAAAAAAGTGCACATCTTTCCAAATATTAAACGAAAAAACGGTGCCAAGTCCCAAAAACCACGTGCCAAGTCCACTCCAAATACACGCTTTTTCACGGGTGAAATTTTTATTTTCAACCAGCCATGCGACTAAAGGCTCAATAAGCGAAATTGAAGAAGACAGCGCTGCAAAAACAAGTAAAACAAAAAACAAAATACCCATCAGCCAACCACCTGTCATATTGCCAAACGCAATAGGCAGTGTTTGAAAAATTAAGCCAGGCCCCGAAGCAGGGTGCAAATTATGTTCAAATACTAAAGGGAAAATCGCAATGCCAGCGAGGAGGGCAACAATGGTATCCGCCGCCGCGACTAAATAAGTGGTTTTTGAAATAGAGATATCTTTAGGTAAATATGCGCCATAGACCATAATTGAGCCCATTCCCAAGCTGAGCGTGAAAAAGGCGTGACCCATAGCCGTCAGTAGAGAATTTCGCGTCAGAGTACTAAAATCCACATTGAACATGAAATGCAAACCACGTTGATAACTGTTTGTGGTCATTGCGTAACCCACAAGTAAAATCAATAGTACAAATAAACTTGGCATTAAAAAACGCACCGATTTTTCAAGTCCATTACTGACACCACGAGAAACAATCCACATGGTCGCGCCCATGAATACAGTGTGCCAAAAAATGAGTTGAAGTGGACTTGCGGTAAAATTTTCAAATACACTTTGAATAGCGTTCGCATCAGCGTTGAAAAAACTGCCTGTAAATGCTTTCACGACATAAGCCGACGCCCATCCTGCAATCACGCTGTAATAGGATAAA
>Ga0208856_1000716_pt1 | contig 11614 bp, 1 predicted proteins | sample LakMenEpi13Jul12_FD_150690 | JGI IMG/M metagenome (GOLD analysis project Ga0208856, IMG submission 150690) | Freshwater microbial communities from Lake Mendota, WI - 13JUL2012 deep hole epilimnion (SPAdes) | ecosystem: Environmental > Aquatic > Freshwater > Lentic | place: Lake Mendota, Madison... | reverse complement strand
AATACTTCTCCATCTACTAAACTAGACGTAAGCGGAGTTATTACAGCTACAGGCGGTAACAGTACTAACTGGAATACTGCGTATGGCTGGGGTAATCATAGTTCAGCAGGTTATGTTCCTCAAGCAAGAACGCTTACTATTAATGGAACTAGCTATGATCTAAGCGCAAATAGAAGCTGGACAATAGCAACAACAACTCCTGGAGGATCTGATACACAAGTCCAATACAACAGTTCTGGATCTTTAGCAGGAGCCTCTGCTTTGACTTACAACTCTACTACTAACAGAGTAGGTATTAACCAAGCTTCTCCAGGATATGACTTAGATGTAAACGGACAAGTAAGAGTACAAGATAAACTTAGAATAGGAACTGGTAACGGAGTAGTACACATGTCCTCAAGTGCTACTATTAACGCTAGTGCTACTACTGTTGTATGGGCTCAAACCGTAAGCGTAGGTATGTGTGCCTTTATTGAGTACTACATTTTAAACAACAACTCACTTACAGACCAAAGAGCTGGTACAATCATGGTTACCTGGAATCAATCAGGAACGCCTACAATCACTCACACTGAAACAACTACCCCTGATATAGGGTCAACTACCGCTATTAACTTTACAAGCTCTCTAGTGGGCTCAGATGCACGAATTAACGCAGTAAACTCAAGTGCCAATCCTTACACGATGGTAATGAGTTATAAATATTTTTAATGAACATTGTTGGATAGTGAAAACAATAAAAGATGCCTAATGAATTTATCGTAAAAAACGGACTTATAGTAGGGGGTAACGTAGTTACCTCAGGTACTATTACTATTAATGGAGCTCTTGCAGCTACACAATCTTGGGTTACATCTCAAGCTTATCTAACCTCTGCTAGTTTAAGCGGATATGCTACTCAGTCTTATGTGACTAGTGCAATAGCTTCTCTAGTAGATGCAGCTCCTGCAGCGTTAGATACTCTTAATGAGTTAGCAGCAGCACTTGGTGATGATGCTAGCTTCTCTACAACAATAACAAACAGTATAGCTTCTAAGCAATCACAACTTAATGGAACTGGCTTAGTAAGAATGTCAGGAACAAGTGTAAGTTATGACAACACTACCTACTTAGTTTCTAATTTTGGAAATATAGAAGGAGATCATACTTATGGGTATCCTTCAAGTGAGGGTTGGTATAAGATTGCAGAAGTAGTTTTAACATCAACATGCCAATCTTTTAATCTTTGGGGAGAATACAGAGACACAGGTTACTTTGATAACTCTCACTATAGGATTCATATTACTGCAAGAGCAGAATGTGACTTTCCAACCAATAATGAAAATCATGCTATTAACGTAAACATATATGGAAGTAGTACTAATGATACTTACTTTAGTAATAACGTAAGGGTTGTTCTTACTCAATCTTCTTCTAACTATAGAAAGTACGAATTACAATACTATAGATCTACTTGGGATACAGGTAGTTGGCGTCTACAAACATTGGGTTGGACTACGTACACAACTTCTCAAACTGCAGGAACTCCTACAGGAACTCCTAGAGTCTACTATGTTTCTAAGTTTAGCACAGACAATATTTTTGTTTCTAATAGGATTTCTATAGGAACAACTTATGCTGGATTTGCAGCTAACATTGCAGGAACAACGTACATTATTGGAGCTTCAGTCTGGGTTAATGATGGTTATGGATTAACAAATGCTAGTAGTGGGGGTACAGGATTCTTTCCTTACAGTGATGGGACTTTAGTTTTTAATTCTGCTAACTCCGAAAAAATGCGTGTTGCTTCTAGTGGCAATGTCGGAATTGGGACTAATAGTCCAGGATATAAATTAGAAGTAAACGGTGGAGCTACTGGGAATAACATTGCTAGATTTACAACAGGGGGAGCAGGTGGAGGCACTAGAGGTCTTACCATGTACTCTGACAATTCTCAAGTTAAACTGCAAGTAAGTGATAATGCAGGAGGAGTTGGAACTTGGGCATTCTTAAACTTAAACCCCGATGGAGGAAATGTTGGTATTGGTACAACTACTCCTTCATCTCTTTTAAATATTGTAGCATCTGGATCTGGATCTACAGCATTAACAGTACAAGATAATGCACGTAAAATAAAGATTGGTAGAGATCAAATTGAAGTAACGGATTTATCAGATGTTGCTTCTACAATGTATCTGCAGCCTAATTCAAATCTTGTAATTAATGGTACTGCAGGAAACGTGGGTATTGGAAGCCAACCTTCTTACAAACTAGATGTAAATGGTACTATAAGAACCCAGACTGGTTATATACTAGGAGCAAATGGTTTAGCCGATATAACTATTGATGGTAATATAGGAAGTCAGTTAAGATATGGAAATCAAAAGATTTTATTAAATTCAGCTGATGCATATATTTATACTAATAACATAGCTAGGGTATATGTTAACAATACAGGTAACGTAGGTATTGGTACCACTAGTCCAACAGAGAAACTTCATGTAAATGGAGATACTAGAATTGTAGGAAATACTTACGTAGGAGGTATTATAAATGCATATCAAGGAGATGCCTCAATTTGGGTTCCTAATCTAGGTCAAGCATTTACGGTAAAACAAACTACAGGCAATGTTGGTATTGGAACAAGTAGTCCAGGATATAAACTTGAAGTAAATGGGAATCTTGCTTCTCTTAATTCAAGTGCTGCAGGATTATTTTCTATTAGTGGAACAAGAAGTATAGCAATTCAATCTTTTGCAGGAGACTGGAATTATATAAGATCGAATAACGCTAACTTAGTTTTTGGTACGCAGGATGCTGCTAATCTTTACATTAGAACAAATGATACCGATAGAATATTTGTTAATACATCGGGTAAGGTAGCAATAGGTACTTCTGATACCAACTCCGACAAATCAGACTTTACTGTATACACTGGTTCTGGTGCAAGTCTTGCTCTTACTGACGATCAAGTAAGAATGGGTGGTGCAGATGTTAACTGGGGTGTTGCGTTAAGATCATATGGTGCACTACAAACTTACGGACAGGCTTTAACTCTTAATACACAGGCTGGTAATTATGCAGTCAATGTTCAACCTAATGGAACAACAGTAGCACAATTCTACCAAGACTACTCTTATTTCCCAGGATTAGATTTTTCTATCTCTAGAACAAACGGAGTTTACTCTTCTAATTACTTTAGAGGAGATACTTCTCACCTAGTTATTGGAACATCTGGAACTCTCTATCTTAACTATGGAGGAAATACTACTGTTATTACAGGTAATACTACTGTTAGTGGAGGATTAGGTGTAAGCGGAATTGCATCTGCTGGCGCAAGAAAACTCTCTATGGGTATTCTTGATCTTAATTCAGGTATTACTCCAGCTCAGTACAAAATTAAAACAAGTATTCCGTGGAACTACGGGGGCTCAGACTTTACCGTAAACATTAAAGGTTTTAGGTATGGAACTGGGCAAATGGTTTCTTTATCTATTGGTTGGCACTATTATAATAATGAATTTTATAACAGAACAGCTATTTCTAATGGTGCATGGGCTCCTACAATCAGTCTTGCTAAAAGTTCAGATGGATATGTAATTATTTATATTCCTGGTCCTGACTATTGGCCTAAGTTGTACGTAGAAAGTGTGTACTCTTCTAACTCTGCTGATTCTTATACTTCAGGATGGAGTTGGTCAGATGCTAACTTATCTGACTGTACTTTAATACAAACAGTTCCTTATGGGGCTCTTGCTACCAATATTAGTGGTAACTCTACAACTACATCTCAGACAAACTTTAGTTCTCTTACAATAAACAGTGCTGCCGTAGCAACACAAGCGTGGGTAGGTTCTCAGGGTTACTTAACTTCTTATACAGAAACCGATACCTTACAATCAGTAACAAATAGAGGAGGAACTACAACCAATAGACTAGAGTTTCAATACTCAGTTGACAGATACTCTCAAGCCTGGAAAAATACTTCAACAGGAGCATACTGGTGGGTAACAACAGACGCTGATAAATTAGGTTTCCATCGCAATGGAGATGGTGATAAATTTTATTTTAGTAATGCTGGAGATTTTTATTCAACAACAAATGGTTGGTTAAGTACTGCCTTAGCAGCTAAGCAAAATGCTTCTACTGCAATTACTACTTCTAACATTGCTTCTCAAAGTGTAAGTTATGCAAATAGTGCAGGTGAAGCTGGTCAGGTAACTAATCAATCAGGACAACTTCTTAGATACGATAATAGAACTATCTCTCCTTCTGAAACCACTGCAGGTTATTTACAATTTGGATTCACTTCGTGGGGAAATGATAATAGTGCTCCTTATGCGGACTATTTGCATATGCGTTCTTACACTGATGGTTCAGGTGGAACAGACAATTTGGTCATGTTCAAGAAGTCAGGTATTGGGATGCGTATCTATCAGCAAACATTTGCATCTACTACTCCTTATGCTGATTATGTTGACGTATGGACAACTGCTAACTTCACTTCAACTAACATAAGTAACTGGAACACAGCCTATGGATGGGGCAACCATGCTTCAGCAGGGTATTTAACTTCTTATTCTGAGACCGATACCTTAGCTTCAGTTACAGCTCGTGGGTCTAGTACTTCTACTGCTATTACATTTAATGGAGGAGTTAATCTTGCTGCAGATACAGGAATTAGAAAATCAGGTGATAACTGGATTATTGGATATTCTACCTCTCTTCCTGGAATTGCAATTGGTTCAGGAACAGTAACTGATAAAGTAAGTATTAGTTCTGGAGGAATACAAAGAGTTTGGTTTGATACAAATGGTAAAGTAGGTATTGGAACTTCTACTCCTGCAGAAGAACTTCATGTAATTGGTAGAGGAATATTTAACGGAGGATCAGGTAACTCTTCTCAAGATGCTGTAGTTTACATAACTAAGTCAACTAACGATGATTGGGGATTATATGTAAACAATGCTGGACTAGATTATGGTATGTATACCAGAGTATCTCCTTCTGCAAACTATGCTTTTGCTATTCATAACGGAACTACTTGGACTACTAGAATTACTGGTAATGCTGTAATTTATTTAGGTGAAAAAAATGCAATAGAAGGTAACTATGATTCATGGTTAAGACTTAACAATAGTAGTCAATATGCTTCAGGTGTTTACACTCCAGGAGTAATGAGAGCTGATGGAGGATTTAATGTAAATGGAAGTACAGTATGGCACGCAGGTAACGATGGAAGTGGAAGTGGTTTAGATGCTGATTTACTTGATGGACAAAATTCTACTGAGTTTTTACGTTTATTATCTGGAGGTGCTGAAGCAAGTTTAGATAGTTATACAGACAATGGATTTAGATCGGTAAGTTTTGCTGGGCACTCCCAACATCTTTTGTCTTGGAATGCGGGTGGATCAACAGGAACAGTTCAACAATTGTTTCATTATGGTGTACCCAATAACGGTTGGAGAATTAGAAATAAAACTGATAACTCTTCTTGGAGTGATTGGGGATATGTTGTTATGGCTAGTTCTAACCAAGGACTTATTTCTGGAACTATTGCTACTCAATCTTGGGTGGGGTCTCAGAGTTACGCTACTACATCTTATGTAACAACCCAAATTAATAATTTAATAGATGCTGCACCTGGTGCTTTAGATACATTAAATGAATTAGCAGCTGCATTAGGAGATGATCCTAACTTTGCAACTACAGTAACTAGTAGTATTGCAGGTAAGGTTTCTAAAGCTGGTGATACTATGACAGGTGCCCTTACCATTCAGAATGGAGTATCTGCAACTTGGGATTATATGACCCTTGAGCATCCTGGTCCTCACGCTAGAATAAACTTAGGCAATGCTGAGAACGGATTTTTAATTGCTCACGAAGGAACAACTACTGCAACGTTTGCTACAAATGGTAACTTAACAATTACTGGAGCATTGATTGAAACCTCTTCTATTAAAGTAAAAGAAAATGTAGAAACAAGTGAGGGAAATTTAGAAAAAGTAGTAAATTTGAGACCAGTAACTTACAATAAGATTGGGTCTGAAACTAAAGAATTAGGACTTATTGCAGAAGAAGTGGCAGAAGTATACCCAGAGTTTGTACAATACTATGAAAACGGAGAACCTATAGGGGTTCACTACTCACGCTTAACCGCTGCCCTTATAGGTGCAGTAAAAGAATTAACAAATCAAGTTCAAGAATTAAACAAAAAGATAAATGGCTAATTTATTATCCAATACCACAATAGGCGGTTACCAGTCTATACATACAGGTAACATCGGGAGTTATGCTTTAACAAGTGTACCTGCAAACGTTATAACAACCTCTGGAGGTCAAACTATTGGGGGTACGACTTATTTTTCTGGGGCAGAATCATTAAACGTTTATGGTATACGTGGACGCTTTACTGATGAATATATACACCTGTATAACAAAGTCGGTATAGGACATCCAGGTGGTTGGGGAGAAGGTCGTACAAATACTGCTAATTATGGACTGTCTACATACGGACCTATGAACATTGCTTATGGGGCAGGAGGAACTTCTACTATAAATGGTCCTTTAAATATCTTGGGTAGTTCTATGTATGTTTCTGCTAGTCAGTTGCACATAGGAAAATCAGGTTCTGGGACTGCCCAAATGAGTTTTGAGAGTTGGGGTTCTTATACTGGTGCTATTGCGATGAACTCTTCTGGTCAATTCCATTGGGGAGGGCAAGGCGCTACTTCTTGGTATTGGAAGAAAAACTGTACTTATAATGGAGACTATAGTTCCTCTGGGACAACTTTAATGTATCTAAATGATGCAGGAACTTTAAATATTATAGGCGATGTACGTGCTCCTATTTTTTATGATTCTGCTGATACAACTTACTATTTTGATGGAAATTCTACTACATCATTAAGAACCCGTGGTTCTTGGAGAGCAGATAGTGCCGATTGGGATGGAGAGTACTCTGGTAAGATTCAATACCATTCTAGCAATTGGTATATACAAGCTGCAGATTCTTTGCTTTATAGAAATGCTGGAGGAACTAACGTATTTTTAGTTAATCAAGCAGGAGACGCTACTGCAGTAGGTAGTATGCGTTCTCCTATTTTTTATGACTCTCAAAATACTGCTTATTATCTAGATCCTAACAGTACAAGTAATTTAAACGTAGTAAATTTAAGTACATTAAACGCTAGTGATACCAACGCAAGATATTATTACCAAGGTACAAATGGTGTTCCTTCAAATAACTTAGGTAATCCTACAGTTACAGAGATGGCTTTGTTTGATGAGCAGTTTAATAATAAGACTGCTTTTTACAATCCTGCTTCTTTAACTTTTTGGACTAGTTCTGATGGAACTAATTACACAGAGTACACAGGATTTGATACAACTACTAAGAAGAGATTCTTAGGAGGCGATAATGATTCAGGAGTAGTTATTCCTAATCAAACAAATAGATTTAGAATTGAACTAGAAAATACCGCAGGATACGTATTCTTAAATCAATTATATATTTATTGGAGTTCTAACTCTCACGCTAGTAAGGTACACATCTGGGTAAGACGTTGTGACAATAACCAGTGGTACCAGTGGACAAGTAGTGATCAATATGTATCTTCTTGGCCTGGTCACCTTTATTTACCTTTTGGTGGTATTCCTTTTTATCCAGGTGCTTTAGCGTCTACTGGTCACTATAATAGAATCCGTATTGAATTTATTCCTACTTGGAGTACTGGTGATTATTCTACTTATCCGATTAACCTCATGCGTATGCAGATATGGGGTGGATATCCTGCAGGTAAGCGTAATATTTACTTAACTGATGAAAATAGAAACGTAACTTTTCCAAGTATTGTTTACGCAGACAATTCATTTAGAGCGCCTATTTACTATGATTCAGTTGATACTGGCTATTATTTAGATCCTAATAGTACTTCAAACCTGTATACTGTAAATGCTACAAACTTTTCGGCTGCTAATGCTTTCTACTTAAACGGTACTTCATATTTCTTAAACTCAACTAACGGAGGTATTTATACCAACGCTAGATTTGAGACTGCTGGTAACTTGGTAGTAGGAGGAAACTCTTACTTAGGCAATGGTAACGGAGATGAAGTACATATTAATGACATTCTTAGAGTAGGAGCAACTGATTCAGGAGACGCACACTTTTACTTTGGTGAAGGTGGATCAGCAGGTTCTGATTATGGTTCGCACTGGTATTGGGACTCAGGTTACACCTTTACTTGGAATACAAGAAACAATGGTACAGATACTGCTTTATTTGATTATGTAACAAACGATACCACATATCTTAACTGGAGACGTAATTTCCATATGCAGGGTCGTGAGATTAATTTTGCTAGTCAATTACATTTTTCTGGAGGAACTCGTTTTGTTGCTAATGATAGTCATTATTTAAATTTTAAAACAGATGCTACTGACTTCGGTTCTATTGCAGTAAGAGATGGAAATAATACATTAAAAGGATATCTTGGGTACTATGATGCTAACGGATTTGGTCTCTTAAACTCTTCAGGTTCTTGGGGTATTCGTCTTAATCCAGGAAATGGAGATACTCTTTTATATTCTGGAGGAAACTGGAAATTAACAACTATTTCTGCAGGCATATCAGTTAATGGTAATGTTTATACAAACCAAAACTTTGGAGACGGTTTAGTAGGTGTTTATTCTGCTGAAAGATATCAAGGTGTATTTGCAATGGGTGACGCTTATAAATTAGCTGCTAATGGTACATCTACTGGGTCTCTTTATGGTATAGCTTGGACACACACAAATGTAGGAGGTCAATCTAAGTCAGGACTAGGACACCAAGCTCTATTTATGATGAATGGTCAGACTTATACTGCTATTGGCAGTGGTATCTGGACAGATGGTACTATTACTACTACTTCTCATGGAACATCTGCTAACTGGAAAGCAGCTTATGACTGGGGTAACCATGCTAGTGCGGGATACTTAACAGGAATAACATCAGGACAAGTAACAGGTGCTTTAGGGTATACTCCTTACAACTCTAGTAATCCTAATGGATATATTACAGGTTATACAGAAACCAATACTTTTTTAGGTGATGGAGGTGCTGCAGATACACATCCAGGAACAAGTAGGTTAATATTTACAGGGCAATTAAGTGCAGGATCTGAAGTACTGGGAATGCCTGCTACTGATAACTCCAATGCGTTTTTAAATATTAACAGACATCCTGGAGAATACAATAGTCAATTAGGATTCAGTTCTAATGGAAGTATGTATTATAGGAGTTTTAGTGCAACTGCTATAAATAATTCTCAGGCTTGGAGACAAGTTTGGGATTCGGGTAATCTAACTAATTTAAATCAACTTTCTAATGGTCCAGGCTATGTTACTTCTTCTGGCTTAAGTTCTTATGTACCGTTTTCAGGAGGCACACTAACAGAAGGAAATTACTTCTACTTTAGAAGTAATAGGGGTTCATATTTAGGAGTATTAGATAGTCCTTCTCTTCAAGCATTTTCTACAGGAGGAAACTCAGCATTTATGTCATTCCACAGAGGAGGTTACTATGCTGTAAACTTTGGTTTAGATGCTGATAACGTAATGCGTATTGGTGGATGGTCTGCTGGTGCTAATAGATGGCAATTAGATATGGACGGCAATAATACTGTTGCTGGTTCATTCCGTGCTCCTATCTTTTATGATTCAGCAGATACATCTTACTACTTGGATCCAAATGCTAGTACCTCATTAAAAATAGCAGGAGGAATTGAAACAACAAGATCTAGCGGTACAATGTTCTCCCATGGAGCAATGGCTGATGCTTTTGGATGGAATGGAGACTATGGTACTTATATTGGATCTAATGTTGGTGGAACTTCTTACTTGTATGCTAACGGAACATTCTATACAGGTGGTAGCTTTAGAACTTTAATTCACAGCGGAAATATTGGGTCTCAGAACGTATCTTATGCTTCTACTGCTGGTGCTTTAAGTAGTATGAATATCTCTCAGTTTACTAATAACAGTGGATATATTACATCATCTTCATTGAGTTCCTATTTACCATTGGCAGGAGGTACAATGTCAGGTAAAATATTTACTTTATCTACAGGAACTGGAACTTATGATGGTGCTTTTGAAATCAGAGAAACATCTTATGTAACTACTTCTCAGTCTGCTTGGGGATATGCACCTGGGATTACCTACCATTGGGGAGGAAGAGCTGGGTCTAAAGTAGGTTTAAGATCTGATGGATTATTTGCCATAGATGACGAACCTTTTGCTACACGTAGTTGGACAAACTCACAAGGTTTTCTTACCTCTATTAACTCTACTCAAGTCACTAATGCGTTAGGTTATACTCCGTACAATAGTAGTAATCCTAACGGTTATATAACGTCTAGTGGCAATGCTGCAACAGCTACTCTTGCATCTACAGTTACCATTAACTATAACAATGATAGTAATGCAAGTTATCAATTATTGTGGGGTAGCGGTAATAGTGTATATGGTACTGCAAACATTTATGTAAATCCTAATTCAGATACTATATATGCTAGTGCTTATAGAGGAAACGCAAATGTAGCAGGAACAGGAGAAGCGACATATCACCCAGCAGGTGTATACAGCACAGGAACAAACTGGTTGTATGGTACTATGTACGTAAACGGAAACAGTATTAATGATGCTAGTTATTTTGGCATTATTGGTACAAATACCACTCCTATTAATATAACTGGTGCATCTCATAAATACATAACTATAAATCCTGGAAACGGATATGAAGCAATGGTTCGCTATATTGGTGGATCAGGTTCTTCTTGGTATGTAGGTAAGAGAGTAACTAGTCAGGTAGTAGGTACTGAATCTTTTCATTTTTATTCTGAAGCAGCTTCGGCAACCGTAGGAGGAATTGACACTAGCGGTAATATTTTTGCTAGTGGCTCTATGAGGGCTCCTATTTTTTATGATTCTAACGATACTGGTTATTACCTTGATCCTAACAGTAATTCTGTACTGAATGGTGTAGGTACATATAAAATCTGGAATCATAATCTTGGATCAAACTATTATTTTGCAAATGGGGATTGGGGTTTTAGACATACCACCCCTTCTGGTTGGATTCAGTTTGGCCCTGCAAATAGTTCTCATGCTCACATTTACACAGATAGACCTAACTTCTATTTTAACGCAGATCTTTTAGTAAATGGTGCTACTGTAATTACATCATCTAGCATAGGTTCTCAAAGTGTTTCATACGCAACCACTGCAGGTACAGCAAATGCAGTAGCATGGACTAATGTAAGTTCTCGTCCTACTGCTTTGTCTCAATTTACCAATGACTTAGGTAACTATGGAGGATTCTTAACTTCTATTACTGCACATACTCACGCTATTTCAGATGTAACAGGATTACAAACAGCTCTTGATGGTAAGCAGGCTTCTGGTAGTTACGCAGCATCAAGTCACACTCATGATGACAGATATTATACAGAGTCAGAATCGGATACAAGATTTGCACGAAAAGATACTGACGCTGCAATTTCTGGAAATCTTGTTATTGGTAATGGTACTTATGGTAATTCTACAGCTTATGGAAGTTCTGGTGCTAGGCTTATGTTTAGTGGTTCTGATA
>Ga0208856_1000715_pt1 | contig 11622 bp, 10 predicted proteins | sample LakMenEpi13Jul12_FD_150690 | JGI IMG/M metagenome (GOLD analysis project Ga0208856, IMG submission 150690) | Freshwater microbial communities from Lake Mendota, WI - 13JUL2012 deep hole epilimnion (SPAdes) | ecosystem: Environmental > Aquatic > Freshwater > Lentic | place: Lake Mendota, Madison... | reverse complement strand
ATTTACCCAAGAAAGTCCCAAACATATCACGCTGAAAGAGTATATAGATGTTCCCGATGTCTATGCTGTGGGGCGTTTAGATTGGGATAGTGAGGGGTTGCTGTTGTTAACAAATGATGGACAGTTACAGCATCGTCTAGCACATCCGCGTTTTGGTCATCAACGTACCTATTGGGCGCAGGTGGAATCCATTCCTGATCTTGATGCAATTAATAAGCTACAAAGTGGGGTAGAAATTCAAGATTACCGGACTCGTCCTGCTCAAGTTAGGTTATTGTTGGAAGAACCATCCGTAGTCCAACGCATTCCACCGATTAGATTTCGGAAAAATATTCCCACTGCTTGGTTAGAAATGACCTTAACTGAAGGTAAAAATCGCCAAGTCCGTCGCATGACGGCTGCTGTCGGTTTTCCAACTTTGCGGTTAATCAGAATAAGTATTGGTAATATTCAATTAGATGATTTATCACCAGGACAATGGCGAGAACTCACTTCCTTAGAAGTCACAAGATTAAATCATTCACCGGAAAGATAGATTAAGGGACTGTAATACCAGTATACAAAAGAGTGTCAACAATACCACTTGATTCTCAAGTCACATAATTTTAGTTATTTAATTTTGTCCACGGTTGAATGTTCGTGGCTAGAGAGACTGAAAGCACCTTAGCAGGAAAATCAAGGAAGTCCCACTATGCTGATTTGCCCCCAGTGTAAATTTGAAAACCCTGATAGTAATAAGTTTTGTCAAAGCTGTGGTACATCCTTAGCTCATAAAATCTGCTCTGAATGCAGTGCCGATATAGCTTTAGATGCACAGTATTGTTATAAATGTGGTGCAGAATCTAGCACAGTTTGGTACGCGCTCATTACTCACGCAGTAGATCAGGTAGTTTCTGTTATGGCAAAAACTGCGGAATTAACCCAAAATTTAGAAAATATAGCGGACGAGAGTGGTGATTCTAGTCCGTTTTCCAAATTTGTTTTAGATTCTTATTTAGATTCTCCGCAGCGTTATCGCTTATTAGAATCTCCACAAGTGATTGGGGATTATAGAGAAGTCAAGGTTCTAGATTGCCAACCTTACGAAATATCACTGATTGGGGCCATGCTTCAGCATGAAACTAAGATCGATACAATGACAATTCCGGATCTAGCGCCAGCTTATCTAGAATTGCAGATGAAGATGCACCCAGGAATACCCAAAATTCATGATGCTTGGCAGCAAGATGATCTGCAAATAGTCTTGTTGGCAGATAGATCCAATTATCCTATGTTGCTTGATGTTTGGCAAAAAGACACAACCAGCCCGGTGGAAATTTTACATTGGTTTGATCAGATGACTCAACTTTGGGAGTTACTCGAAGCTGTGAATTGTCGCCAAAGTTTGTTGGAGTTATCAAATTTGCGGTTAGATGAAGACCAAGCTTTGGTATTACAAAAGTTATATCCTGATGATGAGAAGCTCTTAACTATTAAAAGTTTGGGTCAGATGTGGCAAACTTTGTTTAGAGAATCCCAATGCACTCAATTTGGCTGCGTGGTAGAGATATTAGAGGATATAGAATCTGGGAATATTCAAACTCTGACACAATTGCGAACTGCTTGTAGCAGAGCTAGTTCCCTCCAGGACGCTCCGCGAACGCTATCGGAGTTAGAAAAAACAGCAGAAATATTTACTCAGGAAAAACTCAATGCTTCTTCAACTATTTTGCAACTAAGTGATGAAACGGAAACCAAGACTGATGATGCCCCAACTGTGGTGCTATCCATGCAGCTAAGTAGCTTGGAATATGCAGCATTTACTGATGTTGGTCGTCAACGCAATCACAATGAAGACTATTTTTGTGTTGATAGTCAGGTTCACAAGGTAGAATTACCAAGAAATAGCACGATTACAGCACAGGGTTTATATATTCTTTGTGATGGTATGGGTGGTCATGCTGGAGGTGAAGTAGCCAGTGAATTAGCGGTGAAGACTATCCGTAAATACTTCCAAGAAACCTGGGTAAATACAGAATTACCTCGGAGGGAATGTATCCGTCATGCGGTTTATTTAGCTAATCAAGCTATTTATGAGCTTAATCAAAAAGAAGCCCGTTCCGGTATTGGTCGCATGGGTACTACTTTGGTCATGCTGTTACTTCAGGATAATCAGGCCGCAATTGCTCATGTGGGAGATAGTCGTCTTTATTGCCTGACCCGCAAGCAAGGACTAGAACAAATAACTGTAGATCATGAAGTTGGTCAACGAGAAATTGCTAGGGGGATAGAACCGAGTGTCGCTTATGGACGTGCAGATGCTTACCAACTTACCCAAGCTTTGGGTCCACGCAATGAAGATTCTCTCCATCCTGATGTGACGTTCTTTGAGATCAATGAAGATATGCTTCTGGTATTGGTATCAGATGGTTTATCAGATAATGATTGTCTAGAAACTCATTGGCAAACTCATCTTCAACCCTTATTAAGTTCTGCTAGTAACTTAGAAACGGGTATTCAAAATTTAATTGAATTGGGCAATGAACATAACGGTCATGATAATATTACAGCTATACTGGTACGGGTGAAAGTCCGCCCATCTCAGCAAAGTTGCTTATAAAATTAGTTTTTTGATCTTAAATTTTAGGTTGTATTGTGATTACTCTGACCCTATTAGAAAAAAGCACACAAACACCGCTTAAACAGTGGTGCTTTGAGGGTTCTACCGTCGTTCGCATCGGTCGGGCGGTAGATAATCACGTTATTTTGGCTGAAAATTTAGTTTCTCGGTATCATTTAGAACTGAAATTAGTTACTAATGCCGGAGGAGATGATTGGGAATTAATTAGTCACGGGACTAATGGCACTTTCCTCAATGGCTCTTTGGTGACTAAATGTATCGTTCCTGATAATTCTTTACTGCTATTAGCTCAAGGTGGTCCTCTACTCAAGGTACAGATTCAGGAATTATCTTCTCTACTTATCCAACCTTCACCGTCAGGAGATGGGGAAATTAGTCAGAAGATAACCCCAGAATACTCCAGCACTGGTTGTACTCATGAGGGGAATCATCCCCAGAATGTCTTTTGTGTTCACTGTGGTCAACCAATTTTGGTACAAAAGACTATTCGTCATTATCAGGTATTACGCACTATTGGCAAGGGTGGCATGGGTACTACCTATTTAGCTTGGGATAGTGTTGGTGAAATTACTGGTGTACCACAATTACTGGTAATCAAACAGATGAATGCTGATATGGTGAAAATTCCCAAGGCTCAAGAGTTATTCATCCGAGAAGCTAGTATTCTCAAGTATCTTAATCATGCAGGAGTTCCCAAATATTATGACTTTTTTGTGGAAGATGGTAAAAAATACTTGGCTATGGAGTTAATTCATGGACAAGATTTAGACAAACGAATTCGGTTAACTGGGCCTGTAACTCCGAAACAGGCGATCGCTTGGATGGTACAAACTTGTGATATTCTAGATTATCTTCATCACCAACAAACACCACTAATTCACCGGGATATTAAGCCGGCTAATTTGATGGTGCGGAGTGGTAATAATAGTATTGTGGTGTTGGATTTTGGTGCTGTTAAGGAAATTGGCACAAAACCAGGGACCAGAATCGGTGCTGAAGGCTTTTGCGCTCCTGAACAGGAACGGGGACAACCTCTTACCCAATCTGATTTATATGCTATTGGTCCGACGTTAATTTTTTTATTAACCGGGGAAAATCCTTTAAAATTTTATCGGCAAAGGGGACGGAATTTTCGGTTTGAGGTTAAAGGTATTCCCACAATCACTGATCAATTAAGACAGGTAATTGAGTGTGTGACAGAACCTTTACCACGCGATCGCTATCATACTGCAAAAGATTTGGCTCAAGCATTAAGATCAGTCAGCAGTTAGCAAAATCTGGTGAGCGGTTAACTTCAATTCAGGAAAAATCTGGGAAATTATTGGCTCATTGTCTCTAAATTGGTTAATTTCATACTCATCACCAATTAGAGAACAAACTGATATGGTAGGTTGTTTTGGTTCACCAACGAATTTACCAGCAGCAAAAGGTTGATAATCAACAATCCAGTATTCTTTAATTCCCATTTCTTCATAATCACTATATTTTCTATAGTAATCAACTCGCCAATTGCTACTCACTACTTCGATGATTAATGGTACAGAATCACCTTGAGTTACCGTTGCTGTTTTTTCCCACAGGGCTTCATTGACTAGGTTTGTGGGATTTATCAACAAAACATCTGGACAATAGGCTGATTGCCTTGTTTGCGGTTTAACTAATGCCTGTTTGGGAATAAAATAGGGAAGATTTAAGCGGCGGCACTCTATAGCTAATTCTATAGTTAAAAATCCAGTTCTGCTTTCGTGTTTTCCTAATGGCGGATTCATCTGAATAATTTCCCCGTCATGCAGTTCATAAAATCCGCCTTCTGGTTTCCATTTAATAAACTCTTCAAAGGTTACTAACTGGGTTTTAGGTAAGGTTTGAACCATAATTTACCTACCTTGATAAAAATGCTATGTTAAGATACTGAATCCCAGATCACTATTGTGCTAAATCTATAATAGAATCTCGGCGGAATTACACCTACCATAAAAACAAGGATTAAGCTCCATCCTTGTTATAGGTAGAGGTAGGCGTATTTACATCAAGCTATGTTAGATATAGTCGATCTAATTTAGATGTTTAATCGTCGTCCCACTTTTCTACTGCTAATAAATCACCAATTGGATCTTGAGTGCTAAATCCAAAGTCTAGCAATTCTTGTTTCCAATGTTGCCATTCATCGCCATAGAGTAAGGCAATTTTCCAAATCCTATCATTGGGTTTGATAATATTGGATTCTACGAGTGATTGCACGTTGCGCTGCAATTTCACCATTGGGTGAATTACTTGCTGAATCATAAACTCGGTGTATTTCAGATTTTTGTGTGTAAATTCTTGATCAAAACAGCTTTCCGGTTGCAATTATTACCTGCGCGTAGAGCAATTATAGTTTGGCAAAGCTAGTTCCAACTTTTCCACTATACCATAACTAACAAGAGTAAGTTGCTTGGGAATTCGGTTTTGTCCGGTAATCACTACTACTAACCGCTATTTAGGCTGAAAAGTGGTGGTGATATCCAGTTTACAAGGTTTTTAGGCTTGCGATCGCCATGATAACGCAAGTAGAGAAAATTGACACGAATTTCTCAATTTTAATTGTGGGATGAAGTAGGCGTTGCTGAATCAAGGTATGAAAATAAAAATCTAATAATCTGAAGTATTGGCCATGTAATAGTTTAGCGATCGCTAATAAATAAAAATCATACCCGAAATCAGCAACGCCTTTTCAAACAACCTATACTTGTCATAATCTAAAAACATTAAATCAGGTAGGTTGGGTTGACGTTAGGAAACCCAACATTTACGGACGTTTGTTGGGTTGCGCTGTCGCTTAACCCAACCTACAAAAACTCTTAACCAAACAGTATTGTAATCATTAATATTGTGGGAACTGCCCGGTTGCAATTTTACAATGATTTTGATAATTACCTATTTTATCAATGGTAAAGTGTGTAGGAATTGCTGATTTTTCATGCAAATACAATATTCATTAATTAGTTAAGAATGCTAGACAACAATTATTCATTAACATATTCAATTCTTGTGCAACTTGAAACGGATTTTTACTTAACATTACAGCTTCAAGAGGATTTCTCCCAGTTCTTATAACAGCAGAAATTGCATCTTGATTAGAAAATCCCCGCACAGTAACTAACCACGCTGCTAATATATGTCCAGTCCGGCCAATTCCACCAGCACAATGTACAACTACTTTTTCATTTTGTTGATTTGCTGTGATTAAAAAAGGTAGGATTTTTTCTGTGAGTGTTTCTAAATCAGATAAATGAAAATCTTCAATTGGTGTCCAACAAACTTGTTGATTACCAAATTCTTGCCGATATGTATCTAAAAGATGGGCATAATTAGCTAGTTGTTTTTCACTAAGTAAACAGCAAATTCGCTGAATGTTGTGGGATTTCATAAACTCAATCCAATCATATACCTGATTATCAGTATATCCAGGTTGAGAAGCACCAAAAACTATTGTTTCTTGTTCCCAAGCAGCAGCAAATTTGTACATCTACGGTAAACTTCAAGAATATTTACTCTTATTCACATCATCTAGTTCTTTCCTAAAAGAGACTAGAATTTCATTTAATGCTTCCATATCAATTAAAAAAGCATCATGTCCGTGAGTTGATTTAAGCAACCCCAGTTGAGCATTGGGAATTAAATCTACTAATTCTTGTTGTTCCACTGGAGGATAAAGAACATCAGAATCAATGGAGATAATTAAAGTTGGTTGTTTGATACTTTGCAAAACTGATTGATAATCTTTTCTGTTCCAACTAACATCATGACTATCCATTGCATGAGTTAATGTAATATAAGTATTAGCATCAAAACGTTCTATTAGTTTTTGACCTTGATATTGTAAATAACTGGATATTGCAAACTTATTAGATTCATCCTGCTGTCTACCAAAACGATTTGTAAAACTGTCCCAATAACGATAAGTAATCATTGCCATCATCCGCGCTACTGCTAATCCTTGGACTGGTGGTGCATCAATTGTATAGTTTCCTCCTTGCCAATTTGGATCTATATAAATTGCCTGTCTTTGGGCTTCACTCAAGCCAATAGACCATGCTGAATGTCTTCCAGGTGATGCCATTGGTGCGATCGCTCTCACCTTTTCTGGATACAATAAAGCCCATTCTAAAACTTGCATTCCACCCAATGAACCGCCAATTGCTAACCGTAGAGATTGAATATCTAAATATTCTAATAGTGCAGCTTGGAGGTGAACCATATCCCTAATTGTAATTCTAGGAAAAGATGCACCATAAACCTTTTTTGTATTTGGGTTAATAGAAGTTGCTCCAGTTGTACCGTAACAACTTCCTAAAATGTTGCTGCACACAATAAAATCCTGGTCAGAATCAAAGACTTTCCCTGAACCAAACAAATCTCCCCACCAATCATCAGCATCAGCAGAACCTGTGAGAGCATGACAAATTAAGACTCCATTATCGCGGTTTGCGTTTAATTTTCCCCAGATACGATAAGCAACCTGAACACCAATTAATACTTCACCAGATTCTAATTGAAATGGTACTGACAATTGATAAAATTGGGTTTTTTGTGAAATGAAGTCTAAGTATTTCATAAAATTAGCAATTAGCTATAGATCCCCAGATCCCCGATTTCTTAAAGAAGTCGGGGATCTTTTTCTTTTGGTATATTAGCCAGAAACCTTCCCAAATGCCTGTTCAAAATCCTCCTTAATATCATCAATATGTTCAATTCCCACAGATACCCGCACTAAATCTGGTGTCACACCAGCCGAAATTTGTTCACTATCACTTAGCTGTTGATGAGTTGTAGAAGCAGGATGAATAACAAGGGTTTTTGCATCACCAACATTTGCTAAATGACTGGCTAATTTCACATTACTAATAAAAGCTTTACCTGCTTCTAATCCACCTTTGATGCCAAAATTAAGAACGCCACCAAAGCCATGTCGAAGATATTTTTTAGCGCGTTCATGATAGGGATGATTGGGAAGTCCTGGATAATTAACCCATGCTACTTGCTCTTGTTGTTCTAACCATTTAGCTAATTCTAAAGCATTATTTACATGACGTTCTACACGTAGGGAAAGAGTTTCTAATCCTTGCAGTAATAGAAAAGCGTTAAATGGACTCAATGCTGCTCCTAAATCTCGTAATCCTTCGACTCTGGCACGAATAATAAAGGCAATGTTACCAAATTGACTACCTTTCCCAAATACTTCTTGAAAATTCAATCCATGATAACCGGGGGAAGGTTCAGTAAATAGGGGAAATTTGCCGTTACCCCAATCAAATTTACCAGAATCAACTATCACGCCACCAATAGATGTACCATGTCCTCCAATCCATTTAGTAGCAGATTCTACGATAATATCTGCACCATGTTCAATTGGTCGTGCTACATATCCACCTGCACCGAAGGTATTATCTACAATTAAAGGAATGCCGTTTTCATGGGCAATTTGAGCTAAAATAGCAAAATCGGGGATGTTAAATTGGGGATTACCAATGGTTTCAACGTATAGGGCTTTGGTGTTTTCATCAATCGCTTGACGGAAATTTTCTGGATCATCTCCTTCCACAAACTTGACATTAATCCCCAATCGTGGTAAGCAAACTTTGAATTGGTTATAAGTTCCCCCATAGAGGAAACTGGTAGAAACAATATTATCTCCTGCTTGAGCGATCGTACTAATGGCTAAAAACTGCGCTGCTTGACCGCTTGCGGTGGCTAAGGCTGCTACACCACCTTCTAAAGTCGCAATCCGTTTTTCAAATACATCCGTTGTCGGATTCATGATCCGGGTATAAATGTTACCAAATTCCTGGAGAGCAAACAACCGCGCTCCATGTTCAGCATCATCAAAAACGTAGGAAGTGGTCTGATAAATTGGTACAGCGCGGGCATTAGTACCAGGTGCAGGTTCTTGTCCAGCATGGACTTGTAAAGTTTCAAAACGATAATTTTCTGACATAGTTAGTATTTAAATAGGTTGACTATCAAAACATGAAATTCGGACTTACGCAAAACCTTTCAAACTCTTATTTCTCTGTGTCCTCTGCGCCTCTGCGGTTCGTTTATCCATAACTTGTGGGTAAGTTCTAGAAATATTGAAACTCACACTCCATACTGTTTAAACCATTTCTGGAGACGTTTCCAACCATCTTTTGCTTCATTTTCACGGTAAGAAGGACGATAATCGGCAAAAAAGGCGTGAGGTGCATCAGGATAAACAATTATCTCTGATTTACTGCTACTAGATTTGATTTTAGTTAACAATGCAGGTGTATCATTTCCCGGCAGGATTGAAAATGCAGATCCCGCAAACTGGCGGAAAATGATTGATATTAATGTTTTGGCGTTAATGTACGCAACTCACACAGTTTTACCTATTTTTAAAGCGCAAAAATCAGGACATATCGTTAATATTTCATCCGTCGCTGGACGCATTGCCCGTGCGGGAATGGCAGGTTACAGTGTCACTAAATGGGGTGTAAATGCCTTTTCGGAAGCATTAAGACAGGAAGTATATCAAGATAATATCCGCGTTACTATCATCGAGCCTGGTTTAGTAGAAACAGAAATTGATCAGCATATTACCGATGTAGTAGCAAAGCAAGAAATTGCAGCCAGACGGAAAGCAATTACACCTTTACAAAGTGAAGATATAGCAGCAGCAATAGTTTATGCTGTTACCCAACCACAGCACGTAAATGTGAATGAAATCTTGATTCGTCCAACTCAGCAAGATCGGTAATGACTATACCTGAAAATAGGTAATATTAATGTTAGAAGAAAATAGCACATCATTAAAAAAGAGCAACAAAATATTTGCTTTTTTGAAAATCTCACCTGCAATTAAATCACCCAATTTATTTGGTTTTCTCATTGGGGAAAGCGTGTCTTTTTTCGGCTCTTGGATGACACAAATTGCCCTAGTATGGATGGTTTATCAGTTAACAAATTCGGCCATGTTAGTTGGTATAGCTGGGTTTACAAATCAAGCAATGGGCTTGGTGATTACGCCATTGGTAGGAGTATTACTAGATAGATGGAATTTAAAGTATGTTTCATTAACTACTCAGATAGTATCTATTTTTCTGTCTTCATTACTAGCTTTTTTAACTGTTAGTAATCAGATAAATTTTAGAGATATTATTATCATTGGTATTCTTCAAGGCATAGTCAAAGCTTTTGATTTACCAGCACGTCAAGTAACAATTCCTAGATTACTAGAAAATAGAAGTGATACTTATAGTGCAATGGCTGTGCATTCATTTTTAATTAATACAGCTAAATTTGTTAGTCCGATGATTGGGGGTTTGATAATTGCTAGAAATGGAGCAGGTTTATGTTTTTTAGTAGATGCTATTAGCTATTTGCCTTTTATAGTAGCTATCTTAATTATGCGGATAAAACCAAATATCAATAATTTATCTACATCAAAATCTCCAAAAATTTGGCATAACTTAAAAGAAGGATTTATTTTTGTCTATAATTTCGTGCCTATTAAATCTATTTTAATATTGCAAATTATAGTTTGCTTTATGGCAATGACTTATGTAAATCTCATGCCAATATTTGCCAAAGAAGTCTTAAAAGGCAATGCAGAAACGATGGGTTTTTTGATGACTTCTACAGCTTTTGGTTCTATCTTTTCTGGGATTTATCTCATGCGGCGTAAACAAGCAATAGGACTAGAAAGTGTTATGGCAATTTCTACTTTAGTCTTGGGAGTATCATTAATATTATTTTCTCTCTCAACACAGCTAGAAATTTGTTTGGTATTAATCTTTATTGTCGGATTAACTAACACTCTGACTTTAGCTTCAATTAGTAATTTTCTGCAAGTAATTTTGGTGGAAGAAGACAAAAGAGGACGAGTAACCAGTATTTTTATGACTACTTTTTTGGGAATACTCCCTTTTGGTAATTTATTTTTCGGAGGATTAGCAAATTATATTGGTGTTGCTAATGCCTTATTATTTGGTGGTGTTTGTTGTATTTTGGGAGCTTATTTTTTTGCTAAACAACTATCAAGTATTAGAAAAGTGGTCAACCTAATATATCAAGAAATGGGATTAATTTCTTAGTCAGCATAGAACTTACAGATGATGTTATCGAAGTCGTGATTATTATGTGTGTAGGGGTAATTTATGAATTATCCCTAATTTGGTGATTTTTTGCGTACAGCCTATTTCATTCAAATTCAGATCCCCGACTTCTTAGAGAAGTCGGGGATCTTGTTGTTCATAAAATTTAGGATTGCTATATTACCTGAATGCTTCAAATAAATCTTGAAAAAAATAATAAATGTATTAGAAAATACTTAATTTTCAGATTTTTTGTGTAAAAATAATATATAAATACGTAATTCCGATAGGAATACGAGAGTTTTTGCTTCAACAGAATAAAAATTATCAATTTTGTTAAACTCCAAATATTTCAGCCATGAAAATACCATTTTTGCCAGAACAGCGCATAGTTTTCAACCGATTTGTTCAATATTCACTACTAGGATTGTTTACTCTATCCACACCCTTGACAGGTAGTTTATTACAAACAAGCCAAGCCCAGACAAAACCTGGATTTAGCTCTAAAGTTATCAACTTGGCTTATCAAACCTCTGGGGATATTGTCAAAGTTAAAAAAGTTGTTGAGCCACGTTTTAAAGAATTAGGTGTAACTGTGAATTGGGTTGGACCATTTCCAGCAGATCCTTAGACCGGGAAGTGTCAACATTAATATCTGTACCTCAAACTGACTTTGAATTCTGTCACCCGTTCCCTGTCACCTAGATATGGATGAATTTTTCTCAATTTCAATTATTTTACTTATTTTTAATTTTCTGCTAAAGTAGCAACAAACTACTTTAAGCCTATCAACTTACCGGAGTTGGATTGACACCAATGAAGAGTGGGTAATCTTTCTCCCTGCGGGTAATAGGTGCAAAACTCCATTCCATCTTACGAGGAATCAATCCATGAGTGCAATGTTTC
>Ga0208856_1000714_pt1 | contig 11639 bp, 8 predicted proteins | sample LakMenEpi13Jul12_FD_150690 | JGI IMG/M metagenome (GOLD analysis project Ga0208856, IMG submission 150690) | Freshwater microbial communities from Lake Mendota, WI - 13JUL2012 deep hole epilimnion (SPAdes) | ecosystem: Environmental > Aquatic > Freshwater > Lentic | place: Lake Mendota, Madison... | reverse complement strand
TTACAACGAGGACGCCGCTCCCTTTGAATGGACCAAGGTCAATTTCACGGCGAAAACTCTCGCCAGTAAATACGCGAACTTGTTTAACTAGGTACTAGTCACCCATGAAAAGGCACCTCTTATCCCCCATCCTCGCGGCGCTGTTCACCGTCGCAACACCTGCCCTCCGGGCCGCTCCGCTCAAGGACGCGAAAATCACGCGCATCGTCAACGACGTGAAAACCGCCGGAGAGGGAAATGCACCCAAGAGGGCATCCCTGAACGAAACCGTGCTGCCGGGCAGTGCCGTCCGCACCGGCATAGACTCCCGCACCGAGCTGCTCTTCAGCGACCAGACCATCACGCGCCTCGGGGCGAATTCCAACTTCAGCTTCAACGAAGGCACGCGCGAGATGACGCTCTCAAAAGGCGTGATCATGCTCCAGGTCCCCAAGGGCCTCGGCGGTGCAAAAATCCAGACCGCCGCCGTCACCGCCGCCATCACCGGCACCACGATCCTCTTGGAAGTCGGGCCAAAGTTCACCAAGCTGATCGTCGTCGAGGGCACCTGCACTCTCACGCTCAAAAATGGCAAATGGAAACGCAAGGTGAAGCTCACCGCAGGCATGGAAATCATCGTGCCAAATGACGCCATCGAGTTGCCCAAGACGTTCTTCATCAACCTGAACATGCTCGTGAAAACCTCGGCTCTCCTCGCCGGCAAATGGGGCGCACCGCTCGACGAACGCCAAATCGCAGCCGCCATCCTAGCCCAGAACCGGCAGTTCTTCCGCCAGCCTAACATCCCCTTCACCGCCACCGGAAGGAAGCCCTCCTTCATCTCCGACATCCCGCGCCAGGAAACGCTCCAGATCCCGACGCGGCCCGTCACCCCGGTTACGCCGCATCCGAAACCGAAGCCAGCGACGACACCTCCGCAACACGGTCTCGGCGGCGGCTCCGTGCCGTCAAACGGCTACTAATCCCCTGCCCCAGTCCGCAGACCGGCAGCGACCGGCTGCATGGCGCGATCGGATACGAATCTCACAATCAGCCTGCCACAATGGCAGATGCTGGATGCTGAATACTCCTCGCTCGCCCAAGATTTCACAGGCTGCTGGCATCCTGCATCGAGCATCACATTCACGCAGTCTCACTGTGTAAATCGTATAAGTCTTGCAATGTCGCCTGTTCAATCTCGCGAAACTGGCTGCTGACCTGCGAAGCCATTGAAAGCTGGCCGGCCGTCGAGCAACCGGGTGATGGCGCTCCAGCACTGCCCTTCACTTTCCTGCCTGCATCTGTTGCTTGAGCCGCGCAAGGTTGCGCTCGATGCGTTCGATGTATCCGTTGGGACCGTCGGGATAGGGGTCGTTGAGATAGCTGCACACGTTCTCGAAGTCATTCGTGATCTTGGGGACGACGTAATACTGCCAGAAGCCGTGGGTTTTTCCCATCATGTCCGCGATGCTCTCGAAGCGGAAGCTCCTCGGCGAGCTGCCGGGGTCAAACCGCGCCGCTTCCTCGAATTCCACATACAAGTCGGGCAGCCGTTCGATGTAGTTGTCCGGCGCCATCTGCCCGAGCAGGTCCGCCGTGGCGAGGGCAAATCCGGCGATCCTTTCCTCGGCGCTATGGAACGGGATGGCTGCGATGCTGGCATTGACGCCCGTACACCGGATCATGTGCCGGACGGGGGCGATGTCGGCCTTTGTCCAGCCTTTGACCGTGAGGAAGTTTTCCGCAAATGCGCCGCTCCGCGCGACGTGGATGGCGGTGTATTTTGCGCCGGTCCCCTCGTTGTCGCCGGTGACCTTCAGATAGCCGGTGTCGTGGAAAAGGATGGCAACGAGGGCCATCTCGAACATCCGTTGTGAAATCGCCGGGGTCGCGTTTGCGCGATGCCGCCCACGGAGGATGTGCATGAGGCAGAGGGTGCCTTGCAGCGTGTGCTCGAAGTCGTGATAGGCGGAATCAAGGGACTGGTAGCCCTCGAATCTTCCCTCGAAGCACTGACCGGCCCACTCGAATGCATCGTGGACTACGGCCACTGTTCCCTGGGGGAACATATCGGTATAAATGGCCGCCGCCTCGGCTTCGACGGCGCGCGCGTTTTTGGTGTCCACTGGGTTGAACATCCGCGCACCATAGCTGGCCCCGAATTTTTTCCACGCTCTATTTTTAATCTTTTCCGGTTACTGGGCGAACGATGGGCATCAAGGCGCCGAGCGCTTCTGTGCTCCTGGATTTTTTCGGCGCGATATTTCTTGCAAACTCAGGACGAAGATGCCACGTGTTCGTCAGCCATTCAGCCATCCGGGAATGGTGCCGCAATCCGCCGAAACGCACGCCAGTTCCCAAATCACAGTCACCCTCACAATTCTCATACTCCCGATGCCACACAACTTCCTTATTCCCGCCCGCTCTCCGCACAGCCCGTCCTCCGCGCCGCTCCGGAAGAATCATGCCGCGACCGTCGCCGAAATCATGTTCCGGGCTTGCGGCTTTTTTCACATGAAGAGGCTGATACTGCTTTTCGTCCTGACCTCCGTGGCCGTGCTGGCAATGCCCGCTGTGGTGGCCGCGCCGCTCACCGGTGCCCGGATCACGCACATCGTCAACGACGTGAAAACGGTCTCTCCCGGCAAGCCGCCGCAGTCCGCGGCACTGAATGAACTCGTGGAGCCGGGAAAGGCCGTGCGCACCGGGATTGATTCGCGGACCGAACTGCTCTTCACCGACCAGACGATCACGCGCCTCGGCGCAAATTCGCACTTCACTGTGAACAGCGGCACGCGCGAAATTTCGCTCTCGAAGGGCGTGATGTTGCTCCAAGTGCCGAAAGGCTTGGGCGGCGCGACGATTCAGACGAATGCAGTGACCGCTGCCATCACCGGCACCACTATCTTGCTTGAAATTGTGAACGGGTTCACAAGGCTCACGGTGCTGGAGGGGACGTGCATTCTTACCCTGAAGAATGATCCGCAGAACAGCAAGACCGTCACCGCCGGCCAGCAGGTCACCGCCGGCAAGCAGATTAATCCAGCCCAGAGCGTGAGCCTGACCAATCTATTTAAACGCTCGCCGCTGCTTGCCGGCGTGTGGGGCGTGCAACTCGACCAGACGAACCTCGTCGCAGCCCGCGACGCGCAGGCCACGAATAATTCCCAGGAATTGGATCTCGGTGCCTATCTTACTGCGCTCGGATTTGGAAATGTCTCCGGTACATCCGGCGGCGGCGGCGGCAGCTCATCGGCGAGCGGCGGCGTGGTCACCGTGGTGCAGCCCAACGGACAGGTCTTTCTGTACGACAACCTCCTAAGATTCCTCAGAGTCCAGAATCCCTGATCGCAGGGCGCGCCCGCGAGGCAGGGCGAGCGCGTCAAAAATGTGGATGGCGGTGACGTGGTAAGCGACGACTCTGGAACTGTGAGCGCCGACGTTGAGGGCAATCAATTTGAGATGCTCTGGCGATCACCGGGCGTTGCCCGGCTCGAATGAACTCGCGCCTTTTGGGAACATACGAGTTACACAGCGAGACCGCCCGAAAGTAAACCTCGATGCAGGATGCTCGGCGACCGTGGAAGTCTGGACGAGCGACGGGGATCCAGCATCCAGCATCTGCCATCGTCGCAGGCTGACCCTGAAATTCGTAGTATTCCAAATACTCCCGCTCAGTGCTTGTGCTCCTGCCCGTGCTCCCATCGCGAGAGCGATTCCTCGTGGAAATGCCTCCGCTTGCGCAGCCGCGCGAGCAGGCCGTAGCGCGGGCCAAATGCCCACGCGGCGAGGAAGCACACGCCGAGCACGAGCACGATGGCTGCGCCGCTCGGCACTTTTTCAAAACGGTATGACAGCACAAGTCCGAGCACGGAACCGACGGTGCCGAGCGCGGCGCCACCCCACAGCATCGTGCTGAAATTATCCGTGAGCAGATAGAGCGTCGCGGCTGGTGCTACGAGCAGGCCGAGCATGAGAATCACGCCCACCGCCTGCGCGCTGCTGATCATCGCCAGCACGCTCGCCGCGATCAGCAGCACATGCAGCGCATCCACTTTCACGCCCTGGCTGCGCGCGACCATCGGATCGAAAAGCGTGAGCACGAGCGGGCGCAGCACGAGCAGCAGGCCGGGCACGACAGCGAGCGTCACGCCGTATGCGATCCACAGATCCGCATCGCCGATGCCGAGGATGTCGCCGAAGAGCCAATGCTTCAGATCCACGGGCGTGGGCACAAACTGAAGCAGCACCACCCCCGCGCTGAATGCGACCGTGTAGAGGATCGCGAGCGAAGCGTCCTCCTTCAGGCGCGAAGTCCGCGCGAGCAGCATCGCACCGAGCGCGACGAGAAATGCCGCGGTGATTCCGCCGAGGAAAAGCCCCGACGCACTGAGGCCGCCCGCGACGAGCAGGCCGAGCGCAAGGCCCGGCAGCATCGAGTGGCTGAGCGCGTCGGCCATCAGCGACATGCGGCGCAGGACGATGAATGTGCCGAGAAAGCCGTTCGTAAATCCGATGAGCGCGCCGCCGACGAGCGCGCGCCGCATGAATTCGTGGCTCCAGAGATCGTGAAGGAAATTCATGGGAAGAAAAACCGTCCAACGTCCGATGACTCGCGCTCTTTGCGCGTGAATCGCACGGCATCAGGTGACGCAGCGTCTCTTCCTTTGGACGTTGGGTGTTGGGCGTTGGGTGTTGGGCGTTTCATACCGCGTGTCCCTGATCCACGCCCGCGAAGACCCTCGTCGTGTAGGCGCGCTGGATGTTGTCCTCGGTGAATGCCTGTGCCGTCGGCCCCGCTGCAATCAGCTCGCCGTTCAGCAGCACGACTTGATCAAAAATCACCGGCACCGTCGCGAGATCGTGGTGCGAGACGAGCAACAGCTTCCCGCCCTGACGCAACGTGCGGAATGTCGTGCGCAGCGTGTCCTGGTTTGGCTTGTCGAGGCCGGCGAACGGCTCATCAAGCAAGAGCACATGCGCCTCCTGCGCGAGCGCACGCGCGAGAAAGGCGCGCTGCTGCTGTCCGCCGCTGAGAGCGCTGATTTGCCGTTCCTGCAACGGCTCAAGGCTCATCGCAGCGATGGCCGCATTCACCGCCGCATCGTCTGTCGCGCCGTACTTTTTCCACCAGCCGAGGCGCAGGTAGCGGCCCATCTCCACGAGGCCGCGCACGGTCGTCGGGAAGTCCCAGTCAATCTGCCCGCGCTGCGGCAGGTAGGCGATGTCGGGCGTCGCGCCGCGCACCTCGCGTCCGTGGAAATGAATCGTGCCGGTCTCGCGTCCGAGCAGCCCGGCGAGCGTTTTCAGCAGCGTCGTCTTGCCCGCGCCGTTCGGCCCGAGCAGGCCGACGCACTGGCCGCAGCCCACCTCGAAGCCGATGTGATGCAGCGCCGGAATCCGCCGGTAGCTCACCGTGAGGTCTGCAATTCTGAGCCCGTGATCGTGCTTCATTTGAAAGTGAGCACTTCATCGGCATCCCCATCGCCCCACACGGTGCGGTCGTGTTCCGTTCCGTCGGGCGCAGTGAGTCGCACGCGCATCGCGGCGTTCCGCGTGCCCGCAGGCCACGCGACGCTCACATGCAAATCCACGCCCTCCTTCGGCCATGGAATTTTCCCGGAAAAATTTTCCGCGATCGCAGGCGAGTCCTGGCTCCACACGTCCTTGCCGAGGTGCTGGATCGCCACTCGCGTCGCTGCGATGGAAAAGTTCACGCGGCACTCAACCGTCGCGCTTTGCACCGGCTGAGGTGTCGGTTGCGCGACCACGCCACGCCCGGATGCCACGGGATGCGTCGTGCGCCACAGCAGCGGCGCGAGCGCAAGCAATGCGAGGAACGCAACAAGTGCGCGCAGGATCGGCGAGCCGCGCATCTATTTCAGCGCCTCCACGATGGTTGTCACGTTGTGGCGGAACATCGCCTCCACCGTGTCGTTTGGCTTCGCACCGAGCCCGTCGGATAGCAGACTGCCGCCGAGCTTCACGCCCGTCTCGCGGGTGATGTGCCCGATCACTTTCGGATTCTCGGTGTCCTCGGAAAAAATCGCCTTCACGCCCTGCGCGCGGATCACACCGATGATTTCCGCGACCTTCCTGCCACCCGGCTGATCGTTCTTCGTGAGGCCCGCGACGGGATAGACTTCAAAGCCAAACTCCTTCGCGAAACCGCCGAACGAGTCGTGGTTTGTCACCAGCTTGCGCCGGTCGCGCGGCAGCTCCGCGACTTTAGCCTTCACCCATTTCTCCAGCTTGCCGAGCCGCCCGGTGTACGCCTCCGCGTTCGCGGAAAAGAATTCACGCGCCGCTGGTCGCTGGCGGATCAGTTCATCGCGCACGATGCGAGTCGCACGCGTGATGTTCCCGATGCTGTGCCACCAGTGCGGGTCGTTCGCCGCGCCCGGAAGCTGTGCGCCGACCTCAATCAGCACAGATTTTCCGCCCGCCGCTTGACGCAATTTTTCCACGTAGCCCTCGATGCGGCGCGATGAAACAAGGATGAGTTCCGACGATGCGACGGTCTCCATGTCCGCGGGCCGCGGGCTGAATTCATGCGGATCCACACCGGGTTTCACATGCCCCGTCACTTTCACTTTGTCGCCACCGACCTCCCGCGCGATCTCCGTGAGCACCGTTGCAAATGACGACACGCGCAGCACGTCATCATCCGCACGCGCGCACGCGAGCAGGAGGAGGAGAAAGCCGAGGAGTTTCATCGCTGCACTGATTAGCCGAGCCGCGCAGGAGTGCCAAGTGAATGTGGGGCCGACGGATTGACACCCCTGCAAAACCCCGCGGAACAAACAGAGTAGAATCCACGGATTTCACGGACGCCACCGACGAAAGAGTTTCGCGCTGACAACCATCCATGCCATCCGTGAAATCCGTGGTGAAATACTTCTTTCATCCGAGTGATCCCGGCCTTCGCGAAGATCTCAGTTGGCCGCCCCGCTCACTTCGCCGCCGCGACGTCGAGGCAGATGAGCTTGCTCTCGCTGCGCAGATAAAGCCGTTTGCCCGAGAGCACCGGCGCGCCCCAGCACGGATACGTGAGACCGGGCACCTGCCAGCGTGAGACCTCCTCGATCTTTTGCGCGTTCGGCTTGAACAGGCCGAGCAGCCCCGCCTCGCCGAGTGCAAAAAGTTTTCCGTCCGCAAAAATCGTCGAGCCGCGGCCAAAGACATTCGGCGGCGCCTCGCCGGGACGCAGCTTGGAGTGGCTCGCATTCGGCCAGCGCTCGTTGCGCTCCCATTTTACCGTGCCGGTCGCAAATTCCACGCAGCGGAGAACCGCATCGGGTTCATTGCGCCCGCTGAATCCGAAGAGGTGCCCCGCGACAAGATTCGGCTGCGACCAGTGCATCTCCAGCGCGAGCGAACGCCACACTTCGTCCACACCTTTTCCATCGGGCCGAACTCGTAGCAGCACCGAGCCTGAGCGGTAGTAGGCGGAGGAGATCAAGATGAGATCGCCGCTCACCACTGGGGTCATCGCGTTCACGGTCTCCTCGCGCGGCGAGCGGAACCAAAATGAAAAGTTGTGCGCGCCCGTCGCGGGATCGAGCGAGATGAGGCCCTGTCGAGTGACGGTGAGCACTTGGCGGCGTCCGTGGATCGTCGCGAGCACCGGCGTGCAGTAGCTCGCCGCCTTTTGAAATGCAGGATGCCCCACGTCCCATTTCACGAAGGGCTCGCCGGGCCACGCGTGCATCGGCGCGCCGTCCCAAGTCTTCGCGCCGCCGTTCTGCCAGAGCGTCCTTCCCGTCGCGGAATCGAATGCAACGATGTTCGAATCCGGCTGTCCGCCGACTTGCACGATCAGCTTCCCATCCTCCAGCACAGGCGAACTGCCGACGCCAAAGAACGCCTCGGGCACCTCGAAATCTTTCTGCGTCGCGCGCGACCACACGGGCTTGCCGGTCTTCACGTCGAGACACACGAGCACGCCCTCCGCGCCGAGCGTGAAGCATTTCTCCGCGGTGAGCAGCGGCGCGCAGCGCGGTCCGTTGTTGTAGCCGAAAGGATCCTGGTAGCGGGTCGGGTATTTGTGCAGCCACTTCGTCGCGCCGGTTGCGGCGTCCATCGCCTCCACGATTTCCTCGCCGCCAACGCGGTGGTGCAGCACGAGCACACCGTCGCGCACACTCGGCGTTGCGTAGCCGATGCCCGTGTCCTTCTGCCACACGACGCGCGGCCCGCCCTCAGGAAAACGTTCCAGCAGGCCCGTCTCCGGCGAAGTGCCGTCGCGGTTCGGGCCGAGAAATTCCGGCCAGTCGGCGGCGTGCGATCCGAGCGAGGAACCGAGAAAAATGGCGAGCGTGCGCAGGAGGAGCGGATTCATGGTGCGAACGGATACGCACAAAGCGCCACGCGGCCAAGCGCGTTCGTTCAATCCCGCAACAGCGGCGTCGGCGCCGGCGCCGCAAGCTTAGGCTTCTTCGCAAAATCCCCATTCTCGCCGCCAGTGCCGGCCTTCGACACCACCCCTTCCGCAGGACTCGTCGGCGTGAGCACCCGCCCGGCCTTGGTGGTCAGCTTGCCATCCTTCACCGCAACATCCTCGACACGATACAACGTTCCATCTGCATGGCGGAGGAACGGCTGCATCTCATCGAGATGCAAAGGCCGCGAACCGCGACGGCCAAACACGACCGTCTGCCCGTCCGTCTCATCCGTCACCCGGTCGCGATCCAGCCCCCTCGAAACCGCAAGCATCGGCTCCTTCGTCGGATAAGTCGCGATGAGCCTCGGCACAGGACGCGGGCTGAATCCCGCCGCCCCCTCAACCGTATCAGGCGAGATAAGTTGCACAACCCGCAGGCCATTCTTCCCATCCGCGACAAGCGCATACATCGAAGCTGCTACGGAACCAATCTGCACGGCATGTGCGTCATTCAGCTTGCCGTCCGCATTGAACATCTGATCGAGCTTCGGCCTCTCCGGGTTCTCAATGTCTATGATAGCAAGCCCGTCCGCCCCATCGGCGACATAGGCATAGGTGCGCGCCACATAGAGCTTATGCGCATGACGCAGGCGCACCACAGCCCCCGGCACCGCCCGCGGATGCTCCGGATCGGCGAGGCTGATCACCTTCATCCCCTCGTCGTCTGTGACGAACGCGTAAAGGAACTGAACTGCAATGGAGCGTGGATTCTTCAGGAATCCACCCGTCAGTTCCCCGACCAATCGCGGCTGCTCCGGATTCCCGACATCCACCACAGCCAAGCCACGCGGCGTGCAGACATAGACCCTGTGTCCCGCACACACACCGTATTCCGCCCCGGTGAGGCGGCCATCCGGATTAAATTCCACGGTCTTCTTGATGAAGTTATTCTGCGGATTGCCATCGAGCAAAGTCCGCACGTCACAAACCACAAGCCCCAGCTTGCGGTCGCTGACAAACGCATAGCCATACCACGCCGGAATCGGCTGCTCCTCGTTCTCCTTGTTCTGAATCCGCATCGGATCGTTCAGCAACGTGCTCGGCAGCGCGACCGAGGTCGCAAACGGCGTGCGAACATAAGTCCGCTGCCCTAGCGGCGAAACCGGCGATGATACAATGCGTTCGCTGAAATCCTTCTGATCAATGTTCGCCACGTCAAACACCTCGAACCCACCCGGCCCGTTTGCCGTATAAAGATACTCGCCGCGCAAAGTCAGATCATTGATTTCCCGTGCGTGGTGTTCATAGCCCGTGGCCAGCTTCCGGTCGCGGGCAAGGTGCTCCGCAAAGTTTCGCGGATAGGCATTCTTGTGCATGGAACTGCCAATCACCGACTGAGGCTCATCCGCCTCAGTCCATACGATTCCGTGCAACGCCTTCTCGCCACCGACCCACGCATAGCGGCCAAAGAAATTGACCGTCCCGGTGCCAAATCCAAGCAGTTGCGTAATCCACGCATTGTTGTCCTTGGTCTTGGAAAGATGGCAGTCCGTGCAATTTTTCGTCGTGCCCGCTCCGCTGGTCGTGTGCGGAAAGTGCGGATTAAACGCCTGCCCGCTGTATCCGTCGCCGCTCACGGTCTGCTGCTGCGAATAGAGCCAGTTCCGGTTCTGGTTCTGCGAACTGACGACCACCGCACTCGACGATCGGATCACCGCCAGCCGGTTCTTCTTCACCGTGCCATCAATGCCAAGCATGAACACATCGTCGCGAACGACCTGCGGGTTATAAGTCGTGAAATTGCGGTCAAGAGTGCCCTCATACTTGTTCAGCGGCACACGCTGGTTGGCCTTCATCGAAAGATGGCAGCCGAAACAGCTCGTCGCCCACGAGGTATGGCAGACCTGGCAATCCATGCTCCGGTTATCATGCGCGAGCGTTGCCTTGCACTGCGCGCCTGTCAGCGGCACGTCGCCCCAAGTCTCGCCGTCGCGCTGGACGGTCTTCGCGTGGGCGGCCTTCGGATTATAGCGCTTCAGCGTGTTCGTCGGGTCAATGACGTCCACAGTCTGCGGAATCTCCCAGCGCGCATCGCGCGACATGGTTGAGTTCTGGAAAAGTCGGCGCACCGGACGGCCCTGACTGTCCTTCATTGGTTCCCCCGTTTTCGAATCCGCGACATCCTCCCACTCAAATCGCGGCTTCCACGGAGTAATCGTCTTGGAAAGATCCACCGGCTTGATCTTGGTGCGATCCGCCGGGTCAGTCTCACCCCCTGCCCCCGTCGTGATCAGGGTCGGTCGCGCCTGGATGGTTCCGTGGCAATCCACACACATGATCGTCGTGGCATTCCGCGGCTCGCCATAGAGAAGGCCATTGCCATGCACGTCCGTCTCAAAGTGACAGTCCGCACACTGCATCCCCTTTTCGAGATGGATATCCTTCAGATGCACCGCGCGCTTGAAATCACGATGTGCGATGATGTTGTCGTCGCGATCCAGCCGGTTGCCCTTCTTATCCTGCTTGAACACCGCGCGGAACACCCATCCATGACCGTGATAATCCGCAAACTGAGTGTGCTTCAGCTTGGGATTCAATTCCGCGACCTTCTCCAGAAAATCAAGTTTGCCCCACAGTCCGCGCGCCGCGGCAGCCTCGGGATTCGCCACGGTCGATCGCACGAGTTCCTCGTCGGTCGGATCGTGTTGCTCCTTGGGATACATGAATTCGGCATCCGTCTCCTGATCCCACCAGACATATCCGAGATATGGATTCACGAAGAGGTTGCCCTGGTGCATGTGACAATTCATGCACTGTGAACTTGGAATCGAACGGGTGAACTCATGCTTCACAGGATGTCCCCGCTCGCGCTTTGAAATCGTCGGGTCTTTCGAGAAACTCAGCCCTTGGTTGCCGTAGGCGTGCCACCAACCCGAATTGCTCGGCGAACGATCATTCGCATAGACGACGTGGCACGCGCTGCAACCGCTGGAGCGATAGTCACCCGGATGATCGTTGGAACCTAGGAAGCCGAGAAGCGGATCATGGAGTCGCGTTTTTTGCGCGCCGAGAAAAATGGGGTCGGTTCTGTTCAGCGTCCCAAGGCCGCGTGCAGACAAGCGGCGTTCCGGCTTGCCGGGAGGCTCATCAGGAGTCGGCACACCGAGGGACAGGGCATCAAATCCGCCCTTTTCAAAAATGCGGAAAATGTTGCCGGGCTGGCTTAAATTGAATCTCGGCAGCGGATAGAGCGTCTCCAGTATGCCGGACAGTCGCG
>Ga0208856_1000712_pt1 | contig 11643 bp, 11 predicted proteins | sample LakMenEpi13Jul12_FD_150690 | JGI IMG/M metagenome (GOLD analysis project Ga0208856, IMG submission 150690) | Freshwater microbial communities from Lake Mendota, WI - 13JUL2012 deep hole epilimnion (SPAdes) | ecosystem: Environmental > Aquatic > Freshwater > Lentic | place: Lake Mendota, Madison... | reverse complement strand
CCCGCCACTGCATCCGGTGCGCGAGCGCCGCGAGCGAATCGACTCCGGCCCGCGCCTCGAGGATCACGCTGCCGCCATCGCCGCCGTCGCCACCGTCGGGCCCGCCGAGCGGCACGTATTTTTCGCGCCGAAAGCTCGCACTGCCACGGCCGCCATCGCCGGCCGCCACTTCGATATGCACGCGGTCGACAAACACTCGAGCACGCCCGATCTCGTCAGGAGCGTGCGACTACGAGGCCGACACGTTCACCCGGCGACCTTCCTGATCGAAGCCGACGACGCCGTCGACGAGGGCAAAGAGGGTGTAGTCGGTGCCCATGCCCACGTTCGTACCGGGGTGGAACTTGGTGCCCACCTGCCGCACGAGAATGTTGCCGGCCCGCACCTGCTCGCCGCCAAACTTCTTGACGCCGCGGCGCTGGGCATTCGAATCGCGTCCGTTGCGGCTGGAACCCTGACCTTTTTTATGTGCCATTTCTCACCTCCGGACGTCGTCGCCACGTTGTCTCGAAGCAGGTCACTCCGCAGCCGACCCACCGCCGACCGCTTCAGGAACCTCTACGGAATCTTCATCAATTTCGTATCGGAAAACCCAGGCATGGTCAATGCCCTCGTTCACGGCCGTGGCCGTGGCGTAGATCGTCGGCCCTTCGGCCCCCAGGAGGCCGAGGAGGATCCGCGCCCGCTTGGCCGGGTCGGGCTCCGCGGCGATGGCTGTCGAGAGGGCATCGAACGCCGCCCGCGGGCCTGCGGCGGCCAGGCGGCGCTGGTCGAGGCCGAGGTCGTCGAGCACGACGAGAGCCCGCATCAGCGACAGTTCCTTGGCGAGCGCCTCCAGCCGGTCGGCCGCGGTGCCGAAGAAGGCCACGGCCTCGGCCCGCCGCACGGCGTTGCTCTCTTTTTGATCGATGGCCGTGATCACCTTCGCAAGGCCGGCGAGCGGCTGGGTGGCGAGATCCTCCGGCATGACGCCGACCCGCGCGAGGGCCGCCGCACGCTCGGCAGTGCGGGCCTCGTCTGCCGGCGCCGCCAGGCTGCGCGAAAGATCCTCGATCCATTCGATGCCGTGATCGCCGAGCAGGTCGCGGACCACCGCGCCGCGGGCCGTCGGCTCCTTGATGGCCGCCAGGCGCTCGACCACCCGCGCGAGCGGCCCAAGGGAATGGGGCACGTCGCGGTCGATCGCCTCGAAGGGCACGGCCGGCACGAGCAGATCGCGCCACGAGAGCCCCGCCTGCTCGAGCCCCTCGCGAGCCTTCGCCTTCGTGAGCGCCGGACGCCCGATCGCCTCGAGCACCCGCACGCCGATGGCCATCCGTTCGAGGAGGCCGGCATGCCCCACGCTCACTTCATCTTCTTCAAACGACACTTCGTCGCCATGCCGCCAGAAGTCGAGCCGCAGGCTCTCGAGCGCGTGCTCAGTGCCTACGCCGGGCCGATCGTCCGCCCCGATGGCCACGTCGGGATCACTCCGCCAGCGCACGGCATTGGTGAGACCGCGGACGAAGATCGAGAAGAAATCGATCCGCGGATCGATGTCGGTCCACACGGCCACGCCCCACCGTTCCTCTCCCGGCGCGAGCTTCGCCTCCACCATGCTCGCGCTGTCGTGCAGACGGCCGGCCACGCCTTCCCGGCGTCGGATCGGCTCGATCGCCTCGGGAGTCACACGGTCGAGATACCCGCGGTAGTGGATAGAGCCCTCGGGATGGGTGAGCCCCTCGACGCTTTCGAGCACGAAGTGCGGCAGGAATCGCACGGGCTCCTCGTAGGTTTCCCGTGCGAAGGCGGCCGGATCGGCAGCGGGGGCGGTGGAGCGACGGCCGCCCGTGTTCTTCACGCGATAGAGCATGTAGAGCACCCGCTTGCGGCGCATCGTGAGGTCGCGGCCGGGCAGGTCGATGTCGATGTGCCGTGGCGGCTTGTAGGCAAACTCGAGGCACCAGACATCGCGCGGATAGATGCGGTCTTTGGCCCGCTCCACAAGCGTGCCGCCAATGGAATCGCGCTTCGGCGTCCATGCCGTGTCAGCGAGGCCGCGGGTGATTTCGAGAATGTCGCCGCGCTGGATCGTGTCGTCGGTGGAGACGTCGGGCGGGATGACCGTGAGCACGCCCGGGGCCAGTTCCCGAAAGCCGTCGGGCGCCGCGGCACGCAGTTCCGGCATGGCCGCCAGAGCGACCACCGAGACAACAGCCAAACCACGAAGTATGCACCGCCCTGCCATGCCGACCTTTCGTTTCCGAAGTCCGTTCAAGATACGAAAATCGGCTCTTTTCAGCGAAATCTGGCCGTGCGATCTCATTTATCCCAGATTTCCTTGATTTCCCATATTGCCCAAATGACAATCTCACCGTAGGCGTGAATTTCGCAGGGAACTGGCCTACGCCCGAGCCGCGATCCGAAAGACACTCCGGCGGCCCGACGCCCGCCCCGTTATTGAGCCTCGAACGCACTCGTCAGCATCATGCTCGAACCAAACCGTCTTGATCCGCCGCGGCCGTATGCAGTGCCGCAGGCTGCAGCCGTGGGCGGTGTTGCAGCCGCGCGGAGCACGAGCCTGTTCGTCTCTCCCGACGACTTCGACGGCACGGGCATCCTCGCCGGCTTCGATCCGTGCGCGTCGAACTATTGGTGGATGCCAGAGCTCCATGCCGGGGAGCCGGCCGATCTGGCGGTGACGCCCGTCGGCGCAGCAGCCGTTCACGCTGCCCGCCGCACGCCGTCGCGGCCGCAGGCAGCGGCCTGATCGACCTCCGCGGCCAGCGCGGCATAGTCTTCGGCGCCATGCGACTCCGGAGCATAGTCGAAGATCGACTGCCCGAAGCTCGGCGCCTCGGCCAGCCGGATGTTGCGGCGAATTCGCGTGGCGAACACCCGCGCGGCGGCCCACGCCGGATGCCGGGCTTCGCTCCCGGCGAAAAACGCCTCGACATCGCGGCCCACCTCCGTGGCCAGCCGTGTGCCCGCTTCGTGCATGCAGAGCGCCACTCCCAGGAGCCGCAGCCGGGGATTCACATGGTCGGCCACGAGCTCGATCGTCTCGAGCAGCTTGCTCAGGCCATGAAGCGCGAGAAAGTGGGGCTGCAGCGGCAAGAGCACCTCGTCGACCGCCGCCATCGCGTTGAGCGAGAGCAGCCCGAGCGACGGCGGACAGTCCACGACCATATAGTCGAAGGTGTCTGCGCCGCCGCTTCCCGAGCAGCGTGGGTCGGCCTCGATCCGTGTTTTGAGGATCGATTCGCGGCCGGCCCGGGTCGCGAGCGAGACTTCGGCAGCCGCAAGATCGATGTGCGACGGCACGACCACGAGGTTTTCACCGGCCGGCACACTCGCGGAAGCCAGCGATTCCGTGCCCGCGAGCACGTCGTAGGCCGACACCGGATGCGACCCCGGCACCACGCCCACGTGAAGCGTTGCATGGGCCTGCGGGTCGAGGTCCACGAGGCACACGCGCCGGCCAGATCGCGCGAGGGCGACGGCGAGATTCACCGACGTCGTCGTCTTGCCGACGCCGCCTTTGCGGTTTGCCACGGCGATCGCACGCATGCCTGCCCTCGTTTCGGCCCCGGACTTCCCGGGGGTTGTGGAGAATAGGCCTTGCCCCGTCGCTTCAAAAGGCCGGTTTCCCTGGCAAATCAGAGGCCATCGACCCACTTTGCCAGGCCGCGGCCGATCCGCCCCAGCCCCACCCGCCCGGGCTTCCCCAGCACCGCGACGCTCCCAGTTTGCTCGTCGAGGTCGATCACGAGCGTGGCTCGCGCCGCCGGCACCTTTGGATCGGAAAACACGAACGCGAGATCCCAGGCATCGTCCGGAAGCCGCTCCGCCCCGGTGGGCTGTGCCCAGGCGAAGTTGGCATCCTCGACGAGGCCCCGCCGCAGATGGACGAGCCCCTTGGCGTGCGTCACGTCGCGCGCCGCCGTGGCAACGAGCCGGCCCGGCCCGGCGCCCGGGGCCAGTGTCAGCAGTTCGACATGGGGCGCGGCTGCCACCAGCCGGGCCACCTCGGAGCCGTAGAAATCAAGGCAGCGGCGCGTCTGCAACCGCTGGTAGGCGATGCCCGTGGCAGCGGCGACGAGCCCCAAGAGCACGATCCCCACCACGAGCGAGCGGCCCCGGGCCGCGGGCATGCCCGACCTGCTCGCAGACGTCGCCATGGCCGGTTCCTTCGGAGTGGATGATCGCCGCCAGAGGCCATGTATACTCGGGCGGTCGTGATTCCTGAAGAGATGCGGAGCCCTGCCGATGCCGAATGCCTTCGACCCCTATCGTGAAGCACTGGTCGTTGAACACCACACGGCCTGGCCCGACGACTACGACGACTGGGCCCGCGCCGACAAGGCCCGCGTCGAGACGCTCCTGCATGCGAGCCCGGCCGATGCGTCTGAGCTCGACTACGTGCGGCAGCACACGGGATTCGCCCGCGTGATCACCGTCACGCCGGCCGACCTCGAGCGCGTGAGCGTGGCCTGACCGTGTCGACCCGCACGATCCGCCTCCGACTCGACGGTGCGTCGGCCTCCGACCGTTCCTATCGTATCATCGTCGGCCAGGGTGTGATCGACTCGCTTGGCACCGCCCTCGGCGGCGCCGCCGCCCGCCGCGCCGTCGTGGTCGCCGACGAGGCTATCGCCGCCACGCACGCCGCCCGCGCGATCGCGAGCCTCGGCGACGCCGGCATCGAAGCGCAGCTCCTCGCCGTGCCGTCGGGCGAGTCGTCGAAGTCGGCCGCCGAGGCCACCCGCTTGTGGAACGAGTTCGCCCGCCTGGCAGTCGACCGGCGCACCCACGTGGTCGCGGTGGGCGGTGGGGTCGTCGGCGATCTCACCGGCTTCGTGGCGGCCACGTTCGGCCGCGGCCTCCCGCTCTGGCAGGTGCCGACGACGCTCGTCGCCCAGGTGGATAGTGCCATCGGCGGCAAGACGGGCATCAACCTCGACACGGGCAAGAACCTCGTGGGCGCCTTCTGGCAGCCGCGCGGAGTCGTCGCCGACATCGACACGCTCGCCACGCTCCCCGACCGCGAATTCACGAGCGGCCTCGCCGAGGTGCTCAAGTATGGCGTGATCCTCGACGCCGATCTCTTTGCCTGGCTCGAGGCGAACGCTCCGGCGATCCGCCGCCGGGACCCCGCGGCCCTGCTGCACATCGTGGAACGCTCGGCCGCCCTCAAGGCGCACGTCGTCGAACGCGACGAACACGAAACGAGCGGCCTCCGGGCGATCCTCAACTACGGCCACACATTCGCCCACGCATTCGAGACCGCCGCCGGCTACGGCACGCTCCTGCACGGCGAAGCGGTGGCGATCGGCATGGCCGCCGCCGCGCGGCTCGCCGCCGCCATGGGCCGCGTGGGGCCGGACGTCGTCGGGAGACAAGACGCACTCCTGCGAGCGCTCGGCCTGCCTGTGACCGCGGCCGACCTCGCGTGGACGCCGACTACGCCTGAAGAACTGATCACGATCATGGGTCGCGACAAGAAGACCGTCGACGGCCGGCTCCGCTTCGTGCTCCCGACCCGGATCGGCCACGTCGAACTCATCGACGGCATCGACGCCACTCTCGTCCGCAACGTGCTGAGCTCGTAGCTTTTCAACTCGCCCGCACCGGCTTCGGCCTCCCCGTCTGGAAGCCCGAGGCGTAAGCCGAGAGGATGCCCCGGTGGTAAAACACGACGCGTATTCCCTTCGGCTCACGCCTCGGGCTTTCGTTGAGGAGGCTCGGGGTTACCCCTGCCGTTGAGACGGCGTATGTGACCAGCGCAGGCAGGATGCCCAAGCGGAGGCGCTCCCGCCAGCGCAGGCACATCCGAGCGAGTGAAGCCCAGGATGGGCGCAGCGAGCGTCCGGCGAGACGGTACGGGGCAATCCCGAAGCCGGCGCGTTCAATCCGCAGGCTCGGCCGGCTCTTTGCCTGCCACGATGTCGAGGATCGCGGCGCCGAAGTCGGCGAGGCGCTTTTCGCCGATGCCCTTCACGCGCAAGAGCGCCGCCGGCGAGGCCGGCTTCTCGCGGGCGATGCCGCGGAGGGCCTTGTCGTCGAAGATCGTCCACGCTGGCTTGTCGCGGGCGTCGGCCACGCGGCGGCGCCAGGCCCGCAGACGCTCGAAGAGCGTGCGGTCGACGCCCTGCCAGTCGTCGACGTCGGCCTTGCTGGCTTTTGCACGGCCGCTCCGCGGCTCGAGCAGCACCACGGGCCTGCCCCCCTTGAGCACTTCCCAGGAGCGTTCGTTGAGCGTGACGACAGGCCGATCGCCGCCGGTGCGGCCGAGCAGGCCCTGGTCGAGCAGCTGGTGGGTGAGATTCTCGACGGCCCGCTGGTCGAGTGCCGCCAGGAGGCCGAAGGTCGAGAGCTTGTCGTGGCCGTGCCGCACGATGCCGTCGGTCTTCGCGCCGCGAAGCACCTCCGCCACGTGCCGCACGCCAAACCGTTCGCCGACCCGGGCCACGCACGAGAGGATCTTCTGGGCCACGACGGTCGAGTCGGCGAGGCTCTCCGTCTCGCCGAGACACACGTCGCACGCATTGCAGGCCGCAGTACCATAGGTCTGGCCGAAGTATTCGGAGAGTGCGGCGTGGCGGCAGCGGGCGGCCTGGGCGTAGCGGCGCATCGAGTGGAGGTGCTCGGTCTGGCTGGCGACGAGCCGCTCGATCTCGTCGAGCTCGAGGTCCGACTCCTCGGCGCTCTTGCGCACGAGCGATTCCCAGCTGAACACGTCGGCCGACGAATAAAGCAGCACGCACTCAGCGGCGAGTCCGTCGCGGCCGGCGCGGCCCGTCTCCTGCTGGTAGGCCTCGAGGCTCTTGGGCAGAGAGGTGTGGAGCACGAGCCGCACGTCGGACCGATCGATCCCCATGCCGAAGGCGACAGTCGCCACGACCACGTCGATCGTCTCGTGGGCAAACGCCTCCTGTGTCTTGTGCCGCTCTTTGGCGTCGAGCCCGGCATGGTACGGCCGCGCGAGGATGCCCTCGGATGCGAGGCGGGCCGCGAGCTTCTCGGTCTCCTTCCGCGAGATGCAGTACACGATCGAGGCCTCGCCGGCATGTCGCCCGAGCACTTCGAGCGTCTGCGTGATCCGGTCGGTCCGGGGCACCACGCGATACGAAAGGTTCGGCCGATCGAACGTGCCCACGAGCACCTCGGGCGATCGCAGCTGGAGTTGCGCGGCGATGTCGTCGCGCACCCGGGGCGTGGCAGTGGCCGTGAAGGCATGCAGGCTGGCCTGGGGAAACCGCTCGCGCAGGAGCGCCATCTGCCGGTATTCGGGCCGGAAATCATGCCCCCACTGGCTGATGCAGTGGGCCTCGTCGATCGAAAACCGACGCACGCCCACCTGGGCCAACAGGTCGAGGAGCCCCGTGTTCACGAGCCGCTCGGGCGCCGTGAACAAGAGCCGCAGTTCCCCGGCCACGAGCCGGTCGCGAATCGTCTGCCGCTCCTCCTGCGACATGCCGCCGTGGAGCGCCGCGGCCGGATAGCCGATCGCTTCGAGCGCGTCGACCTGATCCTTCATGAGCGCCACGAGTGGTGAGACCACGACATCGGTTGCCCCGTCGATGAGCGGCGGCAGCTGGTAGCAGAGGCTCTTGCCTCCGCCGGTGGGCATGACGACGAGCGAGTCGCGGCCGGCAAGCGCCGCATGAATCGCCTGCTCCTGCAACGGCCGCAGCCGGTCGAAGCCCCACCATGTCGTGAGCACCTCGCCGATGCGCGGATCGGCGGACGCCGCCGTGGCCGTCTCGGACGCTCCGTGCCCTGCCATGCCTGAACCTACTGTGCTCGTGAAGCCCGGCAGAATACCAGATCGCAGGATCACGCGACCGAGGCACACCTCCGCTCGGCTGTGCACCGGCTTCGGGCTCCCCATATCCCGTCGCCGGACGCTCGCTGCGCCCATCCTGGGCTCCACTCGCTCGGACCTGCCTGCGCTCCGGCATCGTGCCTGCGCTGGTCAGCTACGCCGGCTCCCGGGACACGGGGAGCCCGAAGCCTCCTCCAACGAAAGCCCGAGGCGTAAGCCGAGAGGATGCCCCGGTAGCGAAACACTACGCGTATTCCCTTCGGCTCACGCCTCGGGCTTCCAGACGGGGAGGCGGCGGAGACGGTCGGTGCGATGCGGAAGAGCCGATGGGCAGATACGCGGCTTACTCAGAGCGCACGATCACAGTTGAGAAGGGACTAGCGATCGCCCTCGGCGATGGAGCAGCGTACCGCCGGCTCCGCCGCCGGATTTGGCGAGTTGATAGCGGCGCCTCACCCCAGCCTTCGATAGACCCGGCGGAGGAGCGCCGTCGAGAGACGCGGCGCGAGCCGCTTGAGCCGCCACAGGCAGCGAGCCTGGAAGCCTTCGACCACGTACCGCTCGTCGCGGTCGATCGCGCGGCGGATGCGATGCGCGAGGGCGGCGGAGTCGAGGGGTGTCGCGTCCATGCGGCGACGGGCCTCACGGGCCTCGCGGTCGGCGGAGAAGTGCCAGGTGTCGAGGAGCCCGGAGCGGAAGAAGCCGGGGCACACGATCGTGACGCCAGGCCGGCCGGCGGGAGATTCGGCCGCGATCGATTCGGAGAGCGCGATCACGCCGGCCTTGCTCGCCGAATAGGCGGCCATCGAGGGGATGCCGAGCAGGCCCGAGATCGAGGCCACGTTCACGACGCGTGCGCCGGAGGGGTGCTCGCGCAGCCACGGCAGAAATGTTTCGCAACCCAGGGCCGTGCCGACGAGATTCGTGTCGATCACCCGGCGCCACTGCGCGTCGGGCAGTTGGCCGACTTCGCCGGTGGCACCGACGCCGGCGGCGTTCACGAGCAGGTCGAGCGCCGGCCAGGCGGCCCGCAGGCGGTCGTGGAGCGCCTGCCAGCCGGCAGCGTCGCGCACGTCGAACGGGGCCACGAGCGCGGTGGACGCCCCTCCGGGCGATGCGGGCGCGATGCGTTCGAGCGTGGCCGCCGATTCGGGCAGATCGACGAGGGCGAGGCTCCAGCCTTCAACGGCGAGCAGCCGGGTGAGGGCCGCTCCCAGGCCGCTTGCCGCACCCGTGATGACGGCAGTTCGACGCACCGGCATCCGGAGCGAGAGGGCGGGGGAGAAACCAAACGCGGGCAAACAAGCGAGGGTGACGGGACTCGAACCCGCGGCCTCCAACGTGACAGGCTGGCGCTCTAACCAACTGAGCTACACCCCCGTGTGACGCCCATCTGCATGGGGCCGCCGGGAAGAAAGCCTCGCGTGCCTCAAAGTATACCGCGGCCGCGCCGCGCCGAAAGAGCGGCCGGAATTCGCCGCGTCACATGATCCCACGCGAGGGATCGAAGCCCTTTTTCTTCGCCAGCTCGAAGTCCTGCTTCGCCTGCTCAGCCAGGCCGGCCTTCTCGCAGGCCTGGGCGCGGTGGTGGAGCATCACGGCCAGGCCGTGGTCGAACGTGCGGAGGCGGCGGGCCAGTTCGTCACGATCCATGCGGCCGGCCAGCAGCGTGAGCTGGCGGCGTTGCTGCTGCATGCCGTCGATCGCGAGATTGAGCTGGTCGATCGCCTCCTGGGTGCGGCCGGCGAGAAACAGGATATAGCCCCTCGTATCGAGCAGTTCGGGCGGGGCCTCGCCGACGGCCACGATGGCGGCATCGATGTCGGCGAGCGCCTCGGGCACCTCCCGGCCGACGAGCGCACGCACGTAGGCCCGGAAGTTCAGGGCCTCGGCATCGCCCGGTGTGGCCAGCGACACAACTTGCGCGGCATCGGCGAGAGCGGCATCGGGTTCGCCAAGCACGACCCGCACGAGTGCCCGCACCCGGAGCGGCTGCGGAGACAACGGCGCGGCGGCGGCGGCGGCCTGGGCGTCGTCGAGCGCACCCGGGGCGTCACGATCCTCGAGCCGGAGCATCGCCCTCAGGCACAACAGCTCCGCGTCGACACCATGCCAGCGCAGCGCCCGCCCCACTTCGACGACCGCCCCACGCACGTCGTCGCGTGCCTCACAGGCCGCGGCCCGCTCGAGCGACCAGCCGACCACGAGTTGTCGCACAAAGGGCGCTGCTTCCGGCAGCACGATCGCCGGCAGGAGCACGCCGGCCACGAGACCGAGCAGCACGAGCCGCTTCCACGCGGGCCACGAACGGCCACGGCGGGGTGCCGAGCCATCGCGATCCGGCGTCGTGGGCGGCGGCTCGAAGCCTGGTGGAACTGGAAATCCGTCGCGATCGTACCGCATGGGGATACCTTTCACCGCGCACTGGATGGGCCGAGGCGGCGGTGCCATCACACTGCCACGCCTGTCATCGTAGCCACGCGCACCTCGGCCCCACAATTGACGCGCCGCAGCCACTGGCGTAAGGTCTGCCGACCACGTGGAGGCCGCATCATGCCGCTGTTCGAGATCGAGACCAGCGCTCACATCATCATCTCGTGGGCGGCCGACGAGCAGGCCGCCGCCGCGGTGGTCGAAGACGCATACCCTGGCGAGAAGGTGGTGCGGATGACGCGGCGTCCGCGCGACTGCTGGGTGATCTCCAAGTCGGCGCTCGGGCTGACCACGTCGAGTGCCGATCCCTGCCACACCGCCCGCGAGTGCCTGGCGAAAGCGTCGGGCGACAAGCTCCACGCGATCCGGCTCTACATGCACGAGACAGGCGATGATCTCGAGCGGGCACGCAAGGTGATCGAATCGAACATGGTCATGGGCTGGTGACGGCCGTCAGTTCGAAGCCCACCACCTGCGTCGGCGTGGCGAGGCCGCCGTTGTCGGAAATGCCGAGGATCGCCCTCCGGCCGGAGCCGAGTTTCGGACCCAGACACAGCCCCTCCAGATTCAGGCCCAACGCCCCCGACCAGACGAGCGCCTTGCCGACGAACTTGTCGGGCATGCCGGCCAGATCGCTGCCGATGCCGGAGACGTCGGCGGCTACCGACGTGTCGACCGCATAGAGGCGGCTCTCGAAGGGAGGCAGACCCGGCCCGCCGCTGCGTTCGAGCACGAGCAGCCGACCGCGCCCCAGCGCGACGAGCGCCACGACCCCGGAGAGCGTGGGCCCGGCGAACACGGGCACGAATTCGTGGGGCGGATCGACCTGGTAGGCGACCTGCAGCGGCGGCTGTCCTGCCCGAAGCGGCAGCCGCATCAGCCGCACCACCGTCCCGACCCCAGCCGCCGCCGGGCTGCCGTCGGGAACCAGCGCCTCTTCGTTGGACGTCCACAGATGGGCCCCATCGGGATCGAGTGAAAGTGACTCGGGACCGCGATTGGGCCGCCTCGACCGCATCAGAGCGGGCAGCGGAACGGTGCCGTCCGCCGCACCGTCGTCGAGGCGAAACACGCGGATCGCAGGCGTCTCCTCCTCGCAGAGAAAGACGGCGGGCACCCCATCCAGACGCGGCGCCACATCTTCGTAGTCGTGTCGCTCGGCGACGGTGATCGCTGCGAAGGCCGATGCCGAGAGCGGCGTGCCATCCGGGGCGAGGTCGAGCCGAAAGCGGATCAGGCTCGAACTATTGTCCAAGACCGCGACATAGCGATCACCTCCCAGCCATGTCACACCGCTCAGGCCCGTGAGCCGGAGGGGGGGGCCGTCGGCGGCCGACACCTCGTCGGGCAGCGACACCGCGCCGCGGTGCTCGACATGCAGCCCGCCCGCGGCACGGTCGGCA
>Ga0208856_1000709_pt1 | contig 11660 bp, 9 predicted proteins | sample LakMenEpi13Jul12_FD_150690 | JGI IMG/M metagenome (GOLD analysis project Ga0208856, IMG submission 150690) | Freshwater microbial communities from Lake Mendota, WI - 13JUL2012 deep hole epilimnion (SPAdes) | ecosystem: Environmental > Aquatic > Freshwater > Lentic | place: Lake Mendota, Madison... | reverse complement strand
TCTCTTGTCACTGCCAACGAATTAGAGGCCTTGCTTGCAAAGCCTTTAACCACAGCTGGCAGCACAGACAAATATTTTCCAATGCGCTTGGCTATCTTGGTATTTTTCTCAACCATCTGGTTTATTCGGCTGACCGTTTTCACGCACCAAATTGCGGAGGATCTGTTTTCCAACCCAGCCATTCGAGAATACATGCTGCCGGCAATTTACTTTCGAGCTTGGATCTTATTTTTGTTCATGTCAGCGGGTATCTGGTCTTACAAAAATGGAAAGTACCCCGCCATCATTTTTGGGCTTATGTTTGTGTTGAGTTTATTCAACCTGATCTTTGATATCAGCATTTTTTATGCAGAAAAACTTGCCGATCAAGATCCAAAAATTACATTGGTCTTGATTGGCAGAATTTTCATCTCTTACATTTTATTTTTATCCATGCGCAGGGCCAACCTTATTCCTAAAGGCCGCGACAAATGGGATATTTTTCTGCCGTTTAAAGCGCGGCAACGCACCTGAAACCAACGTAGCCCACTCGGGTGTCTCTCGGCTTCGTGGCCACATCTTCTGCCACCTGTCTGTTGGCGTCATACCACCAAGAAGCTCCACGGGTGACCCTCTCGTCACCATTGCCTGTGTCAACCCATTCCCAGACATTGCCGCCCATGTCATACAAACCATTGACACCGGGTCGGGTCGTCATGACTGGCACGTGTCCTGTTCCGCGCCACAGTGAGCCCGCGGGTGCAGTACCTTTTAAGGAAGTGCAGCCTTCAAGACAGTGACTTTGGCGCCCACTGTCGCCATTGGGATATCGGTAACGTTTCCCTGAAACAAAACCGTCAGGGGCTTGAGATCTTTGTTCGACAAAAGCGGCATTGACCCACTCGGTGTCGCGCGGCAAACGCTTGCCTTCGTGTTGACATATTTTTTGAGCCTCATCGAAGGTCAGATGAACGGCTGGCTCATTGTCTTGCGCTGCAATTCCGAAGGGCGCACGCCAAGTCCAGCCTTTTTTCAGGACAAAGCCAGACTCATAGATAAAACCACCGCCTTCTTTTTCTGCGCGGCTGACAAAGCCTGTACTTTGAGCAAATCGCTTCACTTGCGCCACAGTGACTTCGTGCGCATCCCATAGCAATCCGTGAATTTTGAGTTGCGTGCCGATTGAGGGGGTTGAAGATGGCGTCTGAGCTTGTGACGACAAGCAAAACGAGAGTCCAAGTCCAATGAGGGCAGAAATACGTCTATTCATTTTGGAATTACAACTTACGGGCTACCCAAAAATGAGCGCCTTCTGGGCCATATTGCTCTGCGTGCTCAACGTTTCGCTCAAGGTAAAAGCTCTGCCCTGCCCCATAGGTTTGAGTGCCCGATGCAAGACTTAACTGCACTTGGCCAGTACTTACTTGAACCCTGACGTCAAAGGGGTGCGTGTGATTTTTGACCACCAGGTCGGGGGCCCAGTCCTTTTGGACCACTTCATCAAAACCATCGTCCATGGCCTGAGAAGTGAAATCAGAGAAGTTGTCGTGGAATTTCATCATTTTGGGTCGGTTAATTGTCTAAATAGGATAATTAAATCTATCCTAACCAATTATGAATATTCTGTCTTTGGCTCAGACAAATTGGGTCAGTAAACCAAACTCCGACCTCAGACGTTGAATAGCTATCCACAGGAGATCGTGATGAAAAAATTGCTTGTTTTGATGCTTTTAACCCTTAGCGCATCGGCCATGGCCCAGCACCAGGGGCACGGCTTCAGACATGGTCACGGTCATCACGGTCATTGGGCAAGGGCTCACAGTGGCGGTTGGGGTTGGGCGGTGCCTGCAGCCATTGGTGGCATATTGATTTACGAGGCCTCCAGGCAACCCATCTACGTTCAGCCCAATCCGGTCATCATTCAACAGCAACCGGTTTACACACCACAAGCTTATTCCAATTGCACCCCTTGGACTGAAGTACAAAGCTCAGACGGCACCATCAGCAGAACTCGAACCTGCACCCAATAAGCCATGATGAAGGGCTTTATGAGCGGCGCCCTTCAACCTTCACAGTTGCAGGTTGCATTTCAACCATGCCATAGGGCCCTGTAACTTCTCCTGAAAGCACTTGGCCATTCACAATAACTTTGACCGCCTTCAGTAGCCCATCGGCATTGATGAAGCTGAAATGAAGCGCAGAACCTTCCATTCGCGCGCCTAGCAGATTTTGTGTTTTTCCTTGGAGCGTCAGCGTTCCACCGACTCGCTGAAAATTTTGGTCCAACTTCAAAGTGGCGTTGCTTTTTTCATCCAAGCCTGAAAGTGTCCAAAGACCCGCCACGTTGGCAGGCACAGTCCAAAAATAGCCCGTGCCGTTTGTTACACGAATGACTTGATCGGGCTCCCAGTCGCCCATAGAGAACGTATTTGAAAGCACCCGAGTACCAGGCTTCATGGCCAAGATGGTAGGCCTCAGTTGTGCATTCAGCTCTTCCAACAGGTACATGGTGACCACAGTTGCTTTAGAAAAATCTTCTTTGAAAATGTCGCCATGCACAATGCGCACACGCTCGGCCACACCAGCCCTTTGGGCGTTGCGCTGAGCCAAGGCTGCCAAGTCTTTGTTGTATTCAATGCCCCAAGCTCGGGCGCCAAATTGACGTGCAGCTGCTATGGGAATTTTTCCATCGCCGGCACCTAAGTCAACCAACTCATCTTGTGGGCCCACTTTGGCAGCGTCCAACATTTTCAAGACCAAGTCATCGCTGGTGGGTAACCACATGACATCCTTGCCCATCTGGCCGCGCTGTGGCACATAGGTTTCAGGCTGCAACACACTGCATGCTTGAAGCCAGCAAACAGCAAATGAAACAAAAATGAAGGTGCTTAGAGCGCGACGAATAGACTGCATTAATACAATGATGGACAAACTTGGCTAATTACTGAGCTTCAATTTTCGCTTCGCGAATGGCCTTAGCCCACTTTGCAGTTTCAGTTTTAGAACGCTGCGCCAGCGCATCAGGTGAACCTGGTGAAGTTTCAAAACCCAGCGCAGAGAATCTCTCAAGGATGGCCTTGTCGTTGGCGGCAGCATTCAAAGCCGCATTGAGTTTTTGAATCATGTCGGCTGGTGTGCCCGCTGGTGCAAACATGGCGAAGTAAGCAATCAGCTCATAGTCTTTCAAGCCGAGTGCTTCGTTCACTGTGGGCAACTCAGGAATGGCTTTGGAGCGCTGCGTAGATGTCACGGCCAAACCGCGAATTTTGCCGCCCTTCACTTGAGGCAACATGACCGCAAAGTCGGCGGTAAACATATTGACCTGACCACCAATGAGGTCGGTCATGGCGGCGGGGCCGCTCTTATAGGGCACGTGCGTCATTTGGATACCGGCCATGCTGGCCAACATTTCAGAGGAAACCAATTGAGATGTGCTGGCACTGGCAAATGTCACTGCTGTCGGCTTTGCCTTTGCCATGTCAACAAACTCTTTCAAATTCTTAGCAGGCACGTCGTTGTTCACAGCCACAATGAGGGGCACCGAGCCCATGTAACCAATGGGTGCAAAGGCGGTGTCTTGATCGTAGGGTAATTTTTTCATGAGGCTTTTGAGGGCCGCATTGGTGCTGTTGGTGCCAATCAGAATGGTGTAGCCATCAGGTGCCGATTTGGCCACTGCATCAGCGCCCAACATACCGTTCACGCCAGCTCTGTTTTCAACCACAATGGTTTGACCCAAAACCTCTGACATCTTTTGAGCAAAGGCTCTGCCAATTTGATCTGTGGCACTGCCAGCAGCAAAGGGCACGATGGCCTTGATGGGTTTATTGGGATAGGCCTGCGCGTGGGCTTGGGTGGCGACCAGTGCAACGCCAAAACCCAACAAGGCATTCAGTAAACTTTTTTTCCAACCAGCTGTCACAAAATTTTTCATGGTATCTCCTAGGTATAAAAAGAATTTTATTCAATCTCAAGACTGAGAAGTTTGGCACTCAGACATTTTCCGTGTGCATCAAGGGCCAAGGAACGCGTCACGCCGCCACCTAAAGCATTGTGCATCACAAAATTAAGCGCGCCAAGTTGCGGCAAACTGTAACGGTATACCGGTCCCTTCGAAATGCCCTCAAAATGCGCCAGCAATCGCTCGGGGGTAAGCCATCTTTCAAGCAACTCAAAATTCTGCCGGTCGTAGGCAATGACCGATATCGTCGATCGGTCGCCCTTGTCACCCGTTCGGGTGTGTGCAATGTCTCTTAACAACATATCAGGCAAGCTCCTCTGAGCCGTCTAGCAGCACGGTTTGAGTTTGAACAGCGCTTCGGGGTATGAGCATCGATGCAACAGCAATCACTTCACGAACCGATTTGCTAGCACCACCGCCAGAAGCAGGGCCGTTGGTGTACAAAGCCTCTACCTCGTTGGCCACATGGAGTGCCTCTGCCTGTGTGTTCACGCGTACCGCAATTCTGACCCTCACTTCTGCAGGTTCATGGGTTGGCATTGTGTCGCCCAAGATGGCGTTCACGCCAATGAGGTCATAGCGTGCCTCAAAATGGCCATAACCTGCATCGGTCAAACGGGCTTTCACAACATCCAAAGCCAACTGCCCTCTGGCCTTCGCGCCTGGACCTGCATAAGACATTTGCCCTTCACCTATAAACCCATCGCGATAACCCAAAGTCACTTTGAGGCTGTTGGGCCGCGCGGTTCCACTGGCGCCCATTGCTTGCACTCTGTCAGTACCCACTTGCACAAGCTGCACTTGAGAAAAATCGGCCACCACGTCGGGCTGAAGGTATTGCGTTGGATCCTCAATTTCATAAAGCAATTGTTCTGTGCAAGTTTGCACCGTGACACAACCGCCGTCATCTGCCAGTTTGGTAATGATCACATCTCCACTTGCGCCAACCTCTGCCAAGGGATAGCCCAATTGAGCCAAATTGGGCACATCTTTGTAACCAGGATCGGCAAAGTAGCCTCCCGTAATTTGGGCGGCGCATTCAAGAAGATGGCCCACCATCACCCCTTTGCCCAGCAACGGCCAATCATCGGCACGCCATTGAAAATGATGCATGAGAGGCGCTAAAAATAAAGCGGGGTCGGCAACACGGCCACTGATGATCACGTGGGCATCGGTTTGCAAAGCAGACAGAAGCGCCTCAGCGCCCAAATAGGCATTGGCAGAAACCAACAAGGCTTGAATATCAGCCACGGTCTGAGTGCTGTCCATCAACGGCTCGGAGAGATACTGTGCCCGTAAAGTTGCCAACACATCATCTCCCAACACCACAGCCACCTTCAGCTGATGAAGCCCCAGAGCTTTGGCAACTGCCAACACTTCTTTACCTGCCTGCAACGGATTGGCAGCTCCCATGTTGGTAATGATGCGCGTGCCATGCGCCATACAAGCTGGCAACACAGCTTTCATGCGCGCCGACAGCAAGGGATCAAACCCTCGCATGGGATTTTGAATTTTTTCTAACTGGGCCAGCGCGATGGTTCGCTCGGCCAAACACTCAAAGACCAAATAATCGAGTTTGCCTTTTTCTGCCAAGGCCAGCGCAGGTGGGATGCGGTCGCCCGCATAACCTGCACCAGCACCAATGCGAAGCCCCGTTTGAACCATGAGGCCGTCCTTCAATTGTGAATGAGGGCTGGAACAGGATTGGCTGAAAAGTAATCCATGGCGGCTTGAACACCCGAGCCGTTCAATTGAACACCGCTTAACTTCAAGCCCATCTCGCACGCAGAAAGTGCTGCAATCAAGGTCAAGTCATTGCAATCGCCCAAGTGACCAATGCGGAACATCTTGCCTTTGACTTTGCCCAGGCCTGTTCCCAATGAACAATCAAATCGTTCGTAAATAATTTTGCGCACTGAGTCTGCATCAATGCCATCGGGGGTCATGACACCCGTCAGGATGGGTGAGTACAAAGCAGGGTCGGCACATTGAATGGGCAAGCCCCACGCACGCACACCCGCGCGCACGCCCTCGCCCCAACGCACATGGCGCTTAAACACCACATCCAAGCCCTGCCCCAAAATCATGTCGCAAGCTTCACTGAGGCCATACATCAAATTGGTATTGGGTGTGTAAGGGTAGTAGCCCGATTTATTGATCTCCAGCATCTCGTCCCAAGCCCAAAAAGATTTGGGCAGGGTCGATTTTTTACTGGCCTCAATGGCTTTAGGCGACAGCGCGTTAAAGCTCATGCCGGGCGGCAGCATCAAGCCCTTTTGCGAGCCACTGACCGTGACATCAACACCCCACTCGTCGTGCCTGTAGTCGGCTGAAGCCAGGCCCGAAATGGTGTCAACCAATAGCAGTGCGGGGTGCTTGGCGTTGTCCATTGCGCGGCGCACTGCCGCGATGTCACTGGTCACACCCGTAGAAGTTTCGTTGTGCACCACACACACCGCCTTGATACTGTGAGATAAGTCCTGCTTCAAGCGTTGTTCTATTTTGTTTGCGTCCACACCTTGACGCCAACCCTCTGCGCCAGGCAAGCCTAACAACTCGGCTTTGACACCCAAACGGGCGGCCAACTTAAACCACAATGAAGCAAAGTGGCCGGTCTCATACATGAGCACATGATCGCCGGCACTCAAGGTATTGACCAAGGCGGCCTCCCACGCACCCGTGCCAGAGGCTGGGTAAATCATGACCGGGTGTTGCGTCTTGAAAATAGCCTTCATGTTGGCCATCAATTTCAGGCCCAACACGCCAAATTCTGGGCCGCGGTGGTCAATGGTGGGCAAGCTCATGGCTCGCAAAATTCGATCTGGAACCGGTGAAGGACCCGGAATTTGCAAGAAGTGACGACCTGTTGGATGAAAATCAAGCTGAAGCATTTAAAAGCATTCCTAAGAACTAATTTGAATTTAACGAGAGAATAGCGGGAAATCAGATATCCATGATGTGGAAAAACCCCTAGCTCTTGTTGAATCAGTCCCCTATGAACACAACTACTGCCACTCTCCCAGACTCAGCCAGCCACACTTACGAACAAGTTGCCACTGCCAGCAACGAAGTGGCGGGCCTTCTGGCCAAGCGCTTAAAAACTGAAACGCAAGGCGAAGTGCTTTTTTCTACCGCCGACCGGGGCCGCTACGCTACCGACGCCTCCATTTACCAAGTGATCCCACTGGGTGTGTTTGTGCCCAAACATGCCGAGGAAGTGGCCACAGCCATGGCCATCTGCCGTGATCTCAAGGTGCCTATCGTTCCAAGAGGCGGCGGCACCAGCCAATGCGGCCAAACCACGGGGGTGGGCTTGGTCATCGATCACAGCAAACATGTTCGAAATATCCTCAACCTAGACCTGCAGGCAGGCACAGTGGAGGTACAACCGGGCATGGTCTTGGACAGCCTGAATGCCTCTCTGAAAAAACACGGCGTGTGGTTTCCTGTCGATGTCTCAACCGGTGCACAAGCCACCTTGGGCGGCATGGCAGGCAACAACTCTTGCGGCAGCAGGTCGATTGCCTACGGCAACATGGTGCACAACGTGTTGGGTGCCAAGGCTTGGCTTAGCAACGGCGAGCTACTTGATTTTTCTCAGTTTGAAAACAGCAATGGCCGCGAAAAACAAATTGGCCTGTTCGTGAAGCAACTGGCCGTTCACCATCAAGCCGAACTCCAAACTAATTGGCCCAAAGTTTTAAGGCGAGTAGCTGGCTACAACCTAGACATCTTTGACAACCAAAATGAGCGGCCCTACTCCCCCGATGGAAAAGTCAATTTGTCGCATTTGTTGGTGGGCAGTGAAGGCACATTGGCCATGACCCAATCACTGACCTTGAAGCTGAGTGAACTTCCCACAGCCAAGGTATTGGGCGTGGTCAACTTCAACAGCTTTCACAAAGCCATGGATTCTGCGCAGCACATTGTGAAGCTGGGCAGCGGCAGCTTGACTGCGGTCGAATTGGTCGATCGAACCATGATTGACTTGTCACTGAAAATTCCAGCCTTCGCGCCCACCATTCGCACCGCCATCATTGGCGAGCCCGAAGCTATTTTGTTGGTCGAATTTGCAGGCACAGACAAAGAAAAACTCAAACGTGAATTGAAACAGTTGGTGGCACTCATGGGCGACATGGGCTTGCCCAACAGCGTGGTGGAAATGGTGGATGACGCGCCGCAGAAAAACTTGTGGGAAGTGCGCAAAGCTGGCCTCAACATCATGATGAGCTTGAAGGGTGATGGCAAACCCGTCAGCTTCATTGAAGACTGTGCTGTGCCTTTAGAGCACTTAGCAGAGTACACCGATGCATTGACGCAAGTCTTTCAAAAACACGGCACCAAAGGTACTTGGTATGCCCATGCATCCGTAGGCACATTGCATGTGCGTCCTATTTTGGACATGCGCCGTGATGGCCCCCTCAAAATGCGCGCCATCGCAGAGGAAGCCAGCGCACTGGTCAGAAAGTTCAAAGGCGCCTACAGCGGCGAACATGGCGATGGCCTGTGCCGAGGCGAATGGATTGAGTGGCAATTTGGCCCTGCCCTGCAGCAAGCCTTTGCGCAAATTAAACAGCACCTAGACCCCTTGAATTTGCTCAGCCCCAACCGCATGGTGAACCCGCCCAAAATGGACGACACATCGCTCATGCGCTTTGGCAACAATTACAAAATTATTCCTATTCAAACCGCTTTGGATTGGAGCGCTTGGAACGTTCACAACGACGCCGCCACAGAACAAACAACACTGCCCGGAACAGGTCAAGACCCAGCGCAAGGCTTGGCCAAAGCCGTTGAAATGTGCAACAACAATGGCACTTGCAGAAAATTTGATGCGGGCACCATGTGCCCTAGCTTTAGAGTGACTCGCGATGAAGTACATGCCACACGCGGCAGAGCCAACACGCTGCGATTGGCATTGAGTGGCCAACTGCAAGGCGGCCTAGAAAGCCCTGAGGTGAAGGAAGCAATGGACTTGTGTGTAGGTTGCAAAGGTTGCAAACGCGATTGCCCTACCGGCGTTGACATGGCACGCATGAAAATTGAAGTGCAACATCACTACAACGAAAAGCATGGCTTGCAGTTAAAAGATAAATTGATATCCAACTTGCCGCGCTACGCGCACATTGCATCGCAGTGGCCAGGACTCATGAACCTTCGCAATCAATCGCCATTGTTGGCCAAGTTGGCAGAGTCTCTAACCGGCCTGTCTGCAGAGCGCTCATGGCCCGAATGGAAAAAAGACCATTTCTTCAACGGACCTCGTGTCGGTGTTTCCGCAGAAGAAGTCTTAAAGGCCAGCAAGCCTGTTGTTTTGTTTGTTGACACCTTCAATGGCTACTTTGAATCTGAAAACGCTTGGGCAGCCCACGACGTTTTGTTCGCTGCGGGTTATCAAGTTCACATTGCCAGTCGCACCAAGCAAGACACACCCGGCCAGCACCTTTGCTGCGGCCGAACCTATTTGGCCAGCGGGCAAGTGAACAAGGCCAAAGAACATGCGCAAACTTTGTTAGAAGCATTGCTTCCCTTTGCACAAAAAGGCATTGCCATTGTGGGTTTAGAACCATCGTGCCTTTTAACTCTCAGAGACGAGTCTTTGGTCATGGGCTTGGGTGAGATGGCTGAAACAGTGGCAGCACATGCTGTGCTGTTTGAAGAATTTTTAGAGGCTGAAAATAAAGCTGGAAAACTTGATCCACTCAAAATTAAATTGACTCCCGCTCAAAAACCGATTTTGGTGCATGGCCATTGCCACCAAAAAGCCTTTGGATTGATGCCCTCAGTGACGCAAGTCATTCAACTTATTCCACAAGCCAAAGTAGACCTGATCGAAAGCAGTTGTTGTGGCATGGCAGGCTCATTTGGTTATGAAGCCTCACATTTGGAAGTGTCAAAGCAAATGGCAGAGGCCAACTTGTTGCCCAGCATTAGAAACAATGAAGATGCTTGTGTAGTGGCCGATGGCACCAGTTGTAGGCATCAAATTGTGGATGGCACAAAACGTGATGCCATCCATGTGGCATTGTTGCTAGCGCAACATTTAATCAAATAACATCGGTCCGCACAAACAATGCGCTGCAGCACCAAAAGGCTGTTTCTTTTCAATGACCGTCTGAAGCCAACTGAGGTCTTGACCCAAGGTATTCAACAACAAAGCATCAGGCCCAGAATGCGCAGACATCACGCTCCAAGTGGGTAGGGCATTGGATTCGCCCGCTAACCAGCCAGACTGGCCCATGAATTTTTGGACAAATTTTTCAATAGGCGAAACTTTGCGTCCAACATACTTAATTGGAAGTTCTTGACTGTTGCTGGCACTATCGAGCTTAGAGACTAGAGCTCTGGCCTCCTCCACAGCATCAGAAAAATTACCAACCCGGTCAATGAGTTTGTGATCAAGCGCCTGAGCACCTGTCCAAATTCTGCCCTGCGCCAAATCTTCAGCCTTGGCCAGTTCGAGTTTGCGAGTTTGCGACACCTTGCCAATAAAATCGGCATAGATGTGTTCAATGCTCGATTGCACCAAAGATTGCATGCGGGGGTCTAGCGCCTTTCTAGGATCGTAAGCACCGGCAAGCCAACTGGTTTGATAGCCACCCGTGTTCACACCAATTTTGCTCATCAAGCCTTCGCCCGTAGGCAACATGGCAAACACACCAATTGATCCTGTGATGGTTGCTGGATCGGCAATGATCACATCGGAAGCCATTGAAATCCAATAGCCACCAGATGCCGCCAAATTACCCATGGAGACCACAATGGGCTTGCCTTTGTCTTTGGCAATTTGCAACTGCTCACGAATAAGCTCTGAGCCCAAAACACTTCCACCAGGTGAGTTAACTCTCAGTACGATGGCTTTGACTTCTTTATCTTCAGCCGCTTTTCGAATGCGCTCTGACGTAGAAATGCCTCCAATTTTCCCTGCAGGCGCGCGGCCATCGCCAATTTCTCCTTCGGCCACAACGATAGCAATGTGATCTCCCTTGACCTTCTTAACTTCAGAGACGAGATAATCTTTCCAGCCAACCTGGCGGAAAGATTGCACGTCTTCGTCTTTGCCAACTTCTTTAATTAGCGTTTCACGCAATGACTCAAAAGTTTGCAGTCCGTCGAGCCACTTCCAATCTAGGGCCAACTGGGCTGCATTGCCTTTCACATTGACTAACGCATCAGGCAACTTGTTGATGTTTTGATTGATGCTGTCTTCAGGTAAATTACGGGCCTTTTCTACGCCACCTGTGTACAAAGCCCATAAGGCATCGTACACATGTGCTTCTGCTTTTAAGGCTTGCTCGGAGGGCGCATTCAAAACGAAAGGTTCACCTGCAGATTTGAATTGACCCACACGAATTAAATTGGCCTTGATACCCAGTTTGTCTAAAGCGTCTTTGTAGTAGTTGCGACTTCTTCCTAGGCCCTCAATTAACACACCACCCATAGGGTGCGACAAAACTTGATTGGCATGTGCTGCTAAATAATATTGGCGTTGGTCATAAAAGCTAGACCAAGCCACCACTTGCTTGCCAGACGCTTTGAATTTTTCAATGGCGATGGCCGCCTCACGCAAAGAAACCAAGCCACCGCCCTGAAAATCGTCAAGCTTCAAAAGTACTTTGTCGATGTGCTTGTCTGTGGCAGCCAACTCCAAAGTCATGACCACATCGCGCAAACGCACAGTTTCGGTGGCGTTACCCTGAAGTTCACCAATGAACTGGTC